>Ga0187817_10001499_pt1 | contig 11506 bp, 12 predicted proteins | sample NC_wetland_sal_i_17_FD_132431 | JGI IMG/M metagenome (GOLD analysis project Ga0187817, IMG submission 132431) | Wetland sediment microbial communities from Neuse River Estuary, North Carolina, USA - SO4_2 | ecosystem: Environmental > Aquatic > Freshwater > Wetlands > Sediment | place: USA... | reverse complement strand
GCACGTGATAGACGCCGTTGAAGTGCCTGGTTTTCTCGACCGCGGCGATGTTGGTCGGCTCCTCCACCACGCAGACCAGCTTCGGATTCCGGGTAGGACTCGTGCAGTAGACACAGGGATCGACGTCCGTGATGTTGTTGCAGACGGAGCACAGGCGCAGCTTGGCTTTCACGTCGCGAACGGCGGAGGCGAGAGCTTCGGCGTCATCTCCGCTTGAACGCAGAATATGAAAGGCCAGCCGTTGGGCGCTCTTGTTGCCGATTCCCGGCAGCTTCTTGAGTTCGTCGATGAGGCGGGTCATCGGTTCGGCAAAACGAGACATAGAAATTGTGTAATTTTATAACTGGGTAATTTGGTAATTTGAAAGCCCGGCTGTTAGCTCTTGGCTGTTGGCTCTTAGCGGCTGCCGCTTGGGTTCAAGTTACCAAATTACAAAATTGCCAAATTACAAAATTCCTCCCAGTCCGCCCAGCATTCCGCCCACGCTCGATTTCATTACTTCATCGACTTTGCGTCCGGCTTCGTTCAACGCGGCCATCACCAGATCCTGCAGCATCTCGACGTCGCCGGCCTTGACGGCCTCGGGGTCGATCTTGATGCCGAGCACTTGCTTGCGGCCATCCATTTTGACGGTGACGGTGCCGCCGCCGGCGGAAGACTCGACCACGGTCTGCTCCAGTTTCTTTTGCAGCGCTTCGTACTGCTGCTTGGCTTGCGACATTAGATCCTGCAAATTGAATCCGGACATAAGAAAACCTATCGGGTCATCGGGTGATCGGGCCATCGGGTGATCTGAGTTCGCAGTGCATTTGTCATTGAATTTCGATCGCCCGATGACCCGATGATCCGATCACCCGATGGCATTACCCTTTCTCCCGATAGTCGATCACGGTGCGGATTTCCGCTCCGAAGACCTCCTGCATTCGTTGCACGATCGGATCCTTTTCGGCGCGGCTGCGGGCGCTTCCGTTGGGTGAAGACTTGCGCGCAGCCGGGGCTGCCTGTGGTGCTCCACCGGACTCGACTAGCATCTTGATCGGTCTGCCCGCCAGGCCGCTGGCGGCGGCGCTGGCGACGCGGCGCGCTTCTGTGGTGAAGCACATTTCGATCATCGAGTTCGACGCTGCTACTTTTGCGGTCAGCGAGCTTCCTGCCAGTGTCCACTCCGCGTTTTGCAAAATGGAAACGAGCATGGGCTGACTGGCCAGCGCGTCAAGAACGGCATCGCGAAGCGATTCGGCGTTTGCCTCGGAGTTCGTTTCGGCGCGTACCACGGGCTGCGGATTCGGTTCGGGCGAGAACTCCGTAACCGCCGGGGCGGACGATCCCATGATGACGACGTTGGTGCTGGTTGCAATCGTTCCGAGGGACGACTCCGCCTTGGGAGTGTTTTTGCGCGCCGAATCCGCGGCGAATGGCGAAACGGAACTTGAGCGCGAGGAAGCTGGAAAATCCGGACGGCGGCCTTCGGCCGGCGAGCGCGAAATCGTGGTGGGTCGCGTCACGGTCAAGGGCGCGGCTTCGCTCAGCAACTGCTCAATCGGCAGCAGACGCTGGGCGTGCGCCATTTTCAGCAGTCCCAGTTCAAGGTGGAAGCGCTGTTCCTGGCGGTAGCCCAGTTCGCCGTGGGTGCGCAGCATGATCTGGAGATGGCGGGCCAGGTCTTCTTCGGTAAAGAGGTCGGCGATGCGGCCGACGCGGGCGCGCTCGTCGGAGGAAATCTGCAGCAACGTCGAGTCTTTGCCCGCGATTTTGGCTACGGTAACATTGCGCAGGAAGCGTACCAGTTGGCGCGCGAAATGCGTGGGGCTGTGGCCTTCGCCAATCAACTCGTCCACCAGGACGAGAATTTTCTCGGTCGAACTTTCCGCCACGGCCTGCATTACCGTTTCCAGCGCGGCGGCCGGTGCGGAGCCGATGAGGCTGCGAACCGAATCGGCGGTCAGGTGGTCGGAGGTCGAAGCTATGGCCTGGTCGAGCATGGAGAGGGCATCGCGCATGGAGCCGTCGCCGGCCTCGGCCAAGAGGGCAAGGGCATCCTCGTCAGCGGGGATCTTCTCTTTTGCCACGATGTCGCGGAGTTGACCCAGGATGTCGTCGAACTTCATGGCGCGATAGCTGAAGTGCTGGCAGCGCGAGCGAATGGTCTGGGGAATATCTTCGGGCTGCGTGGTGGCCAGCATGAAGATCACGTGACTGGGAGGCTCTTCCAGCGTCTTGAGCAGAGCATTGAAGGCTGCTTCGGTGATCTGGTGGGCCTCGTCGAGAATGTAGATTTTGAAGCGATCGCGCGCGGGACGGTAGCGGGAGGCTTCGCGTAGTTCGCGGATCTCGTCAATGCCGCGGTTGGTCGCGGCGTCAATTTCGATTACGTCGACGGAATTGCCGTCGCGAATCTCGGTGCAGGAAACGCATACACCGCAAGGCTCGGCCACCGGCTTCTCCGAGGAGCGGCAGTTCAGCGCCATGGCCAGGATGCGGGCGACCGTCGTCTTGCCGATGCCGCGATGTCCGCTGAAGATGTAGCCGTGGGCGATGCGATCCTGCGCGATGGCATTTTGCAGGGTGCGGGTGACGTGTTCCTGGCCGATGACGTCGGAGAATTTCTGCGGCCGGTATTTGCGCGCCAGGACCTGATAGCTCATCGATAATGCCTGATTATACAGGGAGCTTCGAGCTCCGAGCCGGGGCCCCTTGCTGGTGGTCCGTGGCTCGGGGCTCGCAGCCCGCACCCCGACCGCTTGCGTGGCGGAGCAGGGAGGGGTAGGCTCATGCGTTGGGTTCCACTGCGAAGTTGGACAGAGGAGGCGCCTATGCAACTGAAAATGAGCACACGATCAACGCAGGGCGTGCTGGTGCTGGATTGCAGCGGCCGGCTCGTGTTTGGCGAAGAATCGGTCAGCCTGCGCGATACGGTCAAGAAACTGCTGGCCCAGAGCCCGAACGTGGTGCTGAATCTGCACGAGGTCAATTACATCGACAGCGGCGGGCTGGGAACGCTGGTTTCGCTGTACACGACGGCGCGCAACGCGGGTGGCGCGGTCAAGCTCGCGTGTCTAAGCCGGCGGGTGGGCGATCTGCTCCAGCTCACCAAGCTGCTTACCGTTTTTGAAGTCTTTGATGATGAAGAAACGGCAGCGAAGTCGTTCAAGAGGGATGCGGCTTAGGAGGTAGGCCGGCCCTCAGTCGACGCCCGGTTGCTTGAAGGTTGTAGCAAGACGGATGATTGGGCCGAAGCGGTGCGCCCGCGATTAGTTGAGGTCACTCAACTCCAGAAAAGACGAACTCATTGATGTCCCATCCTGAACGTCCGTAAGCACCAGGGTACGAACCGCTCCAGCAGTTGCCGGATTGATGGGCTCGCTAATAAGGATTGGTGTCGTGGTCCCGGCTGCAGTGACGTACACCTTAAAGCCTGGGGGGTTGGTGGCATTATTGGGGTTGTAGACAAAGGATACATATTTGCTCGCCTGAGTGTAGGCAAGGTTAGAGATCGTGATCGGGAGCCCGGGACCGGTATTTGGGTTCAGCTCGATATAAACATCCACCGCGCCCGGGCCGCTCGGCGACGCGTGGATGACGCGGAATTCAACGTCGCCCGCCGGCGGCACCGGGATGTTGTCAGAGATTTGCAAGAGGGCAACGTTGCTGCCAGGCGGCGTGCCGGTTTTAGAAAATCCAGTCGCAACCAACGTGTACTGTGCCCCACTGCCCAAGCTGAGGCTGTCGCTGAAGACCTCGGTGGTTGTGCCCGTCAAAAACCCTGCGATCGTGTCGCTCCCCGAAGGTGTACTGGTATAGCCGGGTTGATTCGGCAGAACACCGAGGAATGGTATGTCGGTGAATTCCTGCGTGGTGGCGGCATTCGGGCTGCTGACGTCGATATCCAAGGGGCCGCCTGCGTCCTGGATGACATGAACAAAACGAACCTGCGCTGGACTACTGGAACCACAACCGGCGGGGAAGATGCTCAAGGCGGCCATGGTCAACGCAAGAGGCAGGGCTTTCAACAAGCGAGACATCCTTGAATTCTCCAGGAGGCGCCGTTTGGCGGTAAGCAAGAAGGATTTTAGCATCTTGTTCGGTGGTTGACCGGGGCCTCGGTCTAGACCCGGTTTCCTTTTCCTGAAGGCGCAGCGAGACGCCCGTTGGGCCGAACCGGCTTGTCCGCGGTTAATTGAGGTCATTCAGCACGATGGCCAGCGGATTCAATTGATCCACATTTTGTTCGTCCGTGAGCACCAGAGTACGAATCGCTCCGGCGGACGAACTGCCAACACTGAGCGTCTGGGTGATAAGGATTGGTGTCGTGGTTCCCGTTGGAGTCACGAACATCGTGTAATTGAAGCCTTGTTCGGAATTAGGATTATATGCAACGGTTGCGTAGTTGCTCGTACTCCGGTAGGCAAGGTCAGAGGCGATGAGGGTAGCGGAGGTGAGGCCGGCGTTGGACCCGACCGGGACCATATAAATATCCACAGCGCCTGGGATGCCGTTAGGTCCGCTGGGCGATGCGTTTATGACGCGGAATTTCACTTGGCCGTTGGCCGGCGGCGTGTTGTTGTCAATTGTGGAAATGATGGCAACTTCATTGGCGATAGCAAATCCGGTCACGACCAAAGTGTACGGCGTGGAAGCGGTCAAGCTGATGTCGGCGATGAAGACCCCGGTGCTGGTGCCGGTTCGGAGCCCTTGGACCGCGACACCGCCGGAGGGGATCGCAGTATAGCCGGAGGACGGCTGAAAACCTTGGAATGGTATGTTGGTAAACTCCTTGGTTCCGCTGACATTGATGTCCAAGGCTGTGCCGTACTGGGCAGTGTCCTGGATGGCGTTGACAAAACGAACCTGCGCCGGATTGCTGCTGGAACCGCAACTGCCGGCGAAAATGCTCAAGGCCGCCAGTGCCAAGGTACGGGGCAGGGCTTTAAAGCAGCGAGACATCCTTAGTTCTCCAAGAGTCAGTTGGGTGGTGAGCAAGAAGGATTTTAGCAGCTTGTTGGGTGATGCACCGGGCCTCGGTTGAGGCCCGGTTCCTTTTCTCGAACGTTTTTGTGGATGTCTTTCTGAACTTTGCAACTGGAGGCCTGCCCCGCCCAATCGACTCGCCCGCGGTTAGTTGAGGTCACTCAACACTATGGGCAGTGCACTCATCCCTCCTCCTCCCGCGGCGTCGGTAAGCACTATGGTACGAACCGAGCCGAGCGATACGCTGCCTGCATTGAAGGAGTAGCCGCCGTTCCAACCAGGGAGTGGGGTCGTTTGCCCGGTTACGGTAACGTATAGCGTGTAACCGAAGCCGAGGGAATTATAGGGCAGGGTTACGTAAGAACTCACTGGGTTGACGGATGATACGGGGGAGGGAAGGGCAGTGATCTGAGGGCTGCAACCAACCGCGCCGAAGCAGGTCGTGTTCGGGGCGCTGTCCTGGAGGATATAAACATCCACAGAGCCCGGCCCGCTGAGCGATGCGTTAATGACGCGAAAATTCACGCTGCCATTTGCCGGCGCCGTGTTGGTGTCAACTGGAGCCAAGAGGACAACAGTGCCTGCAAGAGTTCCAGTCGCAACCATCGTATATTGCGACCCAGAATTGAAGCTCACGGGGCTGGTCTGTGTGAAGACCGGACTGGTGGTGGTACCGGTGGCAAACCCTTGGATTTTGTCACTACCCGTCGGTATGCTCACATAGGTTGACCCCGAAGGCGTGAAAGGTCCCACATCCTTAAATTCTGTCGTCCCGCTGAATTCGATATCCAAGGCTTGGGTATCATCAGAGATAGCATTGACGAAACGAGCGCTCGAATTGCTGGAACCACAGCTGGCGGCGAAAATGGCGAAGATGATCATGGCGGCCATGGCCACCGCAGGGGGAAGGGCTTTCAACCAACGAAACATAGTGTTCTCCAAAAGGCAGTTTTGGTGGTGAGTAAGAGCATGAGATGCGTTTATCGTAATCCGAGGTTTTACGGGCGCGTGTAAATTTTTGTATTGCTGAATCTAAGTTAACACAATTGTCCGGTGAATATTGATCCGGTGAGTCGTCGATCTCAATCACGTTTCGGGAAATTCCAGCCCGGGAGAAGCATGGCGGAGGATAAGCGCGCCCGGGTCGTGCGCTGCATTCGGGCGTTGCCGGCGGGAACGGTGTCGAGTTACGGAGCGATCGCCAAGGCTGCGGGCTGGCTCGGGGCCGCGCGTCAAGTGGTGCGCATCTTGCAGCAAGTTCCGGGATTGCCGTGGCACCGCGTGGTCGGCTCGGGCGGGGCCATCAAGCTGAGCGGAGAAAACGCGGCGGAGCAAAGATTCCGTCTGCGGATGGAAGGCGTGACTTTCCGAGGGGCGCGGGTGGATATGAAACGGCACGAATTTCGATTCAAGTCATTGAGACATTGAATCAGCTAGACATTAAGCCATTGAAATCCAATGATTCAATACCTCAATGATTCAATGCTATGATTCAACGCTCGGTAATTTTCCTTCCAGCAAGTCGAGCAGGCGGTTGGCTGGGCAGCGCAATCCGACATAGAACCTTCCAAACAGAGCATAGACGGCACTTACTTGGTCGAAGCGCATCTCGTAGATCAGCTTCTTGAATACCAGAGGATCGTCGGCGAAAAGGTCCACGCCCCACTCCCAATCGTCAAAGCCGATCGAGCCGGTGATGATCTGTTTCACCTCTCCGGCATAGCGGCGACCGACCAGTCCGTGTTCGTTCATCTGGCGCTGGCGCTCTTCCATGGGAAGCGTGTACCAGTTCTTGTCTTCACCGCGCCGGCGATCCATGGGATAAAAACAGACGTAGCGATTCGGGGGCATCGCCGGAAAGAGGCGCGGCTTCATAGCTTCCTTCTGGCGCGCGATGGTTTCCCGAATCGACTTCTTCCATTCTTCCGAGTGTGGTTCCACGCCGCGATCGGCGAGCGCCTTGTAGGTCTTCAGCGACGACTCATACAGTCCCAGCTCAATCACGGATAAATAGGAAGTTGCTGGCTCCAGAAAGTCGTTGAGCCGGAGCCGGGTCAGGTCGAGTTCCGCCTGATTGAGCTGGTCGAAGGTCTCGCGGAAGTGGACCAGCATCAGGTCGCCTTTGTGGCCGAGCAGCGAGAACAGCGCAGACTGGCCATCGGCTTTCGCTTCCATCTCGGCCAGCAAGCTTGCGGCTTCGGCAGCAATCTCGCGGCGGGCGTTCTCGGCGAGCGCGCGCCATGCGGTCCGGCGGAAGCGCATCATCTGATGTAGCGTGGCGTAGCCTTCAACCGTGAGCGGTACAGCAGGGAGTTGCGCGGAGGCAACCGGGAGAGCTTCGGGATGCTTTGGATTCATGGCTTAACCCTGTCGGCTATTGTAATCAATCGGGTCATCTGACCATCGGGTCATCGGGCCATCGAAAATCAAAGGCAGTTGAACTTACATGGCCCGATGATCCGATCACCCGATGACCCGATTTTCGCCCGAGTATCCTGGCCGCCACGGGGCGTGATTGCTCCGGTATGCGCCGGTGTGCTACAAGCAGCTATATGCGTAAATGGATGAGCGAGCGTTTGAAGCGCCGCAAGAAGTCTGGAGACAGCTCCAGCAAGGAAGCAACCAAGGCACCCGAGCCCTTGCAGCCGAGGTTCTATGATAATGAGCCCGGCGCGCCGGTCGAAGCTTCGGGCGGGGCTCCCGTAGTCGAGTCGCATGCGCCGAGACCGGAACGGTTGCCTCAGCCCGCGCCCGTCTCGCCGCCACCCACTCCATCTGCGGCGGGTGAAGCCAGACCGCGAACGTCGCGCCGTCGTCGCGGCCGCGGTGGCCGTGGCGGGTCGCGTCCGCAACCGCCGGCGCCTGTGCCCGCAGTCGCAGCGGAAGCATCTGCAGCGAAAGCACCCTCAGTGGACGCACATGCCCCGGAGCCACTGGTTGCCGCGAAGCCGCCGGCGGAAACCGCTCCTGCTCCCGCCCGCGCCAGCAAGGGAACGGTAGTCCTGGCGATCGGACTGCCGGGATCGGGCAAGAGTTCATGGTTCAAGCGGCACAACATTCATCCGCTTTCGAGCGATCTATTGCGCGAACTTCTTTTCGACGACCCGCAAGAGCAACGCTTTCAGGATCTGGTGTTTTCGAACCTGAGGTCGATGCTGAAGGCGAGGCTGATTGCGCGGCGTCCCATGAACTACGTGGACGCGACCAACCTTACGCCCCACGACCGCCATAGCTGGATCAAGCTGGCCAAGGATTACGGCTACGATGTGCAGGGCGTGTTTTTCGATGTCCCCTTGGAAGTTTGCCTGGAACGCCACCAGCGCCGGGGCCGCGCGGTGCCGGAAGACATCATGCGCAAGATGGCGGGCAAGCTGAAGCCCCCGACGTTTGAGGAGGGGTTTTCGAAGATCACGGTGGTGCGGGTGAAGCGGAAAGAGACGGCAACCGAGTAGTCAAGTCGTTGGTCGGTGGTCGTTAGTCGTTCGTCGGCTGGCGGGGTTTGCCAGCGACTAACGACCACCGACTGATTCTCAGCCCTTTAAATAAGGCAGTAGTTCTCGAAACGCAGGCGCACCCGACGAGCGCAGTAGTTCGTAGATCATCATTTCGGTCGAAGAAAGAATAGCTCCGGCGGCGCGCATGCGGCCCAGGCCGATCTGCCAGTTTAATTCGGTCCGCGAGCTGACGGCATCCGAAGCCACATGCACCAGATAGCCCTCGCGCAGCGCTCCCATCGCAGTTTGCATCACGCAGATATGTGTTTCCATGCCGCACAACAGCACGCTTGTCCGTTGGCCGGGCAGGCGCTTCAGCAAGGAGCAGAACGCGTCGCTGCCGAAGCAGGAGAACGTCAGTTTGTCGGTCGGCGGATTGTCCGGCAACATGGATGCAATGTCGGGCACAGTGGTGCCCAAACCCTTGGCGTATTGTGTTGTGACCAGCGCCGGAATTCTTAGGATTCCAGCCAGGCGAATCAGCAGCTGGATATTTCGCACCAGCCGTTCTTTTTCCCAGATAGGGGGAAGCAATTTCTCCTGCATGTCGACGACGATGAGAGCGCACTGGTCGGCCTCGAGTGGGCGGCGCGCCATTTCAGCGTAATCGGTTTCAACCGGTATCGTTTCTGAGAAGGTACCTGGGAAAGTTCCGCTGCTGGGCATAGCAATTCCTTGGACCACTGCCAGAGATTTTACCGCGAGTCTGGTTCCGATGCGCGTGTGCGGGAGTCGAGCGTCGTTTTGCAGTCACCGCTAAATGATTTAGAATTCCGACAACAGCCCGGTCGTTCAACGGTAGGACTGCAGCCTCTGGAGCTGCGTATCGGGGTTCGAATCCCTGCCGGGCTGCCAGATTTCTCAGCACTAAAAGTCGGGCCCCTTCCCAAAACCTGTGCGAACGCTCCGATTGATAATGAGGAACCCGATATGAAAACTCTGCTGTATGCAGGCTTGCTCCTGATTGTGCTTGGCGTCGCGTCGCTGGTGGTACCTATCCCTCAAACCGAGACCCAGGGGATCAAGATCGGAGATGCGAAGCTAGGAGTTCAAACCAGTCACAGCGAACGTGTTTCGCCAGTCATCAGTGTTGTGCTGATCGTGGGCGGAATCGCGCTGGCCATTGCCGGTTCGCGTTCCCGGCCCTCTTGAGGCAGCTTCCGTGTAGCTGCCGCTAGGCATGGCTTGTGTACAAACTTGACAATAGTCGTACACAAGCCTAACATGGGAATTGAGCCAGTATTTTTCTTGTTCTTTTCGCGTCCTCTATTAGTTAGCCTATCTGAAAATTATCTCTTCTTAGATTATTCTGAGAGGAGGTTCGAGTCACGACGCTACCAGCCTATCTTTGTCGTTGTCTCGAATTGGTTTTGGAGAAACAGAAAGGAACAATGAAAAACATCAAGTTTGTGGTGAAAGTCAACCGCGGCGGCGCTCATGCTCCTCAATACGTGCAGCGGATTGATCGGCTTCCCATCCAGACGACAACCAACCGTAAGCTGGCCCTGGTGATGGGGAGATTGACTGCGGAAGACGCAGTCAAATCCATGCAAAGTTCTCACTGCAGCCCGGAGTTAGTATCTGTTCGGGTTAGCGCCTAAGCAAATCGGGTCATCGGATGATCGGGCCGTAGGGTCATCTAAGTTCGAATGCTTCTGATTTTCGATGGCCCGATGACCCAATGGTCAGATGACCCGATTGCTTTACTAGTCTCCCGACGGCATCAGTTCGTCAGATTCCTCCCTGGAAGCTTCACCCTGGATTGGCGATGCCGGCGACGTCTTACGGATTACCTCCAAGAGTTGTACCCGGTCGGGCTTGAGCAATTCGGCGACGCGTTCTTTGTTGACTTGCGCGACGATGATTTGGCCAATCTCGGTATGCACATCCGAGAAGATCCCCACGCTCTTCATCCTTTGCGTCTGAAATTCGTTGTCCTCGGTCGGAGTGACGTAGTGCACCGAGCTGGCGTTGTAGCGGTGGATCAGGAACAGTTGGGCAACCGTCATCAGCCGCTTTTTGCGCACCGGCGGGAGCGTGTTCTGGTCGCGAACCGAGAGGATGTTGCGCCCGCGGCGATCCTGGATGAAGGCGAAGACCACGTTGGCAAGCTTCTCCCCGCTGGGGCCGTTCAGCACGCTGAGCTCCAACAACTCCGAACCGGCCGTGTGCGGACGCAGACGGACGCGAATGTCGGCCGCATAGTCGTTGTGCTTGCTCCACTCCGCGAGCCATTCCTCCAGCAGCTTGGTTGGAACCTCGGTCTGAACCAGGTGCTGAAACTGCGTCGACCCCTTGCCCATTGCCTTGGTCGCGGCCGTGCGTCCCGACGAAGCCATCAAAGCGGCGTCAAGGCGAGGCCCACCGACCAGGGTCTGCGGCGTCCGATACGGTGACTCCAGCAGTCTGAACTTTCGCTGCAAACGCGCCAGCGCCAGCATTCCGTCCTGCCTCAGGGCGGTTGCGAACTCCTCGGCGGCCAAGCCGTCGATTTGGTGGCCACCGTAGGTGATGAAGTTGAAGACGAAGCCGAGTTTCCCGAGTTCCTCGGGGAAGCGCTTCATCTGCTCGTCGTTCATCCCGGTTGTGTCCCAGCTAAACGACGGGGAGAGGTTGTAGGCCAGCATCTTGTCGGGATATTGCTCGTGGATCGCGTGGGCAAACTTCGCGGCGTCCTCGAGATCGGCCGTCTTGGTCTCCATCCACAACACGTCGGCGAAGGGCGCTGCCGCGAGCGACTTGGCAATGGCATAATCGATCCCACCCTGGATCTGATAGAAGCCTTCGGGAGTCTTGGGCAGTTCGCAATCCCAGATCACGTGGACGCTCATCGACTTGGCTCGCTCGCGGGCCTCGTAGAAAGAAGCCCGTTTTGCGAACGCCAGCCACTCCTCGACGGTCATCTCGAAACGCTCGCCTTCGGCCGCGCGGAACTCCAGCACCTCGGCCACCGCGAGACCATAGGTCTTCATCCCGGCCTGCGCCTGCCAGGTTTCCACATAGCGCGTGTCGATCTTGTCGAGGGCCGCGTCGAGCTCGGTTGC
>Ga0187817_10001497_pt1 | contig 11516 bp, 9 predicted proteins | sample NC_wetland_sal_i_17_FD_132431 | JGI IMG/M metagenome (GOLD analysis project Ga0187817, IMG submission 132431) | Wetland sediment microbial communities from Neuse River Estuary, North Carolina, USA - SO4_2 | ecosystem: Environmental > Aquatic > Freshwater > Wetlands > Sediment | place: USA: North... | reverse complement strand
GTCGGCCGGCTCTTCGATCCGATCCACAACGCCCTCTATTTTGTCATCGGCCGCAAGGTCACAAGCCAGGCGATGACATGGAAGGTCTACACCATCCATATGCTGGCGACCAACCTGGTCATGGCGCTGATCATCTTTGCCATTCTTTCATTTCAGAACTATCTGCCGCTCAACCAGTTGGGCTTCCCGGGGATGGAGGCCTTCCAAGCATTCAATACCGCTATCAGCTTCATCACCAACACCAACTGGCAGAGCTACGGCGGCGAATCGGCGCTGTCGAACTTCAGCCAGATGGGCGCCATCACCTTCCCGATGTTCACCTCGGCCGCGACGGGCTTCGTCGTGGCAATGGCGTGGATTCGGGCCTTTACGGTCAAGAATGGCGGTTCCGATCTCGGCAACTTCTACCGGGATCTGATCCGCTTCATTACGCGCGTTCTCATCCCGATCTGTTTAGTGATCGCACTGGTAATGATCGCGCAAGGCGCGGTTCAGACCTTGGATGCGAGCCTGACTGCGCACACCCTGCAAGGTGGTGATCAGACGATCATCGTGGGACCGGTCGCCTCCCAAGGCACGATCGAGCTCGTCGGCACGAACGGTGGGGGCTTCTACAACGTCAATGCAGCGCATCCCTTCCAGAACCCGACGCCGATCACCAACATCATCTTGATCGTCCTGATGGCCCTTCTCCCGGCTTCGATTGTGGTGACCTTCGGCGAGATGATCGGCAACCGTCGCCAGGGCTGGGTGCTCTACGGCGTTATGTGCGCGCTGATGGTGCTTTTTCTGCTGCTCTGCGTCCTTCCCGAGCAGCACGGCACGCCGACGCTGACGCATGCCGGCATCGAGAGCACTGCAACCGTCGACCAGCCTGGCGGCAACATGGAGGGCAAAGAGGTTCGCTTCGGCATCGCCGGCAGCGCACTGTTTGCGGACATCACAACGGCTTTCACGACGGGCGCTGTCAACTCTGCCCACGACGGCTACACACCGCTGCCCGGCATCTCGATGTTGGGCCAGATGATGCTGCAATGCGTGTTCGGCGGTAAGGGAGTAGGATTCCTCAACGCGTTGATCTACGGTCTGATCGCCGTGTTCGTGGCGGGGCTGATGGTCGGGCGTACGCCTGAATTCCTGGGCAAGAAGATCGAGAAGCAGGAGATCATCCTCGTCTCGCTTGCCCTGCTCATTCATCCGCTGGTCATTCTCGCACCGACCGGGTGGTCGATCGTGGCGCCATACGCTTTGTCCTCGCTCGGCAACAGCGGCATTCACGGATTTTCCGAGGTCCTCTATGCCTTCACCTCCGGGGCAGCGGACAACGGCTCGGCCTTTGCCGGTCTCAACTCCAATACTCCTTGGTTCAATCTGGCGATCGCCGGCGTGATCTTCATCGGCCGCTATCCTCCCATCATCTTCTTGATGGCGGTTGCCGGTTCGGTCGCGCGCAAGTCAACCACGCCGACGACAACCGCTACGCTGCGGACTGACACTGTCACGTTCGGCGTGTTCTGGTTCGCGACAATCCTGATCGTGGGCGCGCTGACCTTCTTCCCCGCGCTCGTCCTAGGGCCAATCGCCGAGTTCTTCGCCATGAAGCACGGGCTCACCTTCTAGCTGACGCACTCGATCCACGGTCGTTGCTGGAGAAAATTCATGGCACCGAAACAACAAACCATCCCGAAGAGCGGTCCGCTGGGCTCGCAATTTCGTGGCGTGCAACCGAAAAGCGCCTACACCGCCGATCTGTTCCGGCAAGCCTTCAAGGAATCGCTCGTCAAATTCCAGCCGCGCGTCCAGATCCGCAATCCGGTGATGTTTGTTGTGTGGGTCGGATCGCTGGTGACGCTCGCGCTGACGATCGAACCGACCCTGTTCGGACCCTCGAGCGCCTCTCGCCTCTACAACGGCATCGTGACGATCATCCTGTTCTTGACGGTCTGGTTCGCGAACTATGCCGAGGCGCTCGCCGAAGGCCGCGGCAAGGCGAAGGCCGCCGCGCTGCGGCGGACCCGGTCTGAGCTCCTCGGCGTCCGCGTGCTCCAGGACGGCCGCAAGGAGACCGTCCCGGCCAAGGATCTGCGCAAGGGCGATATCGTCCGCGTGGAGAAAAGCAACGTCATTCCGGCCGACGGCGAGGTCATCGAGGGTGTCGCCTTCGTCAACGAATCCGCCATCACCGGTGAGTCCGCGCCCGTACTCAGGGAAGCGGGCACCGACATGTTCTCGTCCGTCACCGCCGGAACGACCATCATCTCCGACTGGCTGCTCATCCGCGTCACCCACGACCCTGGATACACGTTCCTCGATCGGATGATCCACCTCGTCGAAGGAGCCAAGCGGCAGAAAACGCCGAACGAGATCGCCCTCATCGCGCTTCTCTCGATCCTGACGCTCATCTTCACGATCGTCGTCGCGTCGATGGCGCCGGTGGCGACATACCTGCAGGCGCAGATCAATGTCGCCGATCTCGTGGCGCTGCTTGTCGCGCTCATTCCCACGACCATCGGGGCGTTGCTTTCCGCTATCGGCATTGCCGCCATCGACCGCACGATGCAGTTCAATGTGCTGGCCATGTCGGGTAAGGCGGTCGAAGCGGCCGGCGACGTCCAGACTCTGCTCCTCGACAAGACCGGAACGATCACCGTGGGCGACCGCCAAGCGAATGATTTCATCGCGGTATCGGGCCGCGAGCAGACGGACCTGGTTCAGGCTGCGTTCCTCGCATCTTACTTCGATACGACGCCGGAAGGCCGATCCGTTCTCTCGACCAGCGTAGCGCGCGGCGCCCAACAGGTGCCCGGTCTCGACCAGGCGCAAGGACTGGACTTCTCGGCGCATACCCGCATGAGCGGAATCCACCTTCCGGGCGGGAGGACTATCCGCAAAGGCGCAGTGAGTGCCGTGGTTCGACATGCGGTCGACGAGTTCCATCGCTCGGCGCCCGTGGACCTTCAAGCAATCGCCGATCGTGTTTCCAATCAAGGGGCGACGCCGCTCGCCGTCAGCGTCAATGGCGACATCCTGGGCATCATCGCTCTCTCCGATACGTTGAAGACGGGCATCCGCGAGCGCATGCGGGAACTGCATAAGATGGCCATCCGCACCATTATGGTCACCGGTGATAATCCGATTACCGCCCGAGCCATTGCAGCCGAGGCGGGCGTTGACGACTTTGTGGCCGAAGTAAAACCCGAGGAGAAACTTAAGCTGGTGCTCCGGGAGCAGAGCGAGGGGCGGCTCGTTGCGATGACCGGCGACGGCACCAATGACGCACCGGCATTGGCGCAGGCGGACGTGGGTCTCGCTATGCATTCGGGAACGATGGCGGCCAAAGAGGCGGCCAATCTGGTCGACCTCGACTCCGATCCGACCAAGCTCACCGACCTCGTTGCGATCGGCAAGCAGATGCTGATCACACGAGGAGCGCTCACGACCTTCTCCATCGCCAACGACGTGGCAAAATATTTTGCCATTATTCCCGCGATGTTCATCGTCGCCCTTCCGGGCCTCGCCGCCTTGAACGTGATGGGATTGGCAACACCGCAGAGCGCAATTCTATCGGCGCTGATCTTCAATGCGCTGATCATTCCGTTGCTCATCCCGTTGGCGCTGCGCGGCGTGCGCTTCCGCGTCGAAACCGCAGCAAGCCTGTTCTCCCGCAACCTGTGGATCTACGGCGCCGGTGGCTTGATCGCACCCTTCATCGGCATCAAGCTGATCGATGTGCTGATTGCACCGATGCTTTTAAGAGGAACTTGACATGCTCAGCTTTGTTGGCGGCGCAGTGCGCGCTTCCCTAGTGACATTCGTGCTCTGCGGCTTCGCCTACCCCTTGGTCGTTACGGTGGTCGGCCAGCTGCTGATGCCCGAACAGGCCAATGGCAGCGTGGAAAAGGGTACTGATGGTAAGATTATCGGCTCCCGGCTGATCGGCCAACGATGGACCGACCCGCAATGGTTCCACGGCCGGCCGTCGGCGACCGTGGATCTGAGCGACTCCACTAAAGCCGCCCCCTACAACGCCGCGAACACGACCGCCTCCAATCTCGGCCCCACCAGCAAGGCCCTTCAGGAGCGCTTGATCGGCGAACGCAAGGCCCTCGATGAGGCGCAGCCGGAACTGGCCGGCAAGATGCTACCTTCGGACGTATTGACGACATCGGCTTCGGGCCTCGATCCCGATATCACGCCGGCCAATGCGTCCCTTCAGGTGCAACGCGTGGCCAAAGCGCATGGCGTGCCGCCGCAGCGGATTGCGGCTCTCGTTGAGCAGCACACGACGCCGCGCAGCCTAGGGATCTTCGGCGAGCCGCGCGTCAACGTTCTCGAATTGAATCTCGCGCTGCAACGCGCCTATCCGTAACTGTGCCTCGCGGTGACCCAATCACGGACCTTCTGAGCCGCGCTAACCTCGCCGCGGCACTTCGGGATTCGTTGGCGAAGCTCGCCCCGCGTGTGCAGTTCCGAAACCCAGTGACTCTCGGGGTCTACGTCGCAAGCATCTTTGCGACCATCATCGGATTTGCCATCGCCTTCGGCGCGACGGATGGCGCGCGGCGCGCGGCGTTCATGCTTACGGTCGCGGCGTGGCTGTGGTTGAGCGTTCTGATCGCGAACTTTGCAGAAGCCGTCGCCGAAGAGTGGGTCAAGGCACGGGCGGCGACGCTGCGATCGATGGGCCGGCATGCGCAAGCGAAGCGGCTGCTCGGCCCCAACCGCAGTAAGTACCATCTCGTCGAAGCGGGTACACTGCGTCGTGGCGATGTCGTGCTGGTCGAAGCCAACGACATCATTCCCGCCGACGGCACGGTGATTGAAGGGGCGGCCTCGGTGAGTGAAGGCGCAGTGACCGGCGAGTCGGCACCCGTGCTGCGCGCCGCCGGTCGGGATTTATCGTCCGTGCGCCGCGGCACGCAAGTGCTCTCCGACTGGCTCGTCGTGCGCGTGAGAAGTCGTGAAGGATTTTTCGACCCCATGGTCACGATCTCGGAGGGGACCCCGCGCGCCCGCACCCCGCAGGAGATCGCCCTGTCGATGGTGCTCGCCACGGTAACGATCGTGTTCCTGCTTGGTGTCGCACCGCTCGCGCCTACGAGTGCAGGCTCAGGCGGCGTTCTGGCACTCTCGGCGCTCGTCGCGCTGCTCATGTGCTCCGTTCCGATCGCTACCCGCGCATCGGTCTTCGCGATTGGCATCGTCAGCATGGCTCGGTTGATGCGCGCCAACGTCATCGCCACCTCCGGCGGCGCGGTGGAGGCCGCGGCCGACATTGACGTGCTGGTGCTCGACAAGACGGGAACGATCACGCGCGGTGACCGGCATGCCGTCGCGTTTCACGCAGCTCCGGGAATTGCCATCCGGGACCTGCTGGACGTGGCGCGGCTCGCCTCGCTGGCCGATGAAACACCGGAGGGCCGCTCGATCGTCGCGCTCGCGATGCAGACAGCGGATCAACACCCCCGGGATCTGGCCGACACCGCGCCGACGTTCTGGGAATTCTCCGCGCAGACGCGCATCAGCGGCATCGACCTGGAAGGACGGAGGCTGCGCAAAGGCGCTGCAGATGCAGTGCGCCGCTTCGCGGAGCTGGCGGGTGGCAGCTGGCCGTCAGCGGTCAGCGAGCTGGTCGAGAGAGTGGCTCGTTCGGGTGCGACCCCGCTGGTGGTGGCCGACGGTCCTCGGATTCTGGGGGTCATCGAGCTGCGCGACATCGTCAAGGATGGTATCCGCGAGCACTGTGCGGCGCTATGCCGGATGGGCATCAGGACCATCATGGTCACCGGAGACAACCGCCTGACCGCGATGGTGATCGCAGCCGAGGTTGGAGTGGACGATTTTCTGGCCGAAGCGACGCCGGAAAGGAAGCGTGAGCTCATTCGACGCTACCAGAACGAAGGGCACCGGGTCGCCATGTGTGGAGACGGGACCAACGATGCGCCGGCGCTTGCGCAGGCCGACGTGGCGTTCGCGATGAACTCCGGCACGCAAGCGGCCAAGGACGCCGGCGGCCTGGTCGACCTCGATTCGAATCCGACGAAATTCATCGAGATCGTCGAGACGGGCGAGCAGATGCAGATGACGCGCAGTTCACTCAAGACCTTCAGCATTGCAGCCGACCTGGCAAAGTACTTCGCAATCATTCCTGCGGTGTTTGCCGCAACGTATCCTGCGCTGAACGCGCTCAACGTCACGCGGCTCACGAGCCCGCGGAGCGCGATTCTGTCGGCGGTAATCTTCAATGCCTTGATCCTTGTGCCGCTCCTACTGCTGGCGGTGCGGGGAGTCAAGGCACGCGCGCAATCCGCCGCGCGTCTCTCTCGCCGCCATCTGTGGATCTACGGACTCGGTGGGATACTATTGCCGTGGGTCGGCATCAAGCTGATCGACGTTTGCCTCACCTTATTCAGGCGCGTGTGAGGCCAGCGGCATCACCGGTAGCCTGCACTTGGTCGGCGGTTCTCCAGGACTTGCACGAACTTTCAGTTCCGCGTTGGCGTGATTCGAAAGCTCTCCACGCCCTGGTAGTGACGCATCATGTGGGCCAAATCGGATACCCGGGCGCCCTTGCGCTTGTCGCGGGCGACGGCCAGGAAGTGCCACTCGGGCGAACACGGTCAACGCCGTCGAAGCCATGCACACCAGCCCCGTAGGTGCGCATACCTGCGGCGCGGCCATGGAACGAGCGCTCATAGCCGACCAACAGCCCCAACAACAGTGACCCCAGCAAATTCAGGAAAATGACGACGTTCACTCCCACCTCTGGACTGGACCAGTAGGCCGCCAGTGTTTTCGCACTAAGGAAATCCATGGCCTTCTCCTATCTATGGTTTTAATTCGCGCACGCGACGTCACCCCATCAGTCCGGCCGGAGTAAAGAGCCGCCGCCTGCACATTACGCTGCGAAAAATGGCCGGTGATGTATCGTGCTCTCGCTGTCACGCAGTTGGCGACCGCGGGCGTCGGCGCCGCTCGAGAGGATCACGGTCGGTCGGAATCTATGCCGCGAGCTTTCGTTGATTGTTTACACGAATCTGCGGCAATCCCGTGCGGCCCTTCTGAAAATAGCAAATCTCAATCAGCGCCGCCCAAAGCTCGAACGAGCCTTTGATGACGCTGACGACGCAGCCTTCAGCCAGCGCGCGGCGGTCGTTTGGGGTTGGCGTTGTGTATGAGTTCGTGCCCGAGGCGCAACAGTTTTGATGAGTTCGTGAGATCGGAACCGCCGGGCGTTTGACGGGCTTCCAGCACGGCCGTCGCGAGCAGCGCCAAGCTGATCTGACGTGTACGAAGATACGTAGTATTCATATCGCTGATTGCAACGATAAAGCAGCAACGCATAAAATTTCCGCAGCAAACATTTGGATGCGGTGTAAAGAATCTGCAAAACCGGCCACATGCCGGCTATCGCGCGGCATTCACCAACCGCTGGGTGGATTTGTAGGCCCGACAGCGATTCGGGACCGGACTGAACAAAGGACGGTGTCCGCTTTTACCGCGCGGGTTTCTTTATATAGCTTCTACACTGAAACGCGGACAATTCACGCGTCTGGGGTGAAAAGCTGGTGGTGCAAGGGCAAAAGGGCAAGCCTTCGGGCACGAAGAGACAGCATGAGTTCGATTAGCCTATCGGAATATTGGGTGTTCATCGCGGTTCTTACTGCCACGGTCCGGCCGCTCGGCTCGTATCTCGCCAAGGTCTTCGCCTACGAACCGACCTTTTTAGATCCGCTGGTTGCTCCCATCGAACGGGTAATCGTTCGTCTTATCGGCTCGGCTGCTCAGCGGCCGATGAAGTGGCACGAGTATTTTCTAGCATTCGTCTGGTTTGGCGGCGCGGGAGCAGCGTTTGTCTTCTTGATCCTGAAGCTCCAGCACTTGCTCCCATTCTATCGTCTCCTCGGCAAGGATGTGCTTGCAACTCCAATGACCGATGATCTTGCAGTGAATACTGCGTTCAGTTTTGCCACGACGACCACCTGGCAGGCCTATGGCGGCGAAACGACGATGAGCTATTTCAGCCAGATTGTCGCGCTGGCGTCGCAGAACTTTCTCGCGGGAGCTGCGGGCCTCGCCATCGGAATTGCCTTCATTCGCGGCATTGCCACCGACGGCGGCGGCGTGCTCGGCAATTTCTGGCGTGACGTCACCCGTGCGATGTTGTGGGTGCTTTTGCCGCTCAGCTTATCGCCGGTCTTACCTTCTTGCCCCTGCTGTGCCTCGGGCCGGTGGCCGAACACATGACGCTTTGGTTTTAAAGGAGAACGCCGGTGCCCTCATCAGTTCGCGCCGTACTGGTCAGCATGGTGCTGCTCACGGTTTTGGCGGGGCTTGGGTACCCACTACTCATTCTCGGCCTCGCTCAGGCATTCTTTCCGGAGCAAGCGGATGGCAGTCTCGTGCGCCGCGACGGCAGGATCATCGGCTCGACGCTGATCGGACAGAAGTTTGACGACGCTCGCTATTTTTGGGGACGGCCGTCTGCGACAGAGCCGACTCCCTACAACGCGGCCGCATCCTCGGGAACGAATCTTGCTCCCTCCAATCCCCAGCTCGCCAAGGACGTTGCAGCGCGCTGCACTGCTCTCGCCAAAGCGCACGGCAACTCCGTTGCCCCGATCCCGCTTGATCTCGTGACGGCGTCGGGAAGTGGGCTTGACCCACACGTGACTGTCGCCGCGATGCTGTACCAAGTGGAGCGCGTCGCCGCTGCGCGGGGCATCGATCCCTCAGCCGTGCGTGCGCTCGTCGAGCAGCACGTCGAGTCACCGGCTTTGGGCTTTCTCGGACAGCGCCGAGTCAACGTTCTTGCCGTGAATCTCGCGCTCGATGCCTACTGAATACGGTTTCATAAAGGGCGGTCTTCTCGCTCTGTTGCTGTCGGCCTTTGTAGTCGCGGCGTCAGCCGAGGACGCAGCGCCGGATAAGAGCGACTACACCCTGTTCAATCCAACGCCCGATGCGGACATGCGCAGCTTCAACACCGATCGACCGCCGAAGGCCAACAGCCCCTATACGGTGGACGCCGGCCATTTTCAGTACGAATCCGACATCGCCGTGTTCGGCTACGGCAACACCGACGGCGTTAGGACCGAGCAGTGGACCGTGGTCGACCCGACCCTCAAATTGGGCCTGACGAATACGATCGACGCCGAGCTGCAGATCGCGCCCTATGAGTCCGTTGTAACCAAAAGTGCGGCGAACACGACGAGCGTCTCCGGAGTTGGCGACACCGTCGCGCGCCTGAAGATCAACGTGCTTGGCGATGATCAGGGCGCCGTCGCGGTGGCGCTGTTGCCCTACCTCAAGCTGCCGACGGCGCGGTCCGGGCTGGGCAATGGCAGCGTCGAGGGCGGACTGATCTTGCCCATCAGCTTCAGCGCCCCGGGCGGCTTCACCGTGATCGTGATGCCCGAGGGCGACTATCTGAAGAACACCGCCGACAGCGGTTACCACGGCGCCTTGGACTTCCTGATCAATGTGAGCCATCCGCTCGACAACAGATGGACCTTTTATACCGAGGTCTTCACCACCCAGTCGTTTCAGGCCGGGGAAAAGCCGATCTACACCTTGGATGAAGCATTGACCTACGCATTGAGCCCGAACTTGCAGCTCGATTTCGGCGGCAATTTCAGCCTGAACGACGTCGCGCCGCGGATCCAGCTCTATACGGGGTTATCTCAGCGGTTTTGATCCGTAAGCGAGGCACCTGGCGGCTGAATTTCCCGACTCCAGCGTCTATCGGTGAAACTACATATCTTGCAGCGGCGAGCGCGCATTGCAGTGCGGCGTCGAGCCGCTATGATTTGCAAGTTCGCACCCTGCGGTATCGAGAGCGCCAATGACTGAGGGGGCTCACGACAATGACCAATGACGTGGAGCGGGACAGCGTGGGCGTGCGCCGGATACAGCAAGGCGATGCCCTCATTCTCGTGGACTTGCAGAATGATTTCCTTCCCGGTGGACCGTTGGCCGTGCCGGCGGGGGATGCTGTGATCACGCCGCTCAATCGATGTATTGCGCGGTTCCAGCGCCAAGGACTGCCAATCTTCGCGACGCGAGACTGGCATCCGCACGAGCACTGCTCATTTCGATCACAAGGAGGGCCATGGCCGCAGCACTGTGTCGCAGGGACGCCGGGAGCCAAATTCGCCGCGCAGTTGTCGGTACCGGCCGGCGCGCGGATCATCTCAAAGGCTACTGGGGCTCAGACCGAGGCATATTCCGCCTTTCGGGGTACGGATCTTGCCGCGCAGCTCAAAGACCTGGGGTGCACTCGCGTGCTCCTTGGAGGATTGGCAACCGATTACTGTGTGAAGGCGACAGCGCTTGATGCCCGTGGGGCAGGCCTCGACGTCGTCGTATTTGAGGATGCTGTGCGAGCGGTGAATCTAAAACCCGGGGACGGACAACGGGCTCTGAAGGAAATGACCGACGGGGGCGTGCAGCTCACCTCAGTGGAGCGAATGCTCGCCTGAGCGGCGACCGAAGAGATTGCCATTCGTGCCTTACCGCGGTTCCGATTCCTCAATAGATTACGCACTTTTGCGTATTTCATCGTCTCTCTGCAAGGCGCACGCTTGCTCCGGGAGTTTCGGCAAAGGAGCAGGGACATGAATAATGTAGGGCAAGCGCGGATCGGTCAGTGGTACCTGCACCAGGACAAAGGCGAGGCGTTCGTTGTAACGGGATACGACGAGAAGTCGCGGACGATCGAAATCCAGACGTTCGATGGCGACGTTGACGAGATCGACGAGGAGGTTTGGAGCAACTTGCCGCTCGAGTTGGGGGAGCCGCCTGAAAACTGGACCGGTCCCGTCGATGATGTGGAGGTCGATGATCTCGGCTATACGGAAACCGACATGACCGAATCGGACTGGGCTGCGCCGCTGCAGCCGCTGGCGCCGGCGGTCGAGGCTTGGGAAGACACGACGGACGAGACGGAGCGCGATGCGGAAGGCGAAGGCGTGCCGGAGGAAGAGCTTGCGCTCGACAATCCGACTGCCAAAGCTCGCCTGCCCTGAGCCGGACAGCATGGTCCGCGTGCAGGTTTCCTGTCGATAATCGGATTAGTAGGGATAACAATATGCTGCGATCCGCGCGAGCCTCCGACTGATTCGGTTAGCCCGAGGGAACACCACCATGTCCACGCCGCATACGATGAGCGTTTACGACCGCGAGTTGGCCCACTTGGACGATCTGGTTCTCGGTATGGGATTGTACGGAATCAGCCAGCTAGAACGGGCCATGTTAGCGCTCGAAAGCCGCGATTCGGCGGTTGCCGCGAGCGTGATCGCAGGGGACCTTCGCGAAGACACGCTGGAAACCGAGGTCGATGAACTGGTCGTGCGACTGATCGCGCTTCGTCAACCCGCCGCGAGTGATTTGCGCCATGTGACGTGCGCATTTAAGGCTGCGGTGCATTTGGAGCGGATTGGCGATTACGCTGTCAATGTGGCGAAACGTTCCCTGGTGTTGCCGAGCGATCTTGCTGCTGCGAGTCTACTTTCAGT
>Ga0187817_10001496_pt1 | contig 11516 bp, 13 predicted proteins | sample NC_wetland_sal_i_17_FD_132431 | JGI IMG/M metagenome (GOLD analysis project Ga0187817, IMG submission 132431) | Wetland sediment microbial communities from Neuse River Estuary, North Carolina, USA - SO4_2 | ecosystem: Environmental > Aquatic > Freshwater > Wetlands > Sediment | place: USA... | reverse complement strand
GCTCGGGATGACAAATCGGGGAGGCTGAGCGCTCCCTGTGAACCCAGAATCCGTCCGCAAGCTTTTTCAGCAGGTTCGCCAAGGCAAGGTTTCGCCCGACGCGGCCGTCGAACGCCTGCGGCACCTGCCATTTGAGGACCTTGGATTCGCCATGGTCGATCACCATCGGGCGCTGCGCGTCGGGATGCCAGAAGTTGTCTTCGGGCAAGGGAAGACGCCGGCGCAAATGGCCCAGATCTTCTCGCGGCTGGCGCGGCACGGAGGCAATCTCCTCGCCACGCGGGCAAGCAAGGAGCAATTTGTTGCGGTCCGGAAGAAAGTGCGCAAAGCGGAATATCGCGAACTCGCCCGGGCCATTGTGCTGGAGCGCGACCACCGCAAGCATGGCAAGGGAACGATCGCGGTGGTGTCCGCCGGCACCAGCGACATCCCGGTGGCGGAAGAAGCCGTGGTCACTGCGGAAATCATGGGCAATGATGTCGAGCGTCTTTATGACGTAGGCGTGGCGGGGATCCACCGCTTGCTGGCGAATCGTGGAACCCTCGCTCGGGCTCGGGTGATCATTGTATGTGCTGGAATGGAAGGCGCGCTGCCGAGCGTAGTTGGCGGACTCGTGGGCGTTCCCGTCATCGCCGTACCGACCAGCGTAGGCTACGGTGCGGCGTTTAAAGGAGTGGCGGCGTTGCTGGGCATGATGAATTCCTGCGCGTCGAATGTGAGCGTAGTGAACATCGATAACGGCTTCGGCGCAGGTTATGTAGCGTCGCTGATCAACCGGTTGTGAACTTCATGGGGCAAAAAAGAAGCGCGGCCGAAGCCGCGCCTTTTCCTCCGATCCAACTACTCCGTTTAGGATTTTCCGGCCACTTCCAGATTGTTCTGCACGCTGAATGCGCCAAAGACCTGGCCGGCCCGAATCCCTGCGACTTCCTTATCCATTTTGCTGGCCACCGCGCCGTACAAGGTCACGTGACCGTTGTCCACCACGATGCGAATCGGGCGCGCCGGATCAATCGCATAGCGGCCGAGCACCGGATCGCGATAGATTGCCCGTGCCTCTTGCACTCGAATGCGGTCGTCAAAGATTGACGCGGGAGAGACTTTGATATTGCTCACCACGTCCTTGACGCCGAGCAGGTTGTTCGCGAGCGAGATCGCGGAATCACGGTCGAATTCGGTGCGCGCCTCACCACTCAAGGTGGCAACTCCGTTTTGCACCGACGCGGTCACGAAGTTGAACAGATTGTCGTAACCCATGCGGTCGTAATAGAGCTTACGATCCAGTTGTGCCTCGAGCGCGGCATCGGGAACGTCCTGGCCGGCCACCGTGATCAGGTTGCGGACTCCCTGAACGTTCGCCATCTTGCGGACTTTCTTGGCAGCATCCAGCTTTTGCTGGTAAAGATCCACGTTGCCGGTCAAGGTCACGATCCCGTCTTCCACCGACGCTTGAATCTTGGTGAACTGCTTCTTGGCGGCCAAATACTGCGCGACCTTCGATTGAATCGACGTGTCATAGCGGGCCGCGCTGGTGGTGGCTGCCGCCAGCCCCACGCTGCACAGGCTCATCACCAGAGCTAACCCCAGAACTCGAACCTTAGCTTTCATGTTTCTTATTTCCTCCATCCTCTGCAATCTATGAACCCGCCAACTCGCAATTAGTTTCGAACTAACCGGTTAGTTAATTATTGGATGAGCCAATAATCATGCGAAATTGTAAAGATCTGTGATCGTTGTAACTACTTGTCATCTGTCTCCTGGAAATCGTGAGAGGTGTTACTGCCAAAAGAGGGCGGTCACTATAATGGCGTACGCGAGGATTTCATGGCAAAGATGTTGTCGTGGGAGGGCGCATGCAGAATTCCAGTCTTTTGACACAACTGGCCGTCTGGATTCCAGCCGCCCTTATCATGGTCTCCGGCATTGCAAAGCTCGTGGGCTCCGCACCTATCGTCGAAACCTTGACCAAGCTGGGTGTAGGACGCTATCGATATCTTCTCGGTACCATGGAGTTGGTCTTTGCCATTTTGTGCGTAATTCCTGCGACGATGCACCTTGGATTCATCCTCGCCTCCTGCTACTTCGCCGGAGCAATTGCCACTGAGCTGTCGCATGACGCGCTAAAGGTCAATCCATTCATTCCGATCGTTTTGTTATGGATTGGGGCCTTCATCCGAGACCGCTCGATCTTCTTTTAGAGCGGGCGGACTAGCGTCTGCGGCGTCCGGGCTTACGGAAAGCGCCTTCCTCAGGAAAAACTCGTGCGAAGATTTTGTCCACATTGCGCAGTTGCCGCTTCAGGTCGAAGGCGCGCTCGATCTGCTGGCGAGGGACGCGGCCAGTAATCTGCTTGTCCTTCAGGACTAGATCCCGAAAATTCAGGCCCTTTTCCCAGGCTCGCATCGCATGGCCTTGCACCATGCGGTAGGCATCCTCGCGGGAGACTCCATGCTCCACCAGATCGAGCAAGAGTTGGCCGCTAAAGACGAGCCCTCCAGTGCTCTCCAGATTCGCTGCCATGCGCTCCGGGTAGACGAACATGGTGTCCACCAGATTGGCAGTCTTTTGGAGCATGTAATCGACCAGCGTTGTGGAGTCGGGAATGATGATCCGTTCCACCGAAGAGTGAGAGATGTCCCTCTCATGCCACAAGGCAACGTTTTCAAACGCTGCCTGCGCATTGGAGCGGACCACGCGCGCCAGGCCGCTAATTTGTTCACAAGTAACTGGATTTCGCTTATGCGGCATCGCGGAGGAACCCTTCTGTTTCTCGCTGAAGAATTCCTCGGCCTCACGCACCTCGGTTCGCTGCAGATGGCGGATTTCGGTCGCGATCTTATCCAGCGTGCATGCAATCACTGCCAGCGTGGCCATGTAGTGGGCGTGGCGATCCCGCTGGATGACTTGTGAAGAGACTGCCGCAGCCTTCAGGCCCAGCCGGGCACAGATTTTCTCTTCCAGTTCGGGGCTCAAATGAGCAAACGTGCCCACCGCGCCCGAAAACTTTCCCACACGCATGTCCTCAACCGCGTTTCCGAAGCGTTCGATGTTGCGCTGGGTTTCTGAGTACCAATTGGCCAGCTTCAAGCCGAAAGTGATGGGCTCGGCATGGACGCCGTGAGTTCGGCCGACCATAGGCGTGTCCTTAAACTCCCACGCACGACGCTTGAGCACGTCTAAAAGCCGCTGCAGATCGGCGGCAATAATGGAGGAAGCCTGACCGATCAGCAGTGCCTGCGCGGTATCCACCACGTCGTTTGAAGTCAGGCCGTAGTGGAACCAGCGAGCGTGCGAGCCGACGATCTCCGCCACCGCGGTGGTAAAAGCGATTACGTCGTGGCGCACTTCGTCCTCGATCTCGCGAATGCGCTGCAGGTCGAAGTCAGCGTGCTCCCGAATGGCTTTGGCGGCATCCTTCGGAACCATGCCGGCCTCAGCCAGCGTTTCCGTGGCGGCTACCTCCACCGCCAGCCAGGTTCGAAAGCGGTTCTCCTCACTCCAGATGCGACCCATTTCCGGGCGGGTATATCGCGGAATCACTGGAATCCACCTCTTCCATGTCCATGGAGTGACGGGCGTCGGGCTCTTCCAGCCGGGCGGGGACGCCTAGGCTCCATCGTTTCCCACAGAACTACGAGGACTAAGGATTCTAAACGGAGTGGCACTTCCTCTGCCAGTCCTACTCGCTGAAGATTATGAATCAGCACGGCTGCCTCACGAATCGATATATATCGTGATACGATCTAGTTTAGGATCGAGAAGAGTCTTGATACGATATACTTCGCGGCATGGACAGGTCACTTACCTTGGCTGATTATCAGTCGCTGGCGGAGGTGCGCTACCAGATCCGCCGCTTTCTCCACTTCAGTGAACAGGCTTCCCGGAAGGCCGGGCTGGAACCTCGCCAGCATCAGCTGATGCTGGCTTTGAAAGGGCTGCCCAAAGGGCTTCGGCCGCGCGTTGGAGACCTGGCCGAACGGCTGCAGATTCAGCCTCACAGCACCGTGGAACTGGTGGACCGGTTGGCGGCTCGGGGCTACGTGCGCCGGCAGCGTGTAGGGGAAGATCGTCGCGAAGTGCTGCTCTCCTTGACCGCGAAGGGCGTCCGGATACTGCGAGAGCTTTCCCTGCATCATCGGGCGGAACTGCGTACGCAAGGGCCTGCCCTAATCGCCGCGCTGCGCCGCGCCATCCCGACGGGAGACGGAGTTCCAGCTAGGGCGGCTACGCGAACCGGCCCGATAAGAAAGTAACGGATGGCAGAAAAGCAAAATAAGAACACGGGCGGGAATGCCGTCCCGGCCACGATCGGAGCCACCGGCGCGCAGGTTGGAGACGTGCGGATGGCAGAACCCGCGCAGTTCCGCATGGTCCTGATGTCGTTCCTCGCCGCCGGAATCGGCCTGGTGGCTGGGTTGATCGCGTATGTCTTGTACAAACTGATCGGGTTATTCACCAACATCTTTTTCTATCATCGTTTCGTCGCGGAATTCATGAGTGCGCGCCACAACCAGCTCGGGTTGTGGGTGATTCCAATTCCGGTAATCGGCGGAATCATCGTCGGCTTCATGGCGAAATATGGGACGCCGAAAATCAAGGGGCACGGAATTCCGGAAGCCATGGAAGCGGTGTTGGTCAACCGCAGCCGCATCCAGCCGCGCGTGGCAATTCTGAAGCCAATTTCGGCGGCTATCGCCATTGGCACCGGCGGACCGTTTGGCGCCGAAGGCCCGATTATTCAGACCGGCGGCGCGTTCGGATCCCTGGTGGGGCAGGCCGTCCACACCACCGCTTCGGAACGAAAAGTATTGCTGGCTTGTGGCGCCGCTGCGGGTATGTCAGCGACGTTCAACACCCCCATTGCGGGTGTGATCCTCGCCATCGAACTGCTTTTGTTCGAGTTCAAGGCCCGGTCGTTCATTCCTCTGGTGATTGCCAGCACTTTGGCCACCGCCGTCCACATGCAATTGCTGGGCGCGGGCCCGATGTTTAAGGTCGCACCCATGGACTTCGGTATCCCCCGCGCCTTGCCGTTCTACATAGTTCTGGGCCTGGTTTGCGGATTAGCCGCAGTCGCATTCAGCAAGCTGCTCTATTGGACCGAAGACCAGTTCGAAAAACTGCCGGTGGACGAGCTCTGGTGGCCTGCCATTGGCGCTCTGGGACTCGGAATCATTGGCTACTTTGTGCCCAGGGTTCTGGGCGTCGGTTACGACACTATCGGCGACATTCTGAACGCGAACTTGGCCTGGAAACTGCTGCTGGTGGTCATGGTCGCCAAGGCTGTGGCGCTGGTGATTTCCTTGGGATCGGGAACCTCCGGAGGATTGCTCGCTCCTATGTTCATGTCGAGCGCGGCCATGGGCGGCATATTCGCGATGGGCATAAACCGGGTCTTTCCGGCCGCGAACCTGTCGGCGGGAGCGTTCGCCCTGGTTGCCATGGGAGCGGTGTTCGGCGCGGCATCGCGAGCGACGTTTGCCTTCATCATTTTTGCGTTCGAAATCACCCGCGACTACAACTCGGTGCTGCCACTGATGCTGGTGAGCGTGATTGCCGACGGTATCGCCATGCGCCTGATGCCCCGGGCCTCCATCATGACCGAGAAGCTAGCGCGGCGCGGATTGCACATTCATCAGGACTACGAAGCCGACGTGCTGCAGCAGATGCGGGTTGCGGAGACCATGGACCAGGAAGTTCCCAAGCTCCCGGCTGATATGAAAGTCAGTGAACTGTCGGACCGCATCGCGCGCCGTGATCCCGAGGTCAGCCGCCATCAGGGGATGGTCGTGCTCGATGCTGCGGGAAAACTGGTGGGATTGATCACCCGAGGAGATGTTTTGCGAGCCCTCGACGAGGACGAGGCTGGAACCATGACCGTGCTGGATGCGGGGACCCGGAACGTGATTGTCACCTATCCTGATGAGTTATTGCACGATGCATCCGCCAAGATGCTGCGCAATAACATTGGGCGCTTGCCGGTGGTCGATCGCAAAGATCCACAGCGAGTCGTCGGTTACCTGGGCAGGCCGGGAATCATGGCAGCCCGCTTACGTCGTTTGGATGAAGAACATGTGCGGGAGCCCGGCTGGATTCAGCGACGCAGCCAAGAAGTATCGAAGCCCTAGAGTTATTTCCCTTTGGCGGCTTCAATCAGCGGACGCAGCGCTCGCACCGAAACGCCCAGCGTACCTCCGGCGAAACCGTCGATATACGCTGCGTTAATGCCAATCACTTCGCCTTGCGAGTTGAACACCGGACCGCCGCTGGCTCCATGAGCGGTGGGCGCATCGTAGATGAGCTTCTCCCCCACCACGTCCCCTAAGTGCCCGCAAGTGGCCGATGGCCGGATCAACGACAAGGCGGCCAATTCGCTGGCAGCACCCTGATCGTCGCGGCGGTAGGCCAGCCGGTCGTACACCGCGGGCGGTGACTTTGCCACCATACCCAGCACTCCCATGGGGTAGCCGACGACCGAGACCAGTTCGCCAGGACTCGGCACGGCATCGGCCAAAGGCAGCGGCCGAAGTTGGTGCACGACCTGCGTGTCGTCAATATGCAACACGGCTACATCGCCTTGCGCCGACAGGGCGGCGGGCGTAATCGTCACCGGCGCTGGGAGGCCGGGGAAGAAGGCAACCAGTTTCTCCAACCGCGGCGTGGCACCCTTGCTGATCAAGACTGTCGAGTCGGGGTCTTCGTACCATGGCTCGGCAACGTGCCGATTAGTCGCCAGCAGCCCGTCGGAGACCACAAAACCAGTCCCGGAAATGCGGGCACGCAGCGCCGGCGCGTGGCCCTCAAAGCCCACCTGATACAATCCGAAGATGTAGCAGATCGAATTCCGATAGCGGTTCAGCACCACCACCGGCATGGTCTGCTCTTGCTTGAGCTGCTGCACTTCCCGGGAAAGCTTCTGCACTTCCAGTTGCAGTTGTAGTTCGTTCGTCTTAGTCGCCGGGTAGTAACGAGCCAAGAGCCCAACGGTAGCCAGCAAGAACACTCCCAGAGCACCTTGGACGGCGCGTTGCCAGGCGCTGCAGACTGGTTCTTCGGAAACTTGTGGGTCGATCTCCGCCATAAGGACAAACCGGCTTCCGGGGGGAGATTCGGCTTCGGCCAGGCAAATCTGTGAACCCCATACTCTCGCGTTGGGGCAGGATTTCCTAGAGTACGGAAGGGCCATATCCAACTGAGGTGGGCTATCTTCTTGAAGAGACGGCGCTTGCTACGCCTCCGATCTCAGGGCTCGGCGACTCCCAGGCGTTTGGCCATCTCTTCATAGAGGAACCCCTCGCCCGGACGGTAAGGCTGGACCCATTCGCCGTCGATGACGAACTGCGGGATGGCACGCATGCCGGTGCGCTTGATTACTTCCTCGGCGGCGCCCGGCGTGGTTTCGATGTCAATTTCCTTGAACAGGATATTGTGTTCGCGCAGGAAGCGCTTGGCTTCGCGACACTCTGGACACCAGAAAGCAGTGTAGACGAGCAATTTCACGGTTCCATCTAGATGCACACTTAAGACCGTTGGTCGCAGCCGGGCGGTGCGAAGATCACTGGACTTTAGCTACTCCAGGCACGGGATTGGGGAACTTCGCGAAAACCGCCGGATCGTGCCCAGGAACGATGAGCCCGGGGCGGGCCGCGATTTGTTTCATGCGATCTTGCGCCCGCAGATTCGATGCGGCATCGAGTGTAGCCGCGATCGGCGCATGCCGTTCCAGATTCTCATACAGGTACATATTGTCGCTGGCCAGCACGACGATTCCCGCGGTCGTTTGCACACCAACGTATTGCGATTGGTAAGTATGTTTGCCGCCGGTGTAGCAGGTTACTCCGGGAAGAATCTCCTGGGCGTCGCCATTCACCAGACCCACCCGCCCCTGCATATTCAGTTTCACTAGGGTGAGCACGTCCTCTTCGTCAATGCCGCCGTGAGTGTCCTTCGACTGCCATGCTTCTCCGGCGTAGTACTGCAGCTCGTCCTTCTGAATCCAGATGCGCGCGTTGGGAAACAGATCCATGCCGTCGGCATGGTCCCAGTGCATGTGCGTAATGATGACATCGGTGATGTCTTCGGGCTTGAGGCCAACTCTCTTTAGCGTGTCAGAAGGCTTGGTGAAATCGGTCACGTGCCAGTCTTTGAAAAAGCGATCGTGGTAGAACCCGGAGTCGATAAGGACATTGCGGCCGTTACCCCGGACCAGCCAGATCATCATAGCGATGTCGAGCTTGCGCTCCGGCTCAGCGCCCGCCACCAATTCCGAGACAGGGAAGTCGGGTAGGGTGGCGTAACGGATCGCATAAATCTCGTAGTTGGGCTTCGATTGCGCGACGGCGGTCAGTGCCGTGGCGAAAAGCAGCGCCAAGTGAACGATTTTCATGAACTTGGAAAAGAGAGATTTAACCGCAGAGGCCGCAGAGATCACAGAGAAAAGCTCCCGGTTGGGCTAATTAGCAACTGAGAACACAAAATCTGGAGCTGAGAACCGATCTAGACGCGCTCCAACTCCCGCAGAGTCCTTTCGTTCACCACGTTTCCTGTATTCAATGTGGAGGCGGGTTCGAAGAGCAGAATCCAGCACTCTTCGTCGGCGACCGGCTTGTGTTCGACACCGCGCGGGACCACGATGAACTCGCCCTCTTCAATCCAGACCTGCCGGTCGCGGAACTCCATGCGGAAACGGCCTTTGACCACCAGGAACATCTCGTCCTCGTGCTCATGATGATGGAAGACGAACTCGCCTTTCAGCTTGTCGAGCTTGACGTGCTGGCCGTTGAGTTCAGCAGCGATGTACGGCTTCCAGTATTCGTCGATTTGAGCGAATTTCTGCGCGATATTGACCTTGTCCATGGACACTCTCTCGGTGGTGAAGAATGTGACGTGAAATGCTTGATAGGATGAGGGGTTATCTCTGTAGGTCGCAAAGAAATCAGGATCCGGCCGTCAGGCTTGACAGACCGACGTGGTATATATCACAATATATACCATGCCTCGGACCGCCAAACTCTTCCGCAATGGCCGCAGCCAGGCTGTCCGCCTGCCGGCGGATCTTCGCTTCGAGGGTTCGGAGGTCTACGTCCGGCGCGATCCTCTCACCGGCGATGTCGTCCTGTCCCGGCGGCCGGAATCATGGGAAGCCTTCTTCGAGCTAGTGAAGACAGTCGATGTACCTGCGGACTTTCTGGCGGATCGCAAGGACACGCCCCCGCAGAAGCGGGACCTATTCTGAATGGCTGTCCGCTACCTGCTCGATACGAACACCGTCAGCTACGTGATCAAAGGCAATCTCCCGCGAGTGCGTGAGCGGCTACTGAAAGTCCCAATGTCCCAGGTGGGAATCTCCGTGATCACCGAAGCGGAGTTGCGTTTCGGTTTGGCAAGAAAGCCCGAGGCGGAAAAGCTGAAAATCGTTGTAGAGGAGTTTCTGCTGCGGGTAGAAGTCCTGCAGTGGGACTCGGAAGCCGCCAAACACTACGCTCGTGTGCGCGCCGTTTTGGAACTTGCGGGCGAGCCGATCGGCAATCTGGATCTGATGATTGCCGCCCAGGCACTCGCTGCTGGAGCTGTGCTGGTGACTAGTGATCGAGTGTTCCGGAGAGTGAAGGGGCTTAGAGTCGAGGACTGGAGCAAGCCATGAAATGCTGGCGCGGGCGTCCAAGGCAGCGCCTTATTTACTCTCCGTTAGAACAATGGAGCTCTGCTGGCCGCTGCAGTTCTTTGCCGGATCGTAGGTCGCGGAACCCTCGCGTTTGCCCTGGAAGCCGCGAAAATACAAGATGCCCCCTTTCACCTTCTCCGGCAGTCCCTTGAATTGCGTTTTGCCGTCAACGTTGGTCGCCGCCTCTAGATCAAGGCGCCGGACGCCCGCGAATCCGTATTCAATGTGGACTCGGATCCTTGCATCGTAGACCGGCGCGCCGTCGGCGTCCGTGACGGTAAAAGCGACTGAACATGGCCCTGCCTCTCCGTCCATAACGGGGATCTGGTGCGGGTCAGGAGCTTGCTGACCGACGGCGGTTGTAAAGCCAGCCACGAGGACAAGCCATCCTGCAGAAGACAAGATGTGTTTGCCAAAGTGAACAACCGCGGTCATGGAATACTCCTCGCCTGACACTATAAACCCTGGCCAGCACGGAAACTGTTGATGGGTGGTATGTGGCTCACATTTCGGAGAAAACTCCGGTCTGTGGCCAGCAGGTGAAATCTGCCGAGCACCACTCGGCCTGGACCCTTCGACTTCGCTTAGTGCAGGCTAAGTGAGGACTCCCGGACCCACACGGGCAGCTCCCAAAAACAAAAGCCGTCAGCTTGTCACTGACGGCTGATGGCTGAGAACTAATGGCTAATTAGCTGTTCTCGTATAGCAGTACGCCCTCGGCCTTTTCCGAGTCCACCGGACGGTAGTACAACTTGTTGTCCTCGAGGAAGACCTCGATGAACGCCGGCCGGGTGGTGATCGTGCCCTGGATCAGCGCTTCCGACAGCGGGTCTTCGATGTACTTCTGCAAGGCCCGGCGCAGCGGACGGGCGCCGTAGCTGCGGTCGGTGAGCGTCTGACTCAGAATCCACTTCTTGGCTTCGTCGGTCACGGTGACGGTAATCGACTTCTGCGCCAAGTTCTGGTTCAGCTGGCTGACCATGAGTTCGAGAATCTGGATCAGATCAGTCTCGTTCAGCGCGTTGAAGATAATGATTTCATCCAGCCGGTTCAGGAACTCGGGGTTGAAGGTGCGCTTGACTTCGTTTTTGACCAGGTCTTCGACCTTGCCGGAAATCATGTCCTCTTGCGTCGACTGGAAGCCGAGGCCTTCGCGCTTCTGTAAATGCCGCGCCCCGATGTTCGAGGTCATGATCAGAATCGTGTTCTTGAAGTCGACCGTATTGCCCAATCCGTCGGTGAGCTGGCCGTCTTCGAACACCTGTAACAGGATGTTGAAGACGTCCGGATGCGCCTTCTCGATTTCGTCAAGCAACACCACGGAGTACGGTGCCCGTTTCACCCGCTCGGTAAGCTGGCCGCCCTCTTCGTAGCCGACATATCCCGGAGGCGAGCCGATCAGCTTCGAAACCGAATGCTTTTCCATGAACTCGGACATATCGAAGCGGATGAGCGACTTCTCCGTGCCGAACATGAATTGCGCCAAGGTGCGTGCGACTTCAGTTTTGCCGACGCCCGTGGGCCCGAGGAACAGGAACGAGCCGATGGGCCGGTTCGGGTTCTTCAAGCCGGCGCGGCTGCGACGGATGGCGCGAGCCAGAGCGCTGATCGCCTTGTCCTGCGATATCACGCGCTTGTGCAATTCTTCTTCTATGCGCAGCAGCTTCTGCGATTCTTCTTCCTTGATGGAGGCGATGGGCACGCCCGTCCAGCGCGATACCACATCCTCGATGTCCTCCCGACCGACAACGCCGGTGGAGGATTCATCGAGGTGGTATTTTTCGCGAAGAGCGCGCAGGTTCTCGCGCTCCTTGCGTTCTTCGTCCGAGTAGAAGCGCGCCTTCTCGAACTC
>Ga0187817_10001495_pt1 | contig 11519 bp, 12 predicted proteins | sample NC_wetland_sal_i_17_FD_132431 | JGI IMG/M metagenome (GOLD analysis project Ga0187817, IMG submission 132431) | Wetland sediment microbial communities from Neuse River Estuary, North Carolina, USA - SO4_2 | ecosystem: Environmental > Aquatic > Freshwater > Wetlands > Sediment | place: USA... | reverse complement strand
GCGCCCGCGCGCTCTTCGATGACGAGGGGCCCGGCGGCCGTTTGCTTGGCGGCCTCACTCATGGGTCGTCACTTCCTTTCGTCCTTCAGACTCTTCAGCAGCGCGGCCAGTTTCTTGAAATAGCGCATCTTCACGCCGCGCTCCGTCCCGGCATTCTGCCCGCTTGTGGATGGCAGGACGAACACGTATGCGCCGTAGAGCCTGTCTTTTTGCAGCCCGAGCTTGCACGTCCGCCCAGCGAATTTCTCGTACACCATTTTCCCGTTGAATGCGATCACGCGCGGCTTCAGCTCTTCGAGCTTCTGCGCCAGCAGCACGCGCCCTTCGGAAAACTCCTGCCGCTCGATCTCTTCGATTCCGCGTGTCGGACGCTTGACGAGGTCGGTCATCCCGATTCCGAATTCCAGGATTCGCCGGTCGTCTTCATACCCGATCGGTTCCGGGATCACGCCCGATTCGTACAGGATCGGCCAGAACTGGTTGCCGCGCCCGGCGTAGTAGTGCCCTACGCGAGCCGAGCGCTCGCCCGGGTTTGCGCCCACCAGAATCAGTTTCATCCCCTTGCGAAGAAAATCAGGAAGCGTTTTCATCGGATCCTTTGCGTTGACGCGAATGCCGCGCGTCGTTGCACGGCCGCCCCCCTACTTGCCTTTGAATTCAGGCGGGCGCCTTTCGATATAGGCCTTCAATCCTTCCTTCGCGTCATCGCTGGTGAAGAGCAATTGCTGGAGTTCGCGCTCGATGCCCAGTGCCTCGCCGAAGCCGACTTCCATCCCGGTGATCACTGCCCGCTTGATGTGGCCGACGGCGCGCGAAGCCTTGTTCGGCGGGCAGAACTGCTTCGCATAAGCCATCACATCCTCCCAGAACGAATCGCGCTCGTAAATGTGATGGACGAGTCCGTAAGCCAGCGCTTCTTCGAAGCTGAACGTGCGCCCCGTGGCCATCAGCTCGATCGCCCGAGCGCGGCCCACCACGCGCGCCAGCCGCTGCGTCCCCCCCGTTCCGGGCAGCACACCCAGGTTTACTTCCGGCAGGCCAATTTTCCCGCCTTCTTTTTTGGCCAGCCGGATATCGCAGGCGAGCGCCACTTCGAGTCCCCCTCCTACCGTGTGACCGTTGAGCGCGGCGATAACGAGCTTGGGAGTCTGCTCGAGGCGTGAGAGCGTCTCATTGGCGTGCAGGCAGAAGTAATACTTGAACGTCGGATCGGCCTGCGTGAGCATCGGGATGCTCGCGCCAGCGCAAAAAAATTTGTCGCCCCCGCCGCGCACGACGATCACGTGGACGTTCTCGTCCATCCGTGCTCTTAGAATTGCGGCATCGAGCTTCTGCATCATCTCGTAGCTGTACGTGTTCGCCGGCGGATCATCCATCTCGATGATTCCCACGCCGGCCTCGACCCCGTAATGAATCAGGTGCTTTGGCTCAACTGCCGTTGTGGCCATCTTTCGCTCCGTATTGTATGCGGATCACCCCGTCTCGAGTTGGAAGATTATCCGGCGGGCTGCATGCCAGGGTCAAGCACGCCCGGAAATCTCTTGCATCCCGGCGTGCCCCAGGTTCATCCAATGGTGTGGAATCGGGGTGACGCATGGCAGCGGGTCCCACTTGTGTTACCCTTTCAAATTCAGGCCCCCACACGATGAGCACATCCAAGATGAACCCGCTCGAAGCGCGCCCGCTGCCCTCGCAGGTGGTGAAGGACGACGAGCCCATTCTGGTTGCCGCCGCAAAGGGTGGCGACATCTCCGCTTTCGAGACCCTCGTAGGCCGCTACGAGCGCAAGATTTTCCGCCTGGCCCAGAATATCACTCAGAACCGGGAAGATGCCGAAGACGTGTTGCAGGAGGCCTTCCTGAAGGCCTACGAGCACCTCGGCGAGTTTCAAGGCAACTCCCGCTTCTACACCTGGCTCGTCCGCATCGCCGTAAATCAGGCGCTCATGAAATTGCGCAAGCGCCGGCCCAACCAAGTTTCGCTCGACGAGGAAATCGACACGGGCGAGGAACTGATGCCCCGCGAAGTGGAAGACTGGGGGCCGTCACCCGAGGAGCGCTACCAGCAAACCGAGCTCTCCGGAATTCTCTCGAGCGTTATTTCCGATCTCGACCCATCTTTTCGAATCGTGTTTCAGCTTCGAGACATCGAAGACTTGTCCACTGAGGAAACGGCCGAAGCGCTGGGGCTTTCGATTCCGGCCGTGAAATCGAGGCTCTTGCGAGCGCGGCTGAAGCTGCGCCAGAAACTCAACCGGTACTTTCGACGGAGTGAAAATTCGTGAATTGCAGATCGATCGTTAAAGAACTTACGAACTACCTCGATGAGGCTCTGGACTCGACTCTGAAGGCCTCGATTGAGAAGCATCTCGAGCACTGCGAAGACTGCCGCGTGGTGGTGGACACCACAAAGAAGACCATCCAGATTTTCTGCAACTCGGAGCCTGCGCCGCTACCCGAGGACACGCGAACGCGTCTCCGGGAAGCCCTTGAACGGCGCCTCCGCCGCGTCCGCGCCTGATCTTTTTTCTACACCCTTCGCGCCTCGCCGAATCGCGGTTCCCTCTGCCACATCGGAACTTCTCTCCCGATTTTTCTCTCGCGAGCAAGTTCGTAGATGCGTCCCGCCACAACCACGTCTTCAATCGCGATTCCGTTTGATTTAAACAGTGTGATTTGCTGGGAGTTTGTCCGGCCCTTCGCTTTTCCCGCCACGATATCCGCCAACTCCAGGACTCCATTCCACCGCGCCTCATCCCCACCGAATGCCTGAATCAAATCCCCTGCCTCGAGCCGGGATTGCTCGCAAGAGTCGGCGGCGATCACGTCGCACCGCGCCACCGCGTCCGCATCGAGCTCGCGCTTCTGCGGAAAATTCGCTCCGATGGCATTGATGTGCGTGCCGGGCGTGAGCCAGCGGCCCTCGAGCACCGGAGTCGTCGCCGAGGTCGAGGTGATGACGATATCCGCCCCGCGCACGGCTTCCTCTGCCGATGCGACCGGCTTCACCGGAATTCCGAGCCGCGCCTGCATCTCCTTCGCAAACTGTTCCCGCCTCTGCGCATCGCGTCCGAACGCCCGGATGCTTTCGAGCCTGCGGACGAGCGCGATCGCTTCGAGCTGTGTGCGCGCTTGCAATCCGGTCCCGATTATTCCCGCGACGCGCGAATCCGGGCAAGCCATCACGCGTGTGGCCACGCCGCTCGCTGCGCCGGTGCGCATCTGCCCAAGATAATCGGCTTCGAGCATCGCAACCAGGTCTCCCGATTCCGCTGCGAAAAGTGGGACCAGAAACCGCAATCCCTCGCGCGAGCTTGTATAGATTTTCAGCCCCATGTATCCGCTCGTTGCGTCTGCTGCAGCCATGTAATGCAAATAGCTCTTGCCGGGAATAAAGAGGCGCTGGCGGGAATGCATCACGGCGCTGTCCTCCCCGAGCCGCTGAAAGGAATTCTCCACGGCTTCAAGCGCCAGCGGCATCATGAGAATTTCTTTTACATCCGCCTCGGAAAGGAAGAGTGCCATGTGTATTCTCCCGGTGGGATGTTACCGCAGAGGAGGGATTTTTCAGAAGTTGATGCGATACCGCAGGACGCGGGCTTCGGGCTCGTCGAGGACCAGCAATTCGCCGCGGGGGCTTGCCGTCAGCGGTGGCGGCCTCCTGGCGGCCTGCCCCAGTTCGGGGGCGAGATCCACGTCAAGTTTGGACTGGCCATCCGGAGTGCGCACGTGAAGCATCCTGCCGTCTACATCCATGACGAACAAATAATTCTTGGACACGGTGAATTCATCGCTCAGTTTTCCGCCCATCGCGCCCGTGCCCGCGCCGATTTCAGAGACGAACTGCCTTTCAGTTGTAAATTTCAAAATTCGCCCATCTGCGGGGTCCGCGATGTAAAGCGAATAATCCGGGCCGATGGCGATGGGGCCGGGACGGCTCCGCGAGCCGGGCGGAGCCACCGGTGGGTTCCAGGATTCCAGAAGGCGCATGCGGGGCGTGAAGGTGAAGAGCTTGTCCGCACCGGAATCGAGAACATAGATCAACCCATCGGTCGCCACCGCCACGCTGAGCAGATTTTCCTTGTCCGGACGGGCTCTCAGATGCAGTTCACGGTAGCGGTCCTTGTCGCCGGGGAAGCACACGAAGACGCTCTCGCGCACCGGATCGGTCACGTAGATTGCGCCGCCGCTGTCCACGGTAATCCACTGGGGGTGCTTCAGCGGGTCTTCTTGGAAGGAAAGCAGCGGAGTGCCTTGCGGACTGAATTTGTGCACGAAGCGGCTGCCCGCGTCTGCGATATAGATATTTCCGATTGTATCCGCAGCGATGCTGACGGGGTCCTGCAATTGTCCTGGGCCATTGCCCTTGACGCCCCACGCGCCGAGATACTCAAGGGGAGCCGCCGCCGGCTTTACTGATTCCGCGTGCGTCGCCCACAGCGAGCAACCAGAAAAAGAACAGCATGAAATCAGGAGGCCCAAGATGCCGACGACAGACGCTCGCTTCCCCATATAAATCAATTTATCTCATCTGCGGCGAGGCGAGAGATCAAATCCAAGGAATGAAACGCGGTGATTAACGGGGCTGCTTGCGTGTCTGACCGCGGCCTTCGCGCACTCGGCGGACGATCGTCTGGTGCATCAGATACCTGCGCTCTTCGGGCGCGCCGCCGCCGAGATTCTCGAACGAGAATGTGATCTCGCCGCCGGGCGCTGCCGGCGGCATGATCTTCACCGGCAACTTCCCGCACGCCTTGCTTTCCACGAATGCCGTCTCGTAGCGTTCGCGCTGAATGCCCCAGGTGAAAACGCGCAGCATCGTGAAATCGCACGGCTGGCCTTCGGGGCCGTGCGTGCCGACCACCAAGTATTGCGGCCTCGGCTGGCCCGAATCGTCGTTCACGCGGTTGAGCTCGAACCAAGCGAGGATCCGCATTCCCGTCGAGCTCGCGTAGTCCGGCAAAGGCGAAGGAACATCAAGGTCGATAAAGCGCCCGAGAAGCCATCCGGAGACAGTGGTGTCGTCCTGCGTGTGCGCGCGGACGAGCCACCAATCTTCCTTTCTAGCCTGGGGGGGTTCGCCGGAGTTTTCATCGTCGTCACCGGCTTTCGCCAGGGCCGTAGCCGGCACTTCCATCGGCTGGCGTTCGTACACCTCGACATGAATCGCTTTGCTCAATTGCCGGATGCGTGGAGTGTCGCGGCCCGGCGCGATGTGCAGATTAGAGAGAACTCGCGTGTGGCCGCGCGCCTCGACGGGCATCGCCGCAGCTTTGGCCTCGAGATCTTTGGCTTTCTGCCACAGGTCCGCCGAGAGCAAATCGCGCTCTGCAACCCAGCCAACTGTTCCGTTCGTGGTGCGCACATTCACCTGATCCTGAAATCGCTTGAGGACGTCGAGCCGTTCGCCGAAGCTTACCGTTGTCACGGCTTCCCGCACTTGCGCTGTGGTCCTCCAGACGGTCACCTGGCGATTCCCGGCGTAAGCCACTTCCATCGGCGGCTTCCCATGGTGAATCCGAACGTAAGCGCCCACGCAGATCACGGCGAGTACGGCGAGGCCAAGGAGAACTTTTCGCGTCAAGGCTGGTCTCCGAATGTAATTCCCACGGCGCGGGCCGCCCGCACGTAATCGCATGCCGGGTCGACCAGTTTCAATGCGCCGATGGCATCAGCGATCGGAACGGATTCGATTTTCCCGGCGCAGAGACACACCATCCGGCCGTACTGGTGGCGCGCCACCAGGTCCACCGCCGCAACTCCAAACCTTGTCGCGAGGATCCGGTCGAATGGACTGGGCGAGCCGCCCCGCTGCACGTGACCTAGCACCGTCACGCGAACTTCTTTGTTGAGGAATTCGCGAATGGCATAGCCGATCGAGTTGCCCACTTGGCCGGGCTGCGGCTTCGGGAACGGCTTTCCGAGAGCATCGCGCGCTGGAAGCTTCACACCTTCCGCGACCACTACGAGACAGAAGCTGCGCCCCAGGGCATCGCGGCGCCGGATGGATTCGCACACCGTTTCAATCGTGAAGGGAATTTCCGGTATCAGGATCACGTCCGCGACGCCGGCAAGGCCCGAGTGGAGCGCGATCCAGCCGGCGTCACGCCCCATCACCTCGATCACCATTACGCGCTGATGGCTCTCGGCGGTGGTGTGCAAGCGGTCAATCGCGTCGGTGGCCACGTGCAGCGCCGTGTCGAAGCCGAAGGTAAATTCGGTTGCCTGTAAATCGTTATCGATGGTCTTCGGCACTCCAACCACGTTCATGCCGATCTTCGAGAACTCGTGGGCGATTGTGAGCGTGCCGTCGCCGCCGATCACCACCATCGCGTCGATGCCGAATTTCTGCATCCCTTCGAGGCAGCGGCGGGAATAATCGTGCATTACTTTCTTGCCGTTCTCCTCGATGGGGAACGAAAACGGGTTCCCACGGTTCGTGGTGCCGAGGATCGTGCCACCTCGCGGCAGGATGCCGCGGATGGATTCAAGCGTGAGCTCCTGGGACTGCTCGGGCCAGATCAAGCCGTTGAAGCCGTTGGTGACGCCGATGACGCTCCAGCCGTATTCGAGGCGCGCCGTGCGCACAACGGCGCGAATCACGGCGTTCAAGCCGGGACAGTCGCCGCCGCCATTGCATACGCCGATTGTGCGAGTCGATTGCGCCATCGATGCGCTCACTCCATGAGCAACGCATGATTTTACACCATCCGCCGCGTGCGCTTGCCGATGCGTTGGAATCCCGGTTTCCAGCCACCTGCTCGCCTGTCAGCGCGACTCCATCTGCTACAATGCGGGCGCTTGCTGGCTTTCCGCTCATTCTTGGGCCGGGAGAATCCTCGATGCAAAGCCTGGAGAAACTGAAGCCGCTGGCGCTGCTGCTAATGCGGCTGGCGCTCGGGATTATTTTCATCAGCCACGGATATCCGAAGCTATTCGTAAATCTGGGGGGCACGGTGCAGATGTTCCAGCACATGGGCTTTCCGGGCTATTTCGCTTACATCGCGGGCGTATTCGAATTCTTCGGCGGCATCCTGTTGATTGCGGGACTCTTCACGCGGATTGCGGGATTTTTGCTAGCGTGCGAAATGGCGGTGGCCGTCGCGCGCGTGCACATACCGCAGGGGCCGATCACGCAAGTGAAAAATTACGAATTTCCTCTCGCGCTCGCGACGGCCTGCTTTGTGCTTGCGACCGTGGGCGCAGGGCTCATCTCGCTTGACCACGCCATCTATCGCGGAGGCGGCGCGCGCGCTGCAAAAGGAAAAGATTAGCCGCAGGCGCTCGCCGGAGCGCGGGTCAGGCTAAGCCGTTTGCGCAGGATGCGGAGCGCCCGACGGCTGCGCTTGCGACGCGGCGGCGGGGCCTGGCGCCGGCGCGAGCGGCATGATGATCCAGCCCACGATGTAGCCGACGATCGCCGGAAAAATCGGCACCGGCAGAAAAACCGCGATTACCCAGAGCAGGCGTACGACCGTGGAATCGATTTCCAGATACTCGGCGATTCCGCCGCAAACTCCCGCAATTTTGGAATCGGTCACTGAGCGCATCAGGCGCTTGTGGGCCGTGTGCGTGCCTGCGGGAGTCATTTGCTGGCGCGCGCCGCAGTAGTAGCAAAAATTCGATTGCTCGGTGATATCTCTCTGGCAATTCGGACAATTCATTGCCGCCCCCTTGCGTGCGGAAACACTTCTGCCCTTTCCGCGCTATACGTAACTACGCATCCTGGCCATTCAAAGTTTCAATCTCGCTCCATCCGACTTCAATCTCCTTGTTGCAGCACCCGCTTCAAAAAGAGGGCAGGGCATAAGCCGGATCTTAGTTAATAGCCGGCCAAATCGCGGACGGCGCGGACTATATCCTCGGACTGCGGGAGGATCGCGTCCTCGAGCTTGGGCTGATAGGCGCAGAACGTGTCCGTGGCCGCCACGCGACGGACCGGAGCGTCGAGGTCGCTGAAGAGCTCGTCCGCAATGCGCGCGGCGATTTCCGCGCCATAGCCCCAGGAGCGCGTGTCCTCATAAGCGACGAGGACGCGGTTCGTCTTACGGACCGTGGCGGCAACGGCCTCCCAGTCGTAGGGACTGAGGCTGCGCAGATCGAGAATTTCGGCGGAGATGCCGTCGCGCGCAAGCTCTGCGGCGGCCACTTCGGCGCGATGCACCACGGCGCCGTAGGTGATGATGCTCGCATCGGTCCCTTCGCGGACGATGCGGGCCTTGCCGAAAGGAATCGTGAAATCCGCGCCCGGATAGGGCGAGCGGTTGTAGGGCTGGCGGTAGAGATGCTTGTGCTCGAGAAAGAGGACGGGATCGTCCGAGCGAATGGCGGTGCGGAGCAAGCCGCAAACATCGAGGGCGGTCGAGGGCATGACGACGCGCAAGCCGGGAATGTGCGTGAAGGTGACCTCGCCGCACTGGCTATGGTAAATGGCGCCGCCCGTGAGATAGCCGCCGATGGCCACGCGGATGATTGCGGGAGCTTTGAAATTTCCGCCGGAGCGCCAGCGGATGGTGGCGAGTTCGTCGCGAAGCTGCATCATGGCGGGCCAGATGTAATCGAAAAACTGGATTTCCGCGACGGGCTTGAGCCCCCGCTGGGCCATGCCGATGGCGCGACCGACGATACTCGCTTCCGCGAGCGGCGAATTAAAGACGCGCACGCATCCGAAGCGGCGCTGAAGGCCGGAAGTCGCTTTGAAAACTCCGCCCTTCCCTTTCACACTCTCGAGATATTCTTCGCGGCTGCAATCGGCCACATCTTCGCCGAAGACGACGATGCGTTCGTCGCGGCCCATCTCGTCGAGCAGCGTGGCCGAGACCATTTCGACCATGGTCTTTGGGTCGCCTTGAAGCTTGGGCGAAGTTTCGAATTGCTTGCCGGCGGGATCCACGTCCGGGGAGTAAACCCACTGGTAGATGGAATCTTTGGACGGCAGCTCTGCATGGAGGGCGCGGTCGGTGGCTTCAATCACCTCGCGCTCGACTTCGGATTCGATGGCTTCGAGCTCGTGCTCTTCGAGGATACCCTCGCGGACGAGGAAGAGGCCGAATTTCGGGATGGGGTCGCGGCGGGCTTCGCCTTCGCGTTCGGCGGTGGTTTTGTAGAGTTTCTCGTCGTCGGAGAGCGAGTGTGAATAGGGCCGCGTGACATGGGCGTGAACAAGCGCGGGGCCTTTGCGCGCGCGGCAATGAGCCACGGCCCGGCTGAGGGCGGCGTAGCTTTCAAGAGGCTCCGTGCCGTCGCATTCTTCGATGTGCAGGTGCGGAAAATTCGTGACCAGTTTGGAAATGTTGCCCCCGGCCGTCTGGACCTCTACCGGGACGGAGATGGCGTAGCCATTGTCCTCGATCAGGTAGAGGAGAGGGAGGCGGAGGTTGCTTGCGGAATTAAGCGATTCGAAGAACTCGCCTTCGCTGGTATGGCCGTCGCCGCCCGAGACATAGACGATTTCGTCGGGATGATGGCTGACGGACTCGCCGAGCGGTGCCTTGCGAGCCTGCTCAAGGGCTTTCGGAAACTCGTCGTAATAGAGCGTGGCTTCCGCGGCACCGACGGCCTGGAGAAATTGCGTGCCCGTGGGCGACGAGCGCGTGACGATGTTGAATTTCCGGTGTCCCCAGTGCGAAGGCATCTGGCGGCCGCCGGAAGCGGGGTCGCCTTTTGCGCCGACGCCCTGAAGGAGCATCTCGTAGGGAGTCACGCCCAGCATGAGAGCGAGAGCGCGGTCGCGGTAATAGGGATAGAACCAGTCGTAAGCGGGCTTCAGGAGCAGTCCCGCGGCGGAAAGAACGGCTTCATGGCCTGCGCCGCTGATTTGGAAGAAGATCTTGTTCTGGCGCTTGAGCTGGATTTCGCGGTCGTCGAGCTTCCGCGAAAGGAACATTGTGCGGTAGATGCGAATGAGAGTCTCGCGATCGAGGCCGCGGTATTTTGCGGCGTCGAATTTCGAAGTGGTCTTGACCTTTGTTTGCGAGGCCATCCGCTCCCTTTCGCGCGAGAGGAGTGCTAGGGCGTGCCGCTTCGGCCCATTATACCGAAACAGGCGCTGCCGGGACAAAAGAAGGAGCGAGGCGGGACCCCAGGAGGCAGTATTCGTTTCGCGGCCTGCGTGTGCCGTGCGGAGGGCGCAGGGGACTGGTGACGCGTCCCGGAGGAGTGCCCGGGACACGAAAACCGTGCCTACGGCGCTAGGGGGTCCACGAAGCCAGAAGCGCCGATTGGACTTGGTCAGGGATGTCAACAGAGCCATTGGAAACTGCAAAAGCCAAGACCAAGGATGCCGGAGGTGGTATAGGATTTGGCGCCTTGGAATTATGGGGCGGTCAGTGCGCCGGCCAAACTAGGGCGCTTTTGTTCTATGGCGCTGCCGGGGACTCCGGGGGCCCGGGCATGAGGGCCGGGGCAGAGGAGAGTGCGAAACTATGGCTTCGCTTTCGGATGCTCTCGTGAGGCAGTTGCTGGAGGGCCGGTACGTAGCGTCGCTGGCGACGGGAAATGCGGACGGCTCGATTCACATGGTGGCGGTGTGGTATTGGTTCGATGGGACGCGCATCTATGTAGCCACCTCTGCGGGCACGCGCAAAGCGCGCAACCTGCGATCCAACTCTAAGGTTTCCATCATGATCGATGCGCGCGACCCGGCGGCATCGTGCGGCATCACCATTACCGGAACTGCGGAGATGCTGACGGGGGAAGCGTCGAAAAATTGGAATGCGCGAATCCACGCCAAGTATCTGAGCGAAGCCGCGCTCGCGGACCCGCGGGTGGGTCCGGTGTTTGCAGCGTGGGATGACGTGACGATCCAGATCATGCCGTGCGGCGTGATCGCGTGGGATATGCGCGAAGCTGACCGGCAAGCGTTCGGCGGCGCGTTTGCGAGCAACCCTGCGTATCTGCTGCCGCTGAAGCGCTGAGCGAGGCGGCCAAATCCCTCCATTTAGTCTCCCTGCCGTCGCGCCTGGAATGCCTAATCGCTGAGCCTTAAGTGAGCGAATCGAAGAGGTCGGAGGTCTTGGAGAAGGCGGGGTCGGTGTGGCGGACGGTTTCGGACTTGGCGGATTTGAAGGGCTCTTCGGTGGGGATGCGGTCGAGCCAGCGCTGATGGGAGAGCTTTTCGTGGTCGGAGAAATCGAGGCGGATGAGAAGGCGGATGCGGGAGGGCGTTTCGGCGTTCGCGGCGTCTCCGTCCTTTTCGCCTTTCCCGGAGGATTTCTTTTTCGAGGCGGATTCTTTCGCGCCTGCGGCGAGCTTTGACTGGCTGCCGTCACCTTCGGGGGCCTCTTCGCGTTCGAACTTCAGGAGGATCTTCTTATCGAGGCGGAAGGCCTGCTTCCAGCCTTCGAGCTTGTGACGAGCTTGCTGGGCGGCGGATTCGTCGGTGCCGAAATCGAAAATCAAGAAGGAGTGGGCCATGAGGATTGTATAGCGGGGGGTGGGCGAGGATGTCAAGGGCAGGGGCAAAGGAAATCGGGACAACAGCTGAGTTCGAAGCGAAATTCTGCGGTTGCGCGTGGCGGC
>Ga0187817_10001494_pt1 | contig 11521 bp, 4 predicted proteins | sample NC_wetland_sal_i_17_FD_132431 | JGI IMG/M metagenome (GOLD analysis project Ga0187817, IMG submission 132431) | Wetland sediment microbial communities from Neuse River Estuary, North Carolina, USA - SO4_2 | ecosystem: Environmental > Aquatic > Freshwater > Wetlands > Sediment | place: USA: North... | reverse complement strand
GGCCGTGGAATTTCACGTTCGGCGAGAGCGTAAGAACCAGTTGGCGGAGTGACCTTGTCAATTGGGCGAATCCGTTCTTCTGCTGGACTAGCGATCGAAGTTGCACCCGCGGATGCGGTGCGGGAAGGGAATTGCGGCGTTGCTGCCGCCGCTGCCGCGCCCCGCGCTGCGGAACCTCCGCCAGTTTTTCCGCTGGAACTGCCGCCAAGTTCGGCGAGCAATTCTTCCAAGGGAGCCAAGCGTGCCGCATTGACCAGTCGCAACAGTCCCATTTCGAGATGTACGCGCGGATCCATCTCGCGGCGCACTTGATTGTCGGTCTCCAGCAAAATCTGGAAATATCGGGTCAAATCTTCTTCGGTGAACAGCGCAGCCGCTTTGGCCAGTCCTGGCCGCTGCTCCGGCGTTGCTGCGATTAAGTCCGACTCCGCACCGCACACGCGTGCGATCAGCAAATTCCTCATGTGCCGGATGGCTTCACGGCAGAAGTGCTGCAGATTCCGCCCTTCTCTCTGGAAGCGGTGCACCAATCCCAGAGCGCGTTCCGCAGAGCGCCCGTGAATCGCTTCCACCAATTCCTGCAGCGCGTCTTCCGGAACCACGCCCAACAATTCGCGTACTTGCTTGTCCTTAATATCGTCGCCGCAGTAAGCGCGGGCTTGTTCCAGCAACGAGAGCGCGTCGCGCATGCTGCCTTCCGCCATACGTGCAATCACGCTCAGCGAGCCATCATCGATTTTTAAGTTTTCTTGTTCCGCAATGTACTTCAGCCGGCTAGTGATTTCCCCGAACGTCAGCGCGCGAAAATGAAAGTGCTGCGACCGCGAACGAATGGTATCTTCCAGATTTTCCGGTTCCGTTGTGGCCATCACGAAGATGACGCGGTCGGGCGGCTCTTCTAATGTCTTCAGCAAGGCATTCGAGGCTTCGCCGGTGAGCATGTGCGCTTCGTCGAGGATAACCACTTTGTGCCGCGCAGCCGCAGGCGCATATCGCACCATTTCGCGCAATTCGCGGATCTGATCGATGCCGCGATTGGAAGCCGCGTCAATTTCGATGACATCGAGCGAAGTTCCTGCCGCAATTTCTTTGCACGAATCGCACACGCCACATGGTTCCGGCATAGGACCGTGCACGCAATTCAGGGCCTTGGCCAGAATCCGCGCCGCCGTAGTTTTCCCTACGCCGCGTGCGCCGGAAAAAATGTACGCGTGCGCCACCCGATTATTCCGAATCGCATTCGCCAGAGTTTCCGTGACGTGGGTTTGTCCAACAAGGTCCGCAAAGGTCTGCGGTCGCCACTTCCGTGCAATTACTTGGTAGGCCATACGTGTCTTGCATTTTCAGCGTCCGCCAACAAAAAGTCAAAACCTCTGTTATTGCAGCTCAAGCACTCGACGCTGTGCGCGTGGATGTGGGCAGCGTCCCGAGGCTTGAGCGGGAGAACATCATGAGCAAACTCGAAGAAGTTTTGCCAGAAGAGTTGAAGAAAAATGCGATTGCTGCAGGAAATGAACTTGTCCTATCTCATGCCGAAGCCTTAAGTGCAATCCGGGTGGCCACAGAACACCAAATTGCGGTTCTGGGTCTGGAGGCATTCGCGGTTCGCAAAGATGGCCTGTTGACGGTTGCTATTTCTGATCCGGCGACTTACATCCATCTCTCCTGTGATTGGAGTGCCTACGTCGCAGCGATCAACGCTGAGTGTGATCTATGGCTCAGGCAGCACGCTTTCGGGGACGGCCACGGATACATTCGAACTTCCGCATCGAAAGATGAATTTGCAGACTCGATCCCAAGATCCAGTAAGAGGAACTGATGACTGAGGGGATTGGAACAACTCAGAGGCAATCAAACAGCGGCTTCCTGCTCGCTGATTACTGGTCGCTGATTGCTTGCTGCAACTCGAGGAACTTCGGAGTCTCCGCGGCACACTTGGTTGACCCGGTACCGTTGCTCCCTTCCGGGCCTGGCGGGGTTCGCGGGACCTCGTTGCACGGAGCCCGAAGTTCCACGTCTTGGCAGAGGCGAACAGGCGCGACTGCAAGGAAAAGTTTAGCACAGCGCGTGGCGCCACGACGAACCGAAGGCAGCTTCGGAATGTAGCAGCGGAACCTTGCGGGGTGCCGACCCGTTACACTCTTGCGTGTCGCGCTTGCGTGTCGCGCAGTTCTTCCGGTACCCCCCTCCCCCGTATTTTTGTAAGTGGTGATTCTAAACTGGGTTAGTGAACGGCCTTGGAGCTAAGTGGTGATTCTAAAGGCAGTTATTTTCAGCATTTTTGGCGCTTTCCTGTAAGTGGTGGAAGTAAAGGCGCTTAGCGAGTTAAGTTTTCAAAGAGCCGCGGGCGGCAAGATGCTGCGCCCTAGCCAGTCCAAGCCGGCTATTCATAACGCGTTAGTTTACCATAGAATAATCATAGGGTCAAGGGAATTCCGGCTGGACATTCGATTCGAATTGAGGATTTCATTTCGAATGAGAGGCAGGAAGCATTTGGGAACATTCCGCGCGAAGCGAGGAATCGGCCGCTCGTGAGAAACGAAGCAAGACCCGTGTTCAACTAGACACATTTATCAGCGAGGCGCACGCATTCCCCAGTCTCCGTCCTAAACTAGCGAGCGGTTGGAGTTCCTCCCCAACCGCCTTGGGCTGTCCGCAACAGCGCCAAGGTCCGCGCGCCAGCGCCGGTCCCTCCAGCGGGACTAAAACCCTACGTCACGGGGCATCGCTGCACGACTGTGCAAGCAGGAGGAAGTTCATGAAATTAGTAGCATCGTTGATACTCGCAATGGCCCTGGTGTGCACGGCTACGCCGCCCACCTATGCTGAACCCGCGCGACAAGTGCTGCAAGGAACAGAAATTCATCTCACGCTGCTGACGCCCATCAGTTCGTCGCATTCGCGCGAAGGCGATCCGTTCGTCGCTGTACTTGCGCAGCCAGTTGCGTTCGATAGCCGCATCATTCTTCCCGCGGGCACGCGAGTGAATGGCGTAATCGGCACAATTCAGTCGGCGAAGGCATTTTCGATCTTCCGCGGGCAGGCTTATATGACGCTGGAGTTCAAAAATATTGAGATGGACAGCCGGCTGATCCCGGTGCAAATGAGTATTCTGGCGATCGGACAACCGCGCGTGGATTCTTATAGCAAGCCCCGCAAGGACATGAAGATTACCGAAGGGGAAGTGCTGCAAGAAAAGCACGACTATAAGGGCGATGCCATCGGCGTCGCGGCAGGAGGCGGCGCTGGCTCTATCGTTGGCGCGATCTTCAGCAATGTGGGCCGCGGTTTGGGAATTGGATTTGCTGCCGGAGCGGTTTACGTTGTCGCGCGCAAAGGCAAGGAAGTAGACTTGCCGGCGAACAGCGGAATGCTGACGCGCATGGATAACACCATCAACGTTCCGTTCGTCCCCGTCGCTGCGTCGAACGCAAGTGGAAAATAGTCCAGAGAATAAGGGGCATTACAACGCTTCTGCCCGGTACGGGTTGTCAGTTCACAGTTTTCAGTTTTTCAGTTTTAAGTTTTAGGTCAGACGATGCGTGCCACTCGGCCTGTTGGTCGTCTGGTGTCGGATTTACTTGCGGAGCCAAATCCCAACGGTTTAGCTGTCATTTCGAGCGGAGCGAGGAATCTCTCTTTTGTCGGAAAGCCAGGAGAAAGAGAGATTCCTCACTTCGCGGACTCCGTTCGGAATGACGAATCTGGAGTTTTTCAACATCCTGCTCGGGCACAGATCGCGCTCGGAATGACAAGCTAATCGTTCAAAAGTGCTAAGTGGTAAGTAAGGGAGATTCATTGCACAAAAATCGTGCAATGAAGAAGAGGTCTTCGCTACGCTCAGAATGACGGATCTACCAAGACTTAAAACTTTAAAAACTTAAAACTGAGGACTGAAAACTTAGAACTTCCGCGGGAGGTTCGGGCGCCGAATGTCTCTTGGGGGAAGGACGATCGGCGCCCGATTGGGGGTTCTGGCTGGGTCTGTGCAGTAGGTTCTTCGAGGAGAAATTCCGCTCGAATGCCAGTGCCCTACTGCTGTGGTGGATACACTGGGACTCGGGCTTTGGTTCCAACACCCAGGGAAAGGGCAAGCGGGTGCCAATCGCTGGTTGGCAAAATGCGTTGGAAAGACACGGTTTAGTGGAGAAGGGGAAACCTACAGTCGCATCACGGTGGGGTTCTGTGCCGTTTCGGAACACCGTTTTTGTATCTGCTTTTTTCATTCATGCCATTCATTTTTCGTTTTAGTTTTCCACCGATTTATATTTGACCCCCGCTGGATTGCCGCGATACTTTACTGAACGAAGGCCAGGCATGCCGCTTCCGCACTTGCCGCCACCATTTTTTCAGCAAATTTTTCGAGGAGATTCATGACGACCGATTTACGTAATTTCCTAGCCCTGTCCTATGAAGAGCTCGAAGAACTGAATCTAAAGGCCAAAGAGCAACGCAAGAAAAGAACGGCGACCGACAAAATTCGCGAAGAACGCCTGAAGTACCTGACCGACGAAAAGCGCATCAAGGCAGTTACCGTCCTGTTCAGCGACTTGGAAGGCCGCCTGCACATGCTGGACTACGACAAAAAGTTTCTGATCAAGAGCTATGACAATCTCACATTTGACGGCTCATCGATCCGCGGGTTTACTGCGCAGCGCGAAAGCGACCTACGTTTGGGAATGGATTGGGGAGCGTTTTACTGGGCGCCAGCGGACATTTTCGGAAACGGCAAAGTGCTGGTATTCGGAGAAGTGATCGATAAGGACGGGACCGCGTACAGCGGAGATATGCGTGGGGTGCTGAAGGGCTACGCGGAAGCTCTGCACAAAAAAGACGGCTACACACTAAATGCCGCGAATGAAATCGAGGGTTTCCTATTCAAGGGTGCTGACGCGGAGCGTCACTATCACGAGACCGGGAAGTTTGAATATGTGAATACCGGCGGCTACTATCATTCCTTGCCCGGTGATCCGCTGCGCACGTTCATTGACACAACCGCGGAAGTGCAGCGAGCCATGGGCTTCCAAAATGAAAAGGATCATCCGGAAGTTGCGCCCTCCCAATTTGAAATTAACTATGGCTATGGCGAGGTGGTAGCTGCCGCCGATCAGGTGCAGCTGTACAAGCTGATTTGCCGCCAAGTGGCCAACAAGATGGGACTGACAGCCAGCTTCTTGCCAAAGCCAGTAGTGGGTGTGAACGGCAGCGGCATGCACACCAATTTGTCCATCTCCGAGGATGGAAAGAATCTGTTCTGGGATCCGAAGGGCGAAGAAAAGCTCAGCAAGTTTGGCTGGTCGTTTGTGGATCGCATTCTGACGCACGGCAACGATCTGTGTTTGCTGATGAATTCCAGCGTGAACGCGTACCGGCGGCTCGACCCACATTTCGAGGCACCGAATCAATTGAAAGCTTCGGCGGTGGATCGCGGGGCGATGATTCGCATCCCCATCGGCAACGAACGGAGTATGCGCGTGGAATTCCGTTCTGTCGCGCCGGATGCCAATCCGTACCTGGTGATGTATTCGATCTTCAAGACCGGCTTGGCAGGCGAAACCGCAAAGATCAAGAACTTGCGAGCGGCGGAGCGGTATCTGCCGGACAATATTTACACCGCGCTGGAAAACTTCAATAAGGCAGATTGGACAACGAAACTGCTTGGCGCGGATGTGAAGGGCCGCTTCGCGGATTTGAAGAAAGCTTCCGCGGACCGCTGCGCGCGGGAATTGGGCACATTCGTGAAAGCACCGGAAGTGCAGTTTCATCACGAAGTGTACAACCAGTTTCTGTGGAATCTTTTCTAGAGCGCTCTTATTCGGTTCTGCGACCCCACTCCTGCTTCGCGGGAGTGGGGTTTTTCTTTTCTGAGAACGTTGCGGCGGCAAGGACCAAGAACAACTGTGCATAGTTCGCAGACCTTCACCGAGTGTTCAACGATGATTAACTTGCGCGTCTTCTGGATATGACATTGTCCCCGCCCGGGGGAGGCCCACCAAAAATGAGAAAATTTGTTCCGGCGGTAATCGTTTTAGGAATGAGTGTTGCTGTGGCAGCGGGAATGAGAGCAGGCAGTACGGATGATGATTCGGGAAGATTTCATTTTGCGCCAGATTCATTGGTGCTCACGCGTAGCGTGTATACCGGAACGGCGGACACGGTGACCATCGGCGAGAATTTGCCACCGGGATGTGCTGGAGGCGCAAACGGCAGCACAACCGTGACGGTCCCGACGACTTCGGGTGGCACGACGGATGTGACCGTGACCTGCGGCATCGCCAGCGGCAACGGAGAGTTTCCAAACAATTTTGATTCGCATAACGTGTGGAACAACGCAAATAGCGACGGCAGCTTCGGCATCACTTCGCCAATTTTCCTCGACAACATTTCGCCGGATGGATGGTGGCTCGGAACTTTGCCGATTCCTACCAATCAAGTGGTGACCAGTTTCAGCTCGAAATCGGAACTGGCGCTCAATCTTTCGGTGGACGGAAAATCGCTGACTTTTATGGGTTATCGCGGTGGTCCGAGTTGTGGAGGTGGTCCCGTATCGCCAACCGCCCCGAACCTGACCGACGTGTCGGCCTCCAATACACCGGCGATTTGTGACCCAACGAATCCGGTGATTTCCAGTTTCGTAAGCAACCCCGCGGTTCCGACGGCTTATTATCGGGCGGTTGTCGAGGTGGACGCCGACGGTCACATCAACGTAACCGATGGAAATGCGTACAGCGGGGACAACGGTCGCGCTGCGATCAAAGGCGGAAACGGCTTGTACTACATGGTCGGAAACGACAACAGCGGAAACTTGTCTAAGAAGCAACTTCCCATCACGCAGATTGGAATCGACCTAATCAATGCTACGGGCGCGGAACTTTTGCTGCCGGGGCAAATTGCGCCGGTACCGCCGAATGTCGGCATGATTGGCAGATTGGAGTTCGGCAGCGACAAGCCGGGCAAAGACACGAACTTCCGCGGCCTTACGATCTTTGACAACACGCTGTACATCAGCAAAGGCAGCGGTGGAAACGGAATCAACACTGTATATCAGGTAGGCAGCACAGGCGTGTTGCCAACGGGCACCGCAAGTGAACTTGCGACCGTACCGATTGTTCCGCTACCCGGCTTCCCGAACACAACCGCCAGCACTTCTACCGCGTTCCCGTTCGGGATGTTTTTCGCCAACGCCAACACGTTGTATGTATGCGATGAGGGCGACGGAACGCTTGTGCCCGGGCAAACCATCAACGGCCAGCCGAACGTCGCGGACGCGCAAAGCTTGGCGACCGCGGGGGTGCAGAAATGGGTGCTGCAGAATGGAACCTGGGTGCGCGTTTATGTGTTGCAGAATGGACTCAACATCGGGGTTCCCTTATGGTGTCCCGCATTATCCGGCATCGCTGAACCCAGCAACGGGCGGCTGCCGCAATATGACTGGGCGCGTCAATTGGGATGGCACGGTTACAATCTGGGCCATCACCTCAACCATCAGCGCCAATGGAGACCAGGGCGCTGACCCCAACAAATTGGTGAAAGTCACGGATGTGCTGTCGGCTACGACTCTGCCAGGCAGCGACGATCATGGTCCTGAGGGAAATGGGATCGGGAAGTTTCAGACCGTTCGAGCGGCGCGTGCGGGTGAAGTTTTCCGGGGCATCGCCTTCGCCCCTCGCGATCAACACGATAATTTCTAACCCAGAAAATCAGGTAGTCCCGGGAACTACCGGGAGAACGGGGCTGGACTAGAGCTAGCCCCGTTTTTTAATTTCATCGGCCTTCCGTGGTTCTACTGGCGAGTTTTCCTGAGGCCGTTTGAGCCTGAAAACCGAAGTTGAAAGCAGATCCCTCCGCCTCAGGCTGCGGAAGACCGCAGCCTGAGGGTCGGGATGACAAAGGAGTGCTGGAAGGAGCGAAAACAAAACCCAACTTCGGTGAAGTTGGACTTCCACAGGCAAACACACTGGGAAGCAAGGAAATAGGTTTTTCGCACCGGCCATTTTGAGAGTCAACTTCGGAATTCAGGCTAAAGGCACGGCGCTCGAGACCTGGAGACGGCGGCATAAAGCCGCCGCTACACGGAACGGCCCGCCCCCCCAAAGGGGGCGGGCCGCACCTGTTACGCGAAGATGGGATTAGAAGGTAACCTTCGCGGTGAGCTGCGCAATTCTCATGTCGGTTGCGGCAGCGGCGAAGGCCCCATACGGAGACGTGGGTGGGGTTTGGGTGAATTGGGACTCGCCGAAGAAGGGCGCGGCAGTACTCGGATAGGGCGCGCCATAGTTCGCATGGTTAAACCAATTGTACGCATTCAGGCCGATTTGCAAGCCAACCCGCTCGGTGACTTGAAAGTTCTTGCGCAGACTCATGTCGCCGCCCAGGAAACCGGGGCCGCGGAAAGCGTTGCGGCCCACGACGTTGGCGGTGAAGTTGGTTGCGGGAGAGAACAAATAAGGGGCGGTGGAACCTGTTCCCGCGATTCCAAAGCAAGCGGTGACGACGCAGTTGTCAACACTGGAGAAGTTCCTGCGAGAGAACTCCGGCTGCAAAAGGATGGTGTTGCCGTTAGGCAGCGCACTTAAGTTATCCGCGGCCAGGCTTCCTATCGTAGCTCCATCAATGACGCTAAAGGGGAACCCGGTCCGGTAGAATAAGGTCCCGGAAAGCTGCCAGCCGCCGATCGCAGTATTCAACAGACGATTGCTGCTCTTAAAAGGCAACAGATAGATATAGCTGGCGCTGAGCTGGTGGCGCGCATCGTAATCCGCCGAAGCGTAGTTGGCGCGGAGATTGTAAGGATCGATCTGATTCTGAATACTGGTGATGACCGAGAAAGGCAGGATGCCGGCATTGGAAACCTCATCGAGAGCGTGAGAGAAAGTGTAGGAGAACGTGCCGGTGAGTCCGTGCCAGGTGTTGGTCTGAGCCGAGAGCGTCAGTCCGTTGTAGTTGGAAACAGCGCCACTATTGAGGAACTTGACCAGACCGACTCGCGGGTCGGGCGCGGTTGCTGGCAGTTGACCGAAGCCAAAGCTGTTCTGATAAGAGTTGTAGTAGAGTTCATCGTAGCCGTAGTTGCCCACGTAGTTTGCGGAGACGATCAGGCTGCCAATCTTGTGCTGGATTTCGACGTTCCACTCAACGTACTTCGGATTGGCCAGGTTGCGGCTGACGTCGTTCAGCGCCGGCGTGGTGGCACAACCTGCAGGGAGGCCAGGAGTCGCCAAGAAAGTGTTCAGGTTTCCACCGCTAAAATAATTGCTGTTGAAAGCAGTATTGCATTGCTGCACTTGGGCAACGCCGCTGGTGGGGAAGGCGGTGGAAGCGGGGGAGTGGAGGTCCCAAGCGAGAGTCCCGCCCGGGACGGTCCAGAGGTTCACCTGTGGGAAATTGCTGTCGATGTTGCTGAGAATCGTCCCGGGGTAGAGGTCGCTAAACAGGCCGATGCCAGCGCGAATCACAGTCTTCTCGTCTGGGGAGTAAGCCAGACCAAAGCGCGGTTGAAAAACGACTTTCTCGACGCCAGGAATGACGCTGGTCAAGCCCGTCTGGAAAGTTTGGTTGTAGGGAATGTCCGCTCCATGGGGCGAATCGGTGAACGCGTTGAACGGCAGGCCAGCGCAGGCATGCTGACAAGCGCCACCGGAGTTGCGATCGGCACGCAGAGTAAGGGTCAGCTTCAGTTTTGGGTTGATACGGTACTCATCCTGGAAATAAAGGCCGAAGGTATAGAAAGCCACAGGTTGAACGGGGCTGATCGCAAAGTTGTACTGGGTGAAGCTGGCGACCTGGTCGGTGGCGAATCCTAACAAGGTGGTATTCACCGCAGGGAACGGGGTTAGCTCGGAAGCGGTGTGGTCGCTGATGTCATCGCGACGAAAGTTGACGCCCATCTTGAAGGAATGATTTCCGCGAGTAATGGAAAGGTCGTCGACGAGACCATACTGAGTTACGTTCCGACCCTGCGGGAATAGAAAACCCTGGCCATAGCCACCGGGATTGCCCGAGCCGAAGCCGAGATTCGTGACGGAACCATCGCTGAAAGCCAATGTTCCCGGGAAAGCAGCCAAAGCGGGGCTATCGGCATTTATGCTGCCAAAAATGGCGGAATACCACAGCACCGAGCCAATGAAGTTATTTACCACCGTGGGGCTGAAGATGTGTGTGTAGTTCAATTGCCCCTCGTTCTGGGGTTGCGTGCTGTTCGTGTCGAAAATGGGATTGATGGAGTCGGTATAGGTGGGCTGGACGCCGCGGTCGAATTTCACGCGGCCGAAAACTTGGTCGGTATCGCTGATCTTGTAATCGACGCGCCCGGATAGCAACCATTCTTGGTTTCCGGCGGAAACGGAATCCGTCCAGGATTGGGTGCACTCATTGGCTGCCAGCGCCGCCGGTAGCGTAGCCGGAGTCCATCCACCGGAGCCGGTGCAGCTTCCAGGATTTGGTACAGCGTGAGAGATGCTTGGTGCGGCGTTATAGAGCTTGAAGATATTCTGATAAAAAGCTTGCGTTGCGGCGTCCTGTGGAATGTTGCCTAGAACGTAACTTTGAAATGCGGGAGTTGGAGTGCTGACCGGATGGATGGCACCGAAGATATAACGAATGCCCTCATTGTTCAGGAAGAAGAACAACTTATCTTTGATGATGGGTCCGCCAAGAGAAGCAGCCCATTGATTGTTATTCTCAAAGGGACGCGGATTCAGTGGACCACCGGCGGGGGAGCTGGCGAGATTGACAGGGTCGTTGGCACTGAGAAAGCGGCCGGTCCAATTGTAAACCGCGTCTCCATGGAACGAATTGGTTCCCGATTTGGTGGTGTAGTCGACCTGCGAACCAGCTTGGCGCCCGTACTGACCAGTGTAGGCATTGTTGGTGACAGTGACTTCCTGCAACTCGTTGCCGCCCAAGAGAAGATTGCTAGAGCCGGTGTTGTTCAGGTTGAGGAAGGGATCATTGTAGTCGTTGCCATTGATGGTGAAGAGGTTGGAAGTGGCGGGCAAGCCGAAGGTGCTGAAATTTCCGTACCCACCACCCGTTGAGTTGTTCATAGCGACACCGGGCGCGGTTTGGGCTACATAGGTTACGTCGCCACCCGGATTGGGAATTTCTTGGATCGCCTTGGTATCGTAGTTCGTGGTGATATTGGCGTTGTCAGTCTGAAGCTGCACACCGTTTTCGCTGGTGACTTCAACCGTAGTGGTGGTGGCGCCCACCTCCAGAGCTTGGTTGGCAGTGACGGTGGTTCCGAGCACGACGGTGACACTGCGAGAGGCGGTTTTAAAACCGTTCTTGGAAATGCTGAGAGTGTATGCGCCCGGTTTCAGCAAAGCAAAGACATATTCTCCGTTGGCCGAGGAGGTAGCGGTGTGGGTTTCCCCCGTGGATGGACTGGTCAGTGTAAGTGTGGCGCCGGAAATCACTGCGCCAGTGGGGTCAGTTACCGTGCCGGCAAGTCCGCCGGTGACGATCGACTGGGCGGCCGCTGAAAAGCTGAGACAGAAACAAATGACAAAACACAGGAGCG
>Ga0187817_10001492_pt1 | contig 11523 bp, 8 predicted proteins | sample NC_wetland_sal_i_17_FD_132431 | JGI IMG/M metagenome (GOLD analysis project Ga0187817, IMG submission 132431) | Wetland sediment microbial communities from Neuse River Estuary, North Carolina, USA - SO4_2 | ecosystem: Environmental > Aquatic > Freshwater > Wetlands > Sediment | place: USA: North... | reverse complement strand
GCTTCATAGAAGATGTTCTCGGCGGTCGAGCGCTTGCCCTGCCACATCATCGAGTTGATGAACTTCGTCACCAGGTCCGAGCCGTAGACGGCGTCGGCCGGGACGGTCCGCTTTGCGATATGTCCTTTACGAGGCATTCAGCTTCTAGCTCCTCAAGTGCAGTTTCTAGTTTCGCGTTTCAAGTTTCAAAACCAATGCATCCCACAGGAAACCAGAAACTGGAAACCTCTCTCAACCCTTCTTCGCTCTCTTTGCTCCGTACTTCGAGCGCCCCTGCTGGCGGCCGGCAACGCCGACGGCGTCGAGCGTGCCGCGGATCACGTGGTAGCGCACACCCGGCAGATCTTTCACGCGACCGCCGCGAATGAGCACAATCGAGTGCTCCTGCAGGTTATGACCGACGCCGGGAATGTAGGTCGTGACTTCAATGCCGTTGGTCAGCCGCACACGCGCCACTTTGCGCAATGCCGAATTCGGCTTCTTGGGGGTCTGCGTGTACACGCGGGTGCAGACACCGCGCTTCTGCGGACATCCCTGCAGAGCGGGACTGGCCGTTTTGTAACGCGGCCGCTTCCGACCCTTCGCCACCAATTGATTAAACGTAGGCACTTGTTCGCCGCTCCTTAGCCGCGCCGCCTGACATCGCAGACAGGGCGCAGTTCAATGCTGCTGATCGAATCCTGGCAAGTCCTTGCGGACTTTACGCGCATCCGTGGGCATGGCCGGCTTTACGCCAACCATTACTTCTCGCCGCGCCACCTCGTTGGTGCAAGCTGACGCCGGAGAGATTCTGGATTCCCATTCAGACTTACGCTGCCGACGGTGGCACCCGGCCCAATTCCGGGGGCGCTCCGTTTCGTCAGCCTTGCCCTGCATGTCCTTCCACGAAAGGGTGGAAGGCGCCGCAGGTACGTTTCAGCGAGGAAAGCTTTCGAACCCGCACAGCGGTCCGAAAACGAAAGCTTCACTGCAAGCCTGCCGCGCACACAACGACGCAGCAAAACCCACAGCGCACAGCAAGCCTGGATGAACTCGCGGAACCCATCTACTATAGCAAGCAGCTCGAAACATCGTCAACCCGTGTTTTTGCATCCCACAGACGAAGGGCAAGCGAGTGAGGCTTGACGCAGGCGAACGCGATTGAACCAGAAAACGGGCCCTTCGCTCAGGATCTCGGCTGCGGGCTCACGCCCACAAAACGCCTCGACTTGCTGATTCCGCCGCCACCTTTTACACTACAGGTTTTCCACTTCATGATGGGCTGGCTCCGCATCCTCTCTGAGAAGGCGGGGCTCGGGCTAACGCTTGAGATTAGGGAATCTAAGAGGGGTGCATGGCCTGGTTGCGCGCGAATCGGTTGTGGTGGCTGGTAGTAGTCGGTTCTTTAGGCATCATCGGCGGCTGTGGCGGCCACAAACCGCCTGGCGTCTCATCCAATCCGGCAGTTATCACCCTGACCCCCGGGGGAAACACCTCGCTTCAGTTGGGGGGTGTTCTCATCTTCACGGCATCGGCGCGAAATTCTTCCACCGGCTCCGTCTCGGCCACCTTCAGCTACATGTCCAGCGACACCTCGATTTTGAACGTCGCGCCCAACGGTGTCGCCTGCGCCGGCCACTTTGACGCAGCCTACGCCAACTGTACTCCCGGAAACACGGGAGTCGTTCAGGTCACCGCCTCAGCGTTGGGCGCTACCAGCGTGCCGACATACGTCTTTGTACATCCTCCCATTGACAACATTATTGTGAAGGGGGTTCTGCTGGATGGGGTTGCCGTCCAACAACCGTGCCTCTCCCAGGGGCAGCACATGGCCATAGAGGCTCACGCCTTCAGCCAGGGTTCCGATATCACCGCTTCGGTTGGTCCCGTCACCTGGTCGGCGAACAACTCGAGCGTGGTGAGCATCAAGCCGTTGGTGAATATCGCCTACAATTTTCCTACCAACCAGGCCACGGTGACGGCTGTCACTCCCGGGATCGCACAGATCTACGCCACGGCCAGCGGCGTGACCAGCACTTCCTTTCTGCAGCCGCCCCCCGCCAATGACCTGACCTTTTTCGAGACCTGTCCCATCCAGAACATTATTCTGGAGGTGGGCCATCCAGGATCGGGACAGAACAACTTCGCAGCTTCCAGGGGGACTTCGGAAACCGTCTTCGCTACGGTGACCGACGTGATGGGAAACAGTTCCCTGCCTAACACCGACGGTGGAGTCGTCCTGAGCAGGATTCCTCTGACGTGGACGGCCTCTCAGCCTGCGGTCGTGGCTGCCAGCATATCGTGCGCTCTCTCCTGTACCGTCTCAACTCCGTCGCCCGGGGCTGGGTCGGTTACCGCATCCTGTACGCCCCCAACCTGCAACGTCGGATTCCCGCTGGCTCCCCCTGGGTCCATTGTCCCTGTCCCCGTCTACGCCTCACCGCTCCCCAACCAGACCACAGCAGCCATCTCAGGCCTGGTGACCGGCGCCCCTTCCGCCGTTTCCGTTCTCGCCACCAGTCTCGGGTGCGCCGGCGAACCTCCCGCCGTGTGCGGCACTTCGATCTACAGTATCTCGACCTCTAAGGCGACCGCCGGCGGCCAGAATCCGATCCCGGTTTCCCCCAATTCCCTCCTCTTCGATCTTGGAGGGGACAAGGTCTACATGGGGAGCGACTTCGGGGCGGAAGTTATCAATCCCACAAACCTCGGTACAAACGCCGGCGCCTTCACCACACTGGGCACAGTGACCGGAAAAATCCTGGCCATCTCGTCCAACGGCTCGGTGGCGGTGTTCTCGGACACGATCCACGTTCCTAATCAGGTCTACGTCGTGAATGCCGCGAGCAACGCCCCAAGCATAACCGCGCTCAACATCTCCGGAGCGTCGACGGCCGCGTTTTCGCCGGATGGAATCAAGGCATTCATCTTCGGATTCGACGGCGCCGGCAACCCGAATCTCTACGTGTATTCGACCTTGCAGGCGCTGCAGACGATCCCGCTGCAGGCGGGGACCACGGTGAACTCGATTGTGTTCTCGACCAACAGCGCCTTCGCCTATGTGGCCGAGCCCTCTCTGGGGGGAGGTGGCCCCGCCTTCACGGTGTACAACACCTGCGACAATCAGGTTTTTACGGATACGGTTACCGGGACGCATGATATCCCGCTCACCGCACCCCCGATTGCCTTTAAGGGCCTGCCCGACGGGGTGCACTTTATCGCGCTCGAGACTGGCGGCAACATTGACTACATCACAGCCGCGATCACCGGAATTCCTGCCGCGACGCTGACCAATCCGGCGACGACACTTTGCCCCATGACGGTCGGTCACCATGTCCGGACCATCAATCTTGGCCAGGGCTCCATCCACCCGCTCAACTTCTTCGTTTCGCCCGATGGCACTCTGCTCTATGTTCTCGCCAGTGACCGCAGCAGCGTCCTCGTCTACAATTTCGAGACCAGCGCAGTGACTGGTATTGAACTCGCCGGCAATGCTACCCCCGTCAGCGTCGATATGTCGGCCGACGGCGGAAGCATTCTGCTGGCCGGCAGTGATGGCCAAGTGCACCAGGTGAGCACCGCCCTCGGCGGCAGCGACCAGATCCAGGTCCCCTTTCCCAACCTGCCCAATTACCTCAACCCCTTCTGCACCTTCAGTCCGGCGCTGGGCCCATGTACGCTCGATGTGATCGCCGTGAAACCATAGCGGAGATTGGACGACGAGAATTGCACTTTTGAAGGTTCTTCCTTGCCAGATGGCTACTGGCCGCCGCTTTCCAGTTCCTTCCCCACGCTGTCGAGCACGCCGTTGACGAAATGCACCGACTCGGGAGTGGAGAACTTTCGCGCAATCTCCAGCGCCTCGTTGATCACCACTGCTCGCGGCGTTTCCGGATAGGCCAGAAATTCGGCCACCGCCGCCCGCAACAGATTGCGATCCACGGCGGCCATCCGCTCCATGCGCCAGTGTTCGGTGTGGCGCTCAATCAGCCCGTCAATCTCGCCGCTGCGATCCATCGCCGCACGAAAAAGGTCGTCGGCAAAGCCGCGCACTTCCGCGCTGGCCGATCCATGCTCGGCCCAGAATGTGCGCCGGACATGATCCGCGTTCTGCTTGCCCATGTCCGACTGAAACAGCATCTGCAGAGCCAGTTCCCGGGATTTGCGGCGAGTACCCATTTGAGCCAGTGGTTAGTGGCCAGTTGCCAGTTTACTGTAGGAAGGAGAGTTGTACGGAGAGTTACTTGCGCCGCTTCGTCTTCTTTTTGCCCTTGTCATTCCGAGCGAAGCGAGGAACCTGCTTTTTGCTGATGGCTGACGGCTGACGGCTGACAGCTTGCTTTAAAAACGCCATCTCCACCGCCGCCAGCGCCGCCTCGAATCCCTTGTTCCCCATCTTCAGTCCGGCGCGGTCAATGGCCTGCTCCAGCGTGTCACAGGTCAGGACGCCGAACGCGTGCGGCACGCCCGTTTCTTGCGCTGACTGTCCAATCCCGCGCGTCACTTCGTTCACGATCACGTCGTAATGCGCGGTGCCGCCGCGCAGCAAACAGCCCAGGCAGACGATGGCGTCATACTTTTTCGTTTCCGCCAAAGTCCGCGCGGCAGCTGGAATTTCGAAGCTCCCCGGAACGCGTACGACCGCGATGTCGTCCTTCTTCGCTCCCGTCCGCAGCAACCCATCACACGCGCTCTGCAAAAGCCGCTCGGTAATGAACGCGTTAAACCGCGAGACGACGATGGCAAAGCGTTTCCCGGAAGCATCGAGCTTCCCTTCCAGAGCAGAAATCTCTGGCTCTGGAGGCGGCTCAATTCTTAACTTGAGTTTCTTCTCCGTGGCTCTGTGCCTCCGTGGTGGAATTGTTTTCTTGTTTTGATCCGTGCAAATCCGTGTAAATCCGTGGCCGACGGTTTTACTTCCCCTTGAACACCGCCGGACGCTTCTCCAGAAATGCCGTCGTGCCTTCCTTCTTATCTTCCGTCGCGCAGCACACGCCGAACAGCGTCGCCTCCAGATACAGACCCTCGGCCAGCGTCATCTCCATGCCTTTATTGACGGCCTCCATCGCGTACTGGACGGCCAGCGGAGCGTTGGCTACAATCTTCGCCGCGATCGCTTCCGCGCGCGGAATCAAATCGGCCGGAGCCGTGACTTCATTCACCAGCCCGATGCGATGGGCCTCCTGCGCCGTGATCATCTCGCCCGTGAGCACCTGCTGCATGGCGAGCCCCTTGCCGACCAGCCGCGGCAGCCGCTGCGATCCGCCGTAGCCCGGAATGATCCCGAGCTTCACTTCCGGTTGGCCGAGCTTCGCATTCTCGCTCGCCAGCCGCATGGTGCAAGCCATGGCGAGCTCACATCCGCCGCCCAGCGCGAATCCGTTGATGCAGGCAATCACCGGCTTGCCCAGGTTCTCGATCAGGTTGAGCACCGACTGCCCGCGATGCGTGTACTCCTTGCCGCTGACGGCATCATGCTTGGCCAGTTCGCCGATGTCCGCGCCCGCAATAAACGCCTTTTCGCCCGCGCCGGTAAAGATGACGACGCGGATGTTCTTGTCGTTCTTAATATCGTGGAAGGCCGCCCGCAACTCCTCCATGGTCGCCATGTTGAGCGCGTTGAGCACCTTCGGCCGGTTCACGGTCACGTAGGCAATCGAGTTTTTCTTTTCGAGGAGAATGTTTTCGAAGTTCATAAACGCATTTTCCACCACAGAGTCACAGAGACACAGAGAAATTCAGCAACATTTGTTTTTCTCTGTGCCTCCGTGTCTCTGTGGTGAATCGCCTTTCAATCCGTGTGAATCCGTGCAAATCCGTGGCAAAGAGGCTAGAGCCTGTTCGCCCGCGGCTTCTCCGGGTCCGCATAATCATAGAACCCGCGGCCCGACTTGCGCCCGTACCAGCCCGCCATCACCATCCGCTTCAGCAGCGGAGGCGACGCAAACCGCCGCTCCTTGAATTCGTCATACATCACATGCGTGATGTAGTAAGTCGTATCGAGCCCGACAAAATCCAGCAGCGTAAACGGACCCATCGGATACCCGCAGCCCAGCTTCATCGCGTTGTCAATATCCTCAATCGAGCCCACGCCCTCTTCATACGCCCGGATGGCATCGAGCAAATACGGCACCAGCAGCCGGTTTACGATGAATCCCGTCTTGTCCGACGTGCGCACCGGGACCTTGCCCAGCTTTTTCCCGAACTCGTAAGCGGTCTCATATACATCATCCGCGGTGGCAATCGTGCGCACAACTTCCACTAGCTTCATCAGCGGCACGGGATTAAAAAAGTGCAGCCCGACGAACCGCTCCGGCTGCCTGATCGCAGTCGCCAGCTCAGTGATCGAAATCGATGACGTGTTCGAGGCGAAGATCGCATCTTTTTTCACGATGCCATCGAGGGAGCCATACATTTCTTTTTTCTGGGCGACGTTCTCAATAATGGCCTCAATGATAATGTCGCAATCGGCCAGGTCAGACTTGTTGGTCGTGCCTTCCAGTCGCGCGCGGGCTGCGTCTTTCTGCTGCACGGTGATCCCGCCCTTCTCTACCGGTCGCTCGGCAAACTTCGCCAAAGATTTCTCGATGCCGGCAAACCCCTTGTCGAGAAGCTTTTGCTCAACCTCGAGCACGGTGACGTCGAATCCAGCCATCGCGCAAACCTGCGCGATGCCGGACCCCATCAGCCCACAACCGAGAACGCCGACTTTCTTGATTTCCATAGCACACCTACAGCCACGGATTTCACGGATCTAAACGGATTTTCTCAATTTGGTTTTATCCGTGAAGATCCGTGCAAATCCGTGGCTAGAAACTGATCATATGCTCCACCACCATCGCGATCCCCTGCCCGCCACCGATACACGCCGTCGCCAGGCCGTACTTTTTCTTCCGCCGCCGCAACTCATACAGCAGCGTAAGCACCAGCCGCGTCCCGGTCGCGCCCAGCGGATGCCCCAGCGCGATCGCTCCGCCATTCACGTTCACCTTCTCGCGGTCTAATCCCAACTCCTTCTCTACCGCCAGATACTGCGCCGCGAACGCCTCATTCACTTCCACCAGATCCATGTACTCCAGGGACATCCCCGCCTTCTGCAGCGCGATCTTCGTCGCCGGCACCGGACCGCGTCCCATCAGCTTCGGCTCCACTCCGGCCGTGCCCCAGCTCACAATCCGGCCCAGGGGCACAATGTTGCGCTTGCGGGCTTCGTCGATCGACATCATCACGACCGCCGCGCCGCCATCCACAATGCCGCTTGCGTTTCCCGCCGTCACCGTTCCATTGCGGCCGAATGCCGGCTTCAGCTTCGCCAGGCCTTCCATCGTGGTCTGCGGACGCCGGTGATCATCCTCGGTCAGCAACTCGCCGGTCGCCTCGCCCTTCGCATTCCGCAGGGGCATCGGCACCAGTTCTTCCGGCAGACGTCCTTCTTTATAAGCCGCATCGGCCCGCTGCTGCGAGCGCAGCGCAAACTCGTCCTGCATCTCACGCGTGATCCCCTGCTGCGACCCGTACAGTTCAGCCGTGTTCGCCATGTACGATCCGCAATAGGTGTCGAGCAGCGCCACCATCAGCGAATCTTCCAGCTTGCCGCCAGGAGCCAAGGTGAACCCATCCCGCCCGCGAATCACGAACGGAGCCTGCGACATCGCCTCCATGCCGCCGGCGAGCACAATCTTCGCCTCGTCGGTCTGAATCATGTGGGCCGCGCTCACGATCGCCTGCATGCCCGAGCCGCACAGCCGGTTCACCGTCAGCGCCGGAGTCTCAATCGGAATCCCCGCCCGCAACCCCACGTGCCGCGCTCCATACAGCGCGTCGCCGGAAGTCTGCTGCGCGTTGCCCATCACGACGTGATCGAATTCCTTCGCCTCGATCCCCGAGCGGGCGATCGCACCCTTGGCCGCGACCGCGCCCAACTCCTGTGCGGTGAAATCTTTCAACTTGCCGCAATAGCGGCCAAAGGGCGTGCGTGCCCCGCTGACAATCGCGATATCCCCAGGCTTCAACATGGTTTTCCCGATGGAACTCCGATCAGAGCTGATCAGAGTTAATCCGCCAAACTGGTCAGTGTAGCAGCGGGCAAGCAGATTTGACTACCGCCGCGAGCAGACTTGAAGTTAGTCTGATTCCCACAGACTTCTGACGCTAAGCAGCACAAAGACAACGCAGACATTGAAGAACACGTCTCCGAGTGGCCCGAGTGGCGAATCAATACCAAAAGGGAGGAAGAGCCAGCCCACTCGGGTAAACCTAGCAAGAAACGCCGCTGAGAAAGCCACGACAAATCCAAGAGGTATCGACCAGCCAAAATTTGGAAAAAACCTTCGGTGGAATCTAGCGATTGACACAGGACTGTCACCTGGCCTTCAGGATAACTCGCTCGTCAACAGGTGAGCGCCCCTTGGCGGAGAACCGGGGACCTCTATAGCCCTACGCGACCGCGCCCGCAGCCAGCGCCGCCGGGCCGAGCGCCACAATCTTCCCCGGTCCTTGCGACATGGCCTGGCTCAGGGCGTGCTCGGCGCGGTTGATGACTTCGGTGACCACATCCACGGGGTCATACTCGGTGCGAATCACGGCCTCAGCCAGTCCCGCCGAGAACTGAGCCGACGGGCCTTGCTCGGTTCCTTCTTTCGCCGGCAGGCGCACCTCGGCGATGATCTTGCGCAGCTTTTCGATGGCCAGCATGGCTTCTTTTTCCGCCGTCTCGCCCAGCAGGATCGCAATCGTGGTCGTGTCGTAGCGGAAGGCGAGATCATTCGTCCGGATGTTGGCGGCAAACAGTTGCCCCACGCGCTCCATCACAGTCTGCACTCCCGCCTCGCCGTGCTCCCTGACCATGGCCGCGTTCTTCCCAAACTGCAGCAAGAGCACAGAGAGCGCAGATGCGTTCTGGATCGCCCGCTTGCTCTCCGCCAGCAGCAGATCAATATAGGACGCGCGCTTCAGCAGCCCCGACTTCTCATCCGTCACCGACAGATTCTTGACCAGACGCCGCAATCCGGCATTGTTCAGCGCGATCACCGTCTGATCCGCCAAGGTCTTGAGGACAACCATGTCGGCCTGCTGCCACACCCGCGGACGGTTGTGCATCAGCACCAGGATGCCCACCGTCTCCTCCCCGTCACTGAGGGGAATCGCCAAGACTGACGCCGCACCCAAATCCGCGACGGCCTTCTTCGCCGATTGCAGCGCTGGGGCCTTGGGCGCGTCGTTGATCGCCAGCGGCTCGTGTCCCTCGACCGCCTGCTGTAGACATCCGACTATTTCGGCGATGGCCGCAGAACTCCCCTTCTTGACTCCCTCGGCGCAGAACTCGTCCACCGAGGTCGTCGACACTCCCCGCTTCCCCATCGCGGCAACGCAGCGGGTCGCTTCCCAGTGCGCGCCGATTTCTTTCACCGCGGTGTTCAGTACGGCCGACGCGGTGCCCTGGTGATACAACTTGCGCGTAATCTCGGCCACGCGGGTAAAGCTGCGCACGTCAGCGCCCGCGTCGGGGGCCGGAGCCTCTGCTGGCGCCGAGGCGGCCACCGGCGGCAACGGAGCCGATCCTGCATAGCGCGGCGTCACGCCCGCGGACATGTAGAGGCGTTGCAGATCTTCGTTGCGTTCTTCCTCGCGCGGAAACATTTCCTGAATGCGCTGCAGCCTTTCGACGGCTTTGCTGCGCATCCCGTACTGCACCAGAATTTCCGCCTGCAGCATCAGGTCTTGCAGCGTGGAAGCGCCCAGAGTGGGCTCTTGCACGTGCGCTGGCTCTTCGATCGGCTTGCTGACGGGTGAAAAGCGCGAGGAAATCGAGCGGAAGCGCCCGTCTTCCACTTTGCCTTTGAGCATATCCAGCCGCTTCAGATGGCCGGGCTCATAGGGATCCACCTCGGCGGCGCGATCCAGGCAGTCCGCCGCTTTCGGGAAATTGCCCGTCTCGCAATAGAGGTCAAACAGCTTCAGCAGGGTCTGGCAATAATCGTTCTCCCGGTTGGAAGCGTTGTACAGCTCGCTCAGAAACTCCAGCATCTGCTGCGTGGAGCGGTGCGTCGCCGTGATGTCCTGCATGATGGCGATGAACTGCCGCCGCTCTCCGCGGCGCCGCTGGAACTGCTCCAGTTTGCGGGCCAGGGCGACCGCAGCGTCATCCTGTTCGGTATCGAGCATCTGGCCGATCAGCGCGATCACTTGCTGCACCCGCGCTGGATTCTGTTCAAACAGCGCCCACACAATCGGTTCGGCCTCGGCCAGGCGTCCCGCCGCCATCAGCGCGCCGGCATAGGTGTCGCGCAACTCCGGGGTCACGTTCTCCGAGTTCAGTTGCGGTTCCAGAATGAAAATTGCCGCACCAATCTGACCCTGCCCCAGCAGAATCTTGCCATAGGCCAGCGCAATCTGAATGTCGGAGGAATCCTCCTGATAGGCACGCTCGTACCATTGCGTCGCATCGCCGCCGTCGGCTGCGGCCAGTTCCGCCACACGCTGAAATGCCGAGGCCGCCACTTTGCGATTTCCCGATTCAGACGCCAGTTCCGCCACCCGCAGCAGGTTCGCCTGAGTTGGGTCCATGGCTACCAACCGGTCAAGGATCTCCGCTGATTCCTGTTTCTTGCCCAGTTTCACCAGGTCGGTCAGGGCCGCCTCGTAGGTGGTCGCGGCCAGCTTCTTGTTCGATCCTTCCAGCAGTTGTCCGAAGCGGAATTTCTGTTGCCAGGTCGGGCTTCCGTGCCGGGCCAGCTTCTTGTAGGTCAGGCTGGCACGAGTCGCATCTCCGGCGCCCACCTGGCGCTCGAACAGGTCGCCCAGAAGCCGGACGGCATCGTTATTACGGCTTAAGGAAAGAGACAGATCGGCGGCCAGTTGCCGCACCACATCGTTTTCCGGATCATCGCGCAGAACCAGAAGGTATTCTTCGAGGGCGTCGGCGGTCTTACCCTTTTGCAGGAGCTTCTCCGCACGCTCCACGCGCTTCGCCAGTTCGGCCCGGTCCAGTCGTTTTGTGATGTCAGGCATGCGGAAATAAAGCGCACGAAACCCTTTTTCGATTCTAGGAGTGGCCTCAGGCAGCAGCAACGCCGTAACGCCAGGGCACGATTACGAAGGTCACTGTCGCTGACTCAGATTTGGCGTCAAGGGGGCGATTCACCGGGTTCGGAATGCGGCCAACCCCGATCTGGATGAGTTATGGGGAGTTATTGGGGTAGTTACCTATGCACCAGTTTTGATGCACATTTCATCACCCCGTAACATTCGTTTGCTACAAGGAGAGTATGGATCTGCCTATCTACAACACGCTGATCCTCTCCGACCTGCACCTTGGTGCAGAGATGAGTCGCGCGCGCGAGGCGACGCAACTGCTCAAAGAGTGCTACTTCGAGCGCTTGATCCTGCTGGGCGACATCTTCGCCGATCTCAACTTTGCCCGCCTCACCAAGGAGCACTGGAAGTTCCTGGGCCATATCCGAAAGCTTTCGAATCCGAAACGGCACATCGAGGTGGTGTGGGTGGAAGGCAACCATGACCACGGGTTGGCCAACATCATGTCTC
>Ga0187817_10001491_pt1 | contig 11525 bp, 9 predicted proteins | sample NC_wetland_sal_i_17_FD_132431 | JGI IMG/M metagenome (GOLD analysis project Ga0187817, IMG submission 132431) | Wetland sediment microbial communities from Neuse River Estuary, North Carolina, USA - SO4_2 | ecosystem: Environmental > Aquatic > Freshwater > Wetlands > Sediment | place: USA: North... | reverse complement strand
TCTTGAATCGCGCCGGGCAGGCACGTCCGTCGGTCAAACAAAATATTTTCGGTGGCAGCCTGGGCGGGCCCGTCAGCCCGGACGGCAAACTGGGATTCTTCTTCGTCAACTACCAGGCAACCAGGCAGCGCAGCGGTGAGACGCCGGGCACTTCCATCAGCAACCCGGGATTTCCCATCTTGCCTCCACAAAGAGACAACGCCACTCTGATCAAGACCTTCAGCAGTCCCGCCACGGGCAATTGTCCTGCCGTGCCGATCGTCATTGACCCGGTGATTTCCAAGCTGCTCAACTTCAAGAGCAACCAGTTTGGCGGCGATGCCAACGGCGATCTCATTCCTTCACTTCCGGGTACCGCAGGAGTGACAGTCAACCCCAGCACCTGCACGCCCAGCATCAACACTGCGCCGTTCTTCGTCAACCGTCCCGGCAAGTACACCGACGACCAGTTCACCAGCAACTGGGACCGCGAATTCCGCGGCGGTAATGACAAGCTTTCGGCCCGCTTCTTTTTCTCCGACTCCGAGTCCTTCCTTCCGTTTGGCGCCGGTGGCTTGCCGGAATCACTGGGCTCGACCTTGGCGAGCAGCATCAGCTCCACCGATCTCGATTTTCCCTTCGACCTCCCGCTAAGCGCGCGGTTTTTCAGCATCAACGAAACTCATTTGTTCGCGCCGGCGTTGGTCAATGATTTCCGCTTTGGCCTGGTGCGAATCAACAACAGTCTCAAGAACATCAATCCGGTCACAGCTTCAGACCTCGGGATCGATCGCCCAACCAACAATGTCACCCAGTCCATCTACAAGTTCACGTTGAATAGTTCGGGCTTCCAGCTCGGCCCAGCCCCCTTCGCCGACCAGTCCCAGACACAGGACAACTACAGTTTTGTCGACAACATGAGCTGGGTTCACGGTGCACACGTGCTGAGTTGGGGAGGAGAGTTTACCCGGGTCAATCTAGACAAGTTGTTCCCCCAAGTGTTCAATGGGCAGCTCATTTTCGCGAGCTTCGCCAATGGCAGTCCGCTGACCGATTTCCAGTCGTTCCTGCAAGGCGCGCCACCCTTCAGCTTCGGCGGCGGCGGCGTCTATAATCATCAGTACCGCACCAACGATTTTGGTTTCTTTGCGCAAGATGATTGGAAGGTGCGCAAGGACTTCACGCTCAACCTGGGCCTGCGCACCGAGATTCTCGGCGGATTTCACGATGATCTCTGCCACATCGGAAACGCGGATGCGGATCTTGCCAACCAGGGCAAGTACCCATTTATCTACGGAAGCTGCGTAAAGGGTCTGGGGATATCGGGCCTGAATCCGACCGGCAGCAATACCACGTACAGGAATAATTACGCCACTGGTCTTGGACCGCGTGTCGGTTTTGCCTGGGACCTGTTCGGCAAACACACCACTTCACTTCGCGGCGGTTACGGGATTTACTACGTGCGCGAGGACGTAGGCTCGGTTGACCAGCTCAGCTTCCAGGCACCATTCCTCCCGGTTGCGTTCGGGGGCGGGCTGCCGGGCTGTGCCGCGACGTTCTTTTCGGCCAGCGCTCCAGCGAATTGCATTCCTGCCGGCCAGACTTCGAATCCAAACGCGTTGCCCACGGCTGGGGTCATCGATCCAAACTTTATTCCGTGTTTGGCGATTTTTCAGAACTTCACCAACAATGACGCCACGCAGGCTCCGAACTACGCTTGCAATGGCCCCGGCATCCCATCCACCAACATCTTTGTTCTGCCGGTGCCGCGACACTTCGTTACCCCCAACACCCAGCAGTGGAACCTTACTCTGCAGCGTGAACTCGGCAAGCGGTGGGTGCTCGAAGTCGGCTACGTAGGCACACATTCTATCCATTTGCGCGAAACCCGCACCAACCTACAGGCGCAGCGCGTGAGCCCGACGAATCCGCTGACGATCACGGGCACGAACGGGCTGCCGTACAGCATTATCTACAACACCATCAATAATGGCCCAGCGCGGTCGCGGTCGCTCGCTATCAATGGGTACAGCGGCATGCAGGAATTTGCCGACGATGCCTACTCCCACTACCATTCCCTGCAAAGCACACTTTCCCGCCGTTGGGGTGCTGGATACTTCCAAACGGCCTACACCTTCTCGCGCTCGACTGATGCCACTTCGAGCGGCAACACCGCTTTCGCCACAGCGTGGAACGATGAATCAAGTCTGACCGCTTCCCGTGGACTGTCGGATTTCGATCGCAGGCACCGTCTGGTGACGAGCTACCGTTATGATCTGCCGTGGTTTGGCGCAGCGACTGGAGCTGAGGGTGCACTGCTGCGCGGTTGGTCGATCAGCGGCATCAGCATCTTCCAGTCCGGGACGCCGTTCTCGGTGTTCGATTCCGCCGCGGGCACCGCGTTCCTGGGCTCTGGACTTGCGCCCACGCTGGGAGCAGAACTAGCGCCCGGCGGCTCGATTGCTGCGGGTACTACCAGTGGCGGTATTCACCAGCGCCTCAACGGTTACCTCAACATCAATAATTTCACTACCGCTCCCTTGTTGTATCCGGCGACGCCAGGAGGGAATCCCGCGTTTGAGTGTAATTCGATCACAAACCCGAATTTCTGCGGCACCGACTTTGGCAACCTAGGCCGCAACATCTACCACGGGCCGTTCCAGCAGAACTGGGATTTCTCGCTGATCAAGAATTTCAGCCTGACCGAGCGGCAGACGCTGCGATTCACTACCGATTTCTTCAACATCTGGAACCATGCCAACTTCGCCAACCCGTCGCAGAACGACGTGGAAAATCCCAGCACCTTTGGCAAAATCACCTCGACCGCCGGCACGCCGAGGCTGATTCAGTTCTCGCTGCGATGGGCATTCTGATATGGAGGACAGAACGCCTGCGGCCCGCATCCCTTTGCTTGAGCGGGATGAAGTTCCGCCTGAAATCGCCACCATTTACGATGTCTTGTTGAAACAACGAGGCGTCGTGCCCAACATGTTTAAAACCTTGGCCCACACTCCGGCCCTAGCTGTGGGCTTTGCCTCCCTTCTCAAGCCGCTGCTCAGTGACAGTGCGTTGCCCGGCTGGTATAAAGAGTTGGTGGCAATGCGGCTTTCTGTCCTGCAAGGATCCGAGTATGCAAGTTCGGCGCACGCTCTATCTGCCCGGCAGAAGGGAGCAACCGACGCGCAAATTGCAGCCGCGAAACGGGACTTCGAAGACGGTCCCTTCAGCGAAGCGGAAAAACTGGGATTCCGGTGTGCGGAGCGACTGCACCGCTCACCCAAGGAAGTCGATGATGGGTTCTTCGCTCAACTAAAGAGCGTCTACAACGATCCCCGGATTGTCGAGCTCATGGCCACTGCGGCTGCATTCGAGCTTTTCCCGCGCCTGGTGGATGGCCTCCGCATCCCCACCATCCCCATTCCCGAAGCAATCGCCGGAAGGAAGGATTGATGCGACCACTAGCCTCCCGTATGTCGGTGATGAGCGGCGAGGGCGCGCTCTCGGTTTATGCGCGCGCCAAGGAACTCGAACGCGAAGGGCAGTCGATTATCCACCTGGAACTTGGCGAACCGGATTTTCACGCTGCCCCGCCTGTACGGCAGGCACTCAAACGCGCGCTTGACGAGGGCAAGGACCGTTACTGCGCTATTGCCGGCGTGCCGGCTTTGCGTGAGGCAATCGCGGAGTATCTCATAGACACGCGCAATCTGAACGTCTCCCCGAAGAACATAGTGATTGCTCCCGGCTGCAAGATCGCATTGTTCATGGCGATGATGGCCTTGATTGATCCAGGGGACGAAGTGTTGTATCCCGATCCTGGATTTCCTGGTTATGCCTCAATCACGCTCGGGCTTGGTGGCGTTCCGGTGCCCTTCGAGCTGTCCGAGCAAAATCAACTGCAGCCGGACCCGGACGAGATCGCGTCCAAGATTACGCCGCGCACCAAGATTCTCATGACCAATTCGCCAGGGAATCCGACCGGCACGGTCTACACCGACGCAGTGCAGCGGCGGCTCGCGGAGCTGGCGGTCGAGCACGACCTGCTGGTGTTCTCGGACGAAATCTACGCCCGCATTCTTTACGGCGGAACTTATGTCTCGATGATGAGTTATCCCGGAATGCAGGAGCGTACGGTAATTCTCGACGGCTTCTCCAAGAGCTTCGCCATGACGGGCTGGCGGCTAGGATACGCGGTAGCTCCGCCTCGCATCGTGGCTGCGTTGGAGATGCTGGTGATGAACACCTACACTTCGGTGGCAGAGTTCTCGCAGTACGCAGCGATCGAGGCTCTGAAGGATCGCGACCGGGCCACGCCTCGGATGGTTGATGAATTTGCCGCCAGGCGGGAGCAGTTCGTGCGCGATCTCAACCGTCTTCCCGGATTCCGCTGCATCGCGCCGGCGGGAGCGTTCTACGCCTGGGTGAACATCTCCGACACCGGCATCACCGCAGAAGAACTCTGCCGCATCATGCTCGAAGAGGCGGGAGTGGCGGCGATTTCGGGCGCTGCGTTCGGCTCCGCCGGCAGAGAATTCGTCCGGTTCTCATTCGCGTCTTCGCCTGCAACTCTGCAGGAAGCCGTGGAACGAATTCAGCGAGTTTCATCAGCGTGGCAAAGAAGTGCGTTGGCACGGTGAGCGCAGGTGTGTCGGAGTTAACCGCAGAGGACACAGAGCAGGGAACTCAATTACCCATGAATCGCACACACATAGTGCTGTTGATTTTAGTTGTTCTTGCGGTGCCTTCCGCAGCAGTGGCCCAGGCGCGGCCCTTTCCCGGACCAGACGTGCCCCAGATTTACCAACGGCTGCTGCCGCAGATCGAGAAAATCCCCATGTTCGATCACCATGCACATCCGGGATACGCTGACGATGCTGACGTCGATGCTATGGCAGCGCCGCCGGGCACTGCTGCGCTGCGGGAACGCGATACCAATCCTGAACTCGTCGCCGCGGCGAAGGCGCTCTGGGGATATCCCTATAACGACCTCTCGCCGGAACATGCCAAGTGGCTGATTGAGAAGAAAGCTGAAGTTAAGAAGCAGCGCGGGAACCAGTATTTCTCCGACATCCTGGACAAATTGAATATCGAGCAAGGCGTCGCCAACCGGGCAATGATGGCCGAGTATCTCGATCCCAAGCGATTCGTGTGGGTCTTCTTTGCCGATTCCTTCATGTGGCCCTTCAACAATGAACGGGAGGCTGCCCGCAACGCTGACGAACAAGTCTATATTCCTCTGCAGGGGAAGATGCTGCGTCGCTGGATGCAGCAGGAAGGGTTAGGCAAACTGCCAGGAAATTTCGCTGACTACCTGAGCTTTGTTACGCACACTTTGGAAGACAATCAGAAAAAAGGCGCCATCGCCCAGAAGTTTGAGGTGGCGTATCTCCGCACAACCAAATTCTCCGATCCTTCGCGGGCGCAAGCAGAAGACATCTACCAGCGATTTGTCAGCGGCGGGATTCCCAGTGAGCGGGATTACCGGACTTTCCAGGACTATATTTTTCGCTACCTGGTCAGCGAGGGAGGAAGACTTCATCTTCCGGTGCACATACACTCAGCAGTGGGGATCGGGGATTACTTCAATCTCTCGGAAAGCAACATCCTGAACCTGGAAAATATTCTGCGCGATCCGCGCTATGCCAGCACGACGTTCGTGATGATTCACGGCGGATATCCCTACGACCGGCAGGCGATCTGGCTGGCGGCGGTAAAGAATGTTTACCTGGACAGTTCGGAAACCGAGATTCTGCTGTATCCCTCGGAATTCAAGAATGTCTTGAAACAATGGCTGGAAACTTTTCCAGATAAAGTCACTTTTGGCACTGACTGTTTTCCCTACAACGATGCGTTAGGGGCGGAGGAAAGCTACTGGCTCGGAGTGCAGTCCAGCCGCACCGCCTTGGCAGCGGCCTTGGCGGAGATGATCTCAGAGGGCGAGGTAACCGAGGCACAGGCTCTGCAATTGGCGCACGGGTACCTGCATGATAATGCGGTTGCAATCTATCAAGGGAAGGTGCACTGAAATGGCGAAGGGTGCGAAGGCTAGCTCGAGACGAAAAGTCGCAAAGAAGAGAACGGTTCGAAGGGCGGCGAAGAGGCCCGCTGCGAAGGCCGAACTGGGGTACATTCCCTGGAGCACCGTCCCTATCGAAGATCTAAACCCCTTGCTGCAACGCCATTTCATCGTAGGTCAGGGCATCATGCTGGCGCGAGTACTTTTGAAGAAGGGCTGCATCGTGCCCCTGCACAGCCATCACAACGAGCAGGTTACTTACATTCTGGAAGGAGCGCTCAAGTTCTGGATCGATGGCAAGGAGATCGTGGTCAACGCCGGCGAAGTGCTGACCATCCCGCCCCACATGCCGCACAAGGCAGAGGCCATCGTGGATACAGTCGATCTTGATGTGTTCAATCCGCCAAGGGCCGACTGGATCAACAAAACCGATGATTACCTCCGCGGGCAGAAGTGAACTCAGGGGATCCCCTGAGCCGATTACGCCCAGCAGGCCACAGCATCCCACTGCTATCCTTAACTTAGATGATGAACGCACCGGCCCAGCCCAAGGCTCCGCTCTTTCAACTCCGTTGCATCGCCTGCAACGCGGTCGCTGAGGAGCCAGAACAAGACTTCCGCTGCACGGCATGCGGCGACCTGCTTGAAATCGCTTATCCCGCTTGGAAGACGGGCGTTGGAATGCGCGTGGGAGGGCTGAACGCAACCTCGCTTCAGCAGTTGTGGCGACATCGTAAGAAATCTTTGGTTCCGATTGACCAGAGCGGAGTCTGGCGGTTCCGTGAACTGCTGCCGCATTTTCCTGACGAAAAGAAGATCATCACGCTGCGGGAAGGGAACACTCCGCTGTACGAATTGCCAGGGTGCGCGGCCATCGGGGGGACCGATCGTCTGTTCGCCAAGCATCAGGGTATGAATCCCACCGGATCTTTTAAAGATACGGGCATGACGGTAGCTGCTTCGGCAGCTCACGCGGCGGGTTTCCGCTGGGTAGCGTGCGCTTCGACGGGCAACACCTCGGCTTCGATGGCGGGCTATGCGGCTCGCGGCGGGATGCGCGGACTGGTTCTGATCCCCGAGGGGAAGATTTCATTCGGCAAGCTTTCCCAGGCACTCGACTATGGTGCGCTGACCTGTCAGCTCAAGACTGATTTTGACGGATGCCTGCGCGTGCTGCATGAGGTCGTGCATCGGATGCCGGTTTACGTTTTGAATTCGACCAATCCGTATCGCATTGAAGGGCAGAAAACCGCAGCAATCGAACTGTTGGAGCAACTCGGCTGGGAACCGCCAGACCACATCATCGTTCCCGGAGGCAACCTGGGAAATTCTTCGGCTTTGGGCAAGGCGTTGGTCGAGATGAAAGAACTCGGGTTCATCTCCGGGCTGCCGAAGCTTTCCGTGATTCAGGCGGAAGGAGCAAACGCGCTGGTGCGCACGATGCGCGAGACCGGCGGCGAGAAGCTGATTTCGGTTCAGGCCGATACGGCGGCGACGGCGATTCGCATCGGCAGTCCGGCATCGTGGAAGAAGGCCGTACGTGTGTTGGAGGCAACGGGTGGAACGGTTGAGCAGGTCAGTGAGGTTGAGATCGCATTAGCCAAAGCCGAAATTGGCGCTGACGGAATCGGTTGTGAGCCGGCGTCGGCGGTCACCCTGGCGGGTCTGAAGAAACTTGTTAAGCAAGGTTTTGTGAAGTCGGGCGAAATGGTGGTGTTGATCCTGACCGGACACCTGCTCAAAGACCCGGAGTTCACGCTGAAATTTCATCGCGGCGACCTGTTTGCCGAGGGTGGTCATGAGGCTGAGGCCAGAAGCCTAAAGGCTCAACAACGTGCTCCGATCGTGCTGGAAGCCACAGCGGATGCGGTTGTGCGGGCTCTGCGTGAAACCGAGGGGAAGGTCGATAACTAAGACAGCTACGGTGACCGCAAATCGAAAACTCAAACGTCCCTCTCCCATCCAACTCACGCTGCCGGCCACGTCCGCCAATCTCGGTCCGGCGTTTGATGCGGCAGCGCTGGCCTTCTCCATGTTCCTTAAGGTACGGGCGAAATCGGCAAATGAGTTCTCTGTCGCTGCCGGCGGCCGGGACGCCGATATCTGCGGGCGCGTCGAAAATCACTTGATTCTCACGACCTATCGCGAAGTGTTGCAGTCCGAGAACCGGCCGGTCCTGCCCCTTGCTCTTCGGATCGATAACGGAATTCCGATCGGCAAAGGCTGTGGATCATCGGCGGCCGCACGGCTGGCAGGAATTGCCCTGGCGGTGCACTTCGGTGGCCTGCAGTGGAGTGACGAACGAATCATTGGGGAAGCAGCGCAGCGAGAGCATCATCCTGACAACGCGGCAGCGTGTTGGATGGGCGGCCTTGCAGTCGCGCGCATGTCAGATGGGCAAGCGCAAACCATAAGTGTGACTCCGCGCGCAAAATGGCCGTTGCTGTTAGCCCTTCCTGCCCAGAGTCTCCCTACAGAAGAGGCGCGGCGTGTTCTCCCCGAGCAATACTCGCGCGCAGACCTGGTCACCAACTTGCAGAATTCCATGCTGCTGTTGGCGGCGTTTACTCAGGGGCGGCGCGATCTGTTGGGTGGTGCGCTGGCTGATCGAATTCACCAGCCCTATCGCTCTCGACTCTGCCCGCTCTTGCCGGTATTGCAGGAACTCGCGGGGAGTGCGGGGATTCTGGGAGTAGCTCTAAGTGGAGCGGGGCCATCGGTGTTGATGTTCGTGGATCCGAAAGCAAAATTGAGCGAAAGCAAAAGACGGGTTCGAGAGCAACTCCGGATACACGATCTCAATGCGGAATTGCTCGAGGCGGAGATCACCACGCGGGGTGCGGGCAAGTCGCGCCGCAGAGGCTAAAGCAGCTCAGTTGATCTTGTGCTGGCCATCCCGACCTGCCAGATCCGACGCAATGACGCTGTAGAGGTACTCCTCAAAACTGAGGGCGGGATCATCTGCGAAGCGCTGGGGATAGGACTGGAGCGCCAGGAGGAACTTGTCGATTTCGCGCTGCACCTCACGTTCGCGGGTGTCGTCGGTGAGACCTAGCGTGATCGGCCGATACTTCTTGGTTCGCATACCACTCCTTAATTCCAGAATCCTCGGGGTGCCCGGAAAGAGGCAAGTCCCGCGGAGGCTGGGGTCTGGCATTGTTTGGAGGGGAATCCAGATTATTTCCGAGGCGGAATCGTGTAAATGGCACGACAGTGCCAGTAGCGGCGGTGCCCTCAACAACATGATTCCACCACGGAGGCACAGAGTTACGGAGTTTCTGTACCCCGCGTGGTTGATCGTGGCTACTCAAACTGCGCGACAAAAACCTATTGGCCCCGGCTAGCCGGCGGAACAATTCCATTCATCCGCAGGTACTCCACCATCTGCCCGTAGTGATCGAAGGGATGCCATAAACCCACAGTGGCGAATCCCAGCCTGGTCGTTTTCCCTTCGCCGAAGGGGTTCTTAATCTGATCAGTTTGGTTTTTCTCGTTGATGCTGCCAAGAGCTTTGTGAAGGTAGGCGAAGGAATCCTTCAGGAACTTCATGATGTCCGCCTTGCTGGTGATGGAGTTCGGACCGTTTTCGCCGCCGAGTTCAACTGGAGGTTTCTCCTGCAGAACGGCTGCACCGACAATGTAGTTGACTGCGGCCACGTGCTTGACCTGCTGAGCAAAGGTGCGGACGCCCTTGAATTCTCCATTGGTGGGAGCGAATGAATATTTGTCCTCGGGCATGGCATCCGCGGCTCCAACGAATTCGCCCTCCGCTGGACCGAGAGCACGTTCCATGATTTGCGAGACGGTGGGATGCTCTTCAGGCTTAGCCTGGCCTAGCGCAAAGCTGGTGCACATCAGCACCAGCAGGAAAGCGAGAAAGCACTTCATCATCTTCATGAGAATCTCCTTCGAAACGACGTTTGGATTGCAAGACGCAGATTAATCTCGAATGACCGCCGGCGCCAATTCCAGTTCGTGCGCCGTCAGGCGATATCGTCGCACGGCCAGTAATCCTACCACCAGAACCACTGCGGAGCACAGCAGGGAGCTTGGGATACCGACTCGGGTGGCTACGGCTCCCCAGACCGCGCTGCCGATTGCCATCCCTCCCTGCAAGACCAGCAGGTAGGCAGATAATGCTCGCGCCCGCAACGATGAGGGCGACATGGTCTGAGCGGCGACGTTGAGGCAGGCCAGGATTCCGATCCACGCGGTTCCGCTGGTGAAGAGAACCGCACTCAGCCAGCCGAAACTTTGCACCTCTCCCGCGGCGCAGGTCATGGCGGCGAAGACCACAATGGCGAAGGCGACCACGCCATCTACCGAAAGCCGGCTGCGTAACCGAGGCAGAACTGCGGCACCGGCGAGTGCTCCGAGTCCGAACGATCCGAGCAGCAAGCCATAGCCGGTGGATCCATAGGGTCGCGCCACGATGGGAAGCAGTGCGAGTAACGAGCTCGCTCCCAGACTGAATGCGGCGGTGCGGATCAGCACGCAGCGCACCACCGGGGCGCTCCGCGCATAGCGAAGCCCAGTCAGGATGGCGGCGTGCACGTGCCCGGTTTCCATGTCTTCGAAATGCGGGCGGCTCCAACGATAGAGAAAAAAGATGACCCCAAAAAACGAAGCGGCATTGAGCAGGAAGGCGAAACCCGAACCGGCAATCGCAATCACAAGTCCGCCGAGTGCCGGACCGACGGCACGAGCGACGTTGAAGCCAACAGAATTCAATGCAACGGCGTGCGCGTGCTGTTTCGCGGAGACAACTTCTGGTGTGATGGCCTGCCACGCGGGATCGTTCATCACCGCGCCCAGGCCCATCACGAATGTGAACAACAGCAGAATCCAGGGTGTGACATGCCCCAGCAAGGTGAAAACGCCGAGCAGAGCGGCGGCTGCGACCATCCAACCCTGGGTGATCAGCAGCAGCCTCCGGCGGTCCATCATGTCGGCCAGCGCACCAGCGGGAAGGATGACCAGGAAAACCGGCAGAGTTGAGGCCGCCTGCACCAGGCTCACCATCAATGGGCACATGGTGAGCTGAGTCATCAACCAGCCCGCGCCAACATTCTGCATCCAGGTTCCAACGTAAGAAATGACTGCCGCTCCCCAGAGCGATCGAAACAGGGGTTCACGCAATGGAGCCCACGGCGAACCGTCGTGCAGCCTGCGCACGTTTGTCGGCACTGACGTGTTCAGCATGGCAGCCATATCAGGTGCTCGGAGTTCCTTCCCCCGCAGCCCTCATTTCCTCTGCAAACGGCCACTCCCGGTGGCGCCACGCGCGCGCAAAATAAATTGCGAGTCCGGCAATCAAAATCATCAAGGCGTAGCGAATTTGTATGAGCGAGTTGGAGCGGGAGATGACGATAAAAACGAATCCGACGGTCGCGATCAAGGCTGGCAGCGGGTAAAACCACATGCGGAACGGGCGGGGAAGATCAGGGTGCCGAATTCGCAGTACGATCAAGCCGATGGCCTGCATCAGGAACTGCAGCAGGATTCGGATCACGACCAGGGCAGCGATCAG
>Ga0187817_10001490_pt1 | contig 11526 bp, 4 predicted proteins | sample NC_wetland_sal_i_17_FD_132431 | JGI IMG/M metagenome (GOLD analysis project Ga0187817, IMG submission 132431) | Wetland sediment microbial communities from Neuse River Estuary, North Carolina, USA - SO4_2 | ecosystem: Environmental > Aquatic > Freshwater > Wetlands > Sediment | place: USA: North... | reverse complement strand
CGGTGACCGCGACTTTGCAGCCGTTCTGCAAATAGGCAAATTCCACGCCCACGTTCTTCCGTTCCAGATAGGCATTGAAAATAAAACCGCCGGATTGCAACACCAGAAATTGTTCGCGGCTGTACCGCGTCCGATCCAGCACGGTGGCTTCAATCCGCACGAGGCGGCACTCGTGCGTCCCCGTCAACGCCTCATCGGCAGTGACGGGGTCCGGCGCCAGCAACGGCCCGGAGCCGGTCTTCCGGAAGATGGCATCCTGCAACATGGGGGTGTATTCGCCTTTGGCGGGGAAACCCAAAACTTCCACCTGGTCACCGGGAAGCAAAGAATCCGCTTGTTGGGTCTCCGCATACAGCCCTTCCGTTTTATCTTCGATATATAGGGCCTCGTCGCGCCGGTAGATGACCGTGCCGCTGACTTTAACGCGGTGACCGTAAGGACCGCGCGGGGTAAATTGCAACAGTTGCTCGATAGGGCGCGTGGGCGCGTCGAACGGATGGCTGGGCGCGGGCGTTTCAATCACCACGTCCGTGGGACGCGGCACCAGCAGCCGGAGATCGAACAACTGCCGTTGCAGATTAAAACGGCTGACGCACACACCGCGGATTTTGACGGTGCTGTCCTCCAAATCTTCCTGCCGCCGGACGGGCAGTTCAGTCGCCAGCGCCGTCAAACGGCCGCCGCCCGTCGCGATCTCAATCGAATAGTATCTGGTTTGCGCGTCAAAGCTGACGGCGCGGAGAATGCCGTGAATTTCAACGAACTGGCTGTCTTCCTCGCCGTTGGCCAGGTCTTCATACGAAACCGGTTTGGCGGGAGGGAAGGTTCCCGCACCCAAAATTTTGGTCTGGTGCGGCGTGACCGTCGGCGCATATTCGCCGGGGCTGGTCTGGCCTTCGATCTCCACCAATTCTCCTGTGGCTAGGGCCGCATTGGTTAACGCGTCACTCGGAAAAAGATAGATGCCTGCGGTGTCGTCCTGGAAAAACCGGTAAAACTGGGTTTGGTCAAAAAACGTCAGCACCCCGCGCAACCGCACCGGATAATGACGCGCGGCCTGTTCTGGAGTCAATTGCCGGACTTGCTCGGCCGTTTGCAATTCCGGCAGCGACGAATCCTGGCCGGCCAGGTGTGGGACGGTGAGGAAAAACAAAAGTCCCGTCAGCAGCGTCATGGCACCCGTCGCTGCGCTTGGAATCCCCAACCCCGCCGGGTGGATGGTTGGTTTCATAACCGGGCCTTTGGGAAATTGAATCTGATCATTTCCGGACCAGATTGTGCATGTTCAACCGGAATCCGCCAAGATTTGTCCGAAGGCCCGCCGGATGAAAAAACAATTTCATTGCGCGCGAAGGCCAACCTCAGGGGTTCTGTTCGAGACGATAGAATTGCGGCGTCGGACCGGCGGCATTCGTGATGACGTATTCTGAATTGAGGAGCAAGGGAACGTTCGTTACCGTGCTCCAGTTGCCAGGCAATCCCAACGCCGACGCTGTCTCCAGCGACCAGCCGGTCACCGACGTCGGCCAGAAAATCACCACGTTTGTCCCACTGAAGGCGATTGCCAGCGCCGGCGCCAAGGCGGGATAAACTTCAAATTCCCAGAGCGAATAGCCGTACGAAGTGCCGCGTTGTGTGCCGTACATCTGCACGTAGCGCCCGCTCCCCAGCGCGGCCAAATCGTTGATGCTGCCCGGGCCATTGGTCGTCGTGTAAACGGTGATCCAGGCGCTGGCGTCAGGTGACAGTTGAAGGCTGTAACTTTGGGCGAAGGCGTTTTCCCAATTAAGCCTGACCCGGGCGATGTTTTGCACCGAGCCCAAATCCACCTGAATCCATTGCGGATCGCTGAAGGCCGATGACCAGCGTGTGGTCGGGTCACCGTCAAAGGCGGCCGAGGCGGGGTAGCTGTTTGACTGGACCGAGGAAGCCGAGGCCGGCTGCTTCAGTGCGATGTTGTTGGTGCCGCAAATCTGCACCCGGTCGAACTCAGTCCAGTTGACATTGAAACCGCCGGTGAGCATTTCCAGCCGCAACACCTTGGCACCACTGCCCCCGGTGATGGGAACGTTGGGCAAGGTCACGGTCTGCCAATTCTGCCAGCCACCCGTGTTGGGAATTTGAACCGTGCCAAGCACCGTCCCGTCAAGCCGCACGCGCATCTGCCCGGCGGCTGTGGACGCCACGCGCGCCTTGATGCTGTAAATTGCCGATGGATCGGGCACGTTCACGGTATATTCCAGCCACTCGCCCGGATCAATCCACCCGACATCGTAACCGCCGCCCGCGTCCGTGGTCGGTTCGATGTCCACGTCGTCTAGGCGAAAGGCGCCACCCAAATTTCCCGGCGTGTCGTCGTAATACGCAACCCCTTGGCCGCCAGTGTCGTAATCCTCCGCTTGAATCTGCCCCGGCAAATTGTTGATGGTCCCGCCGAAGGGCCGTTGCGGTTGCGAATAAACTTCCAGTTCCGAGAGCGAATAACCGTTGCCGGGCGAACCCTCCACCGTCCCGTAAATTCGCACGTAGCGGCCACGGCCGGAAACCAGGATGTCCTCCATGCCGCCGAGGTCGTTGTTCGTGTTGAAAATGGCCGTCCAATTTGTCCCGTCCGGTGAAATTTGGATCGCATAGCTGCTCGCGTAATTGGTGTTCCACCACAAACGCACACGGGACAAATCCCGCGTCACGCCCAGGTCCGCTGAAATCCATTGCGGGTCGCCAGCCGATGAGGACCACGCTGAAGTCGTGTCACCGTCCACCGCCGCCGAACCCGGAGTGTTCGCGGAAAGGGTTGATGAAACCGTCACCGGTTGGTACAACGCCACATTCGCGAGATCGCTCGGCGGAATTGGCGAAGAAACCGTGAACGACCCCGTCAGCCGGATGTCACGCGAAGCAGCACCAACCAGGACTTGAAATTGGCCCGGCGTCACGACCCAGCCGCGCGCTGTTGCGTCCCAATTCGCCAAGTCCTCCCAATCGAGATTGAAGGTGACGTGCTGGGTCTGTCCCGGCGAGAGGGAGATTCTTTGGAATCCTTTGAGCAGCTTCGGCGGCTCGCCCGCAGCGGGGGGAAAGCCCAGGTAGAGCTGGGGCACTTCAGCGCCCGTGCGGCCACCCGTGTTCGTCAGGTCAAAGCCGATTTGCACCTGCCCCGAAGGGCTGACAGCGCTTACGGTGAGATTGCTGTAACCGAACGTCGTGTAGGACAACCCGAATCCAAACGGGAAAAGCGGAGCCACGCTGTTCGCGTCATACCAGCGGTACCCGACCAGCAACTGTTCGGAGTACGAAACATGACCGCTGATGCCGGGAAATTGGGCAGTGGTGCTCGTGGGCACCTGGTTTGCGGATGCAGGGATAGTCACGGGAAGTTTCGCCGATGGGTTCACATCCCCGAACAGGACTTGAGCCAGGGCGTTGCCATTTTCCTGGCCGGGATACCATGCCACCAGCGCAGCCGCGACTTGGCTGGCCCAAGGCATCAGCGTGGCGGAAGAGGAATAGAGCACAACGATCGTATGCGGGTTGGAGGCGGCAATGGCGCTTACCAAAGCGTCTTGGCCGTCGGGTAATGAAAGGCTGGAGCGATCGGAACCTTCGCTGGTCTGCTGGCCCACACACACGATGGCGACGTCGGCATTGGTGGCGAGTTGCACCGCTTGGGAGACGCTCGCTCCGTCACCTTGGGCATAGCTGACGGTGACGCCGCCTCCAGCGCGGCTGGTTATTCCCGCCAACGGGGTAATGTTGTAGCGCAGATTCACGCTCGCGGAACCGCCGCCGGTCGAAATCGGCGCCACACTCGCCACGGAGCCGATCACGGCAATCGAATGCACGGACGAACCAAGAGGCAACAATCCGCCGCTGTTTTTCAACAGCACCGTTCCCTCCGCGGCGGCGCTGCGCGCAAACTGATTATTGGTCGAGTTCGTTACCGTCGAGCTTAGATTCCCGGTGGGAGGATTGTCGAAGACACCGAACTGGAACATGGTAGTGAGAATCTGATTCACCATGCCGTCCAGTACTGAAGCTGGGACATTGCCTGATTGAATGGCGGTCGTGATGTCATTGGCTGTAAAGGAATTGCCGTTGTACATATCCATGTCCAGACCGTTGTTCATCCCCGCCGCCGTGCTGAAAGTCGCTCCCCAATCGCTCATGACGAAGCCGTTGAATCCCCACAGCTTCTTCAGCGTGGCGTTGAGCGCCTCAGACTCGCAAGCGTAACGGCTGTTGACCCGGTTGTAAGAAGCCATCACCGCGCCGGCGCCGGCCCGGACCGAGTCCCGAAACGGCAGGTAATAAATCTCCTGCCGGGTGCGCTCGTCCGCGTCCGAACTGATCCAGTTCCGCAAAGTTTCCTGGTCGTTGCACACGAAGTGCTTGGCGGTGGCTATGACCCCCTGGCTCTGGATGCCGTTGATCTCGGCAGCCGCCATGGCCCCCGCCAGTTCCGGCTCTTCACCGTAGCCCTCGAAGTTTCTTCCTGCCTGGTAAGCGCGTGCCAGGTTCATCATCGGCCCCAGCAGAACTTCAATGCCTTTGCCGCGCGCCTGGGCGCCCATTTGGCTGCCGTATTGCCGCGCCAGTGCCGTGTCCCAAGTCGCCGCAAGCGTGATGGGGGCCGGAAAGGCGGTCGTGCTGCTGTCCGAGAGCCGGACTCCAGCGGGTCCATCGTTCAAATTCAACGCCGGAATGCCAAGCCGGGTATTGGCGGGGATGTTGCCAACGTATGGGCCGCCCGCGCCGTTGACCATGGCGACTTTTTCATTGAAACTCATGGCTCCAACCAACAGGGTGGCGCGCTGGCTTGCTGAAAGAGTTGTATTCGTCCAAGGCTGTTGTGCGAGGAGATGGACCGGCCCCGCGCAACAGAATCCGAAGAAACAAACCAGGCGAATGACGTTCAGCGGCATCCAAGGGCGAAAAAAACGCATCAAATGACCCAGCCGGCGTTCTGCCGGACAGCGGCTGACCCGTATCTTTGACAATGGCATAAACGGCAATCGGCCTCGCCGTAAAACCGGCGGTTCGGCCTCGACTTGCTCCCGCCGCTTCAGCAAACCAGTTCCCCCCGGGAACAAACCCGGCACCATGGCAAAAATCAATCGGCGTATCGTAATTATTTGCGGGTCTAAAAAACCACGGTTCTTAAATCGCACAGGCTGCTTCATCATCCTGCGAGTGACTTGCAGGCAAAGCCCCGCACATTGTCTTATGGCGACTCTAACCGATAAAAGACGCTGGTGTTATTGAGATCGGGCGATACAACAAACGGACTGGTCGTGACACTCGTATCAAACCAATTTGTGCCGCCGGCCAGGACGTTCGTTTGTACCTGCAGATGGCAAACAATATTGGTCGGCCAGCTCAATATGAAACTTCCGTTCGGTTGCGTCGCAACAGAAATCGCCAAGGGCGCGGTCTGCTGGTAAACCCGCACGTAATCCACCTGCATTTGTTGGGGGAAGACTGTTGTTCCATCTGGATTTCCAGGCCAATTGCCGCCGACGGCGACGTTGAGTATGAAGAATTGCGGCTGCGTGAAGACCCAGGTCGTGCCGCCGGGCAGACTGGCGGGTGTGGCCGTGAAAAACTGATTAGTGTCCAAGAACCAGGTGATTTGGTTGGTCGTCCACTCCACACCGTAAATGTGAAAGTTATCGGCGAGAGCCGCTCCGCCCGGCAGCGTATAGGTACCGCCAACCCCGGCGCCACCGTTGTAGTCCCCGCCGGACTGCGGGCCGTGAATCGTGCCATGATCTGTACCCTGATCACTGGTTTTGCCGATGTTTTCCATGATGTCAATCTCGCCACAAGTGGGCCAGCCGACAGAGTCAATGTTTGTGCCCAGCATCCAGAACGCGGGCCAGATTCCCTGTCCTCGCGGGATTTGGATGCGCGCCTCCATGCGGCCGTAAACCCATGACTGTTTGCCCTGGGTTTTCATGCGGGCGGAGGTGTAATTGTATCCGGCGTAGGACTCCTGCTGCGCCACGATGTGCAGCAAACCACCGCTGACATAAGCGTTGTTCGTGCGGCTGGTATAATATTCCAGTTCATTATTGCCCCACCCGCAATTATCAGGGCAGTCACTGCCGATTTCAAACGTCCAATTGTTTGTATTGATGGAAGTGCCGTTGAACTCGTCGCTCCAGACGATGTTCCATTGCGGGTTCGTGCCGCCGGTTTGGTTCAACGTAAGGTCGTCGAAATACATCGAGGCATTTGCATTATCGGATCCCTGCATAAAAACAACCTGATATCGCACGTAAACCGTGCCCGCCGGAGCCACCAGACTGGTTGCGGTGTTGGTCGCGGTCCCAGGAAGCAGAATCAAGGCTGAGGCGTTGGTGAAGGAGCATCGGTTGGTGATCTGCAAATCAAACCACCTGTTTGTCCCACCAAAACTGGCTAAATTATTGCTGGTCACGACCACCGACCGGTAGAGAGCCAGCGCATTGTATGACGCATCTCGAAAACTCACTTCCAGCCAGATCGCGTCCTGCCCGTGAATGCCGCCGCCATCGCTGCCGAGCGAGAAGGCCCAGCCATCAGCCGTGTAGGTGTTGCCCGGAGCCGAAAGATTGTCCTGATAAACGCCCGAGTAGTTGGTCGCACCAATGAACTGACCGTAAGTCTTGAGATAGCAAGTTCCACTATGGGCCTGGCTCGCACCGGATTGTACGGAAACATTGCCGATTGTATTGCCGAAGGTCGTCCAGTTGGTGAGGTCTCCGGTTTCAAAGCCCGGATTGCCAAGAATATTTATGGCAAACGATTGTCCCGCTGAAATCAAACCGCCAATAAGAATCAGACTGGCCACCACCCTGGCGAATTTTATTTCGAGGCTTCCGGGTCGAACGAAATTACAAACCAACGTCATAAAACTGGAAGCTTGGCGATCCGCTTGTGAAGCATGCTAATAAGAACTGGCTGTGCTCCTTTGACACAACCATTGCAGGTCGCTTGAGTTGGGATCACCCGAAATATTGTTTGCCTTTGCTTGCATCATTTTAGCGTCCGTCCACTTGTGGGTCTCCGAATGTCCATCGGCATACGAAAGCACACTGGAATGACCATGCAACACCGACGGAGATTCCCACCAGTAGGGGGGCCTCATTGTAGCGGGGTCAGCTACAAAATAACCGTCGTCAATAGTATATGGATTCTCCTCTATAAAAAGCCAGGTCAAACTGGGGCCAGGGCTGCGCATATCCACCAGTTTCTTATAAACCTGGTAGCCACCAGCCCAGGCGTTATAGGGTCCCACCCAGCAATTCATGGCATAGGTGCGCAGGGATGGCACGCCAAAAGCTGCGTTCGATGGATGAGTGGTATAGTCGGCCGGGCACTTATAAACATTAATAGTCTGGATATAAGGATAGATTAGACCCGACATGATCCAAGGGCCATAATTAACGGCACAAGCCACGTTTTGCAGATTGCCGGGACACCATTGAGAAATCTTTCCTCCGGGTTGGAGGTTAGGGTCGGTTAGGGGGTTTTCTTGGTAACTGCCAGTAGTGCCGGAAGTGCCAGGTTGAGCGTTTTCGTCTCCGTTTGGCACGAGGCGATCATTATTGTCGTTGGCATACATAAGCCACGCCAGCGACAATTGCTTCTCATTGTTCAGGCATTGAATCGCCTGGGCCCTTTGTTTGGCCTTGGCGAGAACCGGCAACAGTAAGGCGGCCAGGATGCCAATAATGGCAATTACCACCAACAACTCGATCAATGTAAAGCCTGCCGAACTAAATGGTCGTTTACGCTTTATGCCGGAATCGCCTGGCATGCCGCATCCGAAAGCGGGCTTGTTTTTCAAGTCATTTGTGTTCATTGTCTGGTTCTCAGCGGCGCGGCCGGCACCCATGCCAACCCGGTGCCGGCCTGGCTGTTTTTTGACTCAATTCAAACTCACCAATTCATGATTTTACTGTATCCACACCCTATAGAATCCCTGTGATCCGCTTGTGGTAATCGGCACAGTCTTGATCGTGCCGTCGCCGCTAATGGGACCAGCCACCGCCTGCCAGGTGCCACCGGTCAGGCTGCTCCTGTAAAGCACCGTATAAGTGGCGTTAGTCTGGGTTGGGAAGTGGAGCGAAATGCTGGTTCCGCTTATGGAGGCGGTCAGATGCACGGCTTGAAGGACCGGCACAAATATATAGAAGTTGGCATTGAGTCCGGCGTTGCTGGTCAGTTTGATCGTCTCAACGCCGCCCAGGGAAATCGTGGCCAACTGGCCGTTCGTATCCAACAACGGCACCCAGTGCCATACCGTCCAGCCCGCTGCGTTTGGATCAGCGAACGAACCCGCAAGTTGCGTGGTTTGATTCGAGGTGCCGACCCCGCTGGTCACCAGACTGAGCGTGGTGCCGCTGAAGGGGCCGGCGCCGCCGGCCAGCCGCCCATAGACATTATAATTATTCGTGGGGAATGTGCGAGAGTAGTTAAGCCATGTCCCTGCATTCCACCAGCCAACATAATAGTCGTCATTTGTCACCCCGGCTCCAATAAACTTTTGACGGAGGAAGTCAGTGCTGACATCAGTGCCGCAAGATTCAAATGGCCGGTAATTAAACAGCTCGCCGGCATCGGTGTTAGGAGTGGTCAAATCAAACCCCACCACGGCCGCATTGCCCTGAACACCGCCGGGGTAATAGAAATAACTATCGGTTGCAACAGTGCCACCAGTAAGATGATTGCCTGTCGGAACCGGGTCGTCGATAAAATGACCGCCATTGAAGTCAAAATCTTCCGCTTCAATTGTGAAGTTATTCTGGCTGAAGGTGTCAAAGGTCACCGTAACACTGTTGGACAATCCGCTGGCATCCGTGGCGTTTACAACCAGGGTCAAAAGTTGATTTGGCGGCACGGGAACACTAACATTCCAATTCGTGTTATTGCCGGTGAAAGTTGTTGCTGACGAGAGATCAACCCCATTCAACAATGTTTGAACCTTGTTTGTCGCAATGGTGCTGGTCGCAGAACTGACCGAGAAGGTTATGATATTGGTATTCACGAATACATTCTGTCCTTGAACGGCAATCGGAGGATTGAAATTACTAATAACTGGAGGCACCCCGCCGCTGCTGGCAGGGACAAGCATGAAAAACGCAAAATTCTCACCGCCGCCACTAAGCAATTGCAATGTTTGCTGGCCCGCCGGCAAACTCAGAGCCACCAAATTGCCGAGGTTATCCGTCAGAGGTATCCACATGTAATAATTCCAATCCGTGCCGTTCGAGAGTAGAAACGCCCCAAGATTAGTGGTCGTTTGAGTTGCCATGCCGTACCCGCTGGTCAGCAAATTGAGGTGTTCCACACCCGCACCCGCCCCGCCAGAGAGGCGCGCATACACCTTATAAAGGCCGGCCGGATAATTCCGGGTGTAATTTTCCCAATTGCCGGCATTGTTATAAGATAACGCAACCTCGGATACACCTTGGGCAATGTATATTGGCAATTGCGGACCGGGGGCTAGCTGAAAAGGAATGGAACCATCCGAACGGACCAGTTGGGCGGCCCCTGCCGGCAAATTCCCTGGTCCGGGATATACCGTTGCCATGTCGGTCCCATAGAGACCAGCCAGTCCATAATAGCTGTTCGCCGCAGGCGCCGCGGTAGGTATCGGGTTTTGGAAGAACAGACCGCCATTGTAGTCGTAATCCTCAGAATCAACGACGAAATAATTGCTGCCGAAAGTATCAAAGCTGACGCTGGCACTGGAAATCAACCCTGAGCTGTTGCTTACCGTTATGCTGATATTATAAGCTGCGTTGGAGGCCAAGTTTGGCAAAGCCACGTTCCAGTTGGTGGGACTGCCAGTAAATTGCAGGCTGCCCGACTGGTTAACGCCATTCACCACTACTTGTATTCCGTTAGTCGGGTTGCTGGGCAGAGGAGCGCCTCCCGACGAAGCGGATTGAACGTTGAAGGTAAAATTCGTAGCTGCATTAAAGAGCTTAGACCCGTCCGGCGAAAAGTTGCCAATTACGGATGGAGACGGTCCCCCCACCTGGTTTAAAGTACAGTCATCCCAGTAGGTGGCTCCAGACTCTTGATAGGCCTGGAAAAGACCCAGTATAAATTCCACGTACACTGTTCCTGGCGGGGCCACCATAGGCTGACCACTGCTCAACGTATTTGTGATACCAGAAGCGTCGCTAGCAGGATCCGTAACAGGCACTATTGTGGTGGGGTCATATTGATTGGTCACCTGACAATCTATCCAAGCCAAGTAGATATTCCCTGCTCCATTGGTCACTGTAGCACCGATACTCACCAAATTATTAACGAATGCGGGAGTGAGTATTACTGACTTATAATCTGCCAATATGGTGTTGGATGAACTCAAAAACTGCACCTCAACCCATCCGTCCTCGTTTCCATTTGCATCGCTCGTAAAAAGACCCGAGCCGGCACCGTTATCACCACCTTCATGAGTCGAATCAAACGAATACTGGGAAAACCAAGCATCGGCGGTATAAGTTGATCCGGGAGTAGATGCTATCTTCTGATAAGCAGACGTGAGCGAGGGAACTGTAAAATACACTCCCTGCATCCACAATGACTCAGACCCGCTGCGAACCAGCGCAGTGCTGGGATCTATACTCCAAGTTACCGTGGCATTTCGCGTCCAGCTACTAAAGCCTGCTTCAAAACCGGGATTAACCAGGACATTTCCCGCTTTCCCAGTCAAAACGGAGCCGGCCGCGATGGCGGCACATGCTGTCACCATGAATCTCACGCGGAATTTATTGAACGGAGCTGTTACGGGGCTTTTCTGAGCTCGGGGGCAGGTTTCGGGGGTTTTCATAACACGAATCAAGGTTTTTGTTGGTGGCGTTGTAATATTTTAATTGACAAAATACTCAATATATCATATAAACTTTGAACATTTATGCGATATTTTGTTACTTATTTAACGACTTGTCAACATTTTTTTTGCAAAATAAGCTACGTTCGAAAATATCATGAAACCATTACGAATCCGAGCCTTTCCCTCATATTTCCGCCGTTTCGCAGGATTTTGGCATCCGCATCGGGCTTCATGAGAAATGTTTTATTAAGTGCTTGCGTGACAGCAGCTTCGACACTGCCTCTCACCGCAAGCGATTTTTCACTGCACGACTCAAGGGTGGAATCGCTGCTTTCAAAAATGACGCTCGATGAAAAGATCGGCCAGATGGTTCAGGCGGACATGACGGCAATCAAGGACAACAATGACATTCAAAAATATGCCATTGGCGCCATGTTGAGCGGTGGCGATTCCAAACCGCCGGAGAACACCCCACAAGGATGGGTGAAGGCTGTGAATGAATACCAATCGTGGGCACTGAAGTCGCGCCTGAAAATTCCGCTGCTTTACGGTATTGACGCCGTTCACGGCAACAACGACGTCATCGGCACGGTCATTTTCCCGCACAATATCGGCTTGGGCGCGACGCGCAATCCCGCACTGGTGGAGCGGGCCGAGCACGTCACGGCGGTGGAGATGAAGGGCACGGGGGTGCG
>Ga0187817_10001489_pt1 | contig 11530 bp, 9 predicted proteins | sample NC_wetland_sal_i_17_FD_132431 | JGI IMG/M metagenome (GOLD analysis project Ga0187817, IMG submission 132431) | Wetland sediment microbial communities from Neuse River Estuary, North Carolina, USA - SO4_2 | ecosystem: Environmental > Aquatic > Freshwater > Wetlands > Sediment | place: USA: North... | reverse complement strand
TAACGGGCGAGCCGTCCACGGAGAAATAGATGACGGGATTCTTGGCGCTGTATTCCACCGTCTGGTTGCCGGCAGTACCTTCGTTCAGCGTAAAGTTCATGCGCGCCTCGGCGCCGATGGCATATGTGCCCGTGGCTTTGGCGGGAACGGCGTGGGTGAAGGTATAGGTGCAGGTTCCGTCGCTACCGCACGTCGCCGCCGTGGTGACGCTTTCGGTGACATAACCCGGGGTGGTGGTGACGTCGGCCCCGAAGCTGGTGTAGCCGTAATCCGAAGTGGGACCGGCCATGGTCAGCGAGAACGAGCCGGAATTCGCGGTGAAGGTGCTCATCGGAATCGGGTTGCCCTTGTTGTCCTTCACCGTGAAAGTCACGGTCGGGGTTTTGCCCGCGGTGCCGTTGGCGACCTTGGTCAGAACCACGTTGATGCCAGGAAGGCTGGCGGACTCCGTGGGAACGGTATGGGCGCCGACCACGGACGCGTCGAACTCAGTGCCGCTCATGGGAACGTGGCAAGTGGCGCATTGCGAGCTATCCACTTGTACTCCTCCGGGATGGTTCGTGCCGGTGGCGAAGTTGACGTCGTCGTGGCAGGAGTTGCAGGCGGCGATGCTGGGATTCGTCATGAAGTTTTTGGTTTGCGACGCCCCGTTCTTCTGGTTGTGGCAGGTCTGCGCGCAACTGCGGACGTCGGCTGGATAAATTGCCGTGGACCAGTCGCTGACGGCGTTCTGGTAGCCATAGACCTGATATGGGGTTCCAGCCTGTACGCTGGGCAGCCCGCTGCCATCGTGCAGCTTATGGATGAAAACTTTGAAGTCGAGCGAATTGCCGGTGTTGGGATCGGACGTCTGCGGCTGGTGGCACATGATGCACAAATCGACGGTCTTGCGGGAGCCGCCGTGGGCCGCCAGCGAATCGTGGCATTTGTTGCAATCGGGCGTGCGCACCACATCGCGCGGCTGCGGATTGAGACCGTTGCCGGCAGGCACCCAGTCGAAGGTGGTATCGGCATAGTTGGTTCCGAGGTCCCACTGGGTCAGGTTGCGGGAGCCATAAATGCCGACGCGATGCGTCGCCGTGGGATCGTAGCCGGAAGGCGCCTTGGTGCTGAAGGTGTAGATGTACTCGCCCGTGGCGACGGTCTGGTAGGTGCCGCCGGAATCGCTGGTCGCCTGGGTAGCCGTGGCACCGCCTTTTGCGGCAGTGACGGTGTGGGTGATGTACGAGGCGAATTGCGTCTGCCCCTTGGGAATATATGCGATCAGGAAGCTGGTGGAGATGGCGCCCGGCGTAGTGACACCGGTGCGGTCGAGCGCAACCCCGTTAGGGTCGGTAGTTTTGAAATCGACGCTGATGGTGCCGTTTGTGGCGATGCTGGCCGATACGATCTGGAAATTCAAGCCCGGCTGCACATACGCCACCACCGCCGGATCGGCATAATAAGCCTTCTCGTGGACGGTGAAATTGGTCTTCCTTGCTTCCCCGAACAGAACGAAGGAACCCGCAACGGCGGCCAGCGCCAGCACGCAGCGACCTAATTTAGATACCGCAGGAATACGCATGATTCTTCTCTCCCATGAAAACCGGGCGGGCTGGCTGGCAATGCCGGCCCGCCCGCTGTAGCTCTACTGGCCGGCGTGAACGGCGTCCACATCGAACTGCATGCCGGACGCGTGGCAGACATCGCAGCTCTCGCCGAATTTAGGATCCGTCTGCGAGACAGCGTGCGCGTAGGCCGAGGTATTCAAGTGGCAGGCGGTGCAGGCCGAAGTGGTGGCCGGCGCGGGGCTGAGCAAGCCCTGCGGGTCGAGCACCGGGTTTTTGCCGATCGGGAAAACCGCTTCCGATCCGCCGGTGTGGCACATGGCGCAGTTGGTGGTGTCGCCCGGAGTGCCGGTGGGGCTGAAGGGGGCGTACAGCACCGTACTGAAGTCGTTGTGGCTGCCGCCGTGGCCCACGATGACGTACGTCTGGTTGAACCGCGTCTGCAGGTTCACGCCGGTGTGGATTTTATGCACCATCAGCGGGAAATTGATGGCCTGGTTGGGCAACTTCTGGTCCGCCGCCACAACCGACGTGGGGCGCGTAGTGAAGTCGGTATTGCTCGGGTTGTGGCAGATCACGCAATAGGTAACGTCGTTGCGCAGGCTGCCGTGGAGTTCCAGGTCGACGTGGCACTTGTTGCAGTTGGCTTCGGCCACGACGGTGCGCCGCGGCGCGACCGGTGTGCCGTCCACGGAGAAATAGATCACCTGGTTATGGCCGCTATACTGCACGGATTGGGACTGCGTAGTGCCGGGCAGCAGCGTCACGGTCATGCGGCCCTCGATGCCGATCGCATAACTGCCCTTGGAGCCGGCCGGAACGGCATGCGTAAAGGTGTAGTTGCACGTTCCGTCGCTGCCGCAAGTCGCCGTAGTCGCGGTCTCCGTCACATAACCGGGGGTGGTCGTCACATCGGCGCCGAAGCTGGTGTAGCCGTAATCGGAGGTCGGCCCAGCCATGGTGAGCGAGAGCGACCCGGAATTGGCCGTGATGGCGCTCATCGAAATGGGGTTGCCCGAGTTGTCCTTCACCGTGAAGGTAACGGTCGGCTTCTGCCCGGCGGCACCGTTGGTTACCTTCGTCAGCGTGAAGTTCATTCCCGGAACGCCTTGCGCATTTTCAGGCATGACGTGCGCGCCCATCACGGAAGCGTCGAAGGGAAGCTCGCCTTGCATGATGTGGCAGTTGCTGCATTGCGTGTCGTCGAGCTCGATCTGGTTGGCGTGATTCAGCCCGGTGGAGAAGTTGACGTTGCTGTGGCAGGCGCCGCAAGCCGCGCGGGTGGGATTCGCGTACCAGTTGTTGGCCTGGGCGGCGCCGAAGGAGGAATCGTGGCACTCAGTGCAGCGGCGCACGTCGGAAGGCATCACCACGTTGGCCCAACTGCTGGAGCCGAGCGCGTAGGGCGTGGTGGACTGGATGGTGGGATAAGAGGTGCCGATATGGATCTGGTGAATCATCACCGGGAAGTCCGCGGTGTTGCCGTTACTATCGGTATTTTGCGGCTGATGGCACATCACGCAGAGCTGCACGTCGCGCCGCGTACCGCCGTGGAAGGCGAGCTGATCGTGGCACTTGTCGCAGGCTCCGGTGCGCACCACGTCGCGCGTGACCGTGACCTTGGAACCATTGGGCACGAAATCGTAAGTGGTATCGGCGTAGCTGGTGCCCAGGTCCCACTGGGTAAGGTTGCGCGATCCGTAAATGCCGACGCGGTGTGTCACGGTAGGGTCGAAGCCGGAGGGAGCTTTGCTGGCGAAGGTGTAAACGTACTCGCCCACCGCAACCGTTGTGGTGGTGCCGCCGGAATCGGCACTGGGATGCGTTGAGACAAAACCGGTGGTGGCATTGGTCGAGGTAGTGAAATTGTAAGCCCTCAACTGCGTCTGCCCCTTGGGCATATAGTCAATGATGAATTTGGGCGAAACCGCGCCCGGCGTCACCAGGCCCGATTGGTCGAGCGCCGCGCCGGTGGGATCGGTAATCTTGTAGTCAACGCTGACGGTGCCGTTGGACGCGATGCTGGCGGAGACCACCGTGAAAACCAATCCGGGCTGGATGTATTCAATTACGGACGGATCGGCATAATAGGCCTTGTCATGAGTCGAAAAATTGCTCTTTTTGGCCGCGCCAAACATGGCGACTGAGCCGGCGACGACTGCCAGGGCCACGAGGCAACGGCCCACGACGGTTATAGACGCGAAAAACCGCATACTCTTCTCCAAATCAGAACCTGCTTCCCTGAGCGCCCCAGCCGGCAGGAGACAACCCGCCCGTTGAGACGATCCTTGCTAGATCTGCCGAGCAGGATGAACAAAGCATCTGCCAGTCCAAACGGGCTTGCGGCTATTCGGAGCAACAAATCTTTTATTATCTGCGCGTTGAAAAATACGACAATCATGGGAAAACTCTCCACACAGCGGTGAAATGGGTTAAAAACCGGACAATGGTGGGTGAAATTCCCCTAAGGAGCCGCGGGCGTTGGCGGCTCATCCCGCAGGGAATAACCCCGGATAAGTAACCCTTTCACCTTCGACGGCGGCGAACGGCGTCAACTTGTGCGGGTTGGCGGCAGCGGCACTGAGGATGTGTTCCACGGGAACACCGCGGGCAAGCAGTGCGTCGGCCACGAGCGAGCGGTGGCAGCGCCACGGCACGGCTTCGGCACACATGATGGCTGTGCGCCGGAACGCGGCGGCCTGCAAGAGCTCCTCCAGCGCCGTTTCGAAGGCGGGCGTTTGCATATAATCCGCGTAGCCGCGAAAGCTGGCGTTGCGCCAGGCAAGGTTGATGGAATCCGGGCGCGGATGGCGCAGGCCGCCCAGATGCGGCAGATGCAGATAACCGATGCCGGCGGACGGCAGCGACGCGGCCAGCGCTTCGCGGTTGAATTGCGGGTTGTGGCGCGATTTCGGGACGGTACGGATATCGGCGAGGAGTTCGATTTTGTGAGCTTTGAGCAGAGCCAGAAAATCGTCGAGGCTGCGGTTCGAATGGCCAATGGTGAACAGCATAATCGCTCACGCCGGCGCCAGGAGCGCCCGCGCTACCGGGTTACCGTGCGGCGGCCGAAGGGGAGATGAATGCGCAGCACACGCCCGCGCTGCCGCTCTTCCTCGCCAATTAATCTCGTATCACGATATGTTAGATGGTGCTCGGTTTTTCTACAAATTTAGGATGTATCGGCCACGTCTATTAGGATTTTTCTTAGGAAGGCAATAGGATTTTTCTTGAATATTTTTAAAATAGTCTGTATTCTTACATCTCGGGCTTCCAGCACGTATAGGACGTACTACATAAAATTGACCATGATGACGCCACTTGTCCTCCTTCCCCGACCCGATTCCGCCGAGCGCAGTAGGTTACTGTCTGTCAATTACCTGCGCGAGCGCGCCTTGGAGCGTCTTTACGCCAGGCGCGAAGCGGTTGACGACCTGATCCGGTCGCTCGAGAATTACAGCCAGGCGCAAGACGCTGCAGCGGAAGAATGCCTCGAATTCAGCTCCGGGCGGAAGTGCTCGTAACCTTCCGCTCGATGGCGAATTTGACCAGCCCCACCAAATCGCGTACCTTCAACTTGCGCATCAGGCTGGCGCGGTAAGTGTCCACGGTTTTGGGGCTGATTTCGAGGCGCTCCGCAATGTCCCGCGCGCGCATTCCATTGACCAGGTAGGAGAAGACTTCCATTTCGCGGGGGCTGAGCAGAGCCAGCGGATCTTCGGCCGGGGCAGCCGATTCGGCGCGGCCGAACAGACCGGCGCCGCGCAGCAGAGGGGAAACGTACACGCCGCCTTCGCGCACGAAGCCGATGGCATCCAGCAAATGGCGCGAAGGCCCATCCTTTAACAGATAGGCGTCGGCGCCGTTGCGCAGCGCTTCCAGGACAGTGGTTTCCTCACGGCTGATGGAAAGAATGATCAGCTTGCTGGCGCATCCGGCGGCGCGCAACCGGCGGATCACCTCAACGCCGGTCATGCCGGGCATGTTGAGATCGAGGATAGCAAGATCAGGCTGCAGGCGGAGGACGGCTTCGTAAGCGGTGGGCCCGTCGGAGCACTGCTCCAGAATGTCCATGGCGTGGCTGGCACAGAGGGCCGCAATGCCCTCGCGAACGATGGCGTGATCGTCCGCAAGTACCACCGTAGTTTGGCGTACCTGATCCATGGCCTCTTTCAGGGGTCTAATGAGAAATGCGTAGAAAGTATTAGTTTAGTGCCTTTCGGTCCGCTGTCGACGGCAATTTTAGCGCCCAGGGCAGCAGCCTGTTCGGCGAGGGAGCGTAAACCGATGCCTCCGGCCACGCTGAGCGGCATACATCCCAGCAACGCGGGATCGAACCCGATGCCATCGTCCTCGAGCGTCAGCACGACGATGTCTGCGTGAGACGCGAGCGACAAGGCGACCTTCTTGGCCTTGGAGTGTCTGATGATGTTGGACAAACCCTCTTGGGCGGCGCGATAGATCAGCCCTTTGACCTCGGGCTCGGGTTCGCGGCCAAGCGCGTGAAGGTGGAGGTCGGCTTCGTACGTCAGAGGAATCCCGCTCAAATTCCAAAGCTGCAGAAGCGCATCCTCGATGGTGAGCCGCTGCCACTCCGGAGGGTACAAGCGCCGGGAAATCGATCGTACCTGGTCGAGGGCGCCGGCGGCGAGGGCGGCGATATTATCGAGCGCCTGGCGGACCGGAGCGGGCGAATCGGTCATGTGAGAGTTGACGAGCTCCAGTTGCAGCCGGATCGCCGCCAGCATTTGTCCCACGCCGGTATGCAGCTCGATGCCGACGCGTTGGCGCTCGAGCTCGATCTGCCGCATGGCGACGCGGCCTCCGCCGCTGCGCAGGCGTGTGGCACGCAGGGAGAGCTTGCGCTCGACGACCTGGAGGCGGAAATAGCCATAGAGCAGCTTTTGCTCGAGTTGGCGCAAAGTGGCGGCGTGACTGTTGAGGTGGGGCGCCAGATCGTCCGTTTCGGCGCCCAGCAACAGGCCCTCGGGGGCCTTCAGAACCTGGAAAAGACGGAAGTGCGACCGGGGGCCGGAACTGCGGAATTCCAAAATTTCCGCGAGGCTCCCGAGTGCACCCACGGCCAAACGGGTGCGGTCGCTCAGCCAGATGATCTGGCCGCGCCAGTCGCATTCCAGGAGTAGGGGAACACCCACGATGCCTGAAACGAAACTATCGCCCAAGCGCGGGCTCACGCGGATCTCTCCTGAAGCACGAAGGTTTCGTAGGACGTCTCATTGATAAGAATGCCAGCATCGGCAGCTATCTTCAATCGCGGTACGTACTTAGTACCGTGGTTACCATTTGGGGGGCTTGCATGCCGTTTGGCAAAAGTATTATAAGGAGATCACCGTGTCACAAGGTCTCAGGTACATTCCACGGGTAGCGATTTTCCTGGCCGGTATAGCCGCCGGAGCACTGACCAGCGCTTCGCGCCGCGGGCGCGGAGCGGACCCCGGAGCAGTCGACGCCCTGAAAAAATCGCTAGCCCAGTTGGAATCGCGCGTAACCGCACAGGAAACCACCACAGCAAGCCATTTCGAACAGGTAGACACACAACTTCAGCAACACGCCGCCCGGCTGGCGGACGTGCCATCGACTTCTCAGATTATAGCGGCCATGGAGCAACTGCTTTCCAAGACCATGAGTTCTCTGGACGAGCGTCTCACCACTCAGGCGCGGTCCATTGAAGTCCTTAAAACCACGGTTTCCCAAACAGACAGCCTGTTGGAACGAGTATTGGAATCGCTGGACTCGTTGCAGAGCGCCTCCGAGTCGCCGGAACTGGCGGAAGACGGATTGGCACAAAGGCCGGCTGTTTAGAGGCTGGAATTCTATCACGCCCATTTTTTTGGTATACAGGGGTTGTGGCGGGGAGCCGAACCCCCATTTTTCGTTTGCGGCGATCGGGTGGGCCACTATGGATTTGAGGAAGGTACTGGCGGAACTCCGCCAGGAGTTGCAACGTCTGGATGCGGCAATCTTGAGTCTCGAACGCCTGAAGGCAGAAGGCCGGAGGCGCGGCCGCCCACCGAAACTGCTGGTGGAGCTTAGACGGTCCAAACAAGACCGCGAGCCCGCGGGCCATACCGCAGTTCGCCGCAACCGCCGCCGCACGGAAGGCGGAAGCGGGCCGCAGCGGTAGCCATCCGGCCCGCGACCGTGAGGGAGTGGTAAACCGCGCGGGGCTAAAACGGAACGTCGTCGTCGGTAATGCCCTGATTCATGTCGTCAGCGGCCGGCGCGGTAGCGGCCGGCGAAGAAGCGGCCGGCTGCGGGCGCTGAGCGGAACGGGGCATGGAAACGGGCCGTTCGAAGTCGCCGCCGGGGGCGGGACCGGAATCGCCGCGGCCACCCAGCAGGATCAGTTCATCGGCCACCACTTCGGTGACATAGCGTTTCTGACCCTCTTTATCTTCATAGCTGCGACTTTGCAGGCGTCCTTCCACCCAGACCTGTTTGCCTTTGAGCAGGTAATTGGAAAGGTTCTCGGACCGCCAGAGCACGATGTTGTGCCAGTCGGTTTCCTCCTTCCATTCGCCGGTCTGCTGGTCTTTCCAGCGGCGGTTGGTAGCCACTGTGAAGGTGGAACGGGCAACGCCGCTCGGCGTGAACTTGGTCTCGGCGTCTTTGCCGAGATGGCCAAGCAAGAGCACTTTGTTGACGCTTCGGGATGCCATAATTACCTGCACTGTAGCACACCCAGCGCGGGTTATCGCACCGGATTGGGAGCGGCGGCCGTGACAGTTGCGGGACAGGCGGCCATGGCGGCGCTCGCCTCCTGCCTGGGGAAAAACGGAGAGACCGCCGCGAGAGCGTGCATCAGCGAGGTCCGGGAGGCTTGGCAGGAACCGCCGGCCACCGCCGCAAGAAAGCGCCAGGCTGCGGCATCGGCACGCAGGCTGGGCTGGATATTGAAATTCAGAGCGCTCGAAAACTCGTTTTCAGCGCGCGCATAATCCTTGCGCCGGAAGTAGAGAATGCCGCGGTAGAGATGGGCTTCGCCGGAGGCGAGATCGTGCGCCTGGGCGAAGGCAGTGCGGCTGGCGAGGTTATAATCGGCAAGCGCCGCTTCGGGCTGGCCGGCCAATTCCCGGGCACGGCCTCGCAAGTAGTAGGCGCGGGCGATCTGGGGCTCGACTTTAACGGCGCGATCCAGGGTGGCGATGGCAGCGGCCAGATCTCCGGCGAGAAGCTGCGCGCCACCGAGATCGGTGAGCACCTGCCCCAGATCTGGCTCGGGACGGATGCGGTCGTTGAATGACGGTGCCGGTTGGCTGCTCCGGCGGTCCCATTCTTCCACGGCACGCTTGCCGGCGGCAGCGGCTTGCAGGTAGTTCCGGTCCGCGAATGCCTGGCGCGAAGCCACCCACTGCTGCCAGGCGATGTTGGACGTCTGCGAGAATTCCCGCTCCGCGGCGGTGAGATTTTCGTGGCGCACGTCGATCCATCCCAGCCATTCGCGCGCAGTAGCGAGATCGGCTTCGCACGCCGCGGGGCGCATCAGCGCGGAAGTACAGGCCGGATGAGCGAGAGCGGCTACTAGGCCCTTTTCGGCATCGTCCATCGCGTCGGCGGAGCCGTCCATCTTGAGGCGCGCAATCGCGTCGAGCGCGACGAGCGCCGGCGACACCGGCTCCGGCGCCGGGTCTTTACCGGAGGCAGCCGGCCAGGCGGCGATGGCCTTATCGAAGTCGGCTACGGCGGCGCCAAAATCGTCGCCCGTGAGCGCGCAATACCCTTTGCGATAACGATGCAGCGGCTGTTCGGAAGCCGGCGCCACAGCCAGCACCGCGGCCTCGGACTGCACGCAGCGCGCGGTGTCGGCCAATGTAGGATCGGCGGCCAACTGGACTCGCTCGAAGTCTGCCTGGGCGCGCAACTCCAACGCCAATTGCTGCTCGCCGGCCGCCGCGGCCGCTGACGCCGCCAACAGTGTGAGAAACCACAACCGCATGCCCTTTATTGTGGCAAGCGGCCTTCCTTTTGCCATCGTAAAGGTAAGCCGATAGGTGAGGTTCCGCACGAATACCTGCTTCTGATAGAATTCGCTGAATGATGGCGGTTATCAATCCAACAAAGGTTATCGGCCGATCCCCTGACAGGTTAACCCTGGCGGAAAGCACGGCGCTGGTCGGCAAGTACGTAGCATTCGAGATTTACACACCCGAGACACTGCCTTTCCGGAGGATTGAGGCGATTGGAGACTCGGTGGAGGAATGCCTGCGCATGCTTCAATCGCGCGGGCTCGATCCCAGGAAATTTGAGTTTACGCGCCTGGCGCCGCCGTTCTAAGCGATTAGCTCGCCAGTCATTACCGCGCCGCCGGCGGCGGCGAGCACCACCGAATATTTCACCGGCTGGCGGCTTCCTTTGGCGATCCACACGGTGGTGCGGTCGGAGCCGGCTTCGGCCGAAGCGATCTCGAGCCGGAAGGTTTCAAACCGGCCGGCGGGTACGGTGACGGCTTCCGAACCTTCGACGGTCAAACGCATCAGCTTCAGTTTCAGTTTTTCCAGATCGAAATGACGCAGGGTAGCGCTGTAACCTTCGGATAACGGGAGACAACCCGCTACCACCAGGCTGCCAGCGCCTTCGGCGAAAGTGGGGCCTCCGAGATCGGCATCGATGGGATGTTCCTGACCGCTCATGTTCATGGCGCCGGTGACGCGACCGCCGGTGTATTCCAATTCGATGGCCAGGGGCCCTTGCTCAATGGCGCGGCGGCGGGGGACGAGCGTGGCGCCGTCCAGTTCGGCTGTCTCCTTCATTTCGCCCATGGGGCCTTCGGCCGTTTCGGTAGCGTGCCAGACGCCATCGCGCTCGGCAATCGTGGTGATGACGGTGAGCGCCATCTCCTGGCCCTCGAGCGCAATTTTCGCCCGATAGTGCAGGGTTGCGGACTCCGGCCGGGCCTCCGGCGCCGGAAGGCCCACCGCAGCGGCGTCCACCTTTTTCGTCAAGGTGACGATTTTGGGATCGACCGTGATTTCCCCCAGGCGGGCGACCACCTCCGGCGTGCCGCCCTCCTGAAAGCGGCCGCCGAGGTGCCGCGCGAGAAATTTCTCCGCGGCCATGTAGAGCGCCATGTTATTCACCGGACGGGCGAAGCCGTGGCCCTCGTCGGGCGCAAGCAGATATTCCACCGCGAAGCCGCGGTCGCGCAACGCGATTACGATTTGCTCGGCTTCCGCGCGGTTCACGCGCGGATCGTTAGCGCCCTGCGCCACCAGCAGCGGCGTGCGGATATGGGCGGCCGCGTGAAGCGGTGAGCGCTCTTCCATCCACTGCTTCCCTTCCGGAGTGCGCGGGTCAGCCATGCGGGCGTACATGATTTTGCGGCCCGATTCCCAATAGGCCGGAATGGAATCGAGCAGCGTCATCAGGTTGGAAGGACCGACGATGTCCACGGCGGCGCTATACAGATCGGGCGTGAACGTCACGCCGGCCAGCACGGCGTAACCGCCATACGAGCCGCCCAGAATGCCGACGCGGTGTGCGTCGGCGGTGCCGCTCGTCACCAGGTGGCGCACGCCCCAGGTGATGTCGTCTTGCATTTTGCGGCCCCATTCGCCATTGCCGGCGTTGAGGAATTTCTTGCCGTAGCCGGTTGAGCCGCGGAAGTTGGGCATCAGCACCGCATAGCCCCGATTGGCGAAAAACTGAGCTATCGGGTTGTAGCCCCAGTTGTCGCGCACCCACGGGCCGCCGTGCGGCACCACCAGCAGCGGCAGATTTTCCGGCGGCACGCCGAGGGGCAGAGTGAGGTAGGCGGGAATCTCCAGGCCGTCGGAAGACGGATAACGGATCGGCTCGATGGGCGCCAGCGCTTCCCGCGGCAGCTTCTCGCGCACCCGGTATTGCAGATCGAGTTGGCGGGTGGCGCGATCGAACAGCCAGACCTCGCCCGGCTCGGTATCGCCCTTGGCGCTCACCAGCCACAGGCGATCGTCCGCGGTGATGGATTCGCGCTCGATTTCGCG
>Ga0187817_10001486_pt1 | contig 11538 bp, 9 predicted proteins | sample NC_wetland_sal_i_17_FD_132431 | JGI IMG/M metagenome (GOLD analysis project Ga0187817, IMG submission 132431) | Wetland sediment microbial communities from Neuse River Estuary, North Carolina, USA - SO4_2 | ecosystem: Environmental > Aquatic > Freshwater > Wetlands > Sediment | place: USA: North... | reverse complement strand
CTTTCAATAGCACGTCTGCCGCCACAGCATTCACGCTGAAAAGATGGCGCTTAGCTGTGGCGGCGAGGGGTTGGAGTTCCGTTGCGGTACCCGTCTCCCACAAGCAAGTTCAAAATCGGGCAGCCCTCAGGCTCCTTGCGCTGCGTAATCTTTGAGCTTGCGGTATAGGGTCGTCTTGCCAATTCCGAGCAGCCGGGCCGCCTGCAGTTTGTCCCCGTTAAGCTCGGTGATGGCCTGCAGAATCGTCTGTTTCTCGAGTTCGGCGATGGGAACAATCCTGGCGTGTCCGTTGCCATTGCCGTTGCCATTCGACGGTTCCGGCAGGGGTTGGTTGCCGATCTCCTGGGGCAAGTCCGTGGTCTGAATGGCGGGACCGCTGGTAAAGGCGTAACTGCGCTCCAGGCAGTTTTCGAGTTCGCGGACGTTGCCCGGCCAGTCATAAGCCAGCATCGCCTTTAGAGCATCGTCACTGAGTACCTTTTCCTGACCCGACGCTCGGGTCATCCGCTCCAGGAAATGGCCGATCAGCAGCGGAATGTCCTGACGCCGCTCACGCAGCGCCGGAATCCGCAGGCTCAGCACGTTGAGGCGGAAGTAGAGATCGCGGCGGAACGTTCCTTGCATCACACACTGTTCCAAATCGCGATTCGTCGCCGCCAGGATGCGCACGTTAATCGGAATGCGCCGCGTGCTGCCGACCGGGCGGATTTCCTTTTCCTGAATCGCCCGCAACATCTTCGCCTGCAGGTCTACCGGAAGTTCTCCGACTTCGTCGAGAAAAATGGTTCCCCCCTCAGCCATGGCCAGCAGACCATCTTTCGATTGATTGGCACCGGTAAACGCTCCTTTGACGTAGCCGAACAGTTCACTTTCGATGAGCGTGGGTACCAGCGAACCGCAGTCGACCGGGATGAACGGCTTGTCGCGGAACGGGCCGGAATAGTGGATCGAACGCGCGACCATTTCTTTTCCCGTGCCGCTCTCGCCCAGGATCAGGACGGGATGCACACTGTTGGCCGCTTTGGCGATGATGCGGTAAAGCCGCTCCATTTCCGGGGCACGGCCGACGATGCCTCCGAATCCCTGCTTCGACTTCACCTTCTCACGCAGCATGCGGTTTTCGGATTTGAGCTTCAGATGACTGGCCACGCGCTCCAGCAGCAGTTTCAGTTCGTCAACGCTGAACGGTTTGGTCACGTAATCATAGGCTCCGTTCTTCATGGCCTGCACCGCCGACTGCACCGTGCCGTAGCCGGTCACAACAATCACCACCGCTTCCGGACGGCGCTCCTTGATGCGGCGAAGAACGTCCAGCCCCCCGCTACCGGGTAAACGCAGATCGAGCAGAACCGCATCGAAGGACTGCGTTTCGAGTGTTCTGTACGCTTGTTCGGCAGACTCGGCAACCAGCGCGGAGTAGCCGAGGGACTGCGCAACCTCGCGACAGGCCTCCCGGATCGACCGCTCGTCATCAACGATCAGCAGATTCAGGAAATTGGAGGGTTCGATTTGTGGTGCGAATGAGACTGGACTTAGGGCTGCGGACGTCATGATGTTTTATTCCTTTTTTTTGAATGACTGTAGTTCCCCAGTGTGCGTTGAATAGGAATCGTTTGTGACATAAGGCGGGATCGCTGTTTCAGTGACCAGCGGCAACAGCACGCTGACACGCGTCCCTCGTCCGGTCGAGCTCTCGACATGGATCAGTCCACCGTTTGTGGTCACGATGTCGTGGACCGTAGCCAGACCCAGGCCATTTCCCTTGCCGCCCTTAGTAGTAAAGAAGGGCTCGAAAAGATGCGCACGCATGCAGTCGTCCATGCCATTGCCGTTGTCTTCCACTACGAAGAGCGCACACGGCAGAGACGTTTTGCTGCTTCTTCCCGGCGCTGACTCGGCGAGCACTTGCACGTTGCAGTTACTGGTCTCGACGGAGACGACGCCGCCCCGAGGCATCGCGTCCCGCGCGTTGAGCACCAGATTCAGCAGAACCTGCTGGGCCTGCGTTGGGTCCATCTTGACCAGTCCGAGATTGGAATCAAGCTGGAGCTTCAGATCGATGTTTTCCCCAATCAGACGGACCAGGAGGTTGCGCATTCCATCGGCGATCTCGTTGAGCGAGAGCAAACGGGGCTGGGAGCTGGCAGGCCGCGCGACCGCCAGTAATTGCCGCACCAGGCCGGTCGCCTGCAGGCCGGCCTTGCGGATCTCCTCCGCGTAGTGCCGCGCCCGATGAAGCGGTTCCATGCTCGCCAGCAGTAGATCGCAGTACAACAACACGCCCGTCAGCAGGTTGTTAAAATCATGCGCCACGCCCCCGGCGAGGCGCCCGACCGCCTCCAACCGCTCGGCCTGGTGGAGACGCTGCTCCACGGCCGAACTGCCGGGCAGGTCTTCGGCCATTGCCAGAATGAAGCGATCCGTGCCGGTCATTCCCCGCATCCTCCAGGCTGTCCAGCGCACTGGACGGTGATTCGCGCTCATAGTTCTGGAATCCACCTGAAAGCTCTCCCGTGTTCCATCGAACAACTCGGCAACCAGATGCTGGCTCTCAGGACGATCCTGAGCATGGATAAGATCCGAAAAAGAGAGGGATTGGCTGTTTCGAGGGTCTACGCCCAGCAACCGTTCGAGAGCCGGATTCAACGCCGTGACCTTACCCGGATACTGGCAAAGAGCCAGACCGAGCGGAGAGTTCTCGAAAAGGGAAAACAAGCCCGTTTTCTCGATTTGCTGGTTTCGAGCTGCTTCAGCGGCTGCACTCATATTCCTACTTTGCGCGGGAACAGTCCCGGGAAGGAACCCGAAAGCGCGCACTCCATACCTTCGTTTTCTCAAAATGGGAAGGAAATTCGTGGCATGCTGCAACTCCAACTCCCATTTCGGCCACTATAGAGAGCCGACCCTGTGACTGCTAAGGGCAGATGTCACTAAAACGGGGAATCTTTCTGTGGAAAACTCGGCAGGTATGCTTTTTCAGCGGGTTAGTGGCCCATTTGGGCACGCTGGGTGCTGAGGACAAGTGGCTCGGTGAGACGAAACGTGAGCCGGCGTCCCTTTTCCAGGCGAATCAGGTCCTCGCTCTGGGAACTCTGGCGCGCAAAGAGGCTGGCGGTCTGAACCGGCACATCGACTCCCCCAACGTGGACAGACTCCAAGGCCAGGCGAACGTAGGCCCGATTGGGTTTCACGGTGGAGATGCGAACGGCCTCGATGCGGCCGGACGCGGTTGTGCCGCGAGGTAACAAGGTGTTCCCGTCGACGACCACGGGTTGGTCAACGATCGCTTCGAAGCCAGTTCTGGAAATCGAGGTTCCCGCGGTGAGCTCGCCTTTGAGCCGAACGGTCAGCAGAGTGCCCGCAGGAAGACTCTGAGAATCGTGGAACGGAAGATTGCCGGCCGAAAAGCCGCTGCCGGGTGCGGTGGAAGGCTCCTCTGAGTCACGAGGATTGTCGGGACGAAACGGAGCCGCATTGTCCTGAGGAGTACCGGCCGCGGGCACGCCGGAAGGCCGCGAGCATGCGACCGCGCTGAGCAAGGCCAGCATCACCAGCCAAGTCAGACCGCGGCGCGTGCGGAACTGGCTCATTGGAGTCATATTCTCGCTGTACTCCCTCCCTCGGAAGTGGCAAGCCGAATACCAGACACATTCTCACTAAATCAATCACTTGGCGATGGCACTTTGGTGGAACGGTGTAGATTTTTCCGGCGGGTCGAGCCTGTCCAGCGCGAGGCTCAGCCATTCGAAAAGAAAAAGCGGAGGGCAACATCGCCCTCCGCTCGGTTACTGTTCTGCGCCCTTGAGGACTACTGTTTCGGGGCCGGCTTCTTGGGTGTGCGCTTCACCGGAGCTTTCTTGGTTTCGCTTTCGCGTCCGCCAATCAGGCTCAGGGCATCGGTCGAGTTGAACGGGAACGTGCGCGTCGAGGTTTCGGTCGTGCCTCCCGCGTTCAGCGTGACATCGACGCGGCGGTTGCTGGCCAGCTTAATCACTTCGATTCTTGCCAGCTCGCGCTTGCGCTCTTCCGTCGTCAATTCATTGTTCTGCTCAATCGAGGTCTTCACTTCCTCGGTCGTCAGGTTGTGTTGTGCTCCGAAGGCCTTGGTTTCGATATCGGCCTCAGGTACGCCCTGCTCGACCAGGAAGCTCTTGACGCGAGCCACACGACGCTCGGAGAGGGCCTGGTTGAACGCCACCGCACCCCGGATATCGGCGTGACCCTCGAGGACCAGATGCGCATCCGGCTTAGCTTCAAGATACTTCTTGAAGTCCGTTGCCAGAGTGATGAGGATCTTCTGCTGGCTCGGAAGTAGTCCAGCGCTTGGATCCTTCACCGGAGGCATGGAGGTCTGGAAGTACACGCTGTGCAGCGAGAGGCGAGCTTCCAGGGCCTTGTCGACCTTCGGCGGAGGCGGGGTCTGGATGTTGATCTGTGTCGTAGCCTGCGCGTTCAGGCCACGAGAGTCGGTGCAGGTCGCGGTGACGGTCACGGGGCCTGGCGGCAACCCAGTCGTGTTCAAGGTGGCCGAACTGCCGGAACCGGAAACCGTGCCCAGCGTCGAGGTCCAATTGGCGACCGAGACCGGCACGCCATCAGGGCTGGTGCAATTCGCCGTCAAGTTGACCGGTCCGCCCGCCAGAAGATCTGAGGGGCTGGCCGAGACCGACATGGTCGGCGGATTCTTCGGCGGAAGCGGCTTGACGGTGTAGTTCGCCGTGCAGCTCGCTTCATTGTTCTTCATCGACTTCGCATCGGTAACCTTGGCAGTGACCGAGTAGCTGCCGGGCGCAGTGTTGTTGGTATCGATGCTGGCGCCGGTGTCCTTGCCCGTTACCTGGCCGCCGGTGCCGCTCCAGCTATAACTCAGAGTGTGCTTGGGATTGAAATTGCTGGCCGTGACAGTCGCGGTGATCGGTTCGCCAACCAGGACTTCTGTGGGCTGCACGGAGCAGCTTGCGGCCGGAGCCACTGCCGGCGCGCCTCCCCAGCTGATTACAACGCCGGTGCGGAGCCGGACTCCTTCCAGGCTCGGACGGCGCAGGTCGGGGAAACTCGGAGCCGCATAATTTGCGAAATTGTGGCGGGCCCAGACATAGTCAGCTTCAAAAAGCCGCCACGCCCACGTCTTGTTAATGGGAAGATCCATACCGCCGCCAAGAATCACTCCGACACCGTTGTGCGTGGCGTTTCCAGCATCATAGGTCAGCCGGTTGAAGCTGCCCAATGCGTGCAGGAACAGGTTTGCGGAGTCGGTGCGCCACATGAATCTCGGTCCGGCACTCACCGTCCACTCCGACGATGCCGTACTGGTATCGCGGTTGTATCCGAAGTCGACCTCTCCTCCCCAGTGCGGATCGATGTTGTAAGTAAGCGCAGTGCCAGCTCCCTTCGACATGCCCGGAAGAGTGAAAGGCGTCGGGTTGTTGGGATCGCCGGTGGACTCGGGAACCGTTCCGCCGGGATGCAGATACTGATAACCGGCAAACAAGTCCCACTTCGGCGTGTCGCTCTGCGCGACGGCAGCACTTGAAATCAGAATTACGGTCATCCCTGTGACCGCGGCGGTCACCCAAGTGCGGTGAGCCCGCGTCATCCAGCTTATTGTCATATTCCCTCCGGAAAAATGTGGCTCGCAGGAGTGCACATCGAAGGTCCGGCACTTCTGGGAACCCAGGCAGAATTGGTGGAAGAAAACGAAACCCTTGGAAACGAGAAATTCTAACTCACTGCAGCTCAAAGCGAAAGCGTAGACTCGAGAGTATTGCTGAAATGGCGGCAACCAAATCGCCTGCCGTTTGTCTCAAAGTGAAATTCGCTGCGACCTCGTCCGCCTGCACGGCCCAGACCTTGCCCGGTTGGGACCGGGCCGCGTATCGTTGGGGATTCGATGGATTGCCCGGTCACGCGCGCCCGCGTGCAAGTTTGGGCGGAGTTATGACAAATAACGAATGAGCCACGAAAAAGTACTGATCGTAGAAGACGAAGAGAACGAGCGGTCCGGACTCGCCGAACTGGTGACGTCGTGGGGCTATCGCGTTGAGACAGCGCGAGATGGGGCCGAAGGGCTGGAGAAGGCGACACAATGGTCTCCATCGATCGTGATCACCGATCTCAAAATGCCACGCATGGGCGGCCTCGAACTGCTCGAGCGCCTCGCCGAGCAGAGCCAGACGATTGCCGTCATCCTGGTCACCGCACAGGGGACCATCGACAGCGCCGTGCAGGCAATGCGTACCGGCGCGTATGACTACATCACCAAGCCCATCGACACCAACCGCCTGCGCACAATTCTCTCGAATGCATCCGCCCTGCTGGGCACGCGGGCGGAACTCGAAGCCACACGGCGCAGACTGAGAGACACCGGATCCCTGGGACGCATGAGTGGCTCGTCGCGCAAGATGCAGGAGATCTTCCGCTTGGTCGAAATGGTCGCACCCAGCACGGCGTCGGTGCTGATCACCGGCGCCAGCGGAACGGGCAAGGAACTGGTGGCACGCACGATCCACGAACTCAGCCCACGGAAAGACCGTACATTCGTCGCCATCAACTGCGCCGCAATTCCCGAAACGCTGATGGAGAGTGAAATCTTCGGCCACGAAAAAGGTTCGTTCACCGGCGCGCTCGAGCGGCGTACCGGCTGCTTCGAACTCGCAGAGGGCGGAACGCTGCTGCTGGACGAAATCGGAGAGATGCCAGTCGGCACTCAGGCAAAGCTGCTGCGCGTGCTCGAAGACCGCAAACTTCGCCGCCTGGGGAGCAAGGTCGAGACTGCCGTCGACGTCCGCGTTCTGGCAGCCACGAATAAGGTTCCCGACGAAGCCGTCGCCCGGGGCGAGTTGCGCAGCGATCTCTACTACCGGCTCAATGTGTTCAACATTCATCTTCCGCCGCTGCGCGAACACAAGGAAGACATCCCCGGACTTGTGCAACTGCTACTGGGCGAGATGAGCTCCAAGCACTCGCGCAAGGTAACGGCGGTCAGTGAGGCGGTGTTGAATCAGTTCAACGGATACTCGTGGCCGGGAAACGTGCGCGAATTGCGGAATACGATCGAGCGGGCGGTCATCGTCTGCGATGCCGGCATGATCGAGACCAAGCATTTGCCACCCGGATTCGGCCAGGCTCCGCTGCGCACGGCGGCCAATGATCCCGACGCGGTGCGCCTCGGCGTGGGCACGACGGTGGGGGAAGCCGAGAAGATGCTGATCCTGAAGACGCTGGAGGCGACCAGCAACAACAAGACACGGGCCGCGGAAATTCTCGGCATCAGCCTGAAGACTCTGCACAACAAATTGAAAGAATACGGCAGCGCGGCCGCTGACTCCGCCCCCGGCAAGGAAGAAGTTCCGAGCGGCTAGGCTCGCACGCCGGGGTCAGTCTACTTGATATCTTATCCATGCTGCGACGCAAAACCATCATCGTGCTGGCCATCACTCTCATGGTGACCGCCATGGTCACTGTGTTTTCGTATCTGTATATTTCGCAGATCCTGCGCCTGCGTATTCTGAACGCTTACGAAACCGCGACCAGCCTCACTCACCAGTTTGCCTACGCGGCGGCCAATGCCATTCCGGACTTTGGCAGCACAAAGATCGACATCAACGATCATGCCGCGGTGCAGCGCGCGCTGATCGACTACATGCAAACCGATGTCAACCTTAACAACCTGCTGCAGTCCGATCCTGGCGACTGGCGGTTCATCTATGATGTCGCAATTGTCGACGTAAACGGCAAGGCTTTGCTGCACACCAATGACAGCCTGGTCGGGAAGGTCATCCCTCCACGCCCCGATTTTCAACAGGTTGTAAGCGCCCGCTTCCGCGAGCAGATACGGCTCGTCTTCAGTCCGGCCACGGTTTACGACGTCAGTTATCCGCTGGAACTGAATGGCGCACCGTTTGGCTCGATCCGCATCGGCGTGCACACCATCTTCCTGAAGAGCGAAGTGCAGGCCAAGTTGATGCGAGCGGTCTATGTTTCGGTGGCGCTGATCTTTCTGTCGTTGCTGCTGGCCGCCGGAATTTCCAATATCGCGCTGGGCCCGCTCAAGGAAATCAGCCGCAATCTCGACAGCGTCAGCGCCGGCGAAACCGATCTTTCCAGCCCCGAGTCCAAACATGACGAGTACGGACTGGTGTCGCTGAAAATCGCCAATCTGGGCCGCCAGATTCGCGACAGCAAGGAAATCTTCTCGGCCCTTAAAGACAACGTCGATCAACTGATGGCGAAGTTGCAGGACGGCCTGATGCTATTCGCGCGCGACTCGCGCGTGGTGCTGGTCAGCGCTCCCGTAGAGGCGTTCCTCGGGCGGCCTCGCGGAGAATTGCTCGGCCGCACGGTGCAGGAAGTGTTCGACCGCAATTCCATGCTGGGCACGGCGCTGCTCGACGCATTCGAGCGCCGCCGACCGATTTCGCAGCGCGAGTTTGAGGCTGCGGGCGGAAAGCGCGTTCAGGTTTCGCTTGATTTTGTGCAGGAGAAGAATACGCAGATCGGGGCGCTGGTCATCATGCGGGACACCGAATCGGTGCGCCGCATTGGCGACGAAATCGAAATGTCACGGCGGCTTTCCGCCAGCGGCCGGCTCACGCGCGGCGTCGCACATGAAGTGAAAAATCCCATCAACGCGATCGTGCTGCATCTGCAACTTCTGCAGAACAAACTGGCTCAGCAGGAACCCGATACCAAGCGCCACATGGATATCATCGACAGCGAAATTCACCGGCTGGATCGCGTCGTGCAGACGCTGGTCGACTTCACCCGTCCCCGCGACCTTCACCTGGAGGAAGTCGACATGCGCCGCTTGCTCGACGACGTGGCGCAACTGGCCGCGCCCGACGCCGAGCAACACGGCGTGACGATCGACCGCCATTTGCCGAACGCGCGGTTGCCCATCAAGGTCGATGTGGATCTGGTGAAGCAGGCGATTCTCAATGTCGTCATCAACGGAGTACAGGCCATGCCTGCGGGCGGCACGCTGACGATTTCAGCCATGCGCGACAATGGCGTAGTCACCGCCGAAGTCCACGACCAGGGTGGCGGAATTCCGCAGGACATGCACGATAAGATTTTTGAACTCTATTTCACCACCAAGAAAGAAGGCAGCGGAATCGGCCTGGCGCAGACCTATCAGATCCTGCAGTGGCATTACGGCACGGTCGACTTCGAGTCCGCCGAAGGCGCCGGGACCGTGTTTCGCTTCCGCATTCCTGCCGCCGGGACTGCGGAGTCGCCTGCCGATGAACCGGTCGACGCGGCGGCCTCCGAGCACGGAGACTAGCCTTCACCGCAAGCGGGTAGCGGCTCAATTTGAAATCTGAATCTCACAAGGCGTCATCCCGAAGAGCCCGCGTTTTAACCAGCGGGCCGAGGGATCTCCCGTGGCACACTGTGTCGTAGCGGGGATCCTTCGCTCCGCCGGAAGAGCAGCTACGCTCAGAGCTTGCCCTGAGCTTGTCCAAGGGATGACGCCATCGACGAGCGAAGATTGCCATCAGAGATTCAAAATGAGCCGCTGCCCGCAAGCGGATTGTATGCCTGAGTTCACATGAAGCGCGTAAGATAGATTCCGTAACCGTTTCTACCATTGGGCATGACTCTGGCCTTTGCCATCCTCCTGATCCATCTCTCCTCGATGACCCCTAGGAAGACTCTGCCCTGGCAGTCTGGAGCATCGACTCCGCCTGCAACTCAGGATCAGGGAACGCCACCGCAGCCGGCCCCGGCCAAGCCATCTGCCACGCATCCCGCGGCGGCGAAGAAGCCGGTTCACCGGAAGAAGCCAACGCCTGCGGGTTGTGATGCTGCCGCCCCGGGCTCCAGTTCCACGACATCATCCGCAACTCCCGGGAGCGCACCGGCGCAGACTGCCGACACTGCCTCGCGACCGACAAACTGTCCACCCTCGAAGATCATCGTGTCCCATGGTGGGATGTCGGAGCCAAGCATTCAATTGGCCGGGAAGCCCGGCGGCGACGTCGACTCGCAGAAGCGGGACGCCACAACGCAAATGCTGGGGACGACCGAAAATAATCTGAAGAAACTGAGCGGTCAGCAACTCAGCACGAGTCAACAAAATAGCATTACTCAAATCCGCCAGTTCATGGAGCAGTCAAAGTCTGCGCTTGCCTCCGGCGACACGGAACGCGCCCGCACACTGGCGTGGAAGGCGCAAGTTCTCTCCGAAGATTTGGTCAAGCCCCAGAAATAAACGCGGCGTTATTTCCCTTTCGCACGCGCGGCATTGACCTTCGCCAGCAGATCCTGCGACAAACCTTGCACGGGACCCGGAATCTTCGCCGCTTCAGTCAAGGCATCGCGCGCTTCGGTCAGCTTGTTCAGCTTCCCATACGACGAACCGAGCCCATACAGCGAACTCGCATACTGCTGATCGTCCTGTCCCTTGAGCAATGCCCCGGCTGCCTTGAATTCCGTGATGGCGGCGGCTGTTTTGTCCTGCTTGAAATAGGCCCAACCAACAATATTGTGCGCCGCGCCGGCGGAGAGTTTGCGGCCCTTGTCCGCGTCCGGTGCGTCCGGCTTTGCGACATCGATCGCCTTCTGCGCGTACGTGATTGCCTTCGCGGAACTGTTGGCTTCGGAGTAGTGGCTGGCCAGCAGCAACAACGCAGTCACCGAGTTGGGATCGTTGGCCAGTATCTTCTCCGCAAACGCGACCAGCCGGGCCTGATCGTTCAATTGTCCCGGCCCCAGCGTGTACATGGCGTAGTTGGAGACCTGGTTATTGAACTGCGAATCGGGAAACGCCGCAGTATATTCCTCGATTTCCGCCATGCGGTTCTTCGGATCTGTTTCGGTGGTGATCACGTTGAATCCGCTGGTTTCCAGGAAGTCGCAATTGCTCTGCGCCTGCGCCTTGTCCTCGGTGATCTTGCGGGCGAAATCCTCGTCGCTCATGCCGTCAGGCTTGGGTTGCTTGGCGATGGAGTGGCAGATTTCGCCGCCCTTCGCAATGTACTCCATGGTTTTGGAGTAGTTCTTCGCCTGCTGCCCGACGTTCACCTGCGAGACCAGGATGTCGAGATTGTGAGGAGATCCGACGAGCGCCTTGTCGCCGTAGTCGAGCGCCTTCGGCAGGTCTCCGTTGGACTGGTAGGCCTGCGAGATTTGCCAGTTGCCGTAGGCAACGGCCTGCGGATTCGACGAGAACTTCTGCACGAAGTCCTCATACATCGACAGTTTCTTGGCGGCGTCCTGCTCGTTGGAGATGGCTTGCAGAGCCTTGTCTTCGTCGGTTCCGGCGGCGATCACGATGTGATCGACTTGCGCTCTCGCTTGGGAAATGAAAAGTGCGAAAGAAAGAACCAGCAGCGATCCCCTGCAGCGTCTCATAGCTCGCCTCCAGCGTACGCAACAGATGATTGGACTCTTGAACAGCAGGCGAATCCTAGCGCCGAACGGCCCTGTGCGCAAGGGCCGCAGTCACTCCGGAAGAGCGTTTCACCACGGAGGCACAGAGGCATGGAGAAACCATAAAAGATCTTTGTGGAGTGGTGGACAACAGAAATCAGCAGG
>Ga0187817_10001485_pt1 | contig 11538 bp, 10 predicted proteins | sample NC_wetland_sal_i_17_FD_132431 | JGI IMG/M metagenome (GOLD analysis project Ga0187817, IMG submission 132431) | Wetland sediment microbial communities from Neuse River Estuary, North Carolina, USA - SO4_2 | ecosystem: Environmental > Aquatic > Freshwater > Wetlands > Sediment | place: USA... | reverse complement strand
TGGGTCCACTCACGACCATCATTCACGCAACCCACGCCAACGACGCTGAGATTGCATTACTTGCCCAACACGGCTGCACCGTCTGTGTCTGTCCTACGACAGAAGGTGACCTGGGTGATGGTATTGCGCCCTATGCAGCGCTCTTGCAAGCCGGTATTCCACTGGCAATTGGTGCGGATAGCAACACGCGTCTCGATCCCATCGAGGAGCTACGCTGGGCTGAATACTCCGCTCGTATGCGCTACCAACGTCGCCGCGTGCTTGTCGCCGACGAACTGGCTTCTCCTGGACCCTTGTTGCTTGCCTACGGCACACGTTATGGGGCCGCTGCATTGGGGTTGGAGACGGGGATCATCGCTCCTGGCATGCTGGCAGATTTTGTGGCTGTCGATGTCAATCACCCAGCACTGGCGGGCTGGACTGCTGACGATTTCCTGGATGTGCTGTTCTTCGGGGCATCGACTGAGGTGATTACACAGACATGGGTTAGTGGAGAAAGAGTCAACCAAGCAACAGTCTAGATGACAAGTAACTGCTCAGGAGAGATTACCGAGGCTACTAGAATAAGCCTATGATAGCAGAAGAACGTATAGGATGGCTGGAAGCCGAAACGCAGTAACCTTCCCGCGTATTATTCTATAGCGCTATTTAGCGCAAAAGATGGGCTTTCATTGAAAAGGTACTTTTGAAGTACGAAGGAGGTATTTCATGAAACCGTTTGTGTCACCGTACAACCAGCGCTTCAGGTTTTTGTGGTCTATTTTGCTGATAATGGTAGTAATGTCACTCGTCCTGGTTGTCTGGGGTGGGAGTGCCACCACAGCAGCAGCGTCAACCAAGGCACCGACTCTTGGGCTCAAGAAAGGTCACGTTGTTCACACCGTCAAGATCATGGAAAAGCATGAGAGATACTTTTTTCAACCTGCAAGCCTGACCATCAAAGCGGGAGATGTCGTGGTCTGGCAAAATGTCAGCGATGCGGTCCATACAGTCACGAGCAACACAGGGGCTTTCAACAACAAGGGTTTTCTCGCAAGGAACCATACTTTCAAGTTCACCTTTACCCATGTAGGGACCTTCAAGTACCACTGCAACGTTCATCTGTATATGCATGGGACGATCATAGTCGTGCCTTAGCACAAGCAGGAATAGGGCGCAGGCAAGCTGACGCCCCTACTAACCGCACGGGTGTGGTTAGTAGGGGCGTCAGCTTGCCTGCGCCCTGGGAGGTTGGGGTGGCTGGTCGCTTTTTGTGCTACAATTACCTCTGGAAACACTCTATGAAACCTGTCGCGTCACACCGCATCAATTCAAGAAGGAAACTGTATGCCTCGTATACAATTTGGTCTGTCTCTATCTTCACCTCACAGGATGTCACACCAGGACTATCTCGCTGGTGTACAAAAGAGCCTGGAACTTGTCACTGGACATTTCGACTCGGTCTGGTTTACCGACCACCTCCAATATGACAATGCCCCGATACTGGAAGGCTGGACAATACTCACCTATCTGGCCGCCCTTCATCCACAATTTACTTTTGGCCACGTCGTATTGTGCCAATCGTTTCGCAATCCAGCCTTGCTGGCTAAGATGGCCGCAACCTTCCAGTACATGAGCAGTGGCCGCTTCATCCTGGGCATCGGTGCCGGCTGGAAGGAAGACGAGTACAAAGCTTACGGGTATGAGTTCCCGTCGGCAGGTACTCGAGTGGAAGAACTGGAAGAAACGCTCCAGATTATCAAAGCCTTGTGGCGTGATGAGTGTGCGACGGTGCAAGGCAAGCACTACCAGGTCGTTGACGCCTACTGCGAACCCAAACCAGAGCCAATACCCACAATTATGGTTGGCGGCTTCAAGGCACGCATGTTACATTTGATCGCACGGCATGCCGATTGGTGGAATGTCTCCTGGACGCCTATCGCCGCTTACCGCGAGCTAGTTGCAGAATGCGAACGTGCCTGTGCCTATGTTGGTCGCGACCCGGCTACGCTGCGCCGCACCTGGTATGGTGGCTGCCTGTGCGCTCCCACCGAAGCTGCCGTGGAGGCGATCAACAGACACAATATCCCGCCTGGTCCCAATTTCATTGGCACTCCTACGCAGGTCGTTGAACAGTTGCGCCCTTTTATCGATCTCGGTGTCGATTACTTTATGTTCACTAATCAAGGGTTCCCCGACCAGACGACGCTTTATATGCTCATTAACGAAGTGCTGCCGAGACTGAACAGCTAGCTGTGGTCTTATGCGAGTCACTGCTAGATTTTTCCATTGCAGCGCATGGAATCCTGACATACCGTACAGGCACCATATACCTGTTATCTATAGCTTATGTCGCTTCGCAAGTCGTAAAAAGAGACGAGCCAGTTTGTAGAAGTGTGATACTGGTAACTGACCTTACCCTTGTGGCAGTGCTATCAATGCAAGTTATGTAGATTTTGTTTTATTCACTAACGGCGCACTGGCAAAACCTTCGAGGTCAGCGGCGCGTTTAAGCGCGCGAAATTGCAATGTTCTGACGTTTCCTTCCGTCGTACCCATTCTTATAGCCGTATCTCGTATAGAGAGGTTGAGCAGAAAACGGCAGGTTAATACCTCCCGGTAATGCTGCGGTAGTGCCTGTAGGATACGCTGAACGCGCTCTGCTGACTTGCCGTTTATCCCAAATAGGTCTTCTTCAACCGGACCTTCCCAACCCGCTTCTAACAATACTTCCAGTGAGCTTGTTGTGACCCGATAGTGGGCACGCCAGTGGTCAGCGATGGTAGTACGTGCCACTTGAAACAGCCATTTACGCACACTTTGTGCCTCTCGCTCGTAATTGAGCCCACGCACGGCTTTGAGAAAAATTTGTGACGTCAGGTCCTCGGCCTCTTCCCGGTTTCCCATCTTGCTATAGACATAGCGATAGATCAGGCCAATATTCTCGCGATAAAATGTCTGCGCATCCCAGGTAGTTTGTTCTGTTGCCAAACAGGTAGTGTATGTCACCGCCATTGCCTCCTTCTTAACGTCAGCTGATGGTGTTGTGACTTCGTCTTAGAAGAAAAACTACTCAATCAACGGCAAATGGTATAGGGTCTGTTCATCTATGATGGAAGTATAACCACCAGGGTTTCTTAATAACATCGGAAGAATTTCTAAATGTGCGAGATCTTTTACAAGGGCAGGGATTACTTGGTATGCGAAGAAATACCCATACTCTCTGGAAGTCCATGTGGCCAAAGGTCGGAGGCTTTTTACTCGTCGATCACCTGGACGAGAGGCCACTTTTCGGTGATCCGTTTGGTTTGCAATCGTTGGTGGAACATCTCACGAGTTACCCTGCGCGGATTGCGGCGCAAGACCATACCAAATAGATCGGCCAGGCCACAGGGAGCTACCACGTGCAACTCGTCGTTGGCGAGGAGTCCTACCGCAACGCTCGTTGCCGTCTCAGGCCAGGTGCTCACGGCTTCCTCGCTGGAATGAAAGGGTGGGACGGGAAAACCGAAGACATCCTCGTACCACAGATGCACAGCGGCCTGATTTGTGGCCTCCCACGGAACATTCGCCAGGAGTGCAGCAAGTTGCTCCTGAATTGCCCGGTCTCGTTTGGGGCTGAGATCGCTCGCCCTGAACTGCTCATAGCAAACTGAGCGTTATGGTTGTTCAGGAGGATGATGCAGTGAATCATCTTTCATTGTTCATGCCAGACCCGCTTCTCGCCTCCACTGAAATCCCAGAGAGCAGGGTAACATTGGCCTGTCAGGAGATTCTCAAATGGAGAAAAAAGTGGTTCTGGCAAGGTATCCCATGCGAACCAACCTGCTACCGACATTTCCTGGGTTGCGTTCATCGCTGGTTCACCGGAGACATGTCTCCCGGCTGTCCAGATGGTGACATAGTGCTGTTCCTCAAATACATCATTGGTAATGGCGAGAAACGTGACATCAGAGATCGTGATGCCGATCTCTTCCTGCGTCTCGCGAGCTGCACACGCTTCTAGCGACTCGCAATAACCCAGGTGCCCCCTTGGTGGTGCCCATGTTCCATCTCCATGCACATTCCTGCGTTTCATTAGCAGCACCTGGTCCTCTTTTGTGATAAGTACGCCTATTTCTACTTGTATTTGCTCTGTCATATTTTCCTCTTCTCTTTTTGCCCCTCCTTGTAAGTGGCCTCCTTTCCTATAGAGCATCACTGATGGAAGTGTAACTGCTGGAAGCTCTCTAGAACATCGGAAGAACCTCCGAATATGTGCTGTCTTTTGTCATGGCAGGGTTTGCCTGGTATGCGAAGAAATGCCCATTCTGTGAGTGGGTGAAGAGAAACTTGGAAAGGGAGAATGAGGAATTAGGCCAATCCGTGGCGGATAGCAAAGGCTGCGGCCGCAGCTCGGTTCTCACTCGTAGTCTTGTTAAAGATATGGGTCAGGTGATGAGCGACCGTTTTCTCGCTCAGACTCAACTCCCGGGCGATCTCGATGTTGGTCAGCCCGCGTACCACAAGGCGTAATACCTCCACTTCTCGTGCCGTGAGTCCAGCAGGATAGGATAGTGCCGGGGCGGTCATCGGTGTGGCTGAGAGTGAGACTACCCCACGTCCTTGCGCGGCGAAGACCTGCTCAGGTGTCATCGTGCGCCCCTGCGCCCAGGCTGCCGCGAAGGTTGCTTCACCCAGTTGGGTGCGTGCAGCAGAGGCCGACCGTTCATAGTCGGCACGCTCGACGAACGGAATGGGCACACCAACAGCCTCGCGTAGGGCCGCTGCCGCACCCCAGAGTTGTGCTGCCCACTGGATGACCTGTTCCCCAGGTGGAATTCCCACAAGGGGTATTCCTCCCTGTTCCTGCGCTGCAACTATACTCGCCAATCCCTCCAGGCAGGAAGCAATTACCCACTTGTGCTTCGTTTCCCTGGCGGTCGCCAGACCCTCCTCGTATATCCTGCGTGCCGCCGTATGGTCGCCCTGGAAAGAAACCACCCGTGCTAACTGAATGAGCGAGATGGCAATACCTTGCCGATCCCCTATCTCCCTGTAGCGTCTCACACTCTCCTCGGCCAATGAGCGCGCCGTAGCAACATCGCCCTGTCTGAGCGCTACCTGCCCTGAGAGAAAGATAGCATATGCAGTACCCCTCGGATCTCCCAGCTCCCTCCATAGCGCGAGACTTTCCTCCAGCAGTGAGTGTACAATCGCAGGATCAGCCCAAGACTCCAGGCGTACCTGGGCTAAACTGTAAAGTGACCAGGCAAGACCAATCTTGTTCCCTTGCTCTCTGAAGAGCACGATGCTTTCCTCAAGCAATGTACAAGCTCTGGTATATTCTCCCTGGATAGTATCCAACGATGCTAAGGCGAAAAGCGACCACACAGTGTTCTCCTTGTCGCCCAGATCCCTGAAGAGTGCTAGAGCTTCCTCTGCGAAGGAGCGTGCCGCTGTAAAGTTGTCTCTGTCCCTGGCCACCCATGCCAGCAGATAGAGGGAGTACGCAATGCCTGATTTATCTCCAAGTTTCCTACACAATGCCAGGCTCTCCTGGCAGAGCACTTCTGCTCTATCGTAGTCGACCTGGTTGACGGCCAGATTCGCGGCAGCGGTGAGTGCCTTAGCCCTCACAGATTCCGCGATTCCCTCGCTTGCAGCCAATGCGCGCTCCAGGAAGAGTTGTCCCTCACCCCAGTAACCGCGTACTATCCAGAATCGCCGCAGTGCTCCTCCCAAACGCAGGCCTATCTCTATACGTTGCTGAGTCGCGCCTTGCTCAATCGACCAGTGTAGCGAAGCACGCATGTTGTCATGCTCCCGCTCCAACCGCTCCAGCCACACAGCTTGTTGCGGACTTCCCAACTCCGGTTCCGCCTCTTCGGCCAGCGCCAGGTAGTAGGCGGCATGCGCCATCCGAGTAATCTCTTCCTCTCCACTGTCACTCAGGCACTCAAGGCCGTACTCACGGATCGTCTCCAGCATCACGATGCGTGACTCCTCGTCATCTTGCTCACTTTGTTGCAGCAAGCTCTTGTCGATGAGCGAGGCCACGCTGTCTAACGCCGATGCTGCTCCATCGGCAAACGCGCCACAAACGGACTCTATCGCCTCCAGGGTGCAGCCACCGACAAAGACGGAGAGCCGCCGGAAGAGCTGTTGTTCCGCCTCATCTAATAGATGATAGCTCCAGGCGATGGTATTGCGCAGCGTTTGCTGCCGTGCAGGGACATTCTGTGTTCCACTCGTCAATACCTCCAATCGATGTGTCAGCCGTTGAAGCAGGGCTCTTGGGGGCAGCAGCTTGATACGAGCGGCTGCCAATTCAATTGCCAGAGGCAAGCCGTCCAGATGACCGCAGATACTGGCGATCGCATGCACATTCGCTTTGGTGATGGCCAGGTCAGGCTTGATAACCAACGCTCGCTCCAGGAAGAGGGCCACAGCTGCATACTGCGAGAGGTCCTCGTTCGCTAATAGATGGATGCCCTTGGGTACTGCCAGCGGAGGGACCATAAACTCGTGTTCTCCCTGGACGTGCAGCACAGCACGACTGGTCACCAGGATTTTCAGGTGCAGGCAGGCAGTCAGCAAATCCGTGAGGTCCGGCGCCGCCATCACCACTTGTTCGAAGTTGTCTAGCAGCAGCAAGAAGTGCTTATCGTGCAAGAATGCTTTCAAGTACTCTGTGTGTTCTGTCGGCACATGAGGTCTCAGGGGTTGGTGTTCCTGGCCGAGTGTGTGGGCGATGGTGTTCATGACGATCGCGGGGTCGCTGACAGGAGCCAGTGGTACGAAACAGACTCCATCGGCAAAGCTATCGAGCAACTCGGTCGCGACTTGCAGACTCAAACGTGTTTTGCCAATACCCCCTGTACCAGTGAGAGTCACCAGGCGCACTTCTGGACGTTGTAGTAGTGCACATACTGCCACCACCTCTTGCTCACGCCCAATGAATGAGGTGAGTTGCACAGGGAGGTTGTTGTGGTAGTTACCTGGTTGCTGTCCCACACGATCAGCCACGGTCGCATCTCCTCTTGGGAGTGTACTATGAGTGCTGCTGCCTCTACTATACGCTATTGTAGGCGGAAATTCAACTTTCAACATTGCATGGAATTGCGTGTTGGATTTTTGCAGAACCAGCAAGACCTATGACCCTTCACGAACCTTTCACCTTTGTTACCCCTTCTTGCAGCAAATTACCTTCTACCCCAATCGAAGGCAGAAGTTGCGCCTGCGCCTGCGTCGTCAGTGGCAAGCCCCACAGCTTAATGAAGCCCAGTGCTGCATTATGGTCGAATTGATCGCCGGTATCGTATGTCGCTAGGCTATGACTATAGAGCGAGTGCTCCGACTTACGACCGACAACTGCACACTGCCCGCTTGATAATTTCACGCGCACAACGCCACTGACAAAGCGCTGCGTGCTCTGCACATAGGCCGCCAGGTCCTGGTGCAGGGCGCTGTACCACTGGCCGTTGTAAATCAGACGCGCATATTCGGCTGTCACCAGTTCTTTGAAACGTGACTGGTCGCGACTCAGCGTCAGGCTCTCCAGTGCCCGGTGGGCTGTAAGTAGCACAAAGGCTGCCGGAGCCTCGTAGACTTCGCGTGACTTGATGCCGACCAGGCGGTTCTCGATGTGGTCGATACGCCCGATGCCATATTTCCCCGCCAGCTTGTTCAGTGTCTCAATTAATGCTACGCCATCTATCTCTTCACCATTCAGCGCCACAGGTAAGCCATGCTGAAATGTAATCTCTACATAGGATGGCTCGTGGTGATCAGCGTTGGTCGTCCAGGTATAGACCTCATCCGGTGGCTCTTCCCACGGGTCTTCCAGGATGCCGCACTCGATGCTGCGTCCCCACAGATTTTGATCGACCGAATAGGGGCTGGCGTTGGTCACCGAGATCGGGATGTGATGCTCGGCGGCGTAGGCTATCTCGCTGTCGCGTGTCATACTCCACTCGCGAACTGGGGCGATGATTTTCAGATCAGGCGCGAGTGTATTGATCGAAACATCGAAGCGTACCTGGTCGTTGCCTTTGCCTGTGCAGCCATGTGCCACGGCCACGGCTCCCTCTGCTCGCGCTACCTCAACTAGCAGACGCGCAATCAGTGGACGAGCCAGAGCCGTCGCCAGCGGATACTGGCCCTCGTAGATAGCTCCAGCCTGCAACGCGGGCCAGACAAAGTAACGTACAAAATCGGCACGGCCATCGACAATCAGTGCTTTGACCGCGCCGATCTTCTCGGCGCGGGCCGCGATAGCGGGAAGATCACGCGCATTGCCAACGTCGACCGTTAGCGCGATCACATCTAGATCGTAATGTTCCTTTATCCAACGAATGGCCACAGAGGTGTCCAGGCCACCCGAATATGCAAGTACAACTGTTGACATAATTACTATTTCTCCTTGTGAATGATGCTGGCGATCCTTGCCAGGGTGTATGAAATCGTGTTTGGAATGGTCTCGTACCTGGCACCCACAAGGGCCCATCCGCTCCCAACCTCACCCCGTGCCACTACATTTCGCCTGGCGCCCTGCCCCGCTGTCATGCCCGCCACGCAGTCATATGGTGGTAGGGTGGTCTCTCAAATGTAGTGGCACGGGGTGGCTGGGTTGGGCAGGGAGGCCCTTGTGGGTGCCAGGCCTCACACCATGCCACGAGTGCCCCTTACGCCATCGTTTCGCTTTCTACCAACTTCTCTATGGCTGCCGCAAACGTTTCGACGCGTTGCTCCCAGATTGCCTCTGTTTGGTCAAGCTGGTTGTGTACCTGGGCCAGTCGCAGATTACCTGCGCCACCCAGGTGGCTGCGCGCTGCCAATCGCTTGACGAGCTGCTCCTGGCTCTCCACTGGCAGCTGGGCGTGACGATCTAATTGCGCGGTCACCTCAGCTCCAACGATGCGGTAGGCATCGCGGAACGGGAGTTTGGCGGCGCTAGCGAGTTCGTAGGCGCGGTCGGCGGCAAAGAGTTCAAACGTGCAGGCGGTGGTCAGGCGCTCAGTATTTACACCAAGCGCACTCACGACCAGGGTACAAATCTCCAGGCTCTCCTGTACCACATCGAGTGCCTCCATGAAAGGCCGTTTTGTCTCCTGGTAGTCCATGTTGTAACCCGATGGCAAGCCGCTCACAATCCCCAGAATCTGTTGCTGCAGGGCCAGCACAGTCTGTGTGCGTGCTCGTACCAACTCCATGACTCCCAGGTTGCGCTTCTGCGGCATGATGCTGCTGCCGGTGCAGAGTTCCTGTGGTACCTGGAAGAACCCATATTCGACCGTTGAGAAGAGCAAAATGTCCTGCGCCAATTTGCTCAGATCGAGCATAATCTGCGCAAGTGCCTGAACAATAGCCGCCTCGATTTTGCCGCGACTATTCTGCACGTAAATGACGTTGTTCTGCACGCGTGAAAAGCCGAGCAAATCAGCACAAAATTGCCGGTCAATGGTAATTGGCACACCGTAGCCTGCGGCAGAGCCGAGCGGCGACTGGTCGTTGAGGTTATACGCAGCCGAGAGCAGTTGCTCATCGTCAAGCAACGCCTCGGCAAAGCTCGCAGCCCACAGGCCCACCGACGACAGCATCGCACGCTGCATATGCGTGTAGCCTGGCATGGGCGTGTCGATATGCGCGCCGGCCAACGCAAGCAATGCCGCGCAGAGATCGCACAATTTCGCTGCTACGTTATGTAACTGCTCTTTACCGTACAAACGCAGGTCTACCAATACCTGGTCATTGCGCGAGCGGGCCATGTGAATCTTCTTGCCTGCCACGCCCGCCACTGTGACCAGGTAATTCTCAACACGCGTATGCACGTCCTCATCGGCCAGCGTGATGGTGAACTCGTGCGCCGCTTCCAACTGTAAGATGTTGCATAGGGCATCTTTCAATACCCTATGCTCCTCCTCTGTCAGAACACCGATTTTCGCCAGCATAGCGACGTGAGCCAGCGATCCCCACACGTCATGGCGAATCAGGCGGGCATCGAGGATGCTGTTCTGGGCCGCCTCGAAGTGCTCCACCTGCTCGTTCAAATGATAGCCCTTTTGCCACAATTTAGTCATTATTGTGCCCCACCATTTTGTTGCGGCGTGCAATCAATTCATAGGGGATGCCACGGATATGCGCGGCGGGAGCGCATTCCTTCTGATTGAAGCTGGCACTCTTGATCGAGCGAATATCCGGGAAGAAGAGACCACTTGATGACGAACGCGTGCGAATATCGATGTTGCCCTTATAGAGTTCGACGGTGTACTCGCCGTTCACTACCTTCTGCGTGCTGGCAATGAAGGCATCGATGGCATCTTTGAGCGGGTGGAACCATTCGCCGTGGTACACAAGCCTGGCCCAGTGCGCATCAAGCTGGCGCTTCAACTGGATTTCCTCTTTGGTCAGGCAGAACTGCTCCAGGTCGCGGTGCAATTTCAGCAAAATGGTAGCAGCAGGAGCCTCGTAGATCTCACGGGATTTCATGCCCATGATACCATCTTCAAAGATGTCAATTTTGCCGATACCGTTGGCCCCGCCTATGATATTCAGTTGCTCGATAATCTGGTCAAGTGGCAGCCCTGTGCCATTCAATGCGACGGGCAATCCATACTCCCAGCTCAAGGTAATAATCGTAGGCTTATCTGGAGCCTTGGCGGATGGTGTCAGCCACATCCAGATCGAGTCGGGCAATTCCGTCGTCAGGTCAATACCGCCACTGGCGATTGAGCGACACCACATGGTTTTGTCATCGCCACCGGCAATCACTTCCTCAACCGGCACGCCGTAATGTTCCATCAGCAACTGTTCCTCACCACGTGTGAGATCGAAGTCGCGCACCGGAACGAAGATGGCAGTCCCAGGTGCGAAGAGGCTGAAGACGTTGTGCATGCGGTACTGATCGTTGCCCTTGCCGGTTGAGCCTTCCATCAAGGCGTCACAGCCAAGTTCCAGGGCCTTCTGCGCCACGCGAGCGGCGATAAGCTGGCGCGTCATCGAGGTGGAGACGGGATATCCGTTATAATCGGAATTTGCCTGGATCGCCTTACTGAGCCACTGTTCGGTGAACTCCTGCTTGGCATTGATGACGAGTGGTGAGATGCCCAACTTCTTCGCTCTTTCGCTGCTCTCGCTTATCTCGGCCTCACCCTGGCCGACATCGACGGAAATAGCAGTGAGCTTGCGTGCGTGGTATTTAAGTTGGGAGAGTTTGACGCAGAGCGTCGAATCGAGTCCGCCCGAATAGGCCAGGGCAATGTGTTTGCCTTGTGGCACGTTAACAGAAGCGATTTTCTGCAACGCCTGTTCGATTGCACTGCTGTGACCGGTAGCTGTGGTCTGGGTTGTGTTTGTCTGAGTGCTGGTTGCCATTGTGTATTACTCCTTCAACTTCCCCAACCTTTCCAGGTTGGGCTGGTGGATTGGGAAGGAGGAGGACCACGTGCTCGAAGGATTGAAACGCGCTTCGCTGAGGCACTCTACTGCGACCGTTCGCAATAAAAAAACCCTCGCCCCTTCCTTAACAACATTGAAGGGACGAGAGCTGCAATTGGCTCCCGTGGTGCCACCCTGATT
>Ga0187817_10001484_pt1 | contig 11539 bp, 9 predicted proteins | sample NC_wetland_sal_i_17_FD_132431 | JGI IMG/M metagenome (GOLD analysis project Ga0187817, IMG submission 132431) | Wetland sediment microbial communities from Neuse River Estuary, North Carolina, USA - SO4_2 | ecosystem: Environmental > Aquatic > Freshwater > Wetlands > Sediment | place: USA: North... | reverse complement strand
GCCGGATCGTAAGCGAGCATCGCATCGGTACCGAGAGAGCGCTGACGACCGAAAGTCAGCGTGCCAAAATGCGCTGACGATATACCACCATAGATTTCGTCATTGAAGGGTTGGCCCGCGCGCGCGCCATCGATGGCGTACGAATAGCTGCTCCTGGGAAGGCCGTTGTTGATGATGTCAGTCTTCGACGCGTTGGCGAGCAGGCCGGATTGCGGATTGATGCCAGTGGAAGCGTTGAACACCACAGACCATCCAGGCAGAAACTCTTCCTTGCCCCTGATGCCCAGACCCGTCTGCTGCAGGTTGTTCGGTGCGAGGAGGAATCGATGTTGATAGCCGTTTCGGTTTACCAGAGATGCGCCTTCATAGTTGTAGCCGTTTTCCGGTAAGCCGTGGCTGACCCAGCCGACGCCGACGTCGTAGGCGCCGTACACTGTGATGCCGTGCCAGGTCAGGGTGCAATCGGTGGTGGCGAACTCGTGGCCGCTCGTGCAAGGGTCGGGTGTCTTCTGCGCCGCTAAGAACCTGGACGAAAGACAGAAAACCATCATGGTGAATAGCAGACCAGCGCGACGCATGCACAGCCTCCAGCAGCAAAATTGAGCCGAACAAGAATCAGCAGTGTATATGAAATACGGTTATTATGTCCAAAGATAAACGAATTTATATCATTCATGCTGCGCTTTTTCACGAATGCCTTGACTCGCTGGGCTGACCGCTATGTGCTCAGCCAGGAGTGTCGTCCTGAGCGGAATGGCTGGCGGGCGGTAGCTCGGCAGCCACGCAGTCGAAGGATCCCTGCCCGCTTGTCTGCTGCCGGCCGCCAGGCGCCGAATGCGGCACCGCAAATGGCAGACGTTCCCATGGCCGCCTTCACAAACGCGCATAGGGGTCCTTCGACTCCGTTGACGTCCGCCTCCGCGGAGGTCAACTGCGCTCAGGGTGACAAATGAACGAGTTTTCCCCAAGGTGAACTACACTTACCTCTATGCCTGACAAACCGAAGGCTCCTCCCGAGAACCTGCTCCGCCCGCGCGACGCAGCCGTCCAACTGCAGATCAGTTATCCGACGATCAAGCAGTGGATCTACCACCGCAAACTCCGCGCGGTGAAGACTCCCGGAGGCCACTACCGCATCCCGCAATCGGAGATCGACCGCCTGCTCTACCGCACTCGCGGCCATAACGAGGGCGAGCGCCGCGTCACGTTCCAGCGCATCAGCGGACGCAATCAACTCGTCGGCCGCATCGTCGATGTCCGCGTCAGCGGCCTCGTCGGCCAGGTCACTCTCTCCGTCGGAGGACAGCTCATCACTTCTCTGATAACCTCTGGAGCAGTCCGTGAGATGCAACTGAAAAAGGGCCAGACCGCGGCCGCACTGATCAAAGCTACCGAAGTGATGATCATCCGCGTCTAAGCGGTAGTGACCTCACCCCCGGGACATGAATCTCCGCTGACTTGGAGTCACCATGCGAACATTTTTGTCGGTGTCAGCCATCCTGCTGACCCTGTCTACGATTGCCGCGTCCGCCGACGCCAGCCTTGAGGCGCGCCGCAAAGCTCTCAACGATCTTCTGCAGGAGCAATGGGAGTACACGCTGCGCTCCAGCCCGCTCTATGCGTCATTCCTTGGCGACAAGCGCTACAACGATCAACTTGACGATTTGTCGCAAAAGCATATCGACGAAGATCTCGCGCAAGCCCGCCGCTTCCTCGATCGTTTTGAAGCCATCGACACGACGGGATTCCCCGAGCAGGAAGCGCTGAACAAGCAGTTGATGGTTCGCGACCTGAAGATCAATCTGGAAGGCGCCAAATTCAAGGATTGGGAAATGCCCGTTAACCAGTTCAACGGCGCTCACATCTTTTTGCCGCAACTGGTAAGCGTTCTCTCGTTCGCCAATGTGAAGGATTATGAAGACTACATTTCGCGGCTGCACAAAATGCCGCTCTTTTTCGAGCAGACGATGGTGCAGATGCGCAAAGGCATGGCCGATGGACTGATGCCTCCGAAGCTCCTGCTCGAGCAGGTGGTGGAACAATCGAACGGAATCGCGACGACGCCAACCGAGAAGAGTCCCTTCGCGCAGCCCTTCGACAAATTTCCGGACGCCGTGCCGGAAGCCGACCGCAAGCGTCTCCGCGATGGCGGGCTGGCCGCGATTCACGACGAAGTGCTGCCCGCCTATGTCAAATTTACGGCGTTCGTTCGCGACGAATACGCGCCCAAGGGACGCTCCGAACCCGGAGTCTGGGCCCTGCCGGATGGCGCTGAGCGCTATGCCTTCCGCGTGAAAGAAGCCACAACAACGAACTCGACGCCGGAGGAAATTCACCAGATTGGCCTGGCGCAAGTGAAGCTCATCGAAGACCGCATGCTCGGCGTGGCCAAGCAACTCGGATACGCCGACCTGAAGAGCTTTTACGCTTCGATTCCGACGAACCCCAAGATTCACGTGCACTCGCGCGAAGAGATTCTCGATCTTTATCGCAAATACATCGATCAGATGTACACAAAACTCCCGGATCTATTCGGAAGGCTGCCGAAAGAAAAACTCGAAGTCTTGCCGATCGAAGAGTTCCGCGAGAAGGGAGCCTCCACGCACTACATGGAAGGCACGGTCGACGGCACGCGCAAAGCCCACGTCATGGTCAATACTGGAGACTTCGAGAAGCGCACCACGCTCGACATTGAGACCACGTCGTATCACGAAGGTGTTCCCGGCCATCATCTGCAGATTTCGATTGCCCAGGAGTTGCCCGGCCTGCCGCCGTTCCGGCAGCACGAGTACTACACCGCCTACACCGAGGGCTGGGCACTCTACTCCGAAGAGCTGGGCAGAGAGGTGGGATTCTACCAGGACCCATACAGCTACTATGGCCACCTGCAGGATGACATGCTACGCGCTATCCGCCTGGTCGTTGACACGGGCTTCCACTACAAGCACTGGACGCGCCAACAGGTCGTCGACTTCTTCCACGCGCACTCGGCAATCGACGAACCCGAGGTGCAGGAAGAAACCGACCGTTACAGCGCATGGCCGGCACAGGCACTCGGCTACAAAATCGGACAATTGGAAATCTTCAAGCTTCGCCAATACTCGAAAGATCAGCTGGGCGGGAAGTTCGACATCAAAGCCTTCCACGACGAAGTGCTGAGTGGCGGCGCGCTTCCGCTTGATGTCTTAGGCCAACGCATCCACGAATGGGTCGCGACCCAGAAAGCGCAAGCCGCAACCCCGCATGCAACACAAGGCCAATAGTCGAGGGTAATTGGAAAGTAAAGAAGAGTGCCCCATTTCTCGCGCGCATTTTGCGCGAGAAACGGGGTTTCTTGTATGTCAAAACGCGCTGTGTGTACAACCGTGGAAGAGCGGCCCTTCAAGGGCCGCGTAAAGCGTCCTGAATTGAAGATCCGGGGCTTTAGCCCCGTTGCTGCAAACAAAAAAGCCCCGGCAAAAAGCCGGGGCCTGTTCGAACAGTCCTGAACATCAGTCTCCCGAAACCGCCATTTCGATCAACCGTCCATTGGGAGCGGCCACCAATCCCTGCTCCACATCCTCCAGGGTGATGCGCTTGATATCCCAAGCCAGCCCGAGCTTCTGCAGCGCCCAAATGCCGTACCAATTCGTATCAATCTCATACCAGGTAAAGCCATGCGACGCCGACGTCGGATGCGCATGATGATTGTTATGCCATCCCTCGCCGAAAGTCAGCAAGGCTACCCACCAGCTATTAGTGGAAAGGTCGCGGGTCGCAAAGCGCCGCGAACCCCAGGTATGCGTAGCCGAGTTCACCAGCCAGGTGCAGTGCAGCAAGAACACCGTGCGCAGGAAGGTTCCCCACAACAGCAACGGCAGCCCACCGATAAAGTACAGCGCAACTCCAACAACGACCTGCGGAACATAGTGATACTTCGTCATCCAGACATGAAACCTGTCTTTGGCAAGATCGGGAACATAACGTGCCAGCGTCGTCGCATCGTGATGCATCGACTTGCCCATCAGGATCCATCCCATGTGCGCCCACCACTTGCCATCGATCGGCGAGTGCGGATCGCCTTCCTGATCCGAATGCTGATGATGAATGCGGTGCGTGGCCACCCAGAAAATCGGTCCGCCCTCGAGCGCCAGCGTGGCGCAGAACGTCAGAAAATACTCGACCCACTTGGGCGTTTTAAATCCGCGATGCGTCAGCAGCCGGTGATAGCCCATTCCGATGCCAAGGCTGCCCGCCACCCACCACAAAAAAATTGCCGTGAATAATCCCTTCCACGTGAAAAAGAAGAGAGCCGCTATGGCTCCCACGTGAAACAGCGCCATAAAAATCGCGGTAATCCAGTTGACTTCGCCTTTCGCGGCTTGCGCTCTTTCCAGATCTTCCAGTTGCATATTCAAAGGGGACCCCATTTCCCGTAGTCTTCGACGTTGAAGAACCTTCGTTAAACTATCAGGAGACGAGAGCCTGGCACGTAATACTTCTGTAATAGCGGGATTTCGCTCAGTACGCCGGTAACAGAGCGGAACTCTGTGAGCTTGACGCGCCGCAAACTGGCAAGAATTTCAGTTTATTTTCTTGAGTCGCGCATGCGTCCGAAAGAATCAGACCAAACACCTAGACGCCATGCCAGAACTAGAAATCGATTCCCTCCCGACGATCGACGAAATCAAGTCCGCGCAAGATCTCGTTTATTCGGTCATGCAGCCGACTCCACAGATCGTGTGGCCACTGTTATGTGAGCGGCTCGGCACAGAAGTCTGGATGAAGCACGAAAACCACACGCCCATCGGCGCCTTCAAAGCGCGCACCGCGGTCGTTTACGCGGCAGAACTGTTTCGCGGCGCCGAGGCCATCACCGGACTCGTTACCGCAACCCGTGGCAATCACGGCCAGTCGGTAGCTCTGGCAGCGAAGCGGTTCGATGTACCAGCCCACATCGTGGTTCCGGAGGGCAACAGCCCGGAGAAGAACGCCGCCATGCGCGCACAGGGCGCCAACCTGATCGAGTTCGGCCACGACTACCAGGAGTCGAAAGAACAGGCGCAGAAGTTGGCGGCCGAGCGCGGATGGCACTTCGTCCCGTCGTATCACCGCGACATCGTGAAAGGAGTGGCGACGTACTGGCTGGAATTCTTCTCGTCGGTCGACGACGTCGACGTAGTCTACGTCCCGATCGGCCAGGGCTCCGGCATTTGCTCGTGCGTGGCAGTGCGCAACGGCCTGAGCCTGAAAACAAAAATCGTGGGAGTCGTCGCGGCCGGCGCACCCGCGTACGCTCTCTCGTTCGAAGCGGGCCGCAAGATCGCCGCACCAGTGACCACATTGCTCGCCGACGGCATGGCATGCCGAGTCCCTGACGATGCATCGCTTGCAGTCGTGCTGCAGAATGTCGAGCGCGTCATCCAAGTGACTGAAGAAGAGATCGCCGAGGCTATGCGCATCATTTTCCCGGCAACGCACAACGTAGCAGAAGGCGCTGGAGCCGCAGGATTTGCAGCAGCGTTAAAGGAGAAGGAATCCCTGAAAGGCAAACGCGTCGGAACAGTGTTGAGCGGCGGCAACGTCGATCGCGAAGTCTTCGCCAAGGTCCTGCAGGGGTAGTGTCGCAGCACCGGCGTCCCCGCCGCGCCCCCACGCTCGCAGATCTTGCAAAGCTGCTACCCAAAGGAAATGCTGCCCGCGCGACCGTAGGAGAGCGGCCCTTCAAGGGCCGCGAAGAGTCCCCAAAAAATAAATGGGCTTCAGCCCCGCTCGTTACGCTGCCTTCCCTTTCACCTGCACGCCAGCCCACTTCTCCAGCAGCGTGAGCGTCGCTGCGTAATCCAGATCCTGGTGCCCGTCTTCGGTCGCCATCTCATACACTTCCTCGACCGTCTCCAGCCCGGGCAACTTCACGCGCGCCTCTTTCGCCGCTTCCAGCGTCAGGCGAATGTCTTTATGCATGAGTCGCAGCGGAAAATTCGGCGTGAAGTCGCGTTGCAGAATGAACGGAGCCTTGTACTCGACCACGCCCGACCGCACCATCGTGGCCTCAATCAGCGAAACCAGTTGCTGCGTGTCGACCCCCAGCTTCGTCGCCAAAGTCAGAGCCTCGGCGAAACCTTCATAGATCATCGCGATCTGCAGATTCATCGCGAGCTTGGTCGCCTGTCCCTTGCCGGTTTCGCCCATGCGGAAAATCTTCTTCCCCATGGCGGCGAACAGAGGCTTCAGCCGCTCGACCTGCTCTTCCGCGCCACCAACGATAAACACCAGCGTCCCATCGCGCGCGCCGATTTTTGATCCCGTCATCGGCGCGTCGACCCAGGCCACACCTTTCTGCGCGAGCCGCTCAGCAAACTTCATCGTGGCCGACGGAGAAATCGTGCTCGAATCCGCGACAATCGCGCCTTCTGCGAGCGACGGCTCCGCGCCTTCTTTGCCGAAGATCACCTCTTCCACGGCGTCTGTGTCGGAGACACAAAGCCACACCACTTGCGCGCCTTGCGCCGCCGCGGCCGGAGTGGGAGCCACGCCCGCTCCCTCCACCAGCTTTCCCGGAGTGCGGTTCCACACCGTGACTTCGTGCCCGGCCTTCACCAGATTCGTGGCCATCGCCTGGCCCATGATGCCCAACCCCAGAAACGCAACTCGCATGCGGACTTCTCCTTCGTCCCAGTCGCGACGCAATAAAAGAGGAACGCTTCGGATTAGATATGACGCGCACGCGCAAGGTCAAGCAAGGGCGCGATTTTCGTCGCGCCGCCCTCCCGCCAGTCGGGCAGTGTGAAATTTCCTTCACATCGACACCCTCGCAACTCTTGGGATATAGTGCGCGGGATAACCTCGAACCCGGTTCTGTGGACCCGTTTCGACCCCTGCGGAAAACTTGAATCTCCTCACACCAAGGAAAGTTCTCATGAGAAGCTCACTGCCCAACTTCTTTCGTGGAGGCCGCATTCTGGCCTTGACCACCGTGCTGGCCATGTCGCTGGCGTTCGCCCTTCGCGCTTCCGCACAAAGCCCGATCGTAAGAATCAGCGTCGATAATCTCACCAACAGCGACAGCGATCACAAAACCGAAGTCGAGCCCGATACATTCGCGTGGGGCAGCACGATCGTCAGCGCGTTCCACGTAGCCCGGCGTCCGGGCAGCATCGGATGGGGCAGCGGTGACGTCGGCTTCTCTACTTCGACCGACGGCGGCAAAACCTGGCACTTCGGCGATCTCCCTGGTCTCACCGTGAACTACAAGGGTGGAACCTTCGGGGCCGCGGCCGATCCTTCGGTCGCCTATGACGCCAAGCACGGCCAGTGGCTGATCTCGACTCTTCCTCTCGTGGGACTGAGCGATGCCTCCGGCAAAATCGGCGACGTCGCCGTCAGCCGCTCCTCTGATGGCATCCACTGGGGCAACCCCATCATGATCGACTCGACCGCGCTCGACGACAAGAACTGGACGGTCTGCGACAACACGACCACCAGCCCTTATTACGGCAACTGCTACACCGAGTGGGATCAGGCGTTCGGCTCGGGCGACGTTCTGATGAGTGTCTCGAGCGACGGCGGACAAACCTGGGGCCCCGGCCTGCCTTCTTCCGACCACGCCGGCGGACTCGGCGGCGAGCCGCTCGTGCAGCCGAACGGCACCGTCATCGTCCCGTTCGCGGGCGGAGGCATTGACGTCTTCAGTTCCACCAACGGTGGCGCCAGCTGGGGCAAGAGCCAGCAGATTGCAACGATTGATGAACATTTCGTGGCAGCAGACCTGCGCAATCCGAATCTGCCCTCCGCGGGAATCGACGGCGCCGGCAACGTCTACGTCGTATGGTCCGATTGCCGCTTCCGCTCTAGGTGCGCCGAGAACGACGTGGTCATGAGCACCAGCGCCGACGGCAAAACTTGGGCTACCGTTGCCCGCATTCCGATCGATCCGACCACCAGTGCAGTCGATCACTTTATCCCTGGCATCGGAGTCGATCCCACCACTTCCGGTGCGAACGCGCACCTCACGATCGTCTACTACTACTATCCGCAGGCCAACTGCAACACCAGCACCTGCCAGCTCGACGTAGGGTTCACCACTTCGGTTGACGGCGGCGCGACCTGGACCGCCGGCAAGAAAATCGCCGGCCCCATGAACGTAAGCTGGCTCCCCAACTCCGACAACGGGCCGATGGTCGCAGACTATATCGGCGTCTCCTATGTGAATGGCAATCCGTTCGGAGTCTTCGCCGTCGCGCAGGCAAACAGTGGCACAACCTACAGCGAAGCCATGTACACCACAAAGAGCGCGTTGCCGGTTTCGTTCGACGAGCCCCGCTTCAGCTCGGTAGACGATCACCCGGTTCCTAACGCCCACTCTGATTACCAGAAGAAATTCTTCTACGACGACGAAGGCAAGCGCGAAATCCCGCGCGAGAGGTGGATTGGTCAGTAGTGCCGAGTACCGAGTGGTCAGTAGCCAGTGGTCCGTGAGTCAGAACTGATCACTGACCACTGCGCACTGGTCACTTTGCCGTACGACCGAACATTTCAAATCTTTACAAGTCTTTAGCTCGCAACTCGGTACTCGGTACTCGCAACTCACTTGTTACCGCCGTACTCGCTCCAAACCGGAAAAGCATCGGGCAGCCACCGGATTTCATCTAAACTTTCAAAGGTTAATCGCTGGTTAAAAGATGCGCTGCATCGGAATGATTACTCGGTAGACGGCGCCGTACAGGATTAGCATGAAGGGGTAAGACCCCTGGGCTCTGTTTTAGGATGATCAAGCAAACGCTGCGTAATCCGGCTCTGCGTAAGCGCGCCACCCAGTTCACTCGTCTCGTGCGCCACTCCGCGGTCACTCCGCGCAGCGGCGAATCTCACAAACCGCGCCTCGCCACGAATGGTGAACTCGGCGTCACGTTCATCGGCCACGCCAGCTTCTTCGTGCAGATCGGCGGCAAGAGCGTCGTGATCGATCCAAATTTTGCGCGGTGGCTGTTTGTGCTGAAGCGTTTGCGCCGGCCCGGCCTGCGCATCGCCGACCTGCCGGCCATCGATCTCGTCCTGGTTTCGCACGCTCACTTCGATCACCTACATCGCCCGTCGCTGCGTGCGATCGTGCAGAACAATCTCCGCGCCCGCGGCACTGCCCCGGCCATCATTATTCCGACGCACGTTTCTGATCTGGTCTCCGATCTTGGCTTCTCCGAAATCATCGAGCTCGACTGGTGGAAGAGTTCGCGCCTGGCGAATCTGCAGGTCACGCATGTCCCATCTCGCCACTGGGGCGCGCGCATCCTGAAAGATTCGCACCGCGGCTATGGAGGCTTCGTCCTCAAGGCCGGCAAACACTCGGTCTATCACGCGGGAGACACCGCGTACTTCGCAGGCTTCCGCGAAATCGGACGCCGTCTCGCCCCCGACGTCGCCCTGCTTCCCATTGGCGCTTACAATCCGTCGACGTTCCGCAACGTCCATGCCGATCCTGCCGATGCCACGAAAGCGTTCCTCGATCTCAAGTCCCGTTGGATGGTCCCCATGCACTACGGCACCTTCCGCCTGTCGCACGAACCGGTGGATGAGCCGCTGCAGTTGCTGGATCAGGAAGCCACGGCGCTAGGAATAAAGGATCGCGTAGTGGTACTAGAAGAAGGCGTAACCAGATTCTTCTAGTAGCGCCGGCGCCCCGCCGGCTGTCGCGAGGCCGTTCCGGCCTCGCATCGGACCTAGGCGAACCGTGGCGGGGATCCCGTCGTTCTCAGTTCCATATTCCCTGGCTCGGTGCCGCCAATTTTTTCTCCGTCCGTTGACACTTCCGAGCCTGTTTTGGTGTAGACTGCCTTTCGCTAAATGTTCGCCTACAAGGAGGCTCTATGCCAGTCAAGCCAGTTCCCGACGGATACCACACTCTCACCCCATTCCTGACCTGTCGCGATGCCGCCCGCGCGATCGAGTTCTACAAGCAAGCCTTTAGCGCCGAAGTGCGCGGCGGCGGCGTTGCCAAAGGTCCCGACGGTAAAGTCATGCACGCGGAATTGAAGATCGGCGACTCCGTCATCATGCTCAGCGACGAATACCCCGAATTCGGCTCGCTGTCGCCGCAGTCGATTGGCGGCTCCGCGATGGGCCTGCACATTTACGTCGATGGCGTCGATGCCGCTTTCGAGCGCGCTGTCAAGGCGGGCGCCAAGGTCGACATGCCCGTCATGGATCAATTCTGGGGCGACCGCTATGGCAAACTCACCGATCCCTTCGGGCACAAGTGGTCCATCGCCACTCACGTGAAAGACATGTCTGAAGACGAAATGAAGAAGGGCATGGACGAAGCCATGGCCAAGGCAGAAGAAAAGATGAAGAAAACCGCGTGACGCGCGATGTCAAAGGGGACAGTCTCTGCAACTGTCCCCTCATTTTCAATCAATCCAGAAGCTTGAGGTCGCGCAGCAGACCCCTCAGATCGGAAATGCCCTCTTCGATGTCGTAGTGAAATCCGCTCAGTTCTTCGTCTTGTGAAACCAACGTGAGAAACCGCACAACGATCTCCGCCTGCTTTCGATCGAAACAACTCAATCGTTCCCGCAGCCATGCGGTTCGCGCCGGATCCTCCCTCCCCAGGTTGGGAGTGAGCGCGTAAACCGTAAACTCGCACACCTCCGAGTTCAGGTCGAAATGCCGCAAGGAATACCGCAAATACGCTGGGAGAAAATAGTGAAACGCTTTCGGTGTAAAGAAAGAGAGCGACTTGTTCGCTTCAATTTTCGCATCCTCGATCTGCAGCCAAGGCTGTTCATAAAATTCCGCCGTTATAGCGCTGCACTCGGGACAGTCGCTTCCGCACTCGGTGATTGGATTCGGCAACAGGCTGGCCTCGAACGCCTTCTCGATGGCAGCGATCAGCTTCATTCTTTCCTCCGCCGCGCCTGTCGGTTTCTCCTCGCTCATAGAGTCTCAATACGCCAGCAGAATTCTCAGATCGCGCAGATTATTCCCAGTCGGCCCCGTCTCAATCGCATCGCCGAGCGCGCAAAATAGCGGATAGGCATCAAACTTCTCAAGCGCCGCACGCACGTCCAAACCACGAGCGAGCGCGCGTTCCACAGTAGAGCCATCGACTACAGCCCCCGCCGCCGAACTATTTCCATCCACTCCGTCCGTGCCCGCGCTGAGCACCGTAATATTCTCGCCCGCAATCCTCTCCGCACAGGCCAGAGCAAACTGCTGATTACGTCCGCCCACTCCGCTATCCGTGACCTTCACCGTCACTTCCCCGCCGGAAATCAAGCACACCGGGGAGAACTGCTTCCGCAATGCGCGCGCCCTGGCCAGCAGATAGTCCGCGGCCTTCGCGTAATCCCAGTCGTCGCAGGAATTGTCGACATGCACGATGAATCCACCACGTTCCGCGGCGACGCTCGCCGCCTCAACCGCGCTTTGATTCGAAAGCACAGTCCACCAGCGCGCCCTCACAAACGCCGGATCATCCGATTTCGCCGTCTCTTCGAGCAGGTGACGCTCAAACAACTCTCGGGTCGAAGCCGGAAACTGCTTCAGCAACTCATACTTCTCGGCG
>Ga0187817_10001482_pt1 | contig 11543 bp, 11 predicted proteins | sample NC_wetland_sal_i_17_FD_132431 | JGI IMG/M metagenome (GOLD analysis project Ga0187817, IMG submission 132431) | Wetland sediment microbial communities from Neuse River Estuary, North Carolina, USA - SO4_2 | ecosystem: Environmental > Aquatic > Freshwater > Wetlands > Sediment | place: USA... | reverse complement strand
CGGTACGCCTTGTGGGCGAGCATCGGGGGCCGGCAACAGTCTCCCACGGCGTAGATATGGGCCAGGTTCGTCGCTTGACGGTCATTGACCGGGATGAACCCGGTCTTGGCGTCCCGCTCCACGCCGGCCTCTTCGAGGCCGAGGTCTTGGGTGGCGGGCTTCTTTCCCACGGTCACGAACAGCCGCTCGGCTGAGAGATCTTCCCTCGTCCCGTCCTCCTCGACGGTGAGGCGAACGCCGTCCCCGGTGCGGTCGAGGGAGACCGCTTTCGTCGCAGTGTGAATCTTGACCCCCCGAGCCTCCAGCCGCCGCGTCAGCTCCCGGGCGAGGTCCGGGTCCATTCCCGGCAGCAGTTGCGGCATCAACTCCACGATCGTGACCTGACATCCCGCGACCGCGGCGAACTCTCCGAGCTCACAGCCGCTGACGCCGCCCCCGAGGACGAGCAATGACTTCGGGAGCGAGGTCCAGTTCAACACGTCGTAGGCGGTGTCGACCTTCGCACCGTCCGTTTCGAACCCGCGGAGCGACACCTGCACGGCACCCGTGGCGATGATGGCCTGTTCGAAATCGATCCTTTCTTTGCCGCCGTCCGGCGCGGTCAGTTCCGCCGAGCGCGGGCCGGTAAATCGAACCGTTCCCGGCAGCACCGTAACGCCCGCACTCTTGAGCAGGGAGGCGACGCCCTGCCGTTCCTTCCCCACCACCGCGTCCTTCCACCGTTGCGTCACGGCAAGATCGAGTTGGAAGTCGCCCGTCGTACGGAGCCCCACCTCGGGGCCTTCCGTTCGCATCGCATCGTAGAGGGACGCGACGTGGATCAGCGCCTTCGAGGGAATGCAGCCGCGGTTGAGGCATTCCCCGCCGAGCTGGTCCTTCTCGACGAGCAAGCTCGGCCGACCCAGTTGGCCGAGCCGGATCGCCGCGATGTATCCGCCCGGTCCCCCGCCGATTACGAGCGCCCCCGTGGTTCGGGAGTACGTCCCGGCCATCGTTACGTCCCCGCGGAGGGCGGGGCGGCGGCCGGCGCGAACACATCGCGCTCCAACGTGTCGGGGCCGGGGGGCGCCGTCCGCTCTGCGGCCGCAATCGCCTCGCGGAGCGTGGCGTCGATCTGCCGGTCCATCTCCCGGACCAGGTCCTGTGAGAGGAGCCCGAGCGCGCCGAGCAGGTGCTCCATCCGAAGCACCGGGTCGTGCTCCGCCGCCCGCTCCTTCCAGTCCGCCGGCTGGTAACGGCCCGGATCGTCGGACGTCGAGTGGGCGCTCATCCGGTACACGACGAATTCGAGCAGGGTAGGCCCGTCGCCCCGGCGCGCGGCCTCGAGCGCCTCTGACAGCTGCAGGTAAGTCTCGATGAAATCGGAGCCGTCCACACGGTGTCCGGGCATTCCGTAAGCGGCGCCCTTCTGCGCAAGCTCGGCGACCCGGCTCTGTTTCTCCACCGGGAGCGAGATCGCCCACTGATTGTTGGTGCAACAGAATACGACCGGCAGATGGAATACCCCGGCAAAGTTCATCCCGGCGTGGAAATCGTTGACCGAGGTTGCTCCGTCCCCGAAGAAGCCCAGGGAGACCGCGTCGTCCTTCCGGAACCGGAACCCGTACGCGCACCCGACGGCCTGGCTGATCTGCGTGCCGACGCAGCTCGACATGGAGACGTACCGCACCTCCCGGGCCGTGGGATGGCAGGGCATTTGGTGGCCGAGGGCCGGGTCGAGGCTGTCGGCGAACAAGTGATGGACGTAGGTTCCGAGCGGATGGCCGCGGACGAGGGCGACGAGTTGCTCCCGAAGTCCGGGGAAGACCCAGTCGTTCTCCCGCGTCGCGAGACCGGCCGCGATGCTCACCGCTTCCTGGCCGGTCGCGGGTCCGTAGAACCCCACGCGGCCCTGCCGTTGGAGGGCGACCATCCGGTCGTCGAGGGCCCGGGCCGTTCGCATCCAACGGTATGCGGTCCAAAGGAGGCTTGACCAGTCGGACCCGAGCCGACGCTCGAGGTCGGGCGCCGAATAGGGGAGAGGAAGCGGAGCAGGTCCCGCGCTCATTTGAGTTCCGCGAACAACTGGTGGGGGTCCTCCAGGTAGGACTTGACCACCGCGATGAACTGGGCCCCGATGATCCCGTCCAGCACCCGATGGTCGAGCGAGAGGGAGAGGTTCATCAGGTCGGCGGGGCCAATCGTTCCATCGGCCCGATACACTGGGCGACGGGTGATCCGGTGGACACCGAGGATGGCCACCTCCGGGTAGTTTAGGATGGGGGTCGCCAGCACGCCCCCCAGGGCGCCGAGGCTTGTGATCGTGAAGGTGCCTCCGCTCATCTCCTCTCGAGTGAGCTTCCCCTCGCGCCCCTTGTCGGCGAGCTCCTGGATCTCCCGAGCGATGTCGGTGACGCTTTTCTGGTCGGCGTGGTGGATCACCGGGACCAGGAGTCCTTCCGGCGCAGCGGTCGCGATGCCGATATTGTACGACTTGTGGACCTCGAGCTCCTGTCGCTCGTCGTCGAAGCGGGCATTCACCCGCGGGTAGGCCCGAAGGCCCGCGACCACGCCCTTCACGACGAACGGCAGGTAGCTCAGCCGGACGCCCTTCTTCTCGACGTGCTTGGCCATCCGGTCGCGCAGTTGGATGAGTTCCGACACGTCCACCTCCTCGACGTACGTGTAGTGGGCGGCCTTGTGCGTCGACTCCGTCATGTGTTCGGCGATGACGCGTCGGATCCCTCGAAGAGGAATGCGTTCGAGAATGTCTGCGTCGGGCGGAGGGGGCCCGGCGCGGGGCTTCTCCGCCGGCGGAGCCACCGCGGTCGCGGCGGGCACAGGCGTCACGGCCGCGGGCCTAACAGCCGGAGCTCGAGTCAGGTCGCTCTCGAGGATCCTACCGCTCGGCCCAGAACCGGAGACCGTCGCGAGGTCGATTCCCCGCTCAGCGGCCATCCGACGCACGTAGGGGGCAGCCAGGTATCGCGCCGAGCCCGATGGCCCGACCGAGGTGGCGGGAGCAGATGCGCTGGGAGAAGGAGGCAGGGGAGGGGGGGTGGTAAGGGCGGCGGGGGGAGTCGCGGACACCGCGCCGCTCGCGGGCGCCGTCGCGTCTCCCGCCACCTCGAGGGTCACGAGCACGCCCCCGACTTTGACCTTCTCGCCCTCCTGAGCGTAGATTCGCACGACCTTGCCGGTCTTGGGCGAAGGAATCTCAACGTTCGCCTTGTCGGTGAGGACGGAGACGAGAGGGGCGTCCTCCTGGACAGTGTCCCCCTCGTGCACGAACCAACGGACGACCTCGCCTTCGGCGACTCCTTCCCCGACGTCCGGCAACCGGAACTCGTACTGCATCGTGCGTTCTCCTCCTACCCGGCCTTCACGGTCTCCAGGATTCCCTGACGGATGCGCGCGGCGTTCGGGAGGTACAGGTTCTCCAAGGCGTACGGGAACGGGGTGTCGAACCCTGTCACGCGCGCGATAGGAGCCTTGAGTGAGAAGAACGCCTTCTCCGAGAGGATCGCGGAAAGCTCGGCGCCGTACCCGCAGAACCGGGCCGCTTCGTGGGCGATCACTGCTCGGCCGGTCTTTTCCACCGAGGCCAGCACGGCCGCGGCGTCGAGCGGAACCAGGGTTCGGAGGTCCACGAGCTCGGCGGAGATTCCCTCCGCCTCGAGCGACTGACAGGCCTCCGTCGCCGGCGGGATCATCGCACCATACGCGAAGACGCTGACGTCGGTGCCCTCGCGGACCGTTCGAGCCTTGCCGAGCGGCACCCGGACGTCTCCGTCCGGCACTTCTCCCGTGACGGACCGATAGAGCCGCTTCGGCTCGAGGAACATGACCGGATCGGGGTCGAAGATCGCCGACAACAGGAGTCCGTAGGCGTCCGCCGGAGTGGAGGGAACGACCACCTTGAGACCCGCGGTATGGGCGAAGTAGGCCTCGGTGCTCTGGGAGTGATACATCCCTCCCTTGATCCCACCGCCGTACGGGGTTCGGATCACGACGTGGCACGGGTACTGGCCGCCGGACCGGTAGCGGAACTTCGCGAGCTCACTCACGATCTGGTCGAATCCCGGGTAGATGAAATCCAAGAACTGGATCTCCGCGACCGGCTTCAGGCCATACAGCGCCATCCCGACGGCCGCGCCGATGATCCCGGTCTCCGACAATGGCGTGTCGATCACCCGGTCCGTGCCGAAGTCCTTCAGAAGACCTTCGGTGGCCCGGAACACGCCCCCGTTGACGCCGATGTCCTCGCCCAGCAGGAGGACCTCCGGGTCGGCGGTCATCGCCGTCCGGAGCGCCCGGTTGACGGCTTGGACGAGCGTCATGTCCGTCATGGCTTCACCACCCCCGTCCGAATCATCTCCTCCAATTGATGGCGCTGCTCGTCCAGCGCGGGGGTACGGCTCGCGAACACGTCATCCAGGAACGACAAAGGATCCGCGGGCCCGATCGACTCCGTGTGGGTCACGGCGGCCGCGATCTCCGCGCGGACCTCCTCGGTCAGCCTGGCGTCCTGCTCTTCCGACCATGTCCCCGCGTCGATCATCTCGTGCTTGAGTCGCCCGATCGGGTCGCGCTTCTTCCACTCGGCCAGCTCCGCGTCGGTGCGGTAGCGCCGTGGGTCGTCAGAGGTCGAGTGCGGGCCGAGACGATAGACCAAGACCTCGATGAGCGTCGGGCCGCCCCCGGACACCGCTCGGGCGCGGGCTTCTCGTACCGCCCGGAAGACCTGGTGAACGTCGTTTCCGTCCACGACGACGCCGGGAACTCCGTAGGCGGCTCCCTTCTCGGCCAGGGTCTTGGACGCGGTCTGACGGCTTCGAGGGAGCGAGATCGCCCACTCGTTGTTTTGGCAGAAGAAGATCGTCGAGGTCTGGAACACGCCACCGAAATTGAGGCCGGCGTGGAAGTCGTTCGAGCTCGTCGCTCCATCCCCGAAGAACGGGATGGTGACGATCGGGTCACTACGACGACGCGCCGCCATGGCCGCCCCGACCGCTTGGATGATCTGTGTCCCGATTGGGCTCGACGCGACGACAAAGTTCCGGTCTCGGTATCCGTAGTGGTTGGGCATCTGCCGGCCCCTCAAGCGGTCCGCCGAGTTGCCGAAGAACTGATCGAGGAGCTCCTCCGGGGTGACGCCCCGGGTCAAGGCCACGCCGAGCTCCCGGTACGCTGGAAAGACCCAGTCCTTGGGGTCCAGAGCCCACGCGCAGGCGACCTGGGCGCCTTCCTGGCCCATGACCGGGACATAGAATCCGATGCGGCCCTGCCGTTGCATCGTGAGACATCGCTCGTCGAGGGTCCGGGCGAGGAGCATCATGCGGTAGATGGGCTCGAGATCTTCCGGCGCGAGTTCGGTCGCCGAGGCGGCCGTCACCGCCTGTCCAGGAACCGATTGCGGCACGAACGAGAGCGCCCGACAGTCCGGAGCGGGGGGGCGATTATAGCTTTGCCCGGAACGACCAACTGGCCAGACCTTGTCTCGACCGAATCCCTGCTCCCGCGCGCACCGAGGGCGGGCCCAACTCAACTCGCGAGGCTTCGGGACATCCAGGGACCGACTCGGTCGTACCCAAGCTTCCGGTAGTACTCGCGGGTTCCCACAGCGCTCATGACGAACAGCGATCGATACCCCGCGCTCCGGGTCCGTTCCTCCGCGGCCTCAAGCAACCCGCGGCCCAGTCCGCGATGCTGGTACTCCCCGTTTCGATGCGCGCCCACGTCTACGGGGACCTCGACCCCCAAGACCTTGAGCTCTCGCACGACGGGCTCCGTGAGGCCGCCCAAAGTGTTCGGTCCCGGGAACCGGAGACGCAGGAAGCCTGCCACGGTGTCCGTCGCGGGGTCCTCCCAGCTCAAGAAGTGCTCCTGCCCGCCGGAGGCCGCGTACGCCTGTGTCCGAAACTCGAGTGTCGACGGAGGGGGAGTGGCCGCTCGCCCCGGCTCTCGGCAGCGAAGACACCGGCACCGGAGACCCTGCGCGTGGAGCCGGGCCCGGGCGATCTGACGAAGGTTCCCGTGGCGCACGCCTGCCGCGATCAAGCGCGCCGGAATGTCCCGCTGGATCCGTTGAATCCGAACGTACGGTGGGAGCTCGGCCTTCTCGCGCGCCAGCAGCTCCGCCGCGGTCTCCGTCTCGTAGGGAGCGTATCGCCCGGCTTTCCATTCATCGTACAGCGCGGTGCCGGGGACGACGAGCGTCGGATAGATCTTCAACATGTCCGGCCGGAAATCCGGATCCTCGAACAGTTTGCGGAAGTCGGCCAAATCCCGATCCGGATCCATGCCCGGAAGGCCCAGCATCCAATGATAGCAAACCTTCAGGCCGCGGTCCCGTGATTCTCGTGTCGCGCGCCGGATCTCTTCGGTGCCGTGCGCCCGTCCGGTCGCCCACAGGACGGGGTCCGTGAGACATTCGACCCCGATCTCGACCCGGGTGACCCCGGCATCGAGGAGTTCGGGCAGGATCTTTCCGTCGCACCAGTCGGGTCGCGTCTCCACGGTAAGGCTCACGCACCGCCGGGCAGCGGTCTCATTGAGCCGCTGGGCCTCTGCGAGGGACGGGGCCGGAGAGTCGTTCAGGCCTTCGAAGACACCTCGGAAAACATCCCGACGGTAGCTCGACGGCCGCGCCGGGAAAGTGCCTCCCATTAGGATCACTTCCACCTTCGAGGTGGAGTGACCCACGGACTCCAGTGACGACAGCCGATGCGTGGTGATCGCCCGTGCGTCGTAGTGGAGCTGAGCTCCCCGCAGGGCCGAGGGCTCTTCCCCGGTGTAACTCTGGGGGGACCGGTTGTCGAGGCCCCCCGGACAGTACGTACACTTCCCATGGGGACAGGCGGCGGGTGCCGTCATCACGGCCACGACCGCGACGCCGGACAGCGTCCGCGAGGGTTTTCGTCGCAGCACCGCGGCCGCCCGGTCCCTGTCCGGAGCCGAGGTTCGGGCCAAGAGCTCCGCGTTGGACAGCATGTGGTCTTCGATCCCCTCCCGGATCCAGCGCAGTTTCTCCCGCTCTAGCTCCGTGCGGTCAGCGGGCACAGTGACAGGGACCAACCCCGTCGGGCCGGTCGTCATCGCTCGAGCCACTGTTGCGTCTCGCCGGTGATCGTGTATCGGGCCCGGCGTAGCTCGTCCAGGTTTCGGCTGCCCGTCAGGAACATCGCGACCTTGAGCTCGTAGATGATCTGCTCGAGTTCCAGGCGCGTCTCCTTGTAGCCTGTCGCCGCGGCCCGCAGCACACCGCCCGCGATACCGGCCGCTGTCGCGCCGAGGGCGACGGCGCGTGCGATGTCCAGACCGGAACGGATGCCTCCGCTGGCCACGATGGGCAGCTCGAGCGGAACTAGCTCCCGGACCGAGACCGGCGAGGGAATTCCCCAGTTCCAGAATATCTTCCCCACCCGGGCTTCCCGCTCGGCCCCCTGCGCGACCGCCCGGTGATGTTCCACCGCCGCGAAGCTCGTGCCGCCGGTGCCGCTGACGTCGAAGGCGCGGACCCCCGCGACCCGGAGTCGCTCGCCGACGTACCGGGAGAGGCCGGCCCCAGTCTCCTTCGCTAGGACCGGCAGCTCTCGAGCGAGCGTCTGAATCTGGTCCAAGCAGCCGCGGGCCTTCCGGTCTCCCTCGGGCTGGACCATCTCTTGGAGGAAGTTGAGGTGGATCGCGAGCGCTTCGGCGCCGATGAGTTCCATTGCGGCGCGGGCCTCGGGGAGGCCAATCACTCGGTCGCCCGGGGATTGAGGGATGATTTGCGGGGCGCCAACATTAGCGAACTTTAGCGGAACCGCGAACTTGGCGACGCAGGAGTAGCTCTCCGGATAGTTTCCCTTGAGGATCGCCGCGCGCTCGCTCCCCACGCCCATCGCGATGCCGACATCAGCGGCGGCCCGGGCGAGGTTGCTATTGATAGTGACCGCCCCCGGGTAGCCGCCCGTCATCCCGGTGATCATGAGGGGCGCTGCTAGGCGCTTCCCGAAGAACTCGACGGACGGGTCCACCTCGTTGAAGTCGATCTCCGGCAACGCGTTGTGGAAGAGTTGCACGTCGTCCCAGTACCGGTACCTACCCTCGACGTTCTGGCCCAGCACTACCTTGACGTGTTCCGCCTTGCGGTGGCTCAGGAGACGGGCCGCGCCGGCCGGAGGCGCGCGTCGGGCCCTATGGGACTTGGGGGCCGCACCAGGTGCCGTAGACCGATTCCCCCCGAAGAGCTCGAGAAAGCGCGCCATGCCGAAGTCCGCTAATAAGCCCTGCGTCAGCGCCGGCGCCGGCGGCGGCGAGCATCGCCTCTGCTTTCGCCCGGATGCCGCCGGTCACGTCGGCGACACCGTCGGCGGGCCGCAGCGACTCGAGCACGTCGGCGGTGAGGCGAGGGATCGGCCGTCGACGCTGCCCCGGCGAGGCCGGCGCGAGGACGCCTTCGACGTCGCTCACGAAGAGGACTCGCCGCGACGGTAGGCCGCGGACCAGTTCGACGGCGATTGTATCCGCGGAGAGGATCGAGAATTCCCACTCCTCGTCCAGAACGACATCGCCGAACGAGACCGGGACGCCCCCGCGTGCGAGCGCGCGACGGAACGGCTCCAGATCGAGATGGTTGAGCTTGCCACCCCGGTTGAGCGAGATCGGCTGCGGGGGCACCGAGAACGGGGAGAGCCCTGCGTCGACGAGCGCCTGGAGAACCGCGCCGTGCAACCGCCGTACCTCGGTGCTAACGATGGCCGCTCCGCGAAGACGATGGGCTCGTTGGGACGAATCCGTTAGGGGCCGAGCGAGGTTCCAGCGGACCGCTCCGGGATGTCCAAACGACCCCGCGCCGTGGAGCAGGACGACGGGCGGGCCGCCGGGAACGGCCAGCTCTTCCGCGAGACGATGGAGAATCTTGGGACGGAGGCGTGCGGCCTCCTTCTTGCGAGTCAGGACGCTGCCGCCCAACTTTACAACGACCGGCTCACCCTCCGGCATGGTCCCGTCCATCTCGCCCTTAGTCCATAGGCCTTGGGGCCCGGGGAGACGTAGCGCTCAGTGGGGGCCCTGGGATCCGGCCCGCGGACTCGCGAGCATAAAGAACCCGAGCGCCGCGGGGACTACCCCGATCCACCAGCTCCAGTCGTTGAGACCCCCCGCGAACCGGATCAAGGCGCCGGTGAGCAGAAACACGCCCACACCGCAGAGGATCGCGGCACAAATCACCCAGGGAATCGAGAGGGTGTTCCTTTCTTCTCGAGAGGCACCCTCCGCCTTGGCGAATTCACTCACGATGGGGCCACGGGGCTGGGTTCTCAAATGGGTTCCGTCCCAACCGCCGTGACTCCTGGGCAACAATCCCCCGACACCTTCAGCTACTGAGAACCCCATATCGGGAGTGGAATGCGGCGATTGGCGCGCCTCAGGAAGGGAACCTCATCGGTCAGTGGCCCGCTGCTCGCGCTCGTAACGGGGGTAGCGTTTGCCCTTGTGCTTCTCGGCTACGTGTCCTATGAAACTGAAGCGTCGTTCGACCCGTGTAGCCCCCACTCCTATGGACCGCCGTATATCAGCCCCGCAATCCCGATCTGTTGGTCTCTCAATCAGCTACCCCAGTATCAGGACGGTTCCGACTGGGCCTACCCGTTCCAGGTCGCGTCTGTGTACACGGGGTTTCCCCTCTTCATCAACAACCTAAGTTTCGACGTTCGCTCGAACGCGGGTCTCACTGCGCCTTTCCAAGCGGTGACGATTCTCAGCCAGGCAGGCCACCTGCTAGCCGAATACAACTACACGCGCGCGCAATGGGATCTTGGGTCCGCTGACAAGGTCACGGTCGGGATGGAGGTGACCCTCCAAGCCGTTACGTCGTTGGCCGGAGACATCGTCTTGATGAACGGCGAGAGTCCAAATGGGGACAGCGAGGACTGGGGTTTCACCCTGACTTGACGGCGTTCTGAGGCTTTCTCCAATCGTGCAGTTTAGCCGCGCTTGAGATGGTGAGTGGTGTGGCGAGTCTGCCCCCCCGAACATTTCCCGAGCGGCGGGTTCTGTCCGGACATCGGGCGGCGGCACCCTCGAACGAGCATGCTGTTCGAATCCGGGGGGCAGGCCATCGAAGGTGGCCTTCAATTCCGCCTAAAAGTCACCGTATGCACTTGCCATCAGGACCGGACGGAGGGAATTCAAGGCAGGTACAGCCTTGAATGCTCGGCATCCGCGATAGCGGGCGATAGAAATAGTCGAGGCCGTGATTTACGTACTTCGCTCATGGAGCCATTTCGGCGGTTGACGTTGGCCCGAAACAGCCTCGTCGCCGGAGGGGCCTCCGTGTATGGCGTCGTCTGGTATCTTTACACGTTCACGGAGAACTATGGCGGTCGGCCGAACAATCCCGCGTCCTTCGTCCCGTGGTTCGAATTGGGCCTGGCCCTTCTCGGGCTCTCTGCGGCCATATCCGTCGTGCTTTGGATCGCCGCCAGATCGGAACGGTACTCGCCACCCCCGGCCAAGCCCCGCTCTCCCATCCTGTTATCTTGACGACAGGCTCCGGATCTGTGGCTGGGGCACCGCGCCCTTTAGGTGAGGTGTTCACCGCCCGAATTCGAACATTTCCCGAGGGGCGGACCCGCCACACTCACACCATTTCCTGACGTTCAAGGCGTGTTTGTCTGACAATTGCCGTGCCAATGAGGTGGGGGCGCAATCCTCGGAACGAGGTAAGTCGAGTTCGACTCGGATATTACCATCCGAGCAACCTTTCAACTAGATTGAGAGCGGTTGAGATAGCGAAGAAAGGGGCGCCAGGGTGAGCGCATCTGACCCGCGAATTGTTGTGAATTCCCAGATTAGACCCCCAGAGGCTGACCGATGGAAGAAGATCGTCATTGTGGTGATCGTGGTAATCGCTGTTCTCGCGGCCTACCTACTCGTTGTTCTTCTTACCCCACCCGTCAGGGTCTACACTGGTGGCTGCTTTTGCCAAATCCCTAAGGAGATTTGGCTCAGCCAGGCTCAAAGCACCTCTTCTGGCTCAAACACGTGGTACAACTTCTCCCTCCTCAAGCTGAACACGACCGTCCCGATCGGCGATCTGTCTCCGCAAATCGACAATCCAGCGGGCGCAATAGTGTACCCTGTGCCGTGGCAGTTCGTGGTGCTGCATCCAGGCTCTCCGAACCCCCTGGCTAAGTTCAACTGGACAAGTGAAACCTGGGGGGCTGGAGGTTCCACTGACCTCGCGACTCACGACATCTTTTCCCTAAACGTCGGCGCGTCGAACGTCGCAGGCTACGCACTGGTATTCATCGGGCAGGGAGCAGTCCAGTCGGCGGAAAAACTCCCGCTACCTTAGTCGACCAAACTAAGAGATATATCGTCGGATGTCCGTCAGCTGATTACGAACTCAATTTCGACTTGTCCCGAGGGGACCCTTCGATTCGCCCGGTGCAGGATCTCCTTCCACCGGAAGCCTCCTAGGTCGGGTAGCCCCGCGGCGACCGCCGGCGTCGTGCCCAGGGCTTCGTGGGTCTGGACCATGTTGTAGTGAACTCGGAAACCCTCCATCACAGAGG
>Ga0187817_10001481_pt1 | contig 11549 bp, 6 predicted proteins | sample NC_wetland_sal_i_17_FD_132431 | JGI IMG/M metagenome (GOLD analysis project Ga0187817, IMG submission 132431) | Wetland sediment microbial communities from Neuse River Estuary, North Carolina, USA - SO4_2 | ecosystem: Environmental > Aquatic > Freshwater > Wetlands > Sediment | place: USA: North... | reverse complement strand
GCTGGCCTGGGCAGCACTCGTGCTGTTTGCGCTGATCCCGGCGCCGTGGAACGTGGCGGCCATGTTCCTGAACGGTCTGCCGCTCGGCATGATCTGGGGGCTCGTATTCGGATTCATGGAGGGCAGGCGCACCTCAGAGGTGTTGGGCGCGGTAGTGTGCGCCAGCTTCATCGTCTCCTCGGGCGCGGTCAAGTCTGTGGGCAAGCTCGTGATGACGAATTGGCACGTCAGCCCGTTCTGGATGCCCGCCGTCGCTGGGGCGCTGTTCCTGCCGCTGCTATTGCTCTCGGTATTGGCACTCTCGGCGCTGCCGCCTCCGAACGCGCTCGATGAGGCCGCACGCGTGCGCCGCGCGCCGATGGGCGCCGCTGCGCGTGCCTCGTTTCTCGCCGAATACGGCATCGGAATCGGCCTGCTGGTTGTCGCGTATGTCCTCGCCACCGCACTTCGCGACTTCCGCGACAACTTCGCCGCCGAGCTTTGGAGTGGCCTGGGATACGGTAATGGGGCCGCCATTTTCACGGCGAGCGAGTTGCCGGTCGCCATCCTGGCACTGGCGGCGCTGGGACTCATCATGACGGTCCGTGACAATGCGCGGGCTCTGATGGTGATTCACGCCGTGATCGTCGCCGGACTTGCGTTGCTCGGCGGCTCGACGTTGGCGTTCCACGCCGGATGGCTCGGCCCGATCTCCTGGATGATCCTGAGCGGGGCAGGCCTATACATGGCTTACACGCCGTTCAACGCCATGCTGTTCGACCGGCTGATCGCAGTCAGCGGCCGGATCGGCACCGCGGGATTTCTGATCTACCTTGCCGATGCCTCCGGCTATCTCGGCAGCTGCGCCCTGTTGATTTGGCGCAACTTCGGGCTTTTGCAACTCAATTGGATGCAAGTCTTCACGGCAAGCGCCTACGGCACCAGCATTTTAGGCATGGTACTCGTGGGCTTTTCGGCGGTGTTTTTTCTTCGCAAGGCAGCGACCGCTACGCTATGGCGTGCTCCGGCGGCTTTTAGGAGCCTGTCTGAGTAATCCCCGTGGCCTTACCTAAGGCAGATTTCGCTTCAGCCGAGGCGGAGCCGACGCGGTTGGGTCAACACCCAATAAGGAGGCGACAACGACGGATGGAGCGAAATCTGCCCGGTCCCAAAGGGTTGGCTGGGGGACGGGCGTCTGCGGCGTTGCGGGTCGTAGACAAGATGCCCGTAAATTTTCTGTATCTGGGTTTGATACACGCGGCGCTGCCGAACGCCCGCATTATCCACGTGCGGCGCAATCAGCAAATCATCCGCCGGGCGCTGGCGCAACTACGAGAAATTCTTGGGGCCGCTGCGAGGCCTATTGGAATTGGCTCCGCGGGGATGATCATGAGCGGTAACGGACCAGCGCGTCACCCAGTGCGTCCTTGAGGGACCCGAGCCACGGCTCGTAGTTCTTCCACTGGTCGAGCCCCTCGCGGAAGATCGGCTGGCGGACCTGTTCGGAGCTCGCGCTGAGTATGCTGCGATCGGTCCTGTAAAACTCAACGCAGGCCGGCTCGAACGGGAGGCCGCAGAAATCGAGAATTCGCCGCACGTTGCCTTCAAGGTCCTCAACGACGTCCTCGTGCCACACCCGCAGGATGCGCCCCGGGAGCACCTCATCCCAGTGCCGCATCAGCTCGAGATAGGTCCGGTAATACCGCGCGATGTCCTCGATGCCGTAAGTAAATTCCTGTCCGTTGGCAAACAGTTGCTTCAAATTGCTGAAGCAGCACGCCATCGGCTCGCGTCGGGCGTCGATGATCCTGGCGTTCGGCAGCATCAGATGAATGAGGCCGATGTGCCTGAAGTTGTTCGGCATCTTGTCGATGAAGTACGGCTTGTCTGTCCGGTAGAACCGCGTATCGCTCAAGTACTTTTCACCGAACCTGAGAAAGTCCTCGCTCTTCAATTGCGCGAGCACGCGGGGGTAACGCGGGTTGCTCATGTCCGGATCGCGCCCCTGAAGCTCCATCACCAATCTTTGAACGTCCGCCAATTCGTGAGTGCCCTCCACGCGCGAATGCGAAGCGAGAATCTGCTCGAGCAAAGTGGATCCGGCGCGGGGCAGCCCCACAATGAAGATCGGCTCCACACTCTTCGATCCTACGCCCTCGCGGCTTGCGAAGAACTCTCGCGTGCACACTTCGATCTGCAAGCGCGTGTTGCGCTCGAAGGGCTCCGGCCGGTAGCGGCTCTCGGATCTCTTGAGCGCATTGCCCCGTTCGTAATAGCGAAAGGACTCCTCAAACCGGCCCCGGTCCTCGCAGGCCTTGCCGAGCGCGAAGCAAAGATGGTAGCGATCGACGAGCTGGGTGGTCGACGCCGCTTCCTCGCTGCGCATGCGCGCAATCTCCTCGTCCGTAAAGCGATAGGTCTTGAGATTCGCGAGACTCCAGTACGCATCGCCGAAATCCGGACGGGCGGCCGCGGAGGCGCGGTAGGACTCGATGGCCTCTTGCTGTCGGCCAAGTGTCTTGAGGCAATGGGCGATGGAGAGGTGCAGATCGGCCGGCCGCGGTGCGTGGACGATGAGTTCCCTGTAGAGCGTGAGCGCCCTCTCATGCTCCCCGAGGCCGACACAGGTGTTCGCGTAGAGCGTCCGATACTGCTTATTCTCGGGCTCGAGCTGCAAAAGCCTCTCGAGCTCCTCGCGTGCCCGCAGGTATTTGTGCCGCTCCAGCAGTACGAGGACGTAGTCGTGTCGGGCGGCCCGGTAGTCGGGCGCGAGTTCAAGGACGGCCTCGAGCAGCAGTTCCGCATCGTCGAGGACGCCGCGCTTGAGCCCGATCCGGGCGAGCAAGCGCATGGCCTCGACGTCGTTACCGCGCCGGAGGAGGTAGGCCCGGATCATGCTCTCCGCAAGCGTCAGCTCGCCATCCGAAAATAGGCCCGTGGCGTGCACGATCTCCGGCGCGAGGCGCTTGAGGGTGGCGACGTGCGCGGCGGCCGTCCCGGCGTTCTCGGCCTGGCCCGTCATGCGGTACAGACCCTCGAGCATGCTCCAGCTCGCGGGCAGTGCCGGATTGATGTTGACTCCCCGCAGGAAAGCGTCGATCGCCCGCGGGGCGTCTTTCATGGCCACGTAACAATGGCCGCGCTCCTGATACAGGCGGCTGAATCCCGGATGATGCTGCTCGAGGCGCTCGAGCGTCGCGAGCGCCTCGGGGATTTTGCCCAGGTAGCGCTGGCTCATCGCGATCAGATACAGAACGTCGCGGTTTTCGGGCACCTGGGCGGCCAGCGCCTCGGCCGCCCGCAGGCCTTCTGCAAACTGGCGGCCTTTATGGAGCGCTCGGATGCGGTGAACTTCCCGTTCTACCGGTGAAGGGGCTGGATTGGCGGCGGTCGAGTCCATCGTATTCCGGTGATAAAAAAGGCGGGCATTGCTGCCCGCCTTGAATTCTACGGCAGCCGGCTTCAAGCCGGCTGCCGAGGATCGTCTGCCTTGAGTTCTTATATCAGAACTTGTAGCCGACCGTGAAGGTAAGCACCCGCGGACGCAGCGGCACTTCCGCCTTGATGAACTGCGCCGATGAGGTGAAGAGACTCGCGTCCGAGTTACCCAGGTTTGTGCCGTTGACCTGCACGGTCCAGTTGTCCTTCCCCACCCCGAGCCCTGCATCGTACGTCGTGTAGCCGGGCTGATCATACCGCAGGAAGGTGGTCTCGGGGATTGGCTGCGTGCTGCCGGCGGTATAAGTGGCCGGGTTGTTGGACATGTCGCCGACGTGGTTGGCGCCAACCATGATCCATGTCTTGTAGTCGTTGATCGTCCAGTCGTAGCGCGCCCGCAGGTTGAACTGATTGATCGGGGAGAACGCCGGGCGGGTGCCCACCGCACCGAACGGGTTCACCAGCGGTTCGACCCCGATCCCCTTCTGAAAGGACTCGGTGATGCACGTGCCGTAACTGGGAGTGCCCATCAGCGCCGGGTTGGAGACCATGAGGCAGGGCGAGTTGGTCTGACGGGCGTCGTTGTAGGAACCCGATCCGAACACCGTGAGCCGGTCTGTGACCCTCGCCACCAGCTGCAGTTCCAGGCCCTTGATGGTGAAATTCGGGCCATTCACCGCGAAGGTCGTGTTGCCGAGCACGGGGGGGTTGTAGAACTGCATCTGCACGTTGTTCCATTTCATGTAGTACACGGACCCATTGACCTGCACGCGGTGGTCGAGCCACTCGGTCTTCCAGCCGATCTCGTTGTTGGTCAGTTGATCCGGGGCGTAGCCTTGCGGCTTGTCGTACTGGTCGACGCCACCGTTGGATATGGGGGCCTCCAGGCCCCGCGAGCGGTTGAAGCCACCCGGCCGGAAGCCTTGCGAGAAGGTGTAGTACACCATGGCGTCGGGCGTGATGTGCCAGGTCAGGTTGCCGCGGCTCCTGAAGCCGGTGTACTTCGAGTTCAGGTTCTCCGCATTGATATTAGCGCCGTTGAAGACTGATCCATTAGGAATATCGGTGAGTGACGTAGCGGTTACGTACTCCGATCCCGTCTCGTAGTCGGTGTAGCGGTACCAGCGCGTGCCGCCCGTCACCGTCAGCACCTTCGGGATGATGTCGTAGTCGGCCGAGGCGAAGAACGCGGTCTGGTGGTAGCCGCGCTGCGCATCCTCGCCAAATGCCGTGTTGTCGTTGCGCTCTCCGGGGTCCGTCGCGGTCGAGCCGGGCGCCGTAATGACGTTGGCCACGCACGGGGCGCCGCCCGCGAGAGCACCGGCGAGATTGGCGGGAGTGCAGGACGGGAAGGTCTTGTAGAGGAAGTTCATCACGTCCTCGATCGTGAACTCCTCCCAATAAGCGCCGAGTATCCCGCGGGTCCGCCAGTCGTCCGGTGTGCTCAGACGGAACTCCTCGCTCAGGTGGGTGTTGCGCACCGAGTCCTGCCAGGAAGTGACCGGCGAGTAACATACCACCGGCGTGGGCACTTTGTTGTCAAAGCCGGTCCCGTTCTTACCCCCTCCGGTGCACGAGTAGTAGTAGCCGCCGTTGCTGCGCGCGTAGTTCGTGTAATCGTTGGTTTGGTAGATGTCGCGCACGATGTAGGCCCCGGTGTAGACGGCCTTCAAGTCACCGATCTTGCCGTTGAGGGTCCATGCCGTGTTCTCGAACTTGTCCTTGTCAACCGCGGGGCTGAACGAGGTGTCCTGCCAGGACCCCAGCACCTGACCTTCCGAGCCGATCGGGAACTGCGTGAACTCGCCATCCGCTTCCATGTTCTGGTAGCTCTGCGCGATCAGCACATTCCAATCGCTGTTGATCTCCCACAGGGCCGAGGCGCGTATGCCGGTGTAGGTGACCGGGTTGGAGGCGCTTTGCGCGAGTGCGTAGTTATTGGCGCTCTGGCTGTTGGGCGGGACGCATCCCCCATTGTTGGGATTCGCCGGCAGACCGTTGGGACAGACGCCGCCCACCGCCAGGTTGCTAAAGTAGTGAACGCCTGGATCGGTATTCATGCGCGTGAACGAGCTCGGCACGTTGTCAATGTAGCCGCCGCGATGGTCGTCATAGATGACCGCGCGGATCGCCAACGTATCCTGAATGAGCGGCAGGTTCAGCGCCGCGATTGCGCTGCCGTTCGGGTCGCCGCCGGCCGTGATGCCGTAGCTGGCTTCGACGTTGCCTTCCGTCACATTGATCTTCGGTTTGTTCGTGATATAGCGGACGACGCCGGCCTGGGCACCGCCTCCGAACAGCGTGCCCTGGGGACCCTCGAGCACTTCGATGCGTTCCATGTCCGCGTAGTAGACGTCGAGGTTGCGGGCGGGGAAAGTCACGGACTGGTCATCAAGATAAGTCGCAACGTTCGGAAACGGCGCAATGGTAGCGCTCGACTGGTTGCCGGCAAATCCGGCACTCAAGCCCCGCATGTAGATATTGCCCGAGCCGGGGCCGTTCGTCCCGAACGTCACGTTCGGCAGGTACTTCAGCGCCTCCTCGATCGTCGCGACATTCAGCTCCTTCAGCTGCGCGCCGGTGATCGCCTGAATCGTGATGGGCACGTTCTGGATCGACTCCTCGCGGCGCTCGGCCGTGACGATGATCTCTTCGAGCCCGGCTGACTCGGTCGCGCTTGTCGCGGTGGTGGTATCAGCCGCCGCGTAGGACGCCGCGGCGCAGCTGCTGAGCACTGCTGCGATTGCGTAGGCAAGTTTCTGATTGGTGTTCACGCGATTCTCCCGTCAGTAGCGACAAAAATACGAAAAACGTCACGCTCAATGCATACCAAGGCATGATCCAAAACCAGCCCGCTAGCCGAGGCACTGCGCCTATTTCCATCCCGACTCGGATCTTTAGGTTGCTGCTACGTTGTTTTTTTCTAACAACCCATTACAAGATACGAAGATGACATAATTATGACGCTGGACATGACTTGTCGTCCACTCGACTGATCGTCCGCGCGCCGACTTGCCTTAAGCGCGGCAGCGCTCACCCAGGCATCACCGATAAGGATGTTCGAAACCGCGCAGCAGCGCCGCGGCGTCGGCCGCGATGACGCTTGCTTCGTCCACAGGAACGACCAATATCGCGGCCCGGCTCGTCGCCGAGGAGATGGTCGATTCAACCCCGACGCAAGCCCGATTTGCCCCGGGCTGCAGCTCGATGCCGGCCCACCCCAAAGCCCCCACGATGCGACGCCGGATGTCGGGACAGTTTTCGCCGATGCCGCCGCCGAAAACAATCACATCGACCCCGCCGAGTTCGGCTATGTACGCAGCCACGCAGTGTCTCGCACGCCGACAGAAAACTTCTACTGCAAGCGCAGAGGCCTGATTGCCGCTCTGCTCAAGCGCCAGCACCGCTCACCGCCGTGGACGATTCGATGCACGGTCGCTGCCACACCGGCCAACAGATCGCTGCCGTAGACTAAGCGGTTCGAGAGCCACTTCAGTACAAACTCGGCAGCGTCTGCCAATGTCGAGACCGCCGGCGGCGCTGCCCCCGGAGCCGCGGCAGCGCGCAGCAAAAACCGTCCAGAACCATCGGCAGCGTCGACGAAGGCACCGGCCGCCAAACGACGGGCCGGCCCACTCGTCGACAATTCCAGCAGGTCGAACTTGAGCGATGAGCTCCCGGCGTTGAAAACGAGCAGGCGCACGGACTCAAGCCGGCGGCATACCGGTGAAGCGCCAACTCGCGCCGATCGCGACCCGCCTCAATTGAACGTCTTGTACTTTTCGAGCAGCCGCACCGGCTTCGACAGCGCATCGCGGCGGAACGGATCGCCCAGCTCCTTCGTCACCATCATCTCAAGCACCGTGGTGCGGCCCTCGCTCTGCGCCCGGGCCGCCGCCTTAAGAGCCGGGCCCACATCGTCAAGCCGGTCCACGGTCACGCCTTCGCAGCCAAAGGCGCGCGCCACGCCCGCCCAACTCGGGTTCTCAAGATTCACGCCTTGATAGCGCCGTGAGTAGAAATCGACATGATTTTTCTTCTCGGCGCCCCACTGCCCGTTATTGAACACCACCACGGTGACGCCGATCTTGCGGCGGGCGCAGGTCAGCAATTCGTTGAAGCTGATGCCCCACGCACCGTCGCCGACGTAAGCGAAGGCCGGCCGGTCAGGGCGCGCCATCTTTGCACCGCAGATCACGGGAAACGCATAACCGCAGTTGCCAAAGCTCATAGCGGCGAACATGGAGCGCGGCACATCAAAGCGCAAATAGGAATTGGCGACCGAGCAGATATTGCCGATATCGGTCGAGACCATCGCGTTGGCCGGCATCGCCTTCTCAAGCTCCTTCAGCATCTGACGCGGATGCATATAAACGGAGTTTCGCGCGACCTCGATGGAGTACGCGTCGCGCTCGTGCGTCCAACCCGCCAGCTCGCTCTCCCACCCTTGCTTCTCGGCATTGATTCGGGCGGCCCGCTCGGCCCGATTCTCTGCGGCGGCGAGCGTGCAACCCTTCAGACGCTCGAGCAGCGCTGCGGCGGCGGCGCGCGCATCACCATGGATGCCGACGGAGATCGGCTTGACCAGGCCGAGCATGCGCGGGTCCGTGTCGATCTGAATGATCTTGGCCTGCTTCGGCCAGTAGTCGAGCCCATGCTGCGGCAGCGTTCCAAAAGGCCCAAGTCGCGTGCCGAGCGCCAAGACCACATCCGCCTGCGCGATGAGCTTCATCGCCGCCTTGGAGCCTTGGTAGCCGAGAGGCCCCACCGCGAGGGCATGCGATGCGGGAAAAGAATCGTTGTGCAGGTAACTATTGCAAACCGGCGCTCCCAGCAATTCCGCGAGCGCGACCGCCTCGGCGGTGCCGCCCGACATGATCACGCCGCCGCCGGCGAGGATAACGGGAAACCGCGCGGCCGCGAGCGTCGCAGCGGCAGCATCGAGCGCCACTGAATCACCCGGCCCGTGGGCAATCCGCATCGGCGGTGAGATAGTCGCTTCGATTTCACCATAAAAGAAATCACGGGGAATGTTGAGCTGCGTCGGACCCATCTCGAGCATGGCACGGTCAAAACAGCGCGCTGCGATTTCCGCCATGCGTTTGGGATTGTTCACGTGTCCCTGATATTTCGTGATCTTCGAGAAGATCGGCAGCTGCTCGGTTTCTTGAAACCCGCCGAGCCCCATCGACATCGAGCCTGTCTCCGGCGTGATAAAAACCACCGGCGAATGCGCCCAGTAGGCCGCGGCCACGCCGGTCACGAAGTTCGTGACGCCCGGGCCGTTCTGCGCGATGCAAACACCATGGAGGCCTGATGCGCGAGCGTACCCGTCCGCCATGTGAATCGCGCCCTGTTCGTGTGCCACGGGCACGAACTCGATGCCGGCCGCGGGAAAGATATCGAGCGCGTCCATAAAGGCGGAGCCGACGATCCCAAACACATGCTTGACGCCGTTGACGGCGAGGGTTTCAACGAGAGCCTCTGAGGAGCCCATCTTTTGTGATAGCTGATTCACGGCGTGTGACTTCCCTATGCGTCTCGAAAATAGAGACATTAGATGTCGCTTAGCGGGGATGAACTGTTGCGCATATATTTAGCTGATATTATATACAGCAGGTAGGCGAACCACAGGTCTGCGATTTTACGGCGCAATAGGATAAGCGCGCTGCGGGAGGTATTGCCATGCCCAGCGCGATCATTGCGAGACACATGGAGATTGCTATGGAATTAACAGCGGAAACGCTCGAACAGCACTGGCTGCTGTTTACCAACAACCGTGAGGATCTTTCGGTGGTGGCGGATGTGCGCGGCTATGGCCTACTGGCGGGCATCGAAATCAAAGCCGGCAACGTCCCAGGGGTACGCGGTGCGGAGCTTCAAGCCAAGCTGTTCGATCGCGGCCTGCATGTTAAGACCACGGCCGATGTCGCGATCATGGCGCCTGCGCTCATCGCCAGTCGTGCTGAGATAGACCAGATGACCGCCATATTGCGGGATGCGCTGTCGGAATATTGAACGGCTCAGATGATGTCGGGTCGCGACCGCGGCGGCGGTTACAGCTCTTCGTATTGATGGGGCTCCATCGCAAGCGTCGCAATCTTCGCTTTTCCGCCGAGGCGGATGCGTGCGCTGAAACCGAGCAGCAGCACGCCGAGACTGATTAAGCCGAATATGAGCGGCGTTCGCTGCTCGGGGATGAAGGCCATCGCAAGAACGATGCCGAGCATCCCCGCGATCGCCAGGTAGGTCAGGTACGGATATGCCCACATTCGTATACGGAGCCGCGCTGGTTCCTCCTTTTCCAATCGCGCGCGCAGGCGCAGTTGCGAAATTGCGATCAACACGTAGACGAATATCGCCACGGTTCCGTACGAATTGACAAGAAAAGCGAATACCGTATCCGGCGAGATGTACGACATGACCACGGCGCCGTAGCCGAATAGCGTCCCCAGCAAAATAGCGCGGGTTGGCACCCCCTTGCGGCTGAGCTTGGCGAGACCGTCGGGAGCATCGCCGCGTCTGGTCAGCGCGAACAGCATTCGCGAGGACGCATACAGCCCCGAATTCAGCGCCGACAGCACCGCCGTGAGGACCACCGCGTTCATGATCTGCGCCGCAGCGGGAATGCCGATCGCATCGAGGGCGCTGACGTAAGGCGTGGTGATTGCTGCCGAATTCCAAGGCACCAGGCACACAACCAGGAGGATCGACCCCACATAGAAGAACAGGACGCGCGTTATGACCGAGTTCGTCGCTTTGGCCACCGCTTTCGCGGGCTCCGCCGCCTCCGCTGCTGCGATCGTGACTATCTCGGCTCCAAAGTAAAAGCCCGTTGCCGCTACCGCACCGGTCACGATCGGAAGTAGGCCGTTAGGGGCGAAGCCGCCCCGCGCCGTGAGGTTGGCGACGCTGGGAACAACTCCCGGCCACAACCCCAGGACGTACACGCCGGCAAGCATCAGGAAGGCGACTATCGCCGCAACCTTGATCGAGGCGAACCAAAATTCGAACTCGCCATATGACCTTACCGAGATGAGATTCGTCAGCGTCAGTAAGAGCAGCAACGCCAAACTGATGAACCAGGCCGGTTCGTTGGGCAACCAGAAGCGAATCAGTCCGGCACCGGCGACCGCCTCAAGCGCCACGACGATGACCCAGAAATACCAGTACATCCAGCCGGTGAGAAAGCCCGCTAGTTCACCGAACAATGGCCGGTCACTCCAAGCCAGGCGGGCATACTCGTAAAATGAGCCTACCGCTGGCAGGGCGACGGCCATTTCGCCGAGCATGCGCATCACCAGCACTACCAGCAGCCCCGTGATCACGAAAGACAGGACAGCCGCGGGCCCTGCGGCTTTGATGACCACACCGCTACCGACGAATAGACCAGCACCGATGACGCCCCCGAGGGCGATCATCGTCATGTGCCGCTGCTTCAAGCTATGGCGTAGTCCGCTTGAAAGCGGGGGAGAGCGGCTCACGCATGATCCTTGTACTTGACGAAAAAACGCAGGGGCGACAACGCGTCAAGAAGAACGGGGTCACCCAGCTCGCGAGTGCACGGAGGCTCGCTGAGTATCGTAACCCACTTCGGCGTGCATCGGAGAAGGTCGGCAGGACGAAGCCCTGTTGGACCTTCGTGGCTGGCGTTCAATTCGCAGCGGATCTCGAGAAAGCGAGGTCAGCAACCAATGTGGACTCGAATCACATCCTTGGCCAATTGCTGCGGGAACGCCGTCGCAAAACGTCGGCAGATGACGTCCATCACGCCGCGCCGCGGGCCAGCATGACAACAATGGAAGGATGGCGGTGCTGCACTGCAGTCTAGATGTGGGTATGCGGCAATTTAGAAAAAAAGCACTGGTCTGGATCATGGGCTTGGCAGCGGCTACGGCGGTCGCCGCGGCCGAGCAAACCCTTGCCGATCGGATCGAGATGCTCGACTGGTCCGATCCGGAGCGTGCCGAGCAATTGATCTACGCGGTGACGGCGCCCTCGGAGAAGCTCCCGTCCGAGGTCCAGATGCTCGAAGTTCGCGGTATGGTGTACGTCGATGTGCACCAATCTTCGGACGTCGATGCGACGCTTGCGCGCCTGCAGGCGATCGCCCGGCATGGCGATCAATCAGC
>Ga0187817_10001480_pt1 | contig 11552 bp, 10 predicted proteins | sample NC_wetland_sal_i_17_FD_132431 | JGI IMG/M metagenome (GOLD analysis project Ga0187817, IMG submission 132431) | Wetland sediment microbial communities from Neuse River Estuary, North Carolina, USA - SO4_2 | ecosystem: Environmental > Aquatic > Freshwater > Wetlands > Sediment | place: USA... | reverse complement strand
CATGGTGGTTCCAGCAGAAATTCGACGGGCGGCGTCTCGGAGTTCAAAAGTCCGAGGGGAAATATTCCGGCATTAACAAACTCGGCCAAATCATTCCCATCGACTCTCGGCTTGCCGAATCGCTAGACCGAGCGCAGGCCCAAGCTTTCCTGGCTGACGGCGAAATCACTGATTCGCGCTTCTACATCTGGGACTTGCTGAGCGTTAACGACACAGACTTGCGAATCCAATCATACGAAATCCGTTATGTGCATCTGACTCAGCACTTTCGCGGAGTTAGCGACGTGTTGCGAGTCTGCGAAACAGCCATGACGACGAAGGCCAAGCGCGACTTCGTGAAAAAGATGCACAGCGCGAACGCCGAAGGGTTTGTCTGCAAGAACCGCAACGCCGCATACGCAGGCGGACGAGCGGGGCAGCACTTCAAATGTAAGTTCGTCGTCACAGCATCCTTCATCGTTGGCCCCAAGCCCGAGAAGAAGGCGAATGACGGACACCGCTCCATCGCCGTGTATCTCTTGGATGACAATCGCCAGCGATTCATGGGGACGGTGGGAGTGCCCGACCGCTACCGGCTACCGAAGGAAGGGGAGATTGTTGAGGTTCAATATCTCTACTGCCATCCCGGACCTGACGGTAAGCTCATTCAGGGAAAGTATTTCGGCAAGGTACGCGATGACATCGCAATCGCCGAATGCTGCGTCAGCCAGTTAAAGGTCAAGGCTAACGACAACGACCCAATCGAAACCTGATAGCGGATTCCGTCTATCGCTCGAACACCAGCCCGGTGGCATCTGTGGTGGGATGCCTCCGGGCTTCTTTGTAACTGACGGGCGCTCACACTCGCACCGAACATCGGACTAAGATGTTTTGCGAGATGTCCGCTCGCAAAATCATTCATGTCGATATGGACGCATTTTATGCGTCCGTGGAGCAGCGGGACGATCCGGGACTGCGCGGCAAACCCGTCGTTGTGGCGTGGCGCGGGAATCGCTCCGTAGTGTGCGCTGCTTCGTATGAAGCGCGAAAGTTCGGCGTGCGTTCTGCCATGCCTGCTATTCGAGCCGAGCGCCTTTGCCCTGACGCCGTGTTTCTGCCCCCGGACTTTCCGCGCTATCAGGCGGTCTCCCGGCAGGTACACGAAATCTTCCAACGGCACACGGACTTGGTTGAGCCGCTGTCCCTCGACGAAGCCTATCTTGACGTTTCGGAGAACAAGACTGGCTTGCCCACCGCCACACAAGTGGCACGCACAATTCGCGAACAGATCCGCTCAGAACTGAACTTGACGGCATCGGCAGGGGTAGCGCCGAACAAATTCCTAGCAAAGATAGCTTCGGACTGGAAAAAACCGGATGGGCTCTTTGTCATACAACCGGAAGAAATAGATTCGTTTTTATTGCCGCTGCCTGTGGACCGTCTGCCCGGAGTAGGCAAAGTCACCGAAGAAAAACTGAAGCACCTTGAGGTACAAACAATCGCGGACCTGCGGCGCATGGATTTGGCGACACTCGAAGGCCGCTTCGGCCGCTATGGCGTGCGTCTCTACGAGTTGGCTCGAGGAATCGACAACAGCGAGGTAGTCCTTGACAGGCCGACCCAATCCATATCCACGGAGGACACATTTGAGCAAGATGTCTTGCTGACTGAGATGGAGCCGATGATCCGAAAACTTGCGGAGCACACATGGGCTGCCTCGCGCAAGGAATCACGAATCGCGCGCACCGTTGTACTGAAACTGAAGACCAGCGAATTCAAGATTCTCACTCGCAGCCACACCCCAGGTTCTCCACCTGCTTCCTGCGAGGAGCTGACAAATATCGCCCTGTCATTGCTAGAACGTGTCGGCCTCAGGCCGCAGCAGCGGTTTCGCCTCGTTGGCGTCGGCCTAAGCAACTTTTCCGACCCTGGGGATGCGTCCGCTCAGTCGGCTCTTTTTACCTAGCTGTACTGGCTCCAGGTTCGGTGCGCAGTCACCAGTTAGTTCCCTGAAAGGCCGAGAGCTTCCAGCAATTGCCCTCCCTAATCCAATATTGAACGGCTGTTTCATGGACTAGGCTTGGACCAGCCGTAGCGTAAATCACGACATAAAGCTTATCTCGATATGTTTTCTGCAGGTGCTCAAGGAATCTGGCTTGGACATCTCGCTGAACATTATGTGTAGTCTGCATATCCACCCGCGGAAAAAGACTACCCGCTGGTGCTGAATCGGGATCAATGATCGCATAACGAGCGGCACCTGAACTGACCGGCTCTGAATTGACATAGCGCAGTCTCTTGGCAGGGTCACGAAATATCGGCTCGTGATATTCTAACGCGCTCTCAAGGGTCGAAATCCGTTTGGATGGTGATTCAAAGGCGTCACTGAACAGCCGACTCCATAACGCAAGAGGCGATTTCACTCCGAGGCTGTCGAGATTAGCCGCATTGTAAACATTATCATGTGCGACAAAATCGAGCAGACTGGCAAAGTCCCGGTCAACGTACCAAGCGGTGAGAAACTTCTGAACTGTTCCTTGGATTTCACCCGTACAATTTAGGGCTTGGCCTGCAGACGCGCTTGGTTGCCGCGAATCCACTAGGAGGTTATCCCGCGTCAACTGAGGGAAGACATACTTGAATATGGGCGTATACCCTGGAATACGTCCATACCACGTAATGTACTCATCATAATTCGCAGAAATATTACCGTTATCTGGACAGTAGTGTGCAAACCAAGACCGAAAATCTATGTGGAACTGTCCTTTCCGGGGATCAGGATGTTTGTCGAATAGGACCACGAGTCCTAAGAACGGATTGTCCTCCCGATTTTCTTGATAACCGTACTGGCCCTTATGGAGAATAGCGATGTGCTCAGACCAACCCAGAGCGTCGGCGAATTGATCGGGCGCACTCGTCTTCCACTTTGTCTCAACGTTGAACTGATCTTGCGACTGTTGGTTAGGTTCGGAACCGTGGATTTGGAGAAGCGCGTCGACTTGGTCTAAACCAGTCACCGTGCTCGGCTGCAACGTTATAGTACCTAAAGCCTGCGTACTTCCGGCAAACTCCAACTGCTGGGAGCTATTCAGTTTCTCCCATAATTCCGGGCACGTGCTCGGCAAACAACCCGAGTAGGACTGAAATAGTGCTCGTTGCTGTGCGTTCAATCCCCCGTAATCGACACCTATCGTTTGGGCTACAGTTGGGGAGGCCGCGAATCCGACCGACAATAAGCCCAGACAGATGCCTTTCATTGCCTCGTACCGCGACACCCCTAGAGGCCAGAGTTTGCCGACTCTTGATAATGTGCGGTTGCGTTTTTTCATAGTGTCGACCCGGCGGTCGCAATGCCCCAGGCTCCTCGAACTTCATGGCAAACACGGGCCTTTCTTGACTCTAAAAGGTACCGCTGACCATTCTTAAAAGAATCTCCGTGATTTGCATGTGCCGGCTGATAGCGGCTCCTTAAATCAAGGTGCGGGCATCAGGAGAAACCTAACATCCAATTCGTTGGCCGAATTGATCACTGACGTCAACGAATTTATAAGCGCGGGAATGGCGGGATTCGATGTGCCAGGCACAGCGTTTTGGCGAAGTTTGTAAATAGGTGCGAATTTAAGTTGAATGCCAACCCACCCACCAGTTGCCTTAAAGAAGAGGTCCGTGAGTTCCACCGCGAGTGTGTTTATCGCATTTTCGAGCACGTCAAATACCTGACCGAATACACTACACAAGTCGCCGGCAACGATGCTCAGCGGCCAGGGCAATTCACTCGCAATTGCATCGCATATTCGTTGTATTGTTCGAGCGACATCGAGCACAAGGGGCGTTATAAAGTCAATTTGTAAGTAAACGTGCCAATAGGGCTGTCCGTCGTCGTCAATTACCACTTCTTCTTTCAGTTCGTAAAGACCTGAGAGCGAGAAAGAGAGGGGGATCGCAACCGGAAGGCCGATGCTACCGAGATCAAGGCATTTGGTAGCACAGATGTTTGTAAAGGGAATGCACAACGTCAGGCATCTCGGCGGCAATGGCAAGATACTGCTCAAGCAGTCGTAAAGGTTGGAGAAATCTAGAGAAAGCTGGAACTGAAGCGTAGTATCGAGATTCAGTGTATCCACGACGATTTCTGGAGTGGCGAGATGCAGCTGTACTTCCCGCACTTGATATGAAATGGAAAGTGAGCAACCTAAGCCGCACTTTGAAACGTTGAACACGGGATTGGCGCCCGATATCGATTCCAAAATATGCGTTAGCAGATTTTCAGTCGAGGCTTTCCGTATGGCAATTACAACTTCGTTCGGATTTAAGAATGTGGTCACTGGATTAACCTACTGGACTGTTATTTTGAAGCTTAAGTCCGCAGCATCAAGCTGAAGGAGCAGCGCCGTGGGAGAAATTGACATCCATTGGTTCGTGACGAGCGGCGTCACGGGCAACCTAAGCTGCGGCAAGACGGTTTGCAGATAATCGTGCACGACGTGATTCAAGGCTGCGATTAACGAGGAATTGGAAACCTGGTCAATGTGTAGGCTAGCGTCCAAAAGCTGAAGGTTCAGCCACCCATCCGAACCCAATGAAATACTGCATTCCAGCCAAATTTGTACCGTCACTCGCACCTGCCAAGCGGAAACGGGATTTCCCGCCAGGTCAATGGTAACCTGTGAGTATACAGCCGCATTCCCGGGGCCGAGGTTGAAGGGGTCCAGAAACGATCCCACTGTGATGTCAGCTGGCGCTAAATCCACCGCAAAATCATCTAAATCGATTCGATAATTGATCACTACATCTACGCCGCCAGTTGGACTTGGAATACTAATCGGATCGTGTTGGGACGACGGAGGGACGTTGAACGAGCCGTACAAGAAGAGCTGAGGAAAAGCTTTTTTCATTCCCGCTAGCACTGAAGCAAACGCCGCTTCGTGAATTAACATCCGAGCGTCGTCGCGTGTCACAATCGGAGGATCGACGGAAGGCGTGTTCGGCATCTGGGCTAACTCCATCAGGAAACTGTGAAAGCTACCCGAGCAACGCCAGGATAGGTTGTCGACACCAGTAATCCATCAATGAAGTAGGCACTGCCCACTTTAAATTTATCGGGCGTTAGCACGATGGACTCAGACCAATATGCACCTTTGGTTGCGGAAATCGTCTCATCCGTCGGGTTGGTGCTGGTGTCCTCAGCAGTTTCGAATACAACTGTGCCTGTGGAATCAGTCACTCTCAGTCGAATTTTTTGTGCGCTTTTAAAGTGCAGCTTGATATCTGATGACGTCAAATTGGTGAGGCCGACCATAGCTTTCATGGTCTTACCCAAGACGACCTCGCTTGACACGTAGCCAATTGTGAGGTCGGAAATCATCCATCCACCAAGGTCTTTGACGGACGGCTCTACGTGCGCGTCATGTGTTTTGATTGTCGTTTTTACGCCCAATCGTCTTTGCGATGACATTGCATGTGCTCCATCTGGATTGTAGTTTCCGCTCCATACGGTTTCCGTGCTCGTGGCCAGCGACTTCCACAGGCGTTAGAGCCAAGCGATACCACCTCCGGTTCGCCCGACACAGTGCATGCGGTAGAAATCACTTACACACTGTCGACGACGCTGTGTTGCCAATCGCGATAATTGCCTTGATGACGTCAGCGACTTGCTTTGGGAGCGTGGGCAGCTTAAGTAACAACTGCAAAACGTCACTCGCACAAGGCCAACACTTACAGAACATGTCTTTTGCGCCCGCATCTTCCTTTAGTTTGGCTTCGAGTGCTGAACCCAAATCCCGTTGATCTATCGAAATACTGTCAGTCATGGTTGTCCTGTTGCTACGACTCGAGGGATGAGAGTACCCAAATAATAGGTCCGTATACGACAACTTCTACCCCAGTATTGTCAAGTAAAAAATCATTAATCAGCTGTGGTTTGCTGCCCTTCCTGCCTAAACCGTGCGCCTGGACCGCGCGCTTCTTCTGTCAAGGCTCTCCCGCTTCGCTTCGATGAACGCAAAAACCACGCGGCCTTGACAGCGCGGACGGCCAGGCGCCTCTCCCCGCCACGAAGGGCATTTGCTTTTTATGCGCCGCTCTCCGCGCCGCCTCTGAGAAGCAAAAACCCAAATCCACCGAAAGGAGTTCTTCCCATGCAGCAAATCAGCAAACAACCTGCGTTCGAGCTAGGCCAGATCGTCGCAACACCGGGCGCTTTGGCCGCGCTGAAGAAGGCAGGACAACAGCCGGGCGAGTTCCTCACGCGCCATGTCAACCGCGAGTGGGGCGATTTGTCCGACGAGGACCGCAAGGAAAACGACTACAGCCTAGAGCACGGGTTCCGCCTCTTGAGCGCCTACCGCACACACGCTGGCGACAAGTTGTGGATTATCACGGAATCGGACCGTTCTGTGACCACGCTTTTGCTACCCGAAGAGTATTAGGCCCAAACAAATATCTTAAAAAGGAGACTAAAGCAAATGAACACAACGATGGTAGCAAGTGAAACGAAAGCAGTGCCGCCTCCGGTTTCATCCATTCAGGACATTCCGCTAGCGAAAATCCGCGAATCCAAAACCAATCCACGACGCTTCTTTGATGAAGCGAAGCTGGCGAAACTCGCGGACAACATCAGACAGCACAGCGCGGTGGGTAGGCTATTTATAATATCTCGAGGAAGCACCATTGCTCACATCTTTGCCAGCCTTTGGAGCCACCTTTCACTGATACGCAGGTTCCAAGCACTTGGATTTGGAATGTTATAAGGTGGGGCTTGTACGAAGCCAAAGCCTTTGATGGGCCAAACAATAAATAACTGTCGTGATTGGATTTGCTTTTCGTGAACCACGTAGAAGCAATATGGCGACTCGCTGCGGTTCTTCCTCACATCCTCCGCAAGCACGTAGTCGGTTGCACCCAAACGCACAGTCGCGTTTTCATTCTCACTGATGCTATTTACTACGTATGGCTCATCTAATCTTTTTCCGTTGATAGTCACGACTCCCCGATCAAGCATTACCAATTCTCCTGGCATGCCGACGACGCGACCGATGTATTCATAGGTTGCGGTCGGAGGTTTTCTGAAATGAAGCCGATCGGGGACCTCCGCTTGCCAGTCAGGGGCAACACGACTGACTCTTTCACTTAGAATCGTCACGACCGCTCCCCGAACGGGGCGAAGGATGTAGTATCCGATGTGTGAGGCTAGACCGACTTGAGGCCCAGAAGGCGATCCAATTTTGCTTTGCGCGCCTACGTAAGTAGTATCTGAACCAGTATCCTCGAGAAAATACACTTCCATCACGAAACGGGTCATAATTATTAGGCTCAGGAACGCTACAACTGAGGCGGCAAAGAAACTCGATAGCCTGTACCGCCCAATGCTGCCGATCACGGCCCGCTTGGTGCGGTCTATGGCGGCCATTACCAGCGCCACTCCGACGATATCGATCAACACTGAAATGAGTGCAAGCCAACCTGATGGCGTCCCAGGAACCGTTCTCTCCCAGACCTCTTCGACAAGGACGGTTGCAGCAATCAACTCCAATCCAAACCACAGAGCGCCGGTGACCTCAGTGGACCCCGAACGGGCACCTACGATCCTATATGCAGCATAGGCAAATGGAAACTCCAACAGCGCTATGCCTACCAAGGCAATCACATGTAGGGATGTCATGTTCTCTCGTCGCCTGCATCTCCGAACAGATCGTTCATTTCCTCGCGATCGAGATTTGGACTTTCGCGCATCTCGACTTCACTAGTTTTCGTGGCGATGAGAATCTCGATGTAACTTCGTACATCGATCGGCACATCATCCGTTTCAAGCGCTTCTCTGAATCGTCCTATGAGACTTCTGTCCCATGGCACATCGGACGCAATAAATTGAAGATACTTCTTCCTGATAAAGAGCGGATTGTGCTCATCGAGAATTTCACTTAGAAGCAATGTGAGTGTCGATTCGAAATCCTGCCGCATCAGGCCGGCTAACTGACCCCGAACATTGGCCAACGTCCGAATGCATTCCCGATAATACCTGTAGAAACGGCGTTCGAAGTAGATCGCAGCACCCGTCACGACCAGCAGAAAACATCCGGTCCACGCCATGCGGTGGATCCATAACAATGAAATTAAGATGACAGCCAAGACCACTCCTGCGATTATCCACTTGCGATGGCGTGAGTTAGCCATGGCTTTTCTCGCAGCTTGAAACAGCGCGAGAAGCCCTGAATAAAACGCAACTGTCGGCGATCGCGTGAGTCCCGTTGGGTGCAGTCCAAATCCTTCGAAGTCAGGAACATCAGTCATAAAGTCGTGACCACCAACACCATCAACAGCGATGCTGGTTTGCCTTCGCGCTGTGACACCAGAGAGAAGCCACACACCTGTAACGACGACTGCCAGAGGAGCGACGAAGAGCGCCAGAGTGACCACGAACTCGAGCCCTGAAGGAATTGTCGTCACAACGAGGACACCTAGAACCGGAAGTAATAACAGGGATCTCAAAAGACCGCTAGTAAAAACCAGAGTCACAACTCTGGATAGAATCGACAGATTTCGAAATCCAGCGATAGCAGAGCGCCTGATAAGAAACCACGGCAAAACCGTGGTTAAGCTCATGAACACAAGGCGTGTCAATACGTCGTACCGGTCCTGCGGTGTGAAGGAGGCCCTCTGACCGAAAGGCCAATTTATACCAAATAGGAATGCCGTGTTTTGGCCTAGCCAGTTCGCTACTATGACGCCAAGCAGATAGGTCACGTATAAGTAGCAGGCAACCGCGCATTTGCTTACAACTCGAATAACCCTGCCGAAAACACGCCCGGTCGCTCTCACCGTTTGACTGGAAGCGGGCAGGTCATCAAGAATTGTACTGAGCTCCCTGCCCCAAATCCCATCGTTGATAAAAGCCACAAACACTCTTAGAAAGGGAAGCGGGTTTCTCAAAAACACGCTTGGACTACGAGCACACAACTGAAGAAGGCGGCGTCGAATGGGCACTGTGCCGAGTTCGGCGAGGCCATTCAAAAGCAGCACGGCTCTCTCTCGGCGGCCGGACAGCAGCGAGGGCAGTGACTTAATTCCCTCGATCAAGAGAAACATGTCTCCGCTATCACCTCCAGCCAAGACTCGATCTATAATCGCGAGCAAAGCATCTTCCAGTTGGTCCGCTGCCTCGAGTTGCTTCGCGGTCAACGATCGAACGCAGGTCTCGAATCGGCGTGCAGCTTCATGTACATCGTGACTGGAAATCAGATAGTCGACCAGATATTGAAGAACGCTTGGGTCTTGCTTGCCGATTTCAATCAACAGGCGGGTCGCAGAGCGGAAGCGCCGATGAGCTAGCTCCAAACTGATTCTCGAGCGGTTTCGGATTTCTGTGAGCATAAACCGTGCCGCAAAATAGTGCTGCACCGGCTTAATGACAAACTCGGGATTGACAGAAATCCCGGTCGTGTCGACTATTAGACCTGCTCGCTCTGCTGCTTCAACATCGTCAGGATCAAGCTTTAGTGGTCTATCTGGACTAACGGTCAGCGCCATGCCGAGCCTTTCGAGCGTTAGGACGCAGCGGTCATAGGCATCCTTGCCAACATGCAAACGCAGTCGCTTTTCGATGAAGTGCTCCCACAATTCCCCCGCTGTCGGGGTTCCCTTAACCTCGGGCCACTCCAGGAGCATGGCGGCTAGTAGCGGCGTATTACACAGCGATCCCCACGCGTCATTGTCATTTGCAGTGGCCACCAACCTTCGGACAAATCGCCGACTCTTGTCAGAGGATTTGATTCTTGCGTCTACATAGGAACGAAACAATCTGTGCGACCAAGGCCGAATTGAATTGACCGCCATTGCGAAGTTTTGCGCGTAGCTTCGCAGCGCGACGTAGTCTTCTACTCGACAGGTCACCAGGAACATGTGCTGAGGTCTAGCCTCGATAAACTCGGCGATTGATGCGATTCGATCTTTGTGCAGATTTGCGAACTTTCCCTTAGCAGGCACTTCGTCCAGGCCGTCGAAGATATAAAGGACATCAGTGGAAGAATCAGCAGCGGAGAGCATCCGCGCCATTTCTTCACGCACGGGAGTTTCCCCTTTATCTAATTTAGTGGAGAGATAACGTGGACAGGCTTGGCGAATGCTCAGTCGAAGGAGACGGATCAGGCCGTCAGTGCCAGAGAACGGCTCGCCGTAGTGAGTGAGATTAACATAGACCGGTACTGGGTACCGACTGTCGGATTCAGCTCTAACTGCGACCCACTTTGCAATCTGGATCATCAAGCTGGATTTGCCAGACGCTGGCGGGCCAAGGAAAACAAATACCGTAACTTGTTTCTCGCGTCTTCGACGTGATCCCGGTCCAAGTCCACTCCTTGAAAATAACAGTTCGACGAAACGCGGCACTCGAACTGTTCGGGTTCGACCTACCTCATCACGCGTAATGGCGTTCTCCAGCGGTGAGGAGCCAAGATCGAAGGGAACGTCAGCGACGGGAAACTTCGCTTTCTCGATCACCCGACTCGATTCTAAATGAGAATCCAATAGAGACCTTTTGCGACCAAGAAACGCTGCAAGATAGCTTGATAATTCAGATCCTGGCGGCGAGCATGGTCCGAGTCGACGGATGAACCAGTCCTCGAAGGGCCCAAAAACGGCACTTCCTAGAGACGTAAGGCCCAAAATCGCGAATGATCCTAAAAAAATGGCTATTGTGAGGACAATGTTTAGATTCGCTTTGAACCATTGAAACCCAGCGAATATGGCGGTAATCAGAATCGCACCGACTAACCTTAGTAGCCACTCGATGCCGCTCCAGGCAGCGTGCGGCAAGAGCTCACGCATGAATCTCTTAAACGGATTTCCTGAGGATGATGTGCTGTCCATAGAGAGCTATCCGCCGCGAAACCCCCTTGGGTAGGGTGATCCGGAAATACGGCCCACCCTGGTCAGGACAAAAAGTATAAGGACACGGGCTAATGGGCCAAGTTGAACGTTCCTGTTCAGAATCTCTAAATTCGGTTTCTTTGCACAATGACGCCGATGAACCCATACTATAGCTCTAAAACATTCGTCAAGCGTAAGCTCAACACACTCTTCGACCATTTACATTAGACCAAGCAGATCGTGTCAGTTAGAAAGGCCACCTCACTGCATTAATCCTCTTAATCCTCGGCGTGTTCTGTCCCTTATGCCGATTCTCACTGAGTTTGGTAAACAGACTTTTTCTGCCGCGTATTTTCCTGGGCACTGCTCGGGCCAATTCCCGCGCCCGGCAGCTTCGCAGTTTCTGCTTTCCCGGTTCCTCCCGAACAGCACAGGTCCCTCCCATAAAGCATCCGCTCGCTTTGGGAGCAGCGGCCTCTCGCTTCCGGGTGCCCCAGGAAAATGGGGCAAGAAAAAGGAGAACAATTCATGTCTTACCTATATGTTAAGTGGAATAGTTTCGGGCTGAGGTTTGCCCGCCGACGTTTCCGACATTAGAGCATGGTTTGTCTTCCGCTGGCCACTCCCGTAGCGAAGACCTGCGACGCCGGAGGCGGCGCGCTTAGGTCGTAGCGGAGGGAGTGGCCAGGGACGGATTGTTGAGCGAATCT
>Ga0187817_10001479_pt1 | contig 11555 bp, 10 predicted proteins | sample NC_wetland_sal_i_17_FD_132431 | JGI IMG/M metagenome (GOLD analysis project Ga0187817, IMG submission 132431) | Wetland sediment microbial communities from Neuse River Estuary, North Carolina, USA - SO4_2 | ecosystem: Environmental > Aquatic > Freshwater > Wetlands > Sediment | place: USA... | reverse complement strand
TCGGGTGCCCCGCGCGCGCGGCGACGGGAGAGCTCGAACGCATACCGAATGACACGTTCCGCTCCTTTCCGCGTAGTGACGCGCGTGTCGATGGCCAGTTCGGTCTCCCCCCCGCGGCTCAGGGCGCCCCGGATCGGCGTGTACAGTCCCTCGGTGTTCTCGCGAACGATGACGAAATCTACGTTCTCCGGGGTCCAGACCTCCTTCCATTTCCCGCTGATGCGGTGGCGGACACCCGGATACAGCCGGCAGGGCCGGACGTTGGCGAAAAGGTCGAGTCCGAACCGGAGTCCGAAGATGAGCCCCGCCCCCGCGATATCCCCGTTCGGCAGCGAGACCCCCGGCCATCCTACGGCCCCCAGGAGGATCGCGTCGGCGGACCGCGCGGCCTGCTCCGCACCGGGCGCCCACTCCTGTCCGTGGTCGCGATAGTAGAGTGCGCCGGCAGGATACTCCTCGAGCGTCCAGGGAGCCGCGGCACCTTCCGCGGCGGCGTCGAGCAACTGACGGCCCGCGTGGATCACCTCGGGGCCAGTCCCGTCCCCCGGCAGCAGTGCAATGCGGTACCCGGTCTCCTTCATCGCGGCGACACCGTCGCGCCGGCCTGGATCTCCCGCTTGACCTTCTCGACGAGACCTCCGGCCTCGAGGAGCTCGAGCAGATGGGCCGGAAGGGGAGGGAACTGGACCGAGGCGCCCGTCCGGAGGTTCTGGATTCGACCTCCGCGCATCTCGATGCGCGCCGTGTCGCCTTTTTCGAAGATCTGACGCACCCCGGGAGCCTCGACGGTGGGAATGCCCACATTGATCGAGTTCCGGAAGTAGATACGGGCGAAGCTGTCGGCGATAACCGCGCCCACCCCAATCGCCTTCAGCGCCTGGGGAGCGTGTTCGCGGCTCGAACCGCACCCCATGTTGACGCCCGCCACGATGATGTCTCCGGACTGCGCGTTCGCCGCGAACTCAGGTAGGGCGATCTCGAAGACGTGCTTCTTGAGCTCGTTCGGGTCGATGACCGTGAGGTACTTTCCGCTGATGATCTGGTCCGTGTCGACGTCGTCGGGCAACGTCCAGACCCGACCCTCGATGACCTCGCGCACGGTGGTCTCCTAGAGGAACTCGCGCGGGTCCGCCAGCTCGCCCCGGATCGCCGCCGCGACGGTGGCGGCCGGGGAGAGGAGATAGATCTCGGCATCCTTGGCGCCCATCCGTCCGGGGAAGTTCCGGTTCGAGGAGGACGCGCAGACCTCGCCCGGCGCCAGGATGCCCATGTTCCCGCCGAAGCAGGCCGAACAGCTCGAGTTGGTGAAGACGCCCCCGGCCTCGGTGAAGGTCTCGATCAGGCCTTCCTCCAACGCTTGCTTGTAGATCGAAGTGGACGCGGGGGACACGATGAACCGGACCCCCGGCGCGACCTTGTGGCCCTTCATGATCCGGGCGCCCTCCCGGAGGTCGTCGATCCGGGCGTTCGTGCAGGAGCCCAGAAACACCTGGTCCACCTTGACGTGTTTCGAAAGGAGATCGGCGAGCGGCCGCACGTTGTCCGGTGAGTACGGGCAGGCGACCATCGGGTCCAGCCCGTCGACATCGATGTCGATGACCCGCTCGTAATGCGCGTCCTTGTCGGGGGAGACCGGATGCATCGGATGCTTCGCGATCTTCTCGAGGAAGGTATACGTCGTGGCGTCCGGCGCGACCATCCCGCACTTCGCGCCCATCTCGGTCGTCATGTTGCAGAGCGTGAAGCGCTCGGACATCGTCAGTGCCTCGATGGTCGGGCCCGAAAACTCGACGGCCTTGTAGGTCGCGCCCGTTGTCTTGACCTCGCCCAGGATCCGGAGGATCAGGTCCTTCGCGTAGACCCCCTTCCCGAACGAGCCTCGGATCCGGACGTGCAGCGTCGGCGGCACCTTGAGCCACAGCCTTCCCAGCGAGAGGACGGCCGCCATCTCCGTAGGTCCGATGCCGGCCGCGACCGCGCCCATGGCCCCCAGCATGTTCGTGTGCGAGTCCGTTCCGACAGCGAGGTCCCCCGGCACAACCCACCCGTGCTCGGCGAGGATTTGGTGACAAATGCCGTGGTTCCCGACATCGTAGAAATGGGTCAGGCCCTGCTCCTTCGCGAACTGGCGGAGGATCCGATGGAGCACCGCCGCTCCTTCGGTCGAGGCCGGGACCCAGTGGTCGATGGCGATGACGACCCGGTCCGGATCCCATACCCGGGGCGCTCCCATTTCATGGAAAGGAGCGACGGTCTGGGCACCTTGCTCGTGCATCATGGCGAGATCGACCTGCCCCTCCACGATCTGCCCCGGTACGACTCGGTCTAGGCCGCCCGCCCGCGACAGGATCTTTTCGGCGAGGGTCTGTCCCCCATCGGTGCCGTTACCTTTCATGCGGTACGCGCCCCCAGACCCATTTCCCCGACCAACTTCCAAAAGTCCTCATCAGAAATCCCGGGCTGCTCGAACAAGGAACGGTACTCCCGGAGGAACGCGTCGAGGTCTTCTTTGGATCGATGCTCGGCGCTCGCCTTGAGCCGCTGGAGCAGATCCACGAGCACGGGGTCGGGCAGCGCCATCCCTCGCTCCTTGAGCTTCTCCACGACCGCAGCCTTTCCCGTGTGCTTCCCGAGGATCATGCGACGCTGCCGACCGATGACTTCGGGCTGGACCGCCTCGTAGGTGAGGGTATGGGCGAGAATCCCGTGAGTGTGGATCCCCGCCTCGTGCGAGAAGGCGTTGTACCCGACGACCGCCTTCGTGGGCGAGACCGGCACGCCTGACAGCTCCTCTACCAGTCGGGAGAGTTCGTAGAGTCGCGATAGGTCGAGCCCGGTGGGCACGCCGTAGACCTTCTCGAGGGTCAGGGCCAGTTCCTCGAGCGGTGTGTTGCCGGCTCTTTCCCCCAGTCCGTTCACACAAACATGCGGACTCGTCACTCCCACCTCGAGGGCGGTCAACGCGTTGGCCGTCGCGAGGCCCAGGTCGTTGTGGCAGTGCACCGACCAATCCGTGGGGGCGATCCGACGCTGGAACTCTTGGAGGTACCAGCGGAATGTGAGGGGCGTCATGACGCCGACCGTGTCGCAGATCACGAGCCGGTCCGCGCCCTCGGCCTGGACAGCGAGATAGAGCTTCTCCACAAAGTCGAACGGAGCGCGGACCGTGTCCTCGGTCACGAACGCCACGTGGAGACCCGCGTCCTTGGCCTGCCGCACCGACCGGGTCGAGGCGGAGAGGACTTCGTCCTGGGACATCTTGAGTTTGTAGCGGAGATGCACGTTGCTCGCCGCGACAAAGATGGCGATGTGGGTCGCTCCCGAGCGAATCACCGCGTCGATGTCCGTCGGAACGGTCCGGGCCGCGGCCAGAATCTTGGCCTTGAGGCCGGCCCCCGCGACCCGACGGACCGCCTCGGCCTCCTCCTCTGAGACGACGGGTATTCCGGCGTTGATGACCGAAATACCCATCTCGGACATGATCTCGGCGAGCCGGAGCTTTTCCTCCGGAGAGAAGTGAACGCCCGGAGTCTGCTCCCCGTCGCGCAGCGTCTCGTCCCAGAACACGATCGGGTCGGCGAAGTGCCGCTGGGCGGCCGTGCGGTCGTGGAAGTTCTCGACGAGGCCCTCGTCAGCCATCGGCAACTAGCGAGCGGGCGATGCGACATAACCTTTCGCAAAACGAGCGTTCGTACGCTAACGTACGGCGTTCGCGTGCGGCCGACCGGCGGCTCTCCGATCGAATTTCCACCTCGGCGGTCCGTCGGTTAGACCATAGTTAAATACGCGCGCTCCCTCGAATTGACGTCGGCTGCACAAAGTAGTACCGGACCGGAATTCACGATGACAACTCCCGCCACTCAAACGCCCTCTCAGGCCATCGAGGCCTCTCCCGCTCAGCGACGGACGCCCAAGGAACTGGCCGATGTCTCGGTGATCGTGGGGGGACAAGGCGGGGATGGAACGCTCACGGTCGTGGACCTGCTCGGTCGATACTTCCGGAAGCGTGGCCTTTACGTTTACACCTCCCGAAACACTCTCTCCCGGATCCGGGGCGGCCATGCGGATGCATCTGTCCGCGCGTGCCGCGACCCGCGGGCGGCCATCAAGGCGAAGGCGGACCTCCTGCTCGCCTTCGACCAAGAAGCCATCGAAGTGGTCCGTGCCGACCTCGACCCCGACGCGCTCGTGCTCTACGACTCGACAGCCTTCAAGGCCGACTACCCCAATTCGCTCGGCTTCCCCTTCGCGACGCTGGCCGGCAGCCAGCTCGGCCAACCGATCTACAAGAACACCGCCGCCTACGGCGCCATCGCGGTGCTCATGGGCTTCGACGACGCCGTGGTCCGCCAAGTAATTGAAGAGCGATTCAAGCGGCGGGGCGCGGAGGCCCTCGACAAGAACCTCAAGGCGCTCGAGATCGGCCGGCAGGCTGCGCTGGCAGTCCCCGCCGCGGTGAACCGGTGGTCGCTTCCGGAAGGCGACGCTCACACCCTGATCCTCACCACGGGGAACCAGGCGGCGGCGCTCGGCTTCGTCGTAGGAGGCGGACGATTCTTTGCCGGATACCCGATCACCCCCGCGACGGAGATCATGGAATATCTCGCGCGGTACCTCCCGGCCTATCACGGCGTGGTGCGACAGGCCGAGGACGAGCTGGCCTCCATCAACATGGTCATCGGCGCCGCCACGACCGGCGCCCGCGCGATGACCTCGACGAGCGGGCCGGGTCTGTCGCTCATGACCGAGGGCATCGGTCACGCCGGAACGGCCGAACTCGGGATCCTGGTCGCGGACTGCCAACGGGTCGGGCCTTCCACCGGTCAGCCGACTCGCCACGAACAATCGGACTTGGCGCACCTAGCCCATCTCGGCCACGGTGAGTTCCCGAAGTTCATCCTCTCGCCGGGCTCCGCCGAGGATTGCTTCTATTTGACGGTCGACGCGCTCAACCTCGCCGAGAAATGGCGGTTGCCCGTCATCCTGTTGCTGGACCAGGCGCTGTGCCAGAATGCCTCTACGGTACCGGCGTTTGACCTTTCGAAGGTCAAGGTGGAGCGCCCCAGCCTGCTTACCGCCGAGCAGGTCGCGACGAGGGCCGAATACAAGTATTACGCATTCAGCCCGAACGGCATCTCGCCCTTCGCCCCCGTAGGAACTCCTGGAGTCACCTCGCAGATTACGGGAAACGAGCACGATGAGTGGGGGCACGTTTCCGTGAACCCGGTCAACCGCCACAAGATGATGGAGAAGCGCATGGGCAAGCTCATCCAAGCCCGCGACGAGCTTCCTCGCCCTCGCTACTTCGGCCGCAAGGAGGCCCGGATCGGCCTCATCGGCTACGGCAGCACCAGCGGCCCAATCCTGGAAGCAATGGACCTGCTCGACGCCGAAGGCATCACGACCAAGTACCTGCAGGCCCGGACCCTTTTCCCAGTCCAGCAGGAGACCCTCGGACCGTTCTTCGACTCCGTCGACCTGGCCTTTGTCGCAGAGCACAATTACACGGGGCAGTTTGCCCGCCTCATCCGGGAGGATATGCCGCAGTACCACGCCAAGCTGCGCTCCATCCTCAAGTACGACGGGTTCTCGTTCCGGGCCCCGGACATCGCCGCGCCCATTCGGGAGGCATTCCATGGTGCAAAGCGTTAAACCGACGGCCAACACGTGGTGCCCCGGCTGTGGGGACTTTGGCGTACTCGCGGCTGCCAAGAAAGCGATCATCGATCTGAAGATCCCCACGCACGAGGTGGTCCTCGTCGGGGGGATCGGCTGCTCCGGAGGGATTCACAATTTCATCGATATCAACGGAGTGCACGCCCTGCACGGCCGCCTGCTGGCCCAAGCCATCGGCCTCAAGCTGGCCAACCCGCAGCTCACCGTGATCGCCGCCGGGGGCGACGGCGATGGGTACGCCATCGGCATGGGGCATTTCATGCACGCGTTCAAGAAGAACGCCTCGATCCTCTACATCGTCATGAACAACGAGACGTACGGGCTCACGAAGGGTCAGGCCTCGCCGACGTCCCGCCTCGGTTTCGAAGGCAACATCGAGATCCCGTTCGATTCCATCCTCACCGCGCTCTCCATTCCCTCGGGCGCCTTCATCGCCCGGACCTTCTCGGGCGATCCGAAGACGATGACGGCGGTCCTCTCGGAAGCCCTCCAGTTCAACCGCGAGCACCGGGGGTACGCTTTCGTCGAAGACCTCTCTCCCTGCGTCACCTACAACGACACGTTCAAGGAATGGCGGGAGAAGACCGTCAATATCGAGAAGCTCCCGGGCTACGACCCGACCGACCGATCCGCGGTGTTCCGGCTCTGCAGCGAGACGATGAACACGGGAAAGATCCCGATCGGCGTCATGCACCGCCCGGGCAAGCCAGCCGACGCGGCGAGCAATCCGCTCGAGCTCAAGCTTCTCCCCGACAGCGTCGGTCCGGCGCGGGCCGACATCGTGCTGGAGCACAACCTGGCTGCCTACCAGAAACTGCTCGCCACCGCCGCGTAGGACCGCGAAGGTCGGAGCCGAGCCGTGCTCGGACGTCTTCGACTCGCACCCCGGCTCCTCCTGCTCGTCGCCGTCGCCGCGATGGTGCTTGAGGCCTGGGCGCCGGCGGCGATGGGCACCACCCCATCGTCCGGCGTCACGCTCACGCTAGGAAGCGACGGCACCGTTGCCGCGGGGCTTGAGACCGTCATCACGAACGGCTCCGCCCTGCGATACGCCATGGATGGGTACTTCGGTCCCCTCGTTCGGTTGCTGCCGGGGACCAACGCCTCGAGAGCCACCCTCCTTGCGGAGATCAACTCCACGGAGAACAACCCCCTCTTCGCCGGGCTGTTCGGCAGCCGCAACGGCCGCGTCGACAGCACGGACGTCTCCCGATTCGTGGGCCTGATCGACAGCGAAGCGAGGCTGATCCCGGTGACCGCGATCACCGGCGTTCTCAACATCACCATGGACGGGACCGGCCCCACTTCGGATCGGCTCGAGGGAGTCTCGTTCAGCAACGCCCCCGGCCCGGATAATTCGTCCGCGCCAATCGGTCTGACCGCCGCGCTCGCGGCCGCCTTCACGTGGAGCGGGGCGGGGAACGCCCATACGTTCGAAGTCGCGTGGAACCTCCCCTCGATCCTGGGCAATCTGAGTCTCCCCGTCCAGGCCGTGAACGTCTCCTTCGCAACCCCGACGGCGATCACCATCACGTCCGTCACCGGCCTCAACGAAACCCAGATCTCGAACGACCCGTTCGGGTGGGGATCGGCCTCCGCTTCGGGCCAGTACACCCCGCTTCCGGGGCACACGGTTGTGATCAAGTTCGGCCCATCGTTCCCGACCGGCGACGCGTTGATCGTCGGAGCGATCGTTATCGCGGCGGGCCTGGCCGTGGGCCTCCTCCTCGCCCGAAGGCGGCGCGGCCGGCGCAGGAGCGCGACCCCGCCGCCGGGACCTCCTTCCACCGCCGAGCCGGGGGTGGGACCGTCGTCTGGGTCGGAGTAGACGACACCGACAGCCCGCGGCGGGGCTGCACGACCTACACCCTGACCGAAGTGGTCCGAACCGCGAGCGCGCTGGGGCTCGACCTAATCCACGAACCGCGCCTCGTGCGCTTGAACCCGAACGTCCCTGCCAAAACGCGGGGCAATGCCGCGCTGGTCGCCCGGTTCGCGCACGGCCGCGGAACCCCAGAGGTCGTGGGCTCCCTTCCGGAGGGACCGGTCGTATGCTACCGGTCCGGGCGAGACCTCACGGAAGGGGAACGGCTCCAACTCGCCGATGAACTCTGGGCCACGGTCCTGGCGGCATCGGCGGGCTCGGACCCGGGAACCGACCCCGCCCTTCTTGTTCTGCGGCGCCAGCCTCCCGCCGAACTCTACTGGGAGGCGGTCCGGCGCATCGTCACGATGGACGAGGTCCATCGATGGCTCGCCGGCACCGGCGCGATCGCTCGCTCCGTTCCCTCGGGGGTCGGTCAGATCGGAGCCGCGGCCGCCCTCGCCTGGCCGGGCGCGCACCCGACGTGGGAGGCGATCGCCTATCGGGATCCCGTGCGATGGGGCACCGACCGACAAGTCGACCGCGCTTCGGTGGCCGAAGCGGCGGAGCACCACCGGGAACTCTTCCTGTGCATCGACCCGCGTACGCGGCGCGTTCTCATCGCACCCCACACGTCGTGTCCCATCCTCTTCGGCCTACGTGCGACGGAGCCGTCGGCCGCCGTCGCGGCCCTGCACGAGATCCGGTCGGAACCCGTGGAGCGATGGCTCCTCTACCGGACCAATCAAGGAACGGGCGACCATATGCGCCGCCCGTGGCCCGTCCCGCCGGTCCCCTTCATGGCAGGCACCGTCACCGGCCGCCTGGTCGAGCGACCGGCCCCCCGCCCAGGGGGACACCTGCTCTTCTCCTTAATGCTGGACTCGGGGGCCCGGGTGCGCTGCGCCGTGTTTGAGCCCACGAAGACCCTTCCTCGAGTCGTGCGGAGTCTCGTCCCCGGCGACCGCGTCCGGCTCTGGGGTGGCTCCCAGGCGGATCCGGTGTTCCGGGTCGAGGGGCTCGACCTCCTCTCGCTCCGCCCACGACACGTCCCGCGTGAGAATCCTCGTTGTCCCCGCTGCGCGCACCGCATGGGCTCCCTGGGCGCGGACCGAGGTTTCCGGTGTGCCCGGTGCCGCCATCGGTCTCCTCCGGAGAGTCGTGGGAATCGCCGGGTGGCCCCGGAGTTTCCGGTGGGCCGATACCACCCCACCCCGTCCGCGCGAAGACACCTGGCCCCTCGGGGCCCGGAGCCCGGAATTCCGCCGGGCCGGATGGATTAAGAGGCCGGAAGGGACCTTCCTGACAGGGGCCGCCGCCAAGGACCGGGGAGGAGCGCGTTCGATGGTCGAGTGCCCGGTCTGCGGCGAAGACAATCCCCCCGAAGCATCGAACTGCAAATCGTGTCAGCTCTCGACCAACCTGTTCGAGCCGGTGCGAGAGGCCGCCGGCACCACGGTGGACGACTCGGACTATGCCCGCGCGATCGCGGAGATCCTTGCCGTCGTCGGGCCCGGGTCGGAGCTGTCCGAGCCCTCTCTCTCCCAACCGGGGTCGGCGGCGATGCTGACGGCACAAGCCCGGTTCCCCGCCCTTTCCGCCGCCCGCACGATCCCCCCGGCGACTGTGCAGGGCGCCAGCTTACCGACCCTCCCGGTGCTGGCGCCGGGATCTGGGCTGCCCCTGGTGCAACGTCAGGTGGAGGAGCTCGTCCAGGTCGGGCGGCGGGAAGGACTCGACCTCAAGGAAACCGAACAGCGGATGTTCTCCGCGTTGAGGGAGGAGAACCGGGCGGCGCTTGACGAACTTCGGCGGTCCCTCTTCGTCCAGGTCGCCGCCTCCGTCGCCGAGGACCTGGAGATACAAGCCGGCCGGCGTAACGAGCTCGCTGCGCTCGTGCCGACGGCGACGATCGATACGGAGCTCGCCAGCGCTCGCACCTCGTTTGCGATCGGGGATTTGTCGGGCACGGTCCGCCGGCTTCGCCAGGCCTCGGACGGACTCTCTGCGCTCGAGGACCGCTGGGCGACCTGCCAGGTCCTGACCACGGAGGCGGATCTGATGATCGAGACCCTGCGAGAGTTAGGCCAGGATCCGGGGCCGGCCCTCGGCCCCCTTTCGGAGGGTCGACGGCTCGCGCGCGCAGGCGACCCGGACCGGGCCGAACATGTTCTTGCCGGCGCGAACCGCGCGCTGTGGGGATTGCTGGTCCCTCAAATGAACGGTAGCCTGCAGGCAATCCGGAGCCAGCTCCACGGACGCCGCTCGACCGACGAGGAGATCGAACCAGTGGTCCGGGAGCTTCGACAATTGGCCGCCATGATCCGTCGGCGAAACCTCGGCGCGGCGGTCACTACCTATCGGCGCCTGCGCACCGCGGCCACCGCTCTCTCGGCGCCAGCCGGCGCCTGAACGAGACCTGCCCGGCAAGCGTAACGGCGCTCCCCGACCCATAAATATCCCGGGGTCGCTCCTAGCGACCGTGCCTTTCTCGACGTTGCGAGGATTCCGGGATTATCTGCCACCGGACGCGGCGGCCCGCGCCGAGCTGTGGCGCCGAGTGCGTCAGGTGGCGCACCGGTGCGGCTTCCAGGAGCTCGAGACGCCCAGCGTCGAGAGCCTCGACCTCTTTCGGGTGAAGAGCGGAGGGGACATCGAGGAGCAGGTCTGGGCCTTCGACGACAAGGGAGGTCGCGAGGTTGCCCTGATTCCCGAAACGACCCCCGGCCTCGCGCGCGTGTACGCTGAGCGGGCGAAATCCGAGCCGCTCCCGGTGAAGTGGGTGACCTTCTCGAAGCTCTGGCGATACGAAGAACCCCAAGCCGGCCGGACCCGCGAGTTCTCCCAGGTGAACTTCGACATCCTGGGCGTGCCGGGGATCGAGGCGGATGTCGAAGTGCTCGCGACCTCGGCCCTCGCGCTCGACGAGGTGGGCGCCGAGGGCCTGTATGCCTTCCGCGTCAACGACAGGCAGCTCGCGGAAGCGATGGGGCTTGCGGCCGGGGCGCGTGACCTGCTCCTCTTCTTTCACGCGTTGGATCGCCGGTCGAAGGTCACGGAGCGGGAGTTCGTCGTCGAGCTCCAGCGCTCCGGCGTCGGACCCGAGGGGGTCACCGCGCTGTCCGAAACTCTCTCCGCGGCCGGCGCGGGAGTGCCCGCCGCCGAGGTCGGGTCGTTCTTCACGCGGTGGACCGAACCCCCGTTACCGGCCCCCGGCCCCGAAGGGCTGGCGCGGCTCAAGGCGCTCTTCGCCCGAGTGGAGAAGCTCGGTCTCGGCGACCGGGTCGTCTTCGACCCCACGGTCGTTCGGGGCCTTGCCTACTACACAACGACCGTCTTCGAATGTTACGCGAAGAAGGGGGACCTGCGCGCCCTGTTCGGCGGTGGACGGTACGACCACCTCATCGAGTTGTTCGGCGGTCCGCCGACCCCGGCCTGCGGGCTGGCCATCGGGGACCAGACCCTCGAGCTGCTCCTCCGAGGCGCGGGCCGCTGGCCGGCCGGGGAATCGCCCCTCGACACGTACGTCATCGCGGCCACGCCCGATTTTGCCTCGGAGGCCGCGTCGTGGGTCCAACGGCTACGCGTGGCCGGCATCGCGGCGGACTCGGACCTGATGGCCCGGTCGATGTCGCGGCAGCTCAGGGAAGCGGCCCGTCGCCATGCTCGCCGGGCCCTGATCGTCGGGCCTCAGGAGGCCGCTCGGGGTGTGGTCCTCGAGCGTGACCTAACGTCGGGTGCACAGCGTGAACTGCGACCCGACGAGGTTCTACCTCCGGCGTGAGCCCCTCGATCGTCGGGGCGTCCCAGAGCAGGATTCCCGGCGGGCTCTCCGCTCCGTCGACGAATCCGTGCCAATAGACCACGGCCCCCTCGCCGAAGAGCTCCGTGTAAGGCCCGAGCTGGCGACGGAGGTTCTTCCGGAGCTCTACGTCGTCGCCGAAGTTCGCTTTCGATTCGATCCACTGGAGCTTCTGGCCGTAGAAGATGATCGGCTGTTCGAGGAGCGCGTCGG
>Ga0187817_10001478_pt1 | contig 11555 bp, 11 predicted proteins | sample NC_wetland_sal_i_17_FD_132431 | JGI IMG/M metagenome (GOLD analysis project Ga0187817, IMG submission 132431) | Wetland sediment microbial communities from Neuse River Estuary, North Carolina, USA - SO4_2 | ecosystem: Environmental > Aquatic > Freshwater > Wetlands > Sediment | place: USA... | reverse complement strand
CGTCACCCCATTGTTCACGCGCTGGTTCACATACGTGATGTTGTTGATCGTCGTGCTCTTGTTGACGATCACAGTGTTGTACACGTTCGTAACTCTTGTGACGTTCACGGTCGTGTTGGTGATGTTGATGTTGTTCACGTACGTGCGGCTCACGTGATATCCCGGAACATAAACTTCTCCTGGAGCCAGCGGGAACCAGCCCACGCCAACACCCGCCGAGAAGCGAAATCCAGGCCCTCCGCCCACGAACGCTACCAGCGCCGGCGCCCACACCGGACGCACGACTACCGGCCCCGGCACCCAGAACCATCCGTTATTCACGTTCGCCCAACGCCCGTAGTGGAACGGCGCAAATCCCCACGGCTCGTCTTCCACCCACGTCCAGCCCCAGGGCCCGACATAGACCCAGTGTCCGAAGCGATACGGAGCCCAGCCTCCAACGATTCCACGCGGCCGCCAGCACGGGCCGTACCCGGCCACGTAGCTCCAGTCGCCGTACTCGTCGAGATCCTCATAGCCAGTCATCTCGCGCGAGACATAGTTCGCCGAATCGGCCTGATCCTCGCGCGAGTCGCGGTCAAATGCCCAGCCATCGAAATCATCCTGGTCCGGAACCTGGCCCAGGTCGTAGTCGAGATGGTCCTGATCGCCGGTGAACGTCGCCATCTGGCCGGCCACCACGTTGTAGGAAAAACCCCCGCCCGTCACGTGCCCGCGGCCATGCCACGTTGTAACCATCGTCTGGCTTCCATCTTGGCTCACGTCGATGCGGTATTCGCCGGGTTGCAGCAGCGTGAATGCGATATTCGGCGTGTCGATCTCATACGTGTCATCGTCATCGACATGCCGCACGCGAACGATGAGCGATCCTTGCGCCAGCCGGATCTGCGTCACGTTGTCATCCAGTTCCAGAAATGTAATGCCGGTCTGCGCTCCCAGTCGCAGGGCAGCCGAGCCCACATGCACTTCCGCCCGAGAATTCTCGTCGGCCCACAGATCGTCGCCGGTCACCATCGGCCGGTTCGGAACTCCCGTGACCCAGTCGTCTTCGCCCGCCGGGCGAAATGAGATCGATCCCTGCGAATAGTTCAACCGCGCCACGCGGCCCGGGGGATCCTGGCTCGCATCGTCGTAATCGTCGCCTTGTGCTTTAGCTAATGTTGAGAACTGCAGAAGGAAAGCAAAACTCGCCAGCAGAACTGCGCAACTCCACAACTTGTGTGTCGTCATAAAGGTCGCCCCAAGCATGAGGATTAATTTTCAGGTGTGCACCTAATCTTACGCCGCGGTAGTGTAAACACGATAGAGACGCTTAAGTTTCCCCAGGATGGCCAAGCGCTTGTGCGGAAGGAACTTGCAAGGAAGGTGTATCAAGTGCCGCAAGAATGTTTGTCATCCTGAGCGAAGAATCAGCTTCGCGAAGGCGAAGCTGATTCGCAGTCGAAGGATCCCTACCGTCTTCACGCAACCGGCGGCGCAGCAGGGCCTTCCCACGCGGCCGGGTTTGAATGCCCGGCGGCCAGGTGGAAAGTCTCGAAACGGGTAGCAATCCTTCGACTCCGCACAAATGCCGCTTTCGCGGCATTTGTGCTGCGCTCAGGATGACAACCGAAGACTACTCCTTCAGCTTCGGCCGCTGACAAGCATCCACGATCTTGGTCGGATCGATCGCGTCCTTGTCCACTTGCTCTTCCATGATCTTTCCATCTTTCCCGATCAGGAAGTTTACGCGGCGCGGCGCCTGATATTCGTCTTTGTAGACCCCGTAGGTGCGGGTAACTTTGCCGCCCCAGTCACTGAGCAGCGGGAAGGTAACTCCAATTTGGTCGGCGAAGGCTTTGTTCGAGAACCAGCTATCCATGCTCACACCCAGGACCTGGGTGTCGGCCGCTTCCAGCTTCTGCAAATTCTGCTGGAAGTTTTTCATTTGCTGCGTTCAACCCCCGGTAAAAGCGAATACGTAAAAGGCTAAGACAACGTTCTTCTTTCCCCGGTAGTCGCTCAGCTTTACCTCTTTCAAGTCTTTCCCATCGGAATACTTGAGCGAAAAGTCCGGAGCCATGTCGCCGACTTTCGGCATAGTCTGTGCCAACGCCGGAGTCGTAGTCATAAATGAGCCCCCCAGCAGCATTCCCGCCACCAGCAGGCTTGCGGATCCTATTTTCATGGTGTCTCCCCCCACGGGAGTACGCAGTCAGCATACCCCGCAGCGCGGCCCACCGTAAACCCGCAGCGCCGCGAACGTAGCGCCGCGGTCCCGGCGGCTGTCTCTTGGGCTCCCAGCCCACGACCGCATGAAGCATTTGCGCGCCGAAACCGATCTCATCAATAGGTTTGGGAAGGGCACGGCTTCGAGCCGTGCCGTTAGAGCAGTAACAAAATGCGGGCTTTAGCCCCTGAGGCACGCCTTTTCTTGTCCGGCAAAACCATTTATGAGACAGGTTCTTACCTCGATTCCTTCCACATTCCCAAAACCGCCGGAAAACAGTAAAGTGCAGCAAGACAGTTCCTCGCGACTCCGGGACCCGAACGACGCAATGGCCATCGCCACTCTCAACGACATCTTCTTCACCGCCGTCGAACGCAATCTCGACCGCATCATGCTTTACCGCGAGGCCGGCAAGTGGCTCCCCATCAGTTCGCGCGAATTCGGCCAGCGCGTCGCCCGCACCGCGCACGCTCTCGACTCCTGGGGCATCCGTCGCGGGGATCGCGTCGCTATCCTCAGCGAGAATCGCCCGGACTGGCCCACTGCCGATATGGCAACGCTTCTGCTCGGAGCTGTCACGGTCCCGCTCTACACCACTCTCACCGCCGATCAAACGGCATTTGTGCTCAACGATGCCAGCTGTCGCGCCATCTTCGTCTCCTCCGATTATCAACTGCACAAAGTGTTGTCGGTTCTTCCACAGACGCGAGTCGAAAGACTCGTCGTCATGGATACGCTCGCCTTCACCGGCGACCTCGCTCCTTTCGCCCACAAGTGCACCACCATGCAGCAGATCACTAGCCAGGGCGGCAGTGGTCTTGGCCGGGAACTCGAGCAGCAAGCCCGCTCCATCGGAGCAGACGATCTGGCCACAATCGTCTACACCTCCGGCACCACGGGAACGTCGAAGGGCGCGATGCTCACACACGGCAATATCGCCTCCAACATCCAATGCTCTCTGCTCGGATTCGACATGCATCCGGACGTGGTCAGCATCTCGTTCCTCCCGCTCTGCCACATCACCGCGCGTCACGTGGATTTTTCCATGCTTTACCATGGGGTCACGCTGGCATACTGCCCGTTCATCGAACGTCTGCCGGAAGCTCTGCTCGAAGTGAAACCGTCGCTCTTCGTCGCTGTTCCCCGCGTCTACGAAAAGATCTACGCACAGGCAATGCAGAAAGCTAAAGGATTCCCCAAGCAAGCAATCTTCAACTGGGCTCTCGCGGTCGGAGAAAAACACAAGCCGGAGATTCTGGCCGGCAAGATTCCCACGTCATTGAGCTGGAAGCTGGCCAACAAACTGGTCTTGTCGAAAATTCGCGAAGGCATGGGTGGCAAGGTCGAAACCTTCATCTCCGGAGGCGCGCCGCTCGGCCGCGAACTCGCCGAGTGGTACGCTGCCGCAGGCATCCGCATCCACGAAGGCTACGGCCTCACCGAAACCAGTCCCGTCATCGCCGTCAACACGCCGGTCAACCATCGCATCGGAACGGTCGGAAAGATTTTGCCAAACCTCGAAGTCCGCATCGCCGAAGACGGCGAAATCCTTGTGAAGGGCCCATCAGTTTTCAAGGGCTATTGGAATCGCCCCGAAGAAACGAGGCAGGCGCTCGAAGACGGCTGGTTCAAGACCGGCGACATCGGCCACATCGACGCCGACGGATACCTCTCGGTCACTGACCGCAAGAAGGACCTCATCAAAACTTCCGGCGGAAAATTCATCGCGCCGCAACCCATCGAAAACGCGCTCAAGCTCAACCCTTATGTCGGAGTCGCGGCCATTCTCGGCGACCGCCGCAAATTTCCCGCGGTGATGATCTCCCCAAATTTCGCTTCGCTCGAAGCCTGGGCTCGCTCGAACAACATTGCGTTCACCTCTCGCGCCGAACTGGTCGCCAACCCCAAGGTGCAGAGTCTGTTCGAAAACGTCGTCGAAGGCATCAACCAGAACCTCGCCCGCTTCGAAAAGCTGAAACGAGTAATCCTTGTCCCCGACGAATTCACCGCCGACAACGGAGCCCTCACACCAACGATGAAACTTCGCCGTCGCGTCATTGAAGACCGCTACAAAAAGCAGATCGATGACCTCTACGCCCAGGCCGAAGCCGCCACCATCCCGTAAGCCTGTCTCTGTCCACCTCGACCCATGCCGTCGTCGGGGCCCGGAATCATCCAACCGTCAAACCCCAGCCGTTGTCATGCTGAGCGCAGTCGAAGCATCCCTACCCCCGGCACACTCTGTCCACTTCAACACTAGCCGCAGTCAGCGTTTGAAAACACGCACCCAGCACACCCCGGCCGTTGTCATGCTGAGCGCAGCAGTGAGGCGAGCAAAGCGAGCCTCACTGCGCAGTCGAAGCATCCCTACCCTCGGCACACTTCATCCACGGGTACCACTCCGAAGCCAGATCAATCCAATGTGGATTCCGCCGCACAATCAGCGCGATCTTCTTCGCCCGACTCCACCCCTTCAACTGCGTCTCGCGCGCAAGCGCCTTATGCACATCGTCGTACGACTCCCAGTAAAGCAGTCGCGTCACGTCGTGCTTGTCCGTGAATCCTTCGAAATGATGAAACTTGTGCTGCAACACTCGTTTGTGCAAGTTGCCGCGGAATCCGATGTAGAGCGTTCCAGACAAGCTCCCCATGATGTAGACGCAGCAGTACCGGCGATCACGAGCCATGTGAGGATTCTGACTCGACCGACAAGCCAGAGCAGTGCGAATGATCACATTCCGATCCATTCGTTCCCAGCGCGGGAATCGGAACGCAGGTAGGGATGCTTCGACTCCGCGGGAGCCTCGCTTCGCTCACCTGCCGCTGCGCTCAGCATGACACAGCAAGATGTCGGTACAATACAGGCATGTCGGACTCATTGATCATTGCCGGACGCTCCTTCCGTTCCCGGCTCATCGTCGGTACGGGAAAATACAAATCATTCCAGGAAACCGCGCTCGCGCTCGAAGCCAGTGGCGCAGAAATGGTCACGGTCGCAGTGCGCCGCGTCAATCTCGACCGCAGCAAGGAATCGCTGCTCGACTACATCGATTCCAAGAAATATTTCCTTCTCCCCAACACCGCAGGCTGCTACACGGCGGATGAAGCCATTCGCGCCGCCCGCCTCGGCCGCGAAGTCGGATTGTCAGACTGGGTCAAGCTTGAAGTCATCGGCGATCAAGCCACGCTCTATCCCGATGTGCAAGCCACGCTCGAGGCCACGCACACGCTAGTCAAGGAAGGTTTCACGGTCCTTCCCTACACCTCAGACTACATAGTCTTCGCCAAGCGCTTGGTCGACGCCGGCGCTGCGGCGGTCATGCCTCTGGGTGCGCCGATCGGCAGCGGCATGGGCATTCAGAATGCCGCTCACATCCGCATCCTGCGCGAAATGATCAGCGGCGTTCCTCTGATTGTCGATGCGGGAGTCGGCACTGCCTCCGATGCCGCCATCGCCATGGAACTCGGCGCCGATGCCGTGCTCATGAACACCGGCATCGCCAACGCGCAAGATCCAGTGCTCATGGCTGAAGCTATGAAACATGCGGTGCTCGCCGGACGCCAGGCGTATCTCTCCGGCCGCATGCCGAAGAAACTCTACGCCACCGCAAGTTCGCCACTCGAAGGAGTAGTGAGGTAGCTCCGGCGGGCCGCCGCCTCCGTCACTCGCAGAAAAAAATAAAGGGCGGCCGAAGCCGCCCTTTCATTTCTGCCGCAAATCCCGCCTACAGCATTTTCACGCTGTCCACCTTCATGGAGCCCTTCCCCATCGTGCCGGTAACTGCTACGTGATGCCCTTCATGCCCCTTGAGAGCGTCCTGGTTATCAACCGCGATCACCGACTTATCGCTGTCGGAAACGATGACCATCTTCTCTCCGGCGGCGACGCATTTCTTTGTGCACGCCTCTCCGCCCGCATTGGCGCCCTTCGCGCCACACTTGGCATCGACGATCCATCCATTGACGGTTGTGCTCTTCCCCATGTCGTCAAACGCCATTGCCGACAAAGCGAGCACGAAGCAGACGGCAAGACAAATCAGCAACACTTTCCTCATGGCCGGTATCTCCTTTTGAAAATTCCGTTTGCGGGCCCCACGCCGCAAGCGTGTTGGGATTACAACTCGCCTTAACGGCGGCGTATCTCCCAGATTCATCGTGAAATGAGGCGAACGAAATATACCACAAGCGAAGCGGCTAAATTGTCAGCAGGAGTGACGAGCCAATACTCAGAAGTTGCACCCAACCAACTAAGGATTGTCATGCTGAGCGGAGCAGTGAGGAGAGCGAAGCGATCCTCACTGCGCAGTCGAAGCATCCCTACCCGCGGATCGACTGCTCGCACAAAGCGGTAGTAGGAGCCCTATTTCTTCGCCGCGCGATTCGCCGGCGCCACAGCCTTCGCGGGAGCCGGCGGAACATACACATATTCCCCGGGCTTGGCATATCCCAGTTGCTCGCGCGCTTCTTTTTCAATCGCCGTCTGATCCGTCTTCAGGCCCTGAATCTGCTGCGTGTAACGGTCATTCTCCTCTTGCACCTGGACGATCTGCTTGTGCAATTGCTGGTACTCGGCGCGCTTCTGTTTGTAGACCACCATCCCATTCGCGCCGAACATAACATGCACAAACAGCGACACAGCCAGCAAAGCCACTGCCACCGTGGCAATCCGCCGCCGCAACCCGTAGACCTGCATGGCTGCCGGACGCACGCGCTCGATCCACGACGCAGCCAGAGCCTCGGCCTGCGGCGCACGATCCACGACCGCTCGCAATCCGTCCTCAGGGCGCGGGAACCGGGTAATTCCTGAAAACCGTTTCAATTCGATCCTTATTCGAAAATCCAGTGCTTCGCGGCCGTGCTCAGCTTTTCCAGACCACGTTCACTCCGCGCTTCGGTGTAGGCGCGCACCACGGGTTCTGTGCCTGACAACCGGTAGCAAACCCACGATCCGTCCTCGAAGACGAGCTTCAATCCGTCGGTGCGGACAACTTCGCTGACGCTGTGTCCGCAGAATTCCCGCGGATCCGACCTCAACTTTTCAGTGAACTTGGCCTTGACCTCGGGCGTCAACCGGAAATTCTCCCGCTGTGGAAAAAAGGAACCAACTTTGTCACTGATCGCCTGCAACTGCTCGCCCAGGGACTTGCCGCGTTTCGCCACCGCTTCGCAGCAAAGCAGGCCCGCGAGCACGCCGTCTTTCTCCGGAACATGGTGGCGGATCGACAGCCCCGCGCTCTCTTCCCCGCCAATCACGATCTTGTCCTGCATAATCAACTCACCGATGTACTTGAATCCCACCGGAGTCTCGAACAGCTCGATCCCGTGCGCCTGCGCGAGCGCGTTGATCAGGTTCGTCGTCGCGACCGACTTGGCGACGCCGTTCTTCCATCCGCGGCTCTCGACCAGGTAGTCGAACAGAATCGCGATCACATAGTTCGGCTGTAAGAACCTGCCGTCACCATCGACAATGCCGAACCGGTCCGCATCACCGTCGGTCGCGATCCCGATCTGCGCTCCCGTCTCCTTCATCTTCTTCCGCAGGTCTTCGAGCAGATGATCGTCGGGTTCGGGGGCGTGTCCGCCAAACAGCACGTCGCGATAGTCATGCACGGTCACCACCTGCACGCCGGCGCTGCGCAGCAATTCATCCGAGTATCCGCGCGCCGATCCCCACATGGGATCGAAGACCACGCGCAATCCGGCTTTGCGGATCGCATCGAGGTCAACGATCTCCGCCAGGCGTTTCAGGTAAGCAGGCTTGGGATCGAGCGACTCCTTAGGCACCGCCTTCGGGATCAATATCTCTGCCGTCGCCGAAGTGTCTCCCTTTGCAATCTGTGCCTCGATCTTCTTCGTCACTTCGGGCAATGCAGGACATCCATCGGGCGTCGAAAACTTGATCCCGTTGTATTCGGGAGGATTGTGCGAAGCGGTGAAGTTGATAACGCCATCGGCTTTATTGCTGATCACGGCATGGGCGAACGCCGGAGTCGGTGCCGCCTCCGCAACCACCAGCGGGGTAATGCCGTGAGCAGAGAGAATCTCCGCCGCCATCGCGCAGAACGACTCCCCCAGAAACCGCGGATCGCGGCCCACTATTACGCGCGCGCCTTTGGGCTTCTGCGAAACCACGTACCGCGCAATGCCTCCCACGGCGCGCTGCACGTTGGCAAAGGTGAATTCCTCGGCCATCACCGCGCGCCACCCCGACGTCCCGAACTTGATCTGCGTTAGCATGTTCGACCTCTCATCCAGTGCAACGAAATGCTAATCTCTCTCCCGACAAGCTGAAAGCTCAAAGCTGACAGCCGACGGCTGATTTTATATGACTGACAAGCGACTCGTCCTCTCTACCGCAGGCTCTGAAGATGAAGCCCGCAAGATCGCGCAGCATCTCGTCGGGCAGCAACTCGCCGCCTGCGTGAACATCGTTCCGCAGATGGAATCGATCTACAGATGGCAAGGCAAAGTCGAATCGAGCAAGGAATGGCTGCTCGTCATCAAGACAACCAGCGAGAAATTCCCTGGCGTCTGCGAAGCTATTCGCGCGTTGCATTCCTACGATCTTCCCGAATGCATCGCCATCGTGATCGAAGACGGCAGCGCAGACTACCTCAAGTGGCTTGGTCAATCGGTGACTGCCGATCCCGAACGCTAACGCCGCTGTCATCCTGATGGCGCGCGTTCTTTGCGCGCCGGAGGACCTATGCATTCTGCGTGCAGCACCGGGGCCGTCGGCGGGATGCACAGGTCCTCCGGGCCGCAAAAGACGCGGCCCATCAGGACGACAATGCTTTGTAACTGGAACAAAGGCTCAGATCGCGTCGAGCGCCTGATCGAGATCTTCAACGATGTCGTCGACATCTTCGATTCCGACGGAAATCCGCACCAGCCCATCGGTGATGCCGATAGCCTTGCGCCCTTTCACGCCGAGTGCGGCGTGCGTCATAGTCGCGGGATGCGAGATGAGCGTCTCCACGCCGCCGAGCGATTCGCCCAGCGAGCAGACGCGAACTCTCTTCAGCATCTTGTTCGCGTTCTTCAGCGAGCCGGTTTCGAAAGTGATCATCGCTCCGAAGCCGCTCATCTGCCGCTTCGCCAGCGCGTGCTGCGGATGGTCGATCAATCCCGGATAGAAGACCGCTTTCACCTTGTTGTGCTTTGACAGGAAGTCGGCCACGATGCGCCCGCTGCGATCGTGAATTTCCATGCGTGCCGCCAGCGTCTTCACTCCGCGCAGCACCAGCCAGCATTCGAATGGCGACAGAATCGCGCCTGAAGCCTTCTGCAGAAACGCCAACTTCTCCGCATGTTCTTCTCGCGCGCAAACCACGACTCCTCCCAGGCCGTCGCTGTGGCCGTTGAGGAATTTCGTGGTCGAGTGCACGACCATATCCGCGCCCAGCGCCAGCGGTTGCTGGAAGTACGGAGACATGAAGGTGTTGTCGACCACGAGCGCGACTTTCTTGCGCCGGCAAATCGCACTGATCTCCGCCAGATCGCTGAGCCGCATCAGGGGGTTCGTGGGCGTTTCGACGTAGACCATGCGCGTGTTCTTGCGGATGGCGCGCTCCACGTTTTCGGCTAGGGATGTGTCGACGTACGAGAATTCAAGGCCGAAGTCCACCATCACCTGATTGAAGAGACGCGGAGTTCCTCCATACAAGTCGTTGCCGCAGACGACGTGATCGCCAGACTTCAGCATCGTGACGATGGCGTGGATCGCGGCCATGCCGCTCGAGAAGACACGGGCCGCGATTCCACCTTCGAGCGCAGCGAGGTTTTGTTCCAGCCGCGTGCGCGTGGGATTCGACACACGTGAATATTCATAGCCTTTGTGCTCGCCGATGCCCTGCTGCACATAGGTTGACGTTGCATAGATCGGCACGGTCACCGCTCCGGTCAACGGATCCGGTTCCTGCCCAGCATGAATCGCGCGCGTAGCAAAGCCAAGCTCTTTTGTTTTTTTCATGAAAATGCCCGGAAGATTTGTAGTTCTAGATTCCGCCTTCGAAAATCTTCTTCGACAAGTACCGCTCCGCCGAGTCGGGGATGATCGTCACGACCCGCTTCCCGGCTCCCAGCTTCCTGGCAACTTTCAGCGACGCAAACACTGCTGCGCCGCCGCTTGATCCCGCGAGCACGCCTTCCCTCGCTGCCAGTTCTTTCACCGTGGCGAAGGCGTCGTCATCGTAGACCATCATGACTTCGTCGCAGACCGAGCGGTCGAACGTCTTTGGGATAAAACTCGCGCCAATGCCTTCGACCTTGTGCGGGCCGGGTTTTCCGCCTCCATAGATTGACCCCTGGGTTTCCACGACCACGGCGTGAACGCGAGACAACTTCTCTTTGAGATAGCGCGCCACTCCGGAAAAAGTTCCAGCCGTCCCGCATCCCAGCACGACGGCGTCGATTCGCCCTTCCATCTGCTCGTAGATTTCGCGGGCAGTGGTCGCGTAGTGATAGTCGGGGTTGGCCAGGTTCTCGAATTGTCCGGCCATGAATGCCGTGGGATCTTTGGCGACCAGCGCCTTGGCAGCATCGATCGCGCCCTGCATCCCGTCAGCCTCGGGGGTCCGAAACACTTCAGCTCCCATCGCCCGCATGATGATGACTTTTTCTTCCGAGAAACGCTCAGGCACAAACAGCGTCACTTTGTATCCGCGATTCACGCCGATCAGCGCGAGGCCAATGCCAGTGTTGCCAGCGGTGGCTTCGACAATCGTTCCTCCTGGCCGGAGTGTTCCGTCCTCTTCGGCGCGGCGAATGATGCCGATCGCCGCCCGGTCTTTCACGCTGCCGCCCGGATTCAGGTATTCGAGCTTCGCGAAGACATCCGCCGAACTCGGCGGCACCAGGCGCTTGAGCTGAAGCATTGGAGTTTCGCCAACCAGTTGGGTGATGTCGTCGGCAACGCGCAGGCGGGACATTGCAGAATTTTTCAAACTCACATTACAGGGTAAGGGCGGAAGAAAGGAATCGTCAATGTAACCCCGGCGTCAATGTAGCGCCAACGTCAACGTAAGGAAAGCGTCAAAGTAGCGCCGGCGTGCCTGCCCTCAGCAAAGTCGAAGGGCGCCAGCGTCCCGCCCGCGCACCCAAAATTCTCATAAGCTCTATAAATTCTAGTGCTGTCATCCTGAGCGAAGTTGCCGTCCGCGATCGCGGACGACAACGCAGTCGAAGGATCCCTACCCGCACCCAACTCCCGCCTGGATTCACGGCATTGATCGGAAACTAAGCCCCCTATTTCCCAGCCGCCCCCGAAGGCTGCGCCCCAGCATAGTATCCGGTCTTAGTACGCACGATCAGCTTGCTATGGCCCTTGGCCTTGGCTTCCACACGG
>Ga0187817_10001477_pt1 | contig 11557 bp, 12 predicted proteins | sample NC_wetland_sal_i_17_FD_132431 | JGI IMG/M metagenome (GOLD analysis project Ga0187817, IMG submission 132431) | Wetland sediment microbial communities from Neuse River Estuary, North Carolina, USA - SO4_2 | ecosystem: Environmental > Aquatic > Freshwater > Wetlands > Sediment | place: USA... | reverse complement strand
TGAAGACCAACAGAAGCAACTCCGCGAACTCGTCGCCCGCGGCCAGAACATCACGGCCATGTACGCCGCCCGCAAACTCTACGGCTGCACCTTAGAAGAAGCAAAGCAGATGGTGGATTCTCTCCGCGAGAATAAGGTGCTGAAGTAGCTTCCTGAATCCTGTCTCACGGTAATGCGCCGTGTATGATTCCGTGCACTTGGTGCCGCTAGCGTCGGCGTAGCGTTTTGTTCGCCAAGATCGGGGTCGATAAGCTAAATAGAGATTTATCAGCAATCATGGCGTGTATGGTCTGAGGTATGATTCGCGTATGAAGCGAAGTGCGTCAACTGCCTTGACTCTCGCAGCGCTTGTCCTAGCCTGTGGCTGTGCGAAGAAAGCGTCTCCGCCGCCACCTCCGCCGCCACCGGAAACGATCCTTGGGAGCGAATCAAACGAACCGCAGGATTCTCTCTTCAAAGGTGATCAAGCTGTTTTGTCAGATCAGGACATTGCCAGAATCCTTAACACCCGGCTAAGCCTCGCCGACCGTCACCGCATGGCTATTCTCACCCTCGGGTCCAGCAGTTGGTGGTCTGAAGACCTCGCTGACATTGAAGCAAAGAACTTCGACGCGTTGTTGCAAGGGTTAAAAGCGGACCCACAGCTTACCGATGTTCGCCTCATGCCATCGCTGCTTGTGCCGGAGAAGCGGACGGTTCCTTACCTACGCGAAGCTGCAGCCCGTATTCAAGCTGATCTTCTTTTCGTTTATACAACGCGTATCCAAACGTTTCGCCGAGATCGCTTGCTCAAGCCGAATGAAGTCCACGCCCAGTGTGTAGCGGAGTCCGTTCTGCTGGACGTGCGCACCGGAATTGTTGCTGCCACGGCGCGTGCTACAGAGAGCATCGCGCTAACCAAGACGGCATCGGATTTGAACTTCAGCGAGACCGTAGCTCGGGCAGAGTCAGACGCAAGAGGAAAGGCCCTTGTGTCATTGGCGCAAGCGGTCGTGAAGCGCCTTGCGCAAGCCGACCAGTAAAGTGGCAAAGAGTAAGCAGTCGGAAGACGAGAGCTATCGCGATTTTACGACAGCTACCTACCGGGTGCGGAAGGCTCACCCGATCTGGACGGCATTGGACCTACATAGGTTTGTCTCTAAAGGGTAGAACCATCATTCTGGAAGCAGTGCCAAGTGTAGATCGGTTACGTTTTTGTCCACTGACAGCTCGATCTTCCTTGTGTACCATTTCGGCTTCCCTACGATATCGGATTCGACATCCACAAAGCCCCAATATCGGCCCACCAAGACTTTAGGGAAGGCGAACGAGCCGTCTGAAGCTAGGTCCTGCCGGTAGATCAACCAGGAAAAGGGTTGATCCGCGCTGATCAAGACCACCCCTGCCTTACGCGGCAACTGAGATTTGCCGACAACGGAGACGGTTCCACTGACCGAAAAAGTGGGCTCAGACGGTCTCCTGAAGACAAGATCGGAAACCGTTTGGCCGAGCCGGATATCAATTGAAGTTGCCTCGGAAGGCTTCATTACACCGGGATAGTACGCGAACAAAGAAGGCGACTCCTCTGGTCCCTTGGTGAGAAGCACAAGGTAAGATCCCGCTTCAAGATCGTCTGCACAGAACAAGCCATTTTCCTGCGGTTCTGCGTCAGCTTCATCGGATGGAATGGGAGACTTGTTTGCCACGCGGAACAGGAAGAGCTTCTCATCAGAGTCCTCTGAGGAAGTTGGAGTCATGCGGACGCACAGTCGGCTAGTCTTGGGATTCGACTGATTCGCCGATTTTCCAGGAAGAATGGGTTCACCCCGAAGATAAGCGAGATTGGCTCCACTCTTCTCGACAGGGGCAGTCGCAGTGCAAATGCCAGTCGATAGCTGGCCGGATTCCGTTCGGTCAGCATAGACCAAGTATTCCTTGCCGATTTCAAAGCCGAAGCCGCAATCACCACCGCCAAGGCCAGTTTCAACCTCTACGCGTTGCCCCTGCACACCACGGTACGAGCGTAATATGTCAAACGTCACCAGCATGACAGGGATGACTTCATCGATGCTGGCGGGCACCGAATCTCCGACCGATGCCTCTAGCCACACCGATTTCAGCTCCGCACGCGCCACCTTTCCCTCAAAGATCGCGGTAACTCCTTTGGCATGCCACTCAGCCAATTGACGCCTGCTCATCCCTTCTGGCGGCGGAGCGCACTTACAGCCGAAAGCGGCCGCAGAACTTAGGATCAGCGTGAAGACGACGAATATAGCGACGGCAAAGCGCATGCGCACCTCCTGCATTCGCAAAGAGAGTAGAGTGACCGCCTTGGCAGTTGTTCAGTCGTCCGAGTCATAATCCTCCGGAATCATCTAGTCAGCGTCTTCATCCTCGGCATTGGTACAAGGATAAGGCTAGAGAATCGTAACTGTCGAAGCCAGGCCTTTACGGTCAAACCCTTTGCATCCTCGGCCCCTGGACACCCATTGTGTCTTGACGTTGATGAGAAAATGCGTTTATGGATGTATGGTTACAAACCGAAGGAACTCTCAAGAGCAATTCTTTTCGGCTTCGTCTTGCCCGCGGTCCACAGCAAGCGACCGCAATGAGCCAGAACAATGCCCGTGAGGCAATGAAGGAAGCGAAGCGGGACTATCCTCAGTACACGTGGGAAATGGAATCCGGGTTTAGCAGTGGCGAATTCATATTGCACGGACGGAACAAAGACAAAACTTCCCTGAATATAGCGCCAGTCAATCCGAAAAGAGAGACTTCCGATTCGCTACGTAGGCAGATTGCTGAATTGCGGATCGAGGCTGCCCGCTTGCTTTCGGAATCCGAGAAAACCAAACGCGCTGCGGAGAACCTAGCCGAGCGAATCGAACGCCTCGAAAAAACTGCGATCTGACCCCAGATCGCAGAGTAGGAATATCTTTTCAGTTTCATCTCACGTCGTCCGCAGCTCTGAATTATGGGAAAGAGGCTGAGCAGTGCAGGCGGCCAGACGGTCTCCTGCGCCGATTTTGGGCGATTATCAACTCGCATTTTGAGGTATTGCGAGCAAGGGATCGAAAGACCCAGCGGAACATGGACTTTCGTGTATCGAGTTTGCCACCAACAAGTTCGGACCGACAGCTGGTTCTGCATCGTAATGCGATACAATTACGAGAATGGTTTCTGGCCGCCATGGATGCGAAATAACCGTTCTCACGGCTATCTGCGTCCTCATGATTTTCTTTTTTCCCCTGATGCAGGGTCCGTATTCGGTCCTACACGGACCGGTTACCGCACTGCGGGCTGCACGCGCCGGGGTTCATTTGCGGCTCGACATAATGCAGGCTGGCTTAAGCTCTCTGGGAGGCCACCTGATTGCGGCGCTCGTGGTTTTGGCGCAAATGTCGCTTTCAAAGGCAGAATTCCAGTCAGTTAGTTTGCCCGAATGCAACACCGTCTTCCGCTGTTGATTCCCACCGTTGACGTTCCAAACCCAACCGCAGTCCCAGTCGCTGCAAGTAGTGCCCATCTCTGATTAGGCATTTCTTCGGCGCTCGGAAAGCATTTGTCTAGCAGATCTTTGCCCCATTTGCGAATTCAATCTTTCTTTCGAGGGAGGAGAACTAAAGTGACGCAAAAGAGACTAAAGGTATTTGGCTTACTCGTGACGCTGGCGGTCGTGCTGTCATTGGCGGGTTGCAACAAGAAGGTAGCCAAGGCGACACCACCCACGCCACCCACACCCCCTGCACCGACGGCGACTCTGGCGGCGAATCCGAGCGTGATTCAGCAGGGTCAGTCGACAACGCTGACTTGGCAAACTACGAACGCCAATGACATCACAATTCCCGGGCTAGGCACGCTGTCGCCGTCGGGATCTCGGACGGTTACGCCTAGCGAATCCACTACCTACACACTGCTGGCAAAGGGATCGGGAGGAACGAAGGACGCCTCGGCTCGCGTCACAGTGAATGCGAGGATTGCTAATGCAGCACCCTCGCCGGCGGATGAGGACCTATTCAGCAAGAACGTCAAGGATGTGTTCTTTGACTTCAACAAGCCTACCCTGCGCCCCGACGAGGCACCCACTGCACAAAGTGACAGCGCCTTCCTGTCGCAACATCCCAGCCTGAAGGTGGTTGTCGAAGGGCATTGTGACGACCGGGGATCGGAGGATTACAACCTTGCTCTCGGAGCCAGCCGGGCGGAATCCGTAAAGCAAGCGCTCGTGCAGCGTGGGATATCCCCGGAGCGAATCAAAACGGTCAGCTTTGGTAAGGAGAAACCGTTTTGCACCCAGGACAACGAACAGTGCTGGCAACAGAACAGGGTTGACCACTTTGTACTCGAACGCTGAATTGTGGTCTCAGGAGGGCGGCCTGATTGTCGGGCCGCCTTCCGCTCAAAACCCGTGGCCAAGTTGAGATTTCCGTTCTCGACTCCCGGTAGTAGGCACGGAGATCTTATGGCGCTGAGATCGTAGGCGAGGCGATGATCGGTGAACAGAAAGGGCGGGCCCTTCAGCTCTATCTCACCCGAGAGCCAGTGATCCTGGCGATGCTCTCGGCATTAGCGGTGGTCTTTTTTCTGGCCGTGACAGGGTTGTCCCACCTTTATCATGCCCAGCAGGAGTCTCTCGCGAACCGCTGGTTTAACCGTGGTGCTACGGACCTCAAGGAACGGCGCTTCGAAAGTGCGGTGTCCGACTTCCGAACTGCGCTGCTTTACTCGCGCGACAACTACTCTTACCAGCTGAACCTCGCCGAGGCGCTGATTGGTCTAAAGCGGACAAATGAAGCTTTCTCTTACTTAATCAACCTGTGGGAGCGGGAACCCGAGAATGGGTTTGTGAACCTGGACCTCGCGCGCATTGCAGCGCAAAAGGGGGAAACGGAACAGGCACTTCGCTATTACCACAACGCCATTTACGCGGCTTGGCCCGACGACCAGCAAGTGGAGCGGCGTGACGCTCGCTTGGAATTGGTCGACTTTCTGTTGAGCATCAACGCCAGGGCGCAAGCTCAGGCTGAATTGCTTGCACTCGCTGCGAATTTGCCGAACGATCCATTCCAGCAAACACGCGTCGGGGATCTTTTTCTCAGGGCACAGGACTATGAGAATGCCCTTGCCGAGTACCGGCTGAGCCTGAAGGCGGACCACCACAACTCCGCAGCCGTAACGGCAGCGGGAATAGCTGCGTTCCAGCTCGGTCGGTATGCGCTTGCTCAGCGCTACCTGCAATCCGCCGTCGCCACCAATCCCAGCGATGCACAAAGCGCCGCCCGGCTCAAAACCACGGAACTGGTACTACAAATGGATCCTTTCCAACGACAGCTCTCGGTCGCGCAGCGCAACCTCGTTGTGATCGAAGCTTTTGCGGCAGGAGGTCAGCGCCTCAAGTCCTGCTTCGGTACGGCCGGTTCGGCGGGGGCTACCTCATCCGGAGCATCGAGCAGCTTGGCCGAGAGCTGGGCGAAGATGAAGCGGCAGATAACCGAGCCAGGTCTGCGGCGAGATCCGGACTTGATCGAGGCGGCGATGGAGCTGGTATTTGATATCGAACACCAAACCAATACCGCGTGTGGCAATCCCTCAGACGCGGATACAGCATTGCTCCTAATCGCAAAAATGCACGAAGGGAATTAGCGTGAACATTTTGTCCAATTCACAGATAGGGATACTCCCGGAGGACGCACAATCCGAACCGACCGCCTCGCTCCCCGATCGATCTCCGGCAGCTCTTTTGCGGTCGGTTTTTCGTGAAGAACGTTTCTTCCTAATCCTGTCTGTGTTCATCGGGGTGTTCTCGGGCCTCGCGGTGGTCTGCTTCCGTTTCGCCATCGACTGGTGCCGTATTTATCTTCTGGGATCGGGGTCTACACTCTCGCCGACGCGGCTCGTGCTGGCGCCCACCCTGGCAGGCTTGATCATCGCCGTGCTGGTAATTCATGTCTTTCCCATGGCACGTGGGAGCGGAGTCAACCAAACCAAGGCGGCACTGTACATCTACAACGGCCATATTCCCATTCGTACCGCCGTCGGCAAGTTCATCACGGCAGCGTTGGCGATTGGGTCAGGACACTCCTTGGGCCCCGAAGACCCGTCTCTGCAAATCGGCGCGAGCCTAGCTTCGGCACTCGGTCGGCGGTTGCGCCTGTCAAGAGATCGAATGCGCCTGATAGCTCCGGTCGGTGCCGCCGCTGGATTGGCAGCCGCCTTCAACGCGCCGATCTCGGCGGTACTTTTCGTGATCGAAGAAGTCATCGGACGTTGGACAGCCGGTATCCTCGGCTCGGTTGTCCTTTCTGCAGTGTCTAGCGTGGTCGTAATGCGTTGGTTTCTGGGCTCGGAGTCTCTGTTCCGAATCCCCCCCGTGCAACTGGAAAGGCCCTCGGAACTCATCGCATATTCCATCCTGGGAGTTGTGGGGGGCCTTGCTTCGGTAGCCTTCTCCAGTGGTATCGCGACGTTACGTCCGCGGTTTAAGGCGCTACCCCGCTGGACGCAGTATTTCCAGCCCGGAATCGCGGGTTTGCTGATCGGTCTCATCGCGTTCCTCGGTGCGCCGCAAGTGATGGGAGCGGGTTACGAATACATTGATGAGGCCATGCACGGCCGATTCACCTGGCAAATGCTGGCGATCCTAGCCGGCCTCAAGATAGTTGCGACCCTGCTTTCGTTCGTTAGTGGAACTCCGGGCGGCATGTTTGCCCCAACGTTGTTTATAGGTGCCATGCTGGGCGCGGCGGTGGGCGGTGCGGAGCATGTTTTTCTCCCGCATCTGAGCGGGTCACCGGGGACTTACGCTCTGGTGGGCATGGGGGTTCTGTTTGCCGGGTTCCTGCGTGCGCCCATGACCTCTGTGTTCATGGTTCTCGAAGTCAGCGGAAACTACTCGATCATCGTCCCTGTCATTGTGGCTAACACGTTCGCTTACGTGATTTCGCGGCGTTTGCAGCCCATGGCGATTTTTGACGTGCTCACCCGCCAGGACGGGTTGGACTTGCCCTCCATGGAAGAACAAAGGGAAGAAGACATCTTGCGTGTCGAGGATGCCATGCGACCAGCAACTAGCGCACTGTTGGACGCCCAGGAAGCAGTGGATCACGTGTTTAAGCGTTTGGATGAGAAATCACCCGACGTGCTACTCGTGCGGTTGAATCCCACCGGATGGAGCAGTGTCACGAGAAAAGAGATCGAGAACATGGTCAAGGAGGGCAAAGGCGGTCTGACCCTGAGTTCCGTTCTCGCCGGCCGCCAGATTTCTTTTTTGCATCCCGATCAACCGCTCGATACGGCTCTTCGGTACATCGATCGTTGGCCCCTCGTGCCGGTTGTGAGTCGTGCTGATTACCGCACACTGGAAGGAGTGATTTCCCAGCTGGATGTGCTCAAGCGTTATCGAGACTTTGGAGAGGGATGAAGATGACGACACAGGCTAAAGATGACCGAATAAAACGCGGTGCTGTGGTAATGACGAAGCTTGTGACGGCCGCGGTAGCTTCCACAGTGATTTCAACGCTGATTGCCGTCATCCTCCCCGCGAGGCTAGGAGGCCGCGGTGCGTCGCAAGTATTGTTTGTTGTGGTGGTAGGCCTACTGGGTTTACTCATGGGGTTGACGAGATTTGACGCGCGTCGATTTAGCGCCGGTTCTGTTTTCGTATTTTTCCTGTTTGAACCAATTGGTCGAGTGCTGCTTCGGCAAGAGACACGGCCGCCCTACCTCTTCCTGGCCTTCCCTTTAGCATTGGCCACTGCCTATTTCTTGGGACGGCAGGGAGCTTCTGCGGGCCGTAACGGCACTGTACCCAACAACTCTGCGGAGGGCGATCAATGAATTGGACAATCCTCTGTATCGCCGATGATCCCCATGCCCTATTCCTCTATCGCTCCGTCTTGGAGTTAAGCGGCCTTCGAGTTCTGACCACGTCAAGTGGTGAGCAGAGTCTGGAACTCTGTAACTTCTGTTCCGTAGATTGCGTCGTGCTGGACCGTCCGCAGGACGGATCTACTCTTGCTCACAAGATTGGACGAAAGCATCCGCATCTTCCTCTAGTTGTCGTTTCGGACGACACCAGAATATCTCTGGACATCTATGGAGAAGTCGCAATGTTCATCACCAAAACAGAAGCCATCGAGGAACTTGTGGAGTGTATTGAAGAAGTGGCCCGGAGGAGCAAGTGCGGAGGCGTTGACGGAGGAGGTCGCATTGAATCGCCGCCAGCGAAGGCTCGCGATCACCGCAACCCGCACCGCGTATTCACGAGCTGGATCCTTCCTTGGTGACGTAATACATGTCGGGTTAAGCAACCGACCGGAGGAAGCGTTGGTGGATCGTGATGATGGCTGCTCCTGGACTTGGAAATCTAAAGCGAGGCCACCGACATGGAGCGGACGCTGTTGTGGATCGATGGCAATGCGAGCGGGTGGGCCTGTTCGGTTTGTCAATGGAGATTCCTCGTCCCCACGCTGCTTAGCGGGCAGGAGGCGAGGGAGGCTTACGACCGCCTGGCCGCTGCCAAGTTTCAGGAGCACACTTGTGAAACCCAGACCGGCCTTCCTGCGGCGACGCAGAAAGTCAATCTGCGTGGCAACACCAGTCTTGCAGAGCGTGCTCGAATGTTCATAAAACGAGGATACAAACCGAAGGATGCCGTAGGACTTGTGCTTCAAGAAATGGAGTTCGAGCACGGCAATGATCCGAGGATCATGGAGAAGGCGCGTGCCGATGCCGAGGACTTTCTTCAGAAAGTTCGCAGGGGGCTCATCTGAAAGCTGTCCAAGAGGCCACCGAACTACGAGCAACTCCATCCAGTTTGAAGCCTGGCCGCCTCCTCGACCCAACAGGTGCCCACATTCAGTCTAGGAATTTGCGATGACTAAGCGAATTCTTCTGTTTGCGCCTTGCGCCTTCAATTTGGCAGAAACCAGCAGGATGGTGGAGATGGCAAAGGGTGTCGCGCGCCATCCAATGGCCAGCAAGGCTTTCGATATTCACTTCATCTCCGACGGAGGCGAGTTCGAACATCTCATCGAACAACACGCTTTCCCTCTGACCCGCCTGGAGCCCCGTCTCACTCCAGAAAAGATTGAGCACATCGCTAAGGTAGATCGTGGGGAAAAGTTTGCGCCTGCATTTACTGACGCTGAAATGATCCAGCGTGTCCAGAACGAGGTTGTCTGTCTCAAGCATGTGAAACCGGTCGCGGTTGTGACAGGCTCGTATTTGACGATTCCAGTTTCCTGCCGAGTTGTGGGAACTCCCCTCGTTTGGGTTGTTCAATCCACTTGGCTGCCGGAGTTCTTCTGTCATGGTGCAGGCATGACTGATCACATTAGGCCAACCCCACTCAAAGCGATCGTGGACTGGTTCATCCTGCGATTCATTAACTTTTGGATCAGATATGGATTCCTGAACCCGGTCAACCGCATGGCAAAACACTTTGGGGTAGCAGGCTATGAATCGATCTTCGAGTTCTGGACAGGAGACATCACACTGGTGGCGGAACCTCCGGAATTTACCGGAATCAAGCTGCCGTCCAACCACTATTTCATCGGCCCTCTGATTCCCTATGAAGAATTTCCGATGCCGCAAGGATTTACAGACGTCCCGAAGGACAAACCGCTGATCTACTTTGCGATGGGCAGCTCTGGAACACCAAGGATCGTCGCCAAGATCGTTGAAAGCTTCGAAGGAAAGCCATACCACGTGATCGCCCCCGTTGAGTTTCAGCTCGCCAAAGTTCACGGAGTTCGTGTACCGACGAACGTCACTGTCACTGATTGGGTCCCCGCGCTCACTGTAAATAAGATGGCCGATCTTGCCGTCATTCATGGCGGGATCGGAACGGTCATGACGGCCGCTCTGGCCGGCAAACCTGTTGTCGGCGTCGGCATGCAGATGGAACAGGTTGCCAACCTTGCGGCGCTGGAACGATTGGGATTCGCGATCAGAGTACCGAAGTCGCGAGACCCCTCGGCAAAAGTCCAGGACGCGATCCAGAAGCTAATACGTGACGAAAGTGCAAAAGCTAAAGCGGCTGCCTTCGCAAAAGCCATCTCGGAATGGGACGCTCCCAGGATCGCGGCCGAGAGGCTGTTTGAACGCTATTCGAGTGCGATCTAGGTTGACAGGCTCAGACTTCTTGAAATTTACGAACGGGCATCGCGCCTATCACCGCTAATTGCGGCATTGGCCGTGGTATTCACATCCAAGATGATCGCCCGATTGATTCCATTCGTAAGATCGATTGCGCTTCCCTCTGGCTCTGTAACTTTCTTACAATTCGTGAATCTCATCTGTGCCGAAAGGCGGTTTTGTCGAAGAGAGATGCCATGACCTTACGAACCGATGGCCGCAATTTCAAGAGGACCACCCGGCGTGAGTTACTCAAGCTCACGCCGGTAATAGCTTTGGGTGCATTTGCAATCCCGAAGTTTCAGATGCCGCTCCTTAAGGCTGGTCTTGGTTTCAGTGACTGGGCTTCCAAAGAACTCTTCCGTTCCGGCCATTTGGCACGAACCTTTGCAGACTCGGAACGGACTCCATTCAGCAAATTCCCGATCAACGACTACGACGTAGATGACCCGGGAGTTGATTTGGAAAAATGGACTCTCACTGTTGATGGGGCAGTGCAGAAGCCAGGAAATTACACTCTGGCACAGATTCAGGCGTTCCCTAAGATCATCCAGAATACCCGGCACGTGTGCGTGGAGGGATGGGACGTGATTGGCCGCTTTGGCGGTGCACGTCTCTCTGATTTTCTCAAGACCATTGGCGCTGACCCCACTGCCCGTTTTGTGAGCGTCGAATGTGCCGATGACTATTACGAAACGCTGGATATGCCGACGGCGATGCATCCGCAGACCTTGCTCTGTTATGAGATGTATGACCTACCGCTGACTCGTGAGCACGGGGCGCCGCTGCGTCTGCAGATTCCCACCAAGATCGGCTACAAACAAGCGAAATACCTGACCGGCCTCAAAGTGAGCCATGTAATCAGCCGAGTCGGCTATTGGGAGGACCAGGGCTACTCAGAATTCTACGGCCTGTAGCTAACGAGGAAGGTGCTAATGGCAACTCGCACAATCACGATCGAAGAAGCAAAAACTGACGAGGTTACGGAAGCCGTGTACGAGCACCCGTTTGTGGTGCGGCTTTGTCACTGGGTGAATGCCATCTCGCTGTTCGTAATGGTGGGCAGCGGACTGCAGATCTTTCGGGCCTTCCCCAGCTTCGGGGCAAAGATCCCGCAAAAGGACTTGCTCAACTGGCCCAAGGCTTTCGCCTTGGGCGGATGGCTCGGCGGCGCACTGCAGTGGCACCTTACTTTCATGTGGATCTACATCGCCACAGGCCTCGTGTACGTCGGCTACCAGATCTTCAGCGGCAACTATAAGCAGGTTCTTTTTGCCCGGCGTGATCTTCCCGGAGTGTGGCCGATGGTGCGCCATTACTTCCTCTTCGGCCTCAAGCCGGCGCTAAAAGAAACCTACAACCCGCTACAGAAGCAGGCATACACAATGGCGATCGGCCTCGGCGTGCTGTCGATGCTAACGGGGCTTGCCGTCTGGAAGCC
>Ga0187817_10001476_pt1 | contig 11564 bp, 5 predicted proteins | sample NC_wetland_sal_i_17_FD_132431 | JGI IMG/M metagenome (GOLD analysis project Ga0187817, IMG submission 132431) | Wetland sediment microbial communities from Neuse River Estuary, North Carolina, USA - SO4_2 | ecosystem: Environmental > Aquatic > Freshwater > Wetlands > Sediment | place: USA: North... | reverse complement strand
CCGGGCGGCCTTCGAGGAAATGGACGGGCTCATCCAACACCCCGGTGTCTCCGGTGCTCAGAACGTAACGGGAGGTGGCTAACGGCAACCAAAGATAATCATCCGAGCAATGTGTGCGGACGCCTCTGCCCGCAGGAGGATGCCACCAGTGCTGGACATCTCCCTCGAGGAACTGTCGGGACGCCGACAGCAGTAAGTGCTCGCGCACCAGGCGCGGCTCGGCGTGGATGAGGGCCATCACGTCCTGCAATTGATCGCGGAAACCGAAGGCGCCCCCGGACTGGTAGTATCCGCTCCGTGCCCATAGACGGCACGCCAGAGTTTGATACAGGAGCCAGCCATTGGCTAGGACGTTGATGGACGGATCGGGTGTTTCCACATGCACCGCACCGAGCGTGTGCTTCCAGTACTCCCACACGGCTTCGAGCGCGCCGCGTGACGCGGAGGGTTCCCGGAAACGATGCACCAGGCTGTTGGCGTCACCGGCGTCTCGGCCGACGCCGAGCCTGAAGACAATTTCTCGCTCTTGACCTGCGGTGAGCTCGAAGGGAACCTGGATCGCAGCACAAGGATCCAAACCGGCTCCCACCTTGCCGGACAGACGAGACCGCATCATCGCGGCCGGAGTCCGAAGCGTGCCGTTGCGCCCAAGGAATTCAGTGCGATCGCCGCTTACGGTCCGGACAGCGTCATCCACATCAAAGAAGGCAACCCGGCTGGTGAATTCCGTGTTGTATGGATTCCGCGCGAACAGCGCGCCGCTGGCGGGATCTGTTTCGGTGATCACATGCATGGACGATTTAGACCGCAGATCGCCAAGCAGCCATTCCACATAGCCCGTGGCAGAGAGGCGGCGCGTTCGGCCAGACTCGTTTCGCACCTTGAGGACTGAGAACTTAACCGATGCGTCCAGTGCGACGTACACCCAAAGCTCTGAGCGGATGCCCCCCTCCGTATGCTCGAAGACGCTGTAGCCGAATCCGTGGCGGCTGACGTACGGATTCGTTCCACGCCTGGGCAGCGGGGTGGGGGACCAGAAGTAGCCGCTCTCTTCGTCACGCAGGTAGAAGGCTTCTCCGCCCGAATCGCTGACGGGGTCATTGGACCAGGGAGTGAGACGGAACTCGTGGGCATTCTCGCCCCAAGTGCAGGCAAGGCCGCTCTCGGAGACGACAGTTCCGAAGTGCGCGTTTGCCAGCACGTTGATCCACGGCGCGGGCGTAGTCTGCCCGTCCGAGGTCGTGATCACGTACTCGCGCCCATCAGGAGTGAATCCTCCGAGGCCATTGAAGAAGACCAGATCGCGGATAGGCAATTCGGCTGCTGCTGGGGACTCGGTACGGCGGGCACGGGTCGGAGCGAGCACCGGAACCGGTACTTCAACAACGCTCCGTCCGTCGATCTGATCCGCCAGCGATCCCCGGCTATCTGTGATGATGGCGCGAGCGACCGATTGGATCAGAACTCGGTCCTCGGCTGATATCTGGTCCCCGGACCTTATATAGATGCCGCCTGGCCGATCCGTCACGTTAGCTTCGACGCCCGCGGCAATCAGCCCCGTGATTTGGTCGTGCAGCAGCTGCCGGTAGCCGGCGTGATCTTCGTTCCAAATCACGAGGTCTGCTGCCAGTCCTTTGGAGCGCCAATACGCGTGAGCTTGTACGAGCTGGCGTACCAGATCGATATTGGCCGGATCTCCAATCTGCAGCAACACGATAGGCAAGTCCCCGGAAATGGAGTAGCCCCACAAGCCGGACTGGCCGCGGCGGTTCTTGATGAGAACGCTTGTGTCGGCGCGCAGCGAGGAATTGGCATAAATGACGGAGCTGGCCAGCCGGCCGTAGAGCTGCGCGTCGGCCTCCGTGGCATTGAGCTGACGCAGGACCACCTGGCTATGGGTCCACGCCAGATCGAAAACACGATTCGCCAGACGCTGGTCCTGGTACTTCTCGACAAGGCCCAGGCATGCATCGCGGCTGGCGCCAACGCCAGTGACCATATTGATTGTTGCCGATTCGCTTGGATCGAGCGTAATTCGACACCGGATGGCGACAATGGGATCCAACACCGAGCCCTGACTGCCCGAGAGTTCCGCGTGGCCGCTTATGGCTTGTGGATTGGCGATGGAATTCCCACGGCCGATGAACTGCATGCGATCGGTCTCATAGGAGACTTCTCCGGTATCCGCTCCGTGAACCGCCATCAGGTGAAACAACCATGGAGCCTGCTCATCGCGGGAACGGGGCCGGCGAGTGCAAAGAATCGCCTGGCGCTCGGGGACAATCTCGGTCTGAACGAAAAGGTTGCTGAATGCCGGATGCAGGGCGTCGGCAGCCGCTGACGCCAAAACGACCTCGGCGTAACTCGTGACATCGATGGTTCTGCGCGTCCATGAGTGGTTGGAGATGGTGACTCGCCGCAACTCGATATCATCCTCGGGGGAAACGGCGATCTCTGTGTGCATGTCGAATACGTGCCCGCCGGAGCGGAACTCGGCTCGCCCCTCAGAGAAGATCGCTTCGTAAGTCTTCCGTTGCTTTAGTGTCGGCTGATACGCGGCTGACCAGAACTCTCCACCCGTCACGTCGCGGATATAACAGAACGTGCCCCAATTATCGCAAGTGCTGTCTTCACGCCAGCGCGTGACGGCGATATCTTTCCAAGAGCTGTAGCCGCCCCCCGAGTTGGTGATCATCACGTGGTATCGGCCGTTGGACAATAGCTGTACTTCCGGTATTGGCGTGTTCGGACTGCTGAAAATGCGGACTGGCGTCTCCGCTGCACTCGAAGCTGCGCGGAAACCGGAGGGTTCGGCGATGTGAGAGTGGAGTGGCGTAGCCTTTGGGATCCGTTCCTGGAGCAACAGCGTGGTCGCCTGGAACGATGGGTCCGACTCGAATCGCTTCTGCATCGGCCGGTCGAGGAGCAGATAGGCCAAGGATAGAAAGCTCATGCCCTGGTGATGGGCCATGAAGGATCGAACCACGGCGGCCGACTGGCCTCGCGGCACACGGGACGGCGTGTAGTCGATGGCTTCATAGAAGCCATATCTCCCTTCGAATCCTCCGGTGGCCAGCCGTTGCAGGTTGAGGCATGCCTCCTCAGGCGCCACCATCAGCGCGAGCGCCGAGGCGTATGGGGCAATGACCAGATCCTCGGCCAGCCCACGTTTGAGCCCGAGGCCGGGCACGCCGAAGGCGCGGTATTGATAATTGAGATGAACGTCGATGGTGTTATAGCCGGATTCGGACATTCCCCACGGCCCGCCACGCGTCTTTCCATAATCGATCTGCCGCTCTACGGCAGCCTTGTAAGTTTGGTCGAGCAGCGTATTTTCGTACGTGGGCATGACCAGAAGCGGCATGAGGTACTCGAACATCGAGCCGCTCCAGGAAAGGAGAATCGGCTCTCCGCCGGCGGTTGTGAGCAGACGTCCTAACGCAAACCAGCTTTCCTGTGGAAGTTGCCCCTGCGCAACCGCTACGAAGCTGCACAATCTTGCTTCGGAAGCCAGCAGATCGTAGTAACTCGCATCCCGCCGGTGCTCACTTACGGTGTATCCGATGGCCAGTAAGTTGCGCACCTTGTCGTAGAGGAAGTCATACTCCATGGCGGCGAGTTCACCACATTCGAGTGCAAGACTTTCTATAGCCGCAATCCTTGCACTGGCACGCTGGCTTGCGGCCGGAAGCTCCAGTTCAAGCCTTGCCAAATCGCGCAGAGTCGGGACCTGGCCGGTTTCATTAGAGCCGCCGCCAGCGTTGCTGAGTGTCAACTCATCCCGGGCGCCCTGGCATTGCCGAACGAACGCATCTGCCCACCATTTCGTCTGGCTCTCTGAGGCTGGATCAAACTGACGTGCCAACTCGAGGGCAGCCACCACCAGCCGGTCAAGAGAGAGCCGGATTGCCGCGAGCGTGGTCGGCCGTGGTTCGAGAATCATATGCAGCTGCGCGAATTGAGCTAGACAGGCCCCGTCCGCAGTCTCCTCCAGAACCCTCAGCGTATCGGCGAGCCCGTCGAACCATCGCGATCCCAGGATCTTCTGATCGGGAAGGGCCATCAGGCCAGCTCGCAATGTGAGCAGATGGCCCGCCAGGTTCCCGCTGTCCACCGTCGAGATGTACAGAGGCGGCAGGGGTTTCAGAGACTGGGTGTCGTACCAGTTGTAGAAATGACCACGGTGCCGTTCCAACCCTTTCATCGTGTGCAGCGCATTCGCCGTGCGCTCGATAAGTTGTGCCGCGGAAATATAACCGAAGTCGCAGCCCGACAAATTGGCAAGTAGCGCGAGCCCCATGTTGGTCGGCGACGTGCGATGCGCAATTGTTCCTACGGGATGCTCCTGATAGTTGTCTGGCGGCAGCCAATGATCTTCCGGACCCACGAATGTCTCAAAGAACGCCCAGGTCTTTCGCGAAAGATTCCGGAGGAAAACAGTCTGACTGGCCGTCAGCCTGGCGCGCCGGCGAGCGAGCGGCAGGCTGATCCACCAGGCAACCGCGGGCGAGGCTAACCAGAGGCCCAACACTGGTCCAGCGGCGGCCAACGCGCTTGGTCTGGAAAGCACCAGATAAATCACCGTCAGAATAGCAATGGCGGGACCAACCCACATGGATTGGCAGAAGGCGAACAGGCGATTGCGACCACCGCGATCCGTGTCTCCCGAAGGATTCCATTCCAGAAGTCGTTTGTGTGTGAAGAGCATCCGTCCGGCGGTGCGGACAATCGCATCCAGACTGAAGAAAGCCTCGTACGGGAGGCACACCAGGGTGAATACTGCCTGGGAAAAATGGCGACCCGTCGAACGCATCCATGCTGCAAAGTGCTGGCTCAGCAGCACATCATCCGGCTTCTGAAACAGACTCAGAATCGAGCCAAGCAACGGCGGAATCAGAATGATTGCGATTACCGATAACGTCCAGAACCAGGCCGGTGACAAAACCGTCCAGCCGAGCAGCAACAGCAGCGTCATTGCGGAAGGCGCCAGACTACGGCGGAGGTTATCGAAAATCTTCCAGCGGGAGAGGCCAGATAGCGGATTGTTCTGATGGCGGCCGCTCGGACCGGGCGAACGCGGCAGTACCCACCGCACAATCTGCCAATCGCCACGAATCCAGCGGCGCCGGCGGCTCACGTCGGCGCTGTAGCGAGCGGGATACTCCTCGTACAACTGCACGTCGCTCAGCAGGCCCGCGCGTGCGTAACATCCTTCCAGAAGATCGTGGCTGAGAATCCGGTTCTCGGGAAAGCGCCCGCGCAGTGACTGCTCGAACGCGTCGACATCGTAAATCCCTTTGCCAATGAACGAGCCTTCGCCGAACACGTCCTGGTAAACATCCGAAACAGCGCGAGTATACGGATCGATACCAGGTTCACTCCCCCACAATCGCGCATACCGTGACCGGTTCGTGCTCGGCAGACTCACCGCGACCCGTGGCTGAAGGATGCCATACCCCTCTGTGACGCGCTGCTTGTGTTCGTCAAATCGCGCCCGATTCAGCGGATGCGCCATGGCTTCCACAAAGTGCCGCGCCGAGTCGCGCGGAAGTTGAGTGTCCGTGTCGAGAGTGATGACGTACTTGACGCCCGACAGAACTGCTACCTCACCGACGATGAGCGAGAAACGATCCCCGGCCTGACCAAATGTTCCTCCGCGCAGAAGCGAATTCAATGCCGCAAGCTTTCCTCGCTTGCGCTCGTAACCCATCCAAAGCTGCTCTTGAGGATTCCAGCAGCGCGGGCGATGGAACAGAAAGAAGGCGCCACTCTCCGCGCCACCGTACTTCTCGTTGAGCTCTTCGATCCTCTTCCGGGCAAGAGACAACAGCGGCTCATCCCCCGGCAGCCTTTCCTCGCGCGCGTCCAGAAAATCAGTTAACAGGCCGAAGTGCAAGTTCGCGTCTCGATTGGCGAGGAACCGGACTTCCAGCGCCTCGATCAGATCCTCGACGTTCTGAGCGCTTGCGAGCATCGCCGGTACCACAGCCAGAGTGCGCAAGTCTGGGGGAATCCCCTCGGAGAAGTCCATGCGCGGCAGCCCATGGGGCGTTGCCAGCAACGTCGCCAGCCAGTTCACCAGCGTGACCGCTAACTGACTTGCGCACAGAAGTGCGACGATACCAGTCACTGCGAGTACCCAGCCCCGAAACCCAACTGCGTGCGCCTTTGCCAGTAAACTCGCGGTGAAAAGCACGGCAACCAGCAGGATCGCGCCCAGATACACAGACAAAGGAAAACGGCGGATCGTTCCCCGAAAGGCCTCAGATACTGACGAGCGGATGCGAGCTATCCGCTCAAGCTGCGGAAGTCCCTTGTCGATCAGGTAGAAGCCAACATGCGCCGCTCGGTCTTCGCGGCCTTTCTGCTCCAGACCCTCGTGTGCCAGTTGGATGGCTTGACGCGCCACGCCGGCTTCTGGCAGCCCGCTGCCCTTAGCTACCCTCTCCACTACGTGACGGTAGCGATCGCGTGTGGCAAAATCCATTCGTCCGTAGACTCCGCCGGGATCCTCGCGCAGCGTCTGCTCCACCACGCTCATGGTCTCGACGAACTCGCGCCAGTCCATGGCTCCGAGAAAGCGGAGGCTGCCGATGGTGTTGCTGATGGAAACCTGGTCGGCGGCCTGTTGTTGGTTCTCTGACTGCACCAACTGCTCAATCGTCAGGCCGGACTCGGAAAGTCGCTGCTCAATCCAGGTGAGCGGCAATGCCAAAGCGGGACTCTGTCCCTGCAACCGTCGCGCAAATTCCGCGACAAAGGAGCTCACCATGGGCGGGCTGGAGCGCGCCATGTCCGCGATCACCAGAATCAGGCTTTTCGGGTCCTTCTCGGCGACCTCCGTCATCTGGTCCGCCCAAGAGTCTGCGCGGCTTCGATCGATCCTGTCGGCGGCCACCCGTGTTCCAACGCGCCTGAGATTCTCGATTAATGCCAGACGCAGCATGATCGGAATAGCCCACAATTCTCCTAGCTTCAGAGCAGTGACCGTTTGGTAAGCGGCTACGAAACTGGTGAGGCTCTCGGGATCCACCCGTCCGTCACCATGTGAAATCGTCTCCAGCGCGATATCGTACACGCGCGGGAGTCCGGCCGAAGCTCCGTTTAGCAGGGAAGGTAGTTCTTGGCTGTATCCTTTGGGCAGGTGCCTCTTGGCCGTCCGAATCTGCTCTTCGATCAGATAGAAGTTATCAAGCAGCCACTCACCGGCGGGTGTAATTCGCCTGCTCGCCTGCACTGCGTCCGTCAGCAGGCTGCGGACCCCAATCAGAATGCCTTCGTTGTCAGCCAGCCGTGTGAGAAGCCGATCGCGAGCCGGTCCCGGACTCAACTGATGCGAAGCCGCCAGGGTCTTGCCATGCAGCTTCATCTGATCGGCGCTGAACAGCTCCGATCGCAGCGGTGGCTCGTCGCCCGAGTACTTCTTGGCCAAACCATTTCCGCGGAGGCTCGCATTGAACTGGAGCCAGCTCTTGTTAATAGTTTTGCCGCTCGCCCTCATCTTTGAGGCTAAATCGGCTGCCATGACTCTCCGCCATGCCGGGCATTAATAACCAGTTGTGGAAGGTACTTTCTTTGGAGCGTCCGCGTCCAGGATCAGTCGTAGGCGCGCAATTAACGCCTTGCCTAAGGTTATCTCAGCTGGGTTGGTCCTGTAGCCGGGCATCTTAGGATCGATGAATTGTCGGCGGAATAGCTGATCCGATGCCAGAGTCGCTTTAGCAGCTTCAGTTCCTCAAGAGTGAGTTTAAGAGTCATGAGTTTCATGGGTTTGTCTATGGGCGAGTTGGCTCCAATTCCTTCGGGCAAATAATTAATTGATACTTTGATCATGTTCATCCCCTTTGCTCGGGCCTAGTCCTCAGCCTTTTCCTGAAGCTCGCAGATCATAGCCTCGGTCGTGAGCATGAGTGAGGCGACCGACGAGGCATTCTGCAGAGCTGTACGCGTCACTTTGGTGGGGTCGATGACGCCGGCTTTGACCAGATCCTCATACTGCTCGGTTGCGGCGTTGAAGCCATAGTTAGCGTCCTTGTGGCTTCGCACCTTCTCCACCACGATAGCGCCCTCGCTGCCGGAGTTCTGCACGATTTGCCGTAAAGGTTCTTCGCAGGCGAGCCTCACAATATTCACGCCGGTCTGCTCATCGCCTTCGAGCTTGAGCTTTTCCAGCGCGACCGCCGCCCGCAGCAACGCTACACCGCCACCCGGTACTATGCCTTCCTCTACCGCTGCTCGAGTCGCGTGCATGGCATCCTCCACCCGCGCCTTCTTCTCTTTCATCTCGGTCTCGGTCGCAGCGCCGACCTTGATGATCGCCACGCCACCGGCGAGCTTTGCCAACCGCTCCTGCAACTTCTCCCGATCGTAGTCGGAAGTGGTTTCCTCGATCTGTGCGCGCAGTTGCTTGATGCGGCCTTCGATGGCCTTCTGCGAACCGGCGCCATCAATGATCGTGGTGTTGTCCTTGTCTACCGTGACGCGTTTAGCGCGGCCCAGGTCCTCGAGGCGCACACCCTCCAACTTGATGCCGGTTTCCTCCATGATGGCTTTGCCGCCGGTGAGTATCCCAATATCCTCCAGCATCGCCTTGCGCCGATCACCATAACCCGGCGCCTTCACTGAGCAGGCACTCAGGGTACCGCGCAGCTTATTGACCACGAGTGCCGCCAGGGCATCGCCCTCCACGTCCTCCGAGATGACCAGCAGCGGCTTTCCCGCGCGCGCGATCTGCTCGAGAACGGGCAGGAGGTCCTTCATGTTGCTGATCTTCTTCTCGTGGATCAGAATGTAGGCATCCTCCAGCACGCACTCCATCCGCTCGGCGTCAGTGACGAAGTAGGGCGAGAGATACCCGCGATCGAACCGCATGCCCTCCACTGTCACGAGCTCGGTGATCATGGTCTTCGACTCCTCGACCGTGATCACGCCGTCCTTGCCAACCTTCTTCATGGCATCGGCAATGATGTTGCCGATCGCCGAATCGCCGTTGGCGGAGATCATGCCGACCTGCGCGATCATGTCGCCCGAAACCGGCTTCGAGAGTTTCTTGACCTCCTCCACGGCCACTTCGACGGCTTTGTCAATCCCGCGCTTCAGCGCCATCGGATTCAAACCCGCCGCGACGGCCTTCACGCCATGGCGGAAAATAGACTGCGCCAGAATGGTGGCCGTCGTGGTGCCGTCGCCCGCGACATCAGAAGTCTTCGACGCCACCTCACGGACCATCTGCGCGCCCATGTTCTCGAGCGGGTCTTTCAGCTCGATCTCTTTCGCCACCGTCACACCGTCTTTAGTGATATTCGGCCCGCCGTATTTCTTTTCCAGAATGACATTGCGGCCCTTAGGGCCCAGCGTAACCTTCACGGCGTCGGCCAGTTGGTTCACGCCTCGTAGAATCGCCTGCCGGGAATGCTCGCTATAAACGATTTGTTTTGCCATGTTATGACTCCTCAGTCCCCTCGGCTTGCCGGTTGAACTAACTCGCCTGCTTCGCAACTTTAGGCTTCTGCTCCACAACGCCAAGAATTTCGTCCTCGCGCATGATCAGATACTCTTCGCCGCCCACCTGGACGTCACTGCTGGAATACTTGCCGAACAGGATGTGGTCGCCGACTTTGACGTCGACAGGAACCAGCTCGCCGTTCTCAAGGCGCTTGCCATGCCCAACGGCGATGACCTCGGCCTCCTGCGGCTTTTCCTTGGCCGAATCGGGGACTATGATTCCCCTGAGTGTAGCTTCTTGCTCCTCGATCCGCTTCACCACAATGCGATCGGAGAGGGGTCTAATTTTCATCATGGCCTTTAACCTCCAGTTGGGGTTGATTTGTGAAATTCGTCTGGCCAACTCTTTATTGATCTTGATCCTTTTGTACTGGCGATCTTGAGCGATCATTTGCCGCACTTGGTCGCGCAACTCCTGCCAGTCATGGATGAAATAGCCGGCCTGATCATTCGCCATCACTTCGGCGCGTTTCTGTTCGAGGATCGCAATCACGGCCATCGTATCGATGCGATCCTCTTCGGTCTGCCTGGCGGCCACTGATGCGAGCACTCGTGCCACGCGATCAAACTCGGCACTCACTCGTGTCTTAATCTGCTCCGCCCAGCCCACCTGATTCGCCGTGCCAATCATCTGTTTCTCCGCAGCAATAACAGTCCAGCCATGCTTGGAGCCGTCAAGGGCGAAAGCTCGCTTTGTTCGCCAGCCGGGCCTTCTCTTCCTTCACGCGATTTTCCCCCTCTTGCTTCTTCTGACGGTCGGCTTCTCTCTGGGGAGCCTCTTGCTCGTCGAGCCGGAGCGCCTCCGTGATCGCCGTTTGCGCCAGCGCATCCAGTCGTTTCGAATAGAGGACCATTGCAAACTCAGGCTGGTAGGAGGAACGGACCAGATCGAACGAGTATTCCGAGTCTTCCCAGCGTGCTATCACCTTCACGCGTTCGTTCAGTATCGAAGGGAAAAGAATCTCAGCCGTGGGCCTTGTGGCAGTTCCATATTTGGCTGATATGCCGTCGATCATGTCCTCAGCCGTCAGTCCTGCGGTTTTGTAACGGTCGTAATTCACTACCATGCGGAAAAGCTCGCCGTTGCAAAAGCTGAACAGAATGTCTTTCACGGGGCCCGCGTCTGCTGGTGAAGAGCGAAGATACCGGCCAAGCGGCCAGTCCAGGTCTTGAATCAGCGCAGGTCGCTGATGAATCACCTTGGCCTCGGACGAGCTCATACTTACAATTTTCACTACTGCGGGCAGGTTCATCCCAAATTGAAAGTCGCGATACGTGGAGAGATCTGCGGCGCATGCCAGAGGCGATACAAGCACGGTACACAGAATTGATAATGGGAGAATGCGAGCGTTGAGCATTGCTGTTCTCCTTCAGGCGACGGTATCCGCCCCTACTGCCGTACGGGCAGGCTGGGAGGCTGCGAACGCCGAGCTTTCTTGGATATGCCGCGAGTGGGCGCGAACGTTCACATACGGCATACCTAGAAACGATTTCGCCGATACTTCAGTGATTTCGACACAGTTACATTTGTGCGATTCGACGTTCGTTATTACCCGCTTCACAGCCCTACGCAAGGCCCGGCCTTTATCAAATCCGAAGGCGGTTATTTTGATCTCGCCGGCCATGAAGAAGAACGTCCATCCTGCCTTGTGGATCGCCGCATCAAGCTCATTTAGATCGAGGTTGCTGACGGATCTCCAGCCACTCGAATAGGGCTTACCTTCGAGCAGTAAAGATGTCGGCATGAACGCGCCACTCTCGATTAGAATAGTTCCCGTTTTGACTGCTTCCGCCATGGCGGCTCCTTATTCAAAGGTTCGTTAGACCACTGCCAACTCGTACGCCGGTATTAGCGGCTCACCTCGCGGGTGCAGATCCGTAATTAGGTTGGGATAGAGAGTGATCGTTGCATCGATCAATGCGGCAAAGATGATAACAATCGGCGACAGGCTAGCCAAGAAGAGCAGGAGCATCAGATTGCCGGCTGGTGTGAAGACAGGCACGATGGGATTCAGGAGCAGGGCCATCCCTACAAATCCCGACGCCCAAAGATATTGCTT
>Ga0187817_10001475_pt1 | contig 11567 bp, 8 predicted proteins | sample NC_wetland_sal_i_17_FD_132431 | JGI IMG/M metagenome (GOLD analysis project Ga0187817, IMG submission 132431) | Wetland sediment microbial communities from Neuse River Estuary, North Carolina, USA - SO4_2 | ecosystem: Environmental > Aquatic > Freshwater > Wetlands > Sediment | place: USA: North... | reverse complement strand
CTGCACCCAATATGGGCCCAGGAGCCTCCCGGCAATAACATAACCGCCGCTCCACGTAATCGCCGAGACAATGACCGCAGGTATGAAGATGCCTGGCCTGATTGACAGGATACCAGCCGCTACCGACGCATACCCGCGGAGAAAGGGAATAAGCCGCCCGACGTAAATGCCCCACTGCTGTCGTTCTGAGATCGTATGCGCAATCCTGTCGATATGCGACGACGAGAGCGGGAACCATCGCGGCCGACGGCCCTGGATATATCCCCGGAACAAGTAGAACACGGCGTAAAGTAACGTCGTTCCGATGCAATCCGCCGAGACAGCCGTCAAAACGACAAGCCAGAGATTCAGGACCCCGGAAAAGGCTAAATAGCCCGACAACAGCAAGACGAACTCGTTCGTGACCGGATTGGGCACGCCAATTTCCTGCAGGAACACGAGCATGAAGATGGCCATGTAGCCGTATTTTGTGATGTAGAGCGCGAGTTCGGACGACATGGCATTTGAACCTCGGAGGTGGTGTGGCGGTTTATCTCGGTCCGCCGTCATGCCTATCAAAATTTCACGTTCCCAGCTTCGAGTTCTTTTTACAGTATCAGACCCATCGGGGCTCAGCTGGGATCCTGACCTCGTGTCCAATCGTGAGGAAGCGGGCGCTCCTTCGTCTGGGCCGGGAGCGCAACAGCGGCGCACAGGACCACCAGAACGATCTTCTTCATTTTTCCCTTACCGTAGATACGAAAGTTCCGTTGCGCCGCACTGCTTCGACGCGATGCAGCACGTTGTCCGCGGGATTGCAGACCAGTCCTTGCGCGGTCTGCGCCTTGTCGGCGAAAACCACCATTTCGATGTTCGACCAATCCATCTGCGCGGTGGATTGCGCCAGCTTGATGTGCGGAATCACCGCGCCATCCCGCACCAGCATGACGACCGGAATCCGGTCCGCCTGGATATTGTGCCAGCCTCCGCCGTAGACCTTGCGATTCTGGTAGTCGATCCATTGCCCCGGAGGCAGGTAAACGTCGCGCCCGGAAGTCCCCGCCTCCATTAACGGCGCTACCAGGATGTCGGCACCGAACAAATACTCATCCTCCACCTGCCACGAGCCGGGGTCCCCGGGGTACTCGATGAATAGCGCCCGCACCATGGGCAAACCGCGCTCGCTCGAGTCTTTCGCCTGGGCGTAAACGTAGGGCATGAGCCGGTACTTCATCTCGTCGGCACGGCGGAAATCGTCCATGAAGGCGGCGCTATATTCCCATGGCTCTTTGGGCGGCGTACCGTGGCAGCGGCTGTGCGACGTGAGCATGCCGAAGGGCATCCAGCGCCGGTAGAGTTCCTCGGGAGTTTTCGCAGCGAAGCCACCGATGTCATGGCTCCAGAAGGTGAACCCGCTCAGACCGAGCGAAAGTCCGCCGCGGAGGGTCTCCGCCATGCCCGAATCCTGCGCCCCGGAGTCGCCGCCCCAATGCAGCGGATAGCGCTGGCTGCCGGCCCAGGCGCTGCGCGCCCAAATGATGTTTTCGCCGGTGACCTGCCTGGTGATTTCCGCCACCGCCTGGTTGTAGCGCAGGGGATAGAGATTGTGTTCGTAGAATCCGGTGCGGCCGTTGGCGTAGAGTCCGGTAAGCGGCGCCGCCTCGCCGAAATCCACCTTGATGGCGCCCACTCCCATCTTCAGAAGGCCCGCGATCCGCTCCTGGTACCACTGCACCGTGGCGGGATTCGTAAAGTCCAGCACGGCGTCTTCGAACGGCAGATTGCCTTTGGCGTCTTTCACGGCCAGCCCTTTCGCGAGAATCTCCGGGAAGAGCGAATTCTTGGGGACGAAATAGGGAAGCTGCCAGAGCGAAATGTGGAAGCCGTCGCGTTTGAGATCGGCAATCATCTTCGCGGGGTCTTTGAAACGCGTCGTCGAGAATTTGTAATCGCAGCGCCAGTCGTTTTCAAACCAGCCGGTATCGAGGTGGATTACGTCGCTGGGAATGCGGTTCTGGCGGAGTTTGGCAGCCACTGTGCGTGTCTCCTCTTCGGAGAAGTACGTGATGCGGCTCATCCACAAACCGAACGACCAGAGCGGCGGCATGGACGCTTTCCCGGTAAGGGCCGTGTATTCGTTGAGAATATCTTTGGGCGCGCCCAGGAACACGAACAGGTCGAGTTCGTCGTCTCCCAGCAGCAGCTCGTTAGTATTTCCGACCGATGCGCCAAAATCGAAGGTGGCGGGTGCCGACGTATGCACAAACATGCCGTAGCCGCGACTGCTCATGAAGAACGGGATGGGCTTGTACATCCGCCCGGTTTCGACGCCGTTGGCATCGTTGGCCCACAGCACGACCTTCTGACCGCGCTTGTCGAGCCGCGTGAAGCTTTCCCCGCAGCCGAACAGCTTTTCCCCAGGCGCCAGCGAGAACACGGCAGCCACGCTGCGGGAATAATCGGATGTCCGCCGGATGAACGAGAACGGCAGCACCGGGTCGAGTTGCGCCGCGTTATCCGTGGGGTGGTCGGTCCTGGTGAGCAACCTGCCTTGCGCGTCCCGAAATTCGATGTGCCAGGGATTTTCCAGAATGGTCACCGAACCTTGCGTGCTGCTGTAGCGATAGCCGCCCGCGATCCTGGTAAATTTCCAGGACGTATCCCGCGGCGGCTCGCCCACCAGCATCGGCGATATTGCCTCTGGCTTGATCTGCGGCCCGGTCTTGATGCGAATCCGGACCGTCCTCGGCGAGACGAACTGAATGGAGAGAGGCAGCGACGGGTTGATTTCGTACTCGTGCTCCGGGAACGTGACGCCGTCGAAGGGCTTGAGCATGTTCTCCATATTGCTGAACGCGATTCGCGGGACCAGTTGATTGCGAGCCCATGTCAGGGAACCGGTGCCGCTCGCCGGGTCGAAGCCCGCGAGTCTATCCGCCACAAAATAGGTGTTCCGGTATTCCCGGAAGTCCCCGCTGATATCCACGACGTCGTTCAACAGGCCGGGTGGCCGGTCCACCTGGCCTTTCAAGCTCATGCCTGATATCAGCGCCAGACACGCGCACGCGGCGAAGGGGCAGCGGCAATTGTTGGTCACGCGGAACTCCTCAGGTAATTCAGAGCTCTCCATCCGATTGGAGAACTCCTATTATCCAGCCCGGCAGGGCCGGGCACAACGCCCCTACGCCATGGCCCCTGGGTCGTTATCGGCAGCCGCGCTGAAGCGCACGATTATTCCGGAAAAGCAACCGTTGTCACAAACTAGTGCGGTAGGGCCGAACTCTTCGGAGCGGGAGATGTGAGTGTGTCAATCTGCACAGTTTGTTTGCCGAGACCTGAACCGGAGCAAAACTGATCAGAAGTATCCCTTGCCAGCCTAATGGGTCCCCTCACACCGGATTGAATATTTTCCGAAGTAACTCCAAAGGCCCTCGTTTCCTGAACCGGCGGCTTGATCCGACTAATCGTTAACAATAAGCACAATCGTGAGGTAGCGTATGATAACCACACGAGCCATTGCAGTCCTTTGCGCTGCGCTGCTGATCGCGCAGCAACCATACATATTCGCTCAACCGCCACAATCGGCCGGCGCTTCCCAGGATCAGTCGCAAAAAGCTCTTACCCCGGACCAACTGGACAGCCTGGTGGCACCAATTGCGCTGTACCCCGACCCGATCCTGAGCCAAGTCCTCGTTGCATCCACTTATCCGCTGGAGATCGTGGAGGCCGGACGATGGCTTAGCCAGCATTCCAATCTCAGCGGCAAGGCACTTACCGATGCGGCAGCCAAACAATCGTGGGATGCCAGCGTGCAGGCGCTGGTGGCTCTGCCGGATATATTGAAGCGCTTGGATCAAGATGTGAGCTGGACGTCAGATCTTGGCAATGCTTTCCTGGCACAACAACAGGACGTCATGGAGGCTGTACAACGCCTGCGCAAGAGAGCCAGCGACGCGGGAGCACTCCAATCGACAAAGGAGCAAACCGTTGGCACCGTGACCGAGAACAATCAGAGTTACATCGAAATACAACCAGCCAGCACCCAGGTTGTCTATGTGCCTCAATACAATCCAGTAGCCGTCTGGGGGCCTGCGCCCGAATATTACCCATATCCCTCACTCTATTACCCGCCGGTCTCCACCGGCGCGGTTGTCGCTGCGAGCGCGATCTCGTTCGGCGTTGGAATGGCGGTAGGCGCGCTTTGGGCTGGCGGCGGCGGCTGGAACAGTTGGGGGTGGGGTTGTGGATGGGGCCGCAACAACGTCGTCATCAATAATAACTTCATTAACAACAACCATTTCAATCGCGTGAATGTCGGTAACGGCAATAACTGGGTTCACAATCCCGCGCACCGCGCGGGAGTTCCTTACAACAACCGCAACGTCGCCAACCGTTACCAGGGTGCAGGAAAAACGCTACCCGCCCGGCCAACCGTGGGCCAGACGCAACAGCGCCTCAACAATCTGGGGCAAGGCAACGCCGCGGGCCGTGGGCAAGGCAATTTCGGGCAACGCGGAGGTGGCCAAGGTCCAGCCCAAGGCAATCTGGCAGGGCGCGGCAGATCTATGGCCGGCCGCGCAGGCAACAACGCCAATATGGGCCAGCGCGGCAATATGGGGCAGCGCGGACCCGTTGCGCCATCGCAGGGCTCCGCCAGCCGGATCGCCCCAGGCACCCCTGGGCAGGGCGGCGGCAACCGCATCGGAAATCGGAGTGCGGGAGGCGGAGGCTTTGGCAACCAAGGAGCGTTTGGAGGTATGAATGGGGGCGGCAATCGCGCCCGCATGAATAGTAATAGGGGCTTTGCGAGCCGCGGCGGAGGCGGCGGCGGACGCTCGCGGGGCGGTGGACGCCGCAGATAAGCGTCGCGATAACAAAAAGGGCGAGAGGAGAACATATGCATCGCTTCAATCTATTGGTCATGGCCGCCGCCGGCGCACTCCTGGTGCAAGTCCCGGCCGGAGCCGCAACTCCGGACGGCAAAGGATTCCCGTCTGCCGATGCCGCGGCACAGGCGCTCGTCAGTGCCGCAAACCGCGACGACGTGGCAGGTGTTATCGAGATTCTTGGACCTTCGGCAAAGAGCATTGTGTCAACTCGTGATCCCGTTGCTGACCGCAAACTCCTGCACGACTTCGCCACACGCGCTGCCCGGAAGGTGAAACTGGTGCCCAGCCAGGGCAAGCAGAATGCGAAGACGCTGCTGGTCGGCCGCGATGAATGGCCGTTGCCCATTCCGATTGTCGAAGTGAACGGCCAGTGGTATTTCGACACCGCCCAGGGTAAGCAAGAGATCCTCAACCGGCGTATTGGCAGCAACGAACTTGACGCCATCGAAGTCTGCCGCGGTTTCGTCGAAGCTGAGGATGATTACGCCGAGCAGAACCGGACCTCCAACAACGTCCCCATCTACGCACAAAGAATGTTGAGTTCACCCGGCCAGCATGATGGGTTGTACTGGGCCAGCAGTGGCGAGAAAGACGAGAGCCCCATCGGTGAGATCATCGCACGAGCCTTGGCCGAGGGATACACCAACAAGCGCGATCCGTATCATGGCTATTACTTTAGAGTCTTGAGCGGCCAGGGACCACACGTTCCGGGAGGTAGCAGAAGTTACCTCGACGATAACGGCCAGATGACCAAAGGTTTCGCGATGATTGCCTGGCCTTCGAACTACGGCTCGACCGGAATAATGACTTTCGTTGTGAATAAGACAGGGATTGTTTACCAGAAGGATCTGGGCCGAAATACCGCTGCAATCGCGAGCGCATATAGCGCCTATGACCCGGATGAGACATGGGCCCCAGTCTCCGACTCGCCACACCCCTAGCTTGGGGGGGCGCAGGCTCTGGGCTAAGGGGTGCCTTGGAGCGTGCTTGTAGAATGCAACGGCTGCCGTGATGAGGGAGATCGAATCCGACATTGACCCGATATCCTTCGCTGCATCGTAAAGGGAGTGCATATGAAGCGAATTCTGGTGTTAGGGGCGCTGGCATGTGCGGCGTCCATCGGCTTTGCGCATAAGGCCCGAGTGGATTTCGATCGTGGCATCCACTTTTCCTGTTACAAAACATATAGTTGGGTGCATTCGGCCGATGCTTCATCTCCGCAGGCCCTATTCCCGAACCAGCTTATGCGGGAGCGCATCTCCGGCTACATCGATGAGGCGCTCGCGGCAAGGGGCTTGAAACGCGTCACAACGGGTGGGGACCTTCTGATCAGTTACCAGGTTAAGGTCACGGAACAGCCGCTCTTCACGACCTTTTCGGACGGCCCGGGGCCTGGTTGGGGATGGGACTGGGGATGGGGGAGTGGGTTCTCTACCACCACCGTCCAGAACATCTATGACGGAACGCTCGTCATCGACATGGTGGACGCGAATCAGCAGCAGCTTGTATTCCAAGGTACATCGACCCACACAATCAGTTCAAGGCCGGAGAAGAATGCCAAAAGGCTGGCCAAAGCAGTCAGCGAGGTTTTCGAGAAGTACCCGCCCCGGCCCTAGCATTGCCGCCGCCGGGCCTGCCGCCACGACGGCATCGGCACGAGGGTTCTGCCTGTATGCAGAATTGGTTCAAGCTGGCAGCGCTCGTATTGCAGATCAGCATCATTGCGCAAGTGTTCGCGATCGGCCTCGGAACCACATGGCGTGATGCGACCTACCTGTTCCGGTGTCCGCGCCTGTTGTGGAACTCAGTCCTGGCCAGGAACGTGGCAGTACCCGTCATCGCGATCCTCTTGATCAAGGCCTTTTCGTTCCATGTAGCCATTGCGATCACGCTCGGTGTGCTAGCTGTGACTCCGGTTCCACCTCTGCTGCCGAAGTCGCAACTCAAGGCTGGCGCCCGTTCCGAGTACGTGTTGGGGCTGCTGGTCTCTCAGTCAGTGCTGGCGATCGTGCTGGTGCCTGTGACTATTGAGCTGATGGATTGGGCGCTCGGGGCTCAGGCTCACTTCAGCGCCGGTCAGGTAGCTCAGTTAGTCGTCAAAGCGATTCTGGTTCCTCTTGCCACGGGGATGCTTGCGTTTCGGTTTCTGCCGAAACTTAAGCCTCTTGCGCCGCGTCTGTTGACGGCGGGGTCGGTGTTGCTAATCGCCGGCGCGCTACCACTGTTACTTGTCGCCTGGAAGACACTTGGCACTTTATCGGGAAATGGAGCGATGCTGGCGCTGGCTCTATTCATGATTGCAGGCACGGCGGCAGGCCATTTCCTGGGTGGACCGGCAGCGGAGGACCGCACAGTGCTGGCGATCGCGACTTCTTCACGGCACCCCGGCCTGGCGCTTGCGATTGCAGGGGCGAACTTTCCGGGGCAGGGCAAACTAGTTGCAGGAGCAGTGGTGATTTATCTGATTCTCCGCACCATTCTCGCCGTTCCGTACGTTCGCTGGCGGCGGCGTGCCGCGCTTGGCATACGGAAACCGCAGGCTCGCGCCCATTTGTCTCCGGGATTCGCCGGGAGGCGATGGTAAATCGGTTTCGTAGCTTGCGTCCTTTCACCCCAAATAAAGCAGCACCGATTCCGTGTTTGAAGTCCGTGATTATGTGGGGGTAGGGTTAGAAGGACATTCGCGCGTTGACGCCGATAAATCCACCATACGCATGTCATATGAACTGAACTTGAGTGGTGGTGATACTCGGGGATGCGGTAGCTATGTGCGACACGGAAAAACGGGACGGATTCTCAGACACCAACGAGCCAGGGGCTATCCAGGCGATTGGGCCGCTGTACGGGGCATCTACTCAGTGGTTCGCTCTGGCGGTAAAGCCCCGATTCGACAAAGCAGTTGCCCGAGCGCTGGAGGTGAAAGGGTACCAAACCCTTCTGCCCTTGTACAAGAAATGTCACAAGTATGGGGCACGCTCGAAGAATTGCGAGTTACCTCTGTTTCCCGGATATGTGTGCTGTCGCTTTGACCCACAGACCAGGCTGCCGATCCTGACGACGCCTGGAGTCCTTCAGGTCCTGGGCGCGGGAAACAGGCCGATACCTCTGTCCGATCTGGAAATCTATTCCTTGCAGGCAGCACTCAAAGCTCAGCTTCCGGTAGAGCCATTCCCGTTCGTGGATGCCGGCCAACGGGTCCGAATTAACAGCGGCGTTTTGGCTGGTGTAGAGGGGATCGTCCTCAGATCGAAACCAAGCTTGCGGCTCGTCTTATCGATAACGCTTCTCCAGAGATCCGTCCTGCTGGAGATTGGCCGGGACCAGGTGAGCGTGGGCGGAATGCCAGATTGGGCGGAGGTGACCTCTTGAAACCATCTCGCGGAACTCCGTCCGATCCGGTCCAGGGAGACTGAACATTGGCGATGCCTCGACCACAGGGACCGGAACGGTCCTGCGAGTACAGCACCGGCTCGGAGGATTGGAGCTTCACGGATTGCATGCGAATTCTGCGCAGGCACAAGAGCGTTCTGCTATGGATCACATGCATGGGAAGTTTCGGCGCAGCACTCATGACGAGTGCACAACCTCGTCTTTACGAGTCGCGGGCATTAGTCGAAGTCCAGAGTCTCAACGAGAATTTTCTCAACCTGCGAGACATCTATCCAACGACGGCCTCGAAAACTGAATCAAGTTTGTACGTGCAGACTCAGGCGGAACTCCTTCGGCAGGACTCATTGATCGAAGAAGCCGCGCGAAGACTCCACCTCGAGCAGCGGCCGGAATTTCAGCCTCCGTCTGACTTGTTGGGCAAGCTGCGCCAGCAGGTAAGGATTGCGCCCTTACGGAACAGCCGCATCATCCAGATCATCTGCGATGCCCGCGACGCCGCTCTTGCGGCCGACCTCGCTAATACTCTGGCTCAGGTATTCATCGAACAGGGCATCGAGGCTCGGCAGCAGGCCGCGCGACAGACATACGAATCGCTGCGGACGCAGCTTGAGGGACGCGCGCAAGAACGGTTGCAACAAGACGCGGATCAGGCCGCGCAGTCGGGCCCGGTACATGGAAGCGGAACGTCCACACGTGAGGCAGGCGCGAACCAGCGCGTTTACGAAGCGATGCGAGAAAAACTCAATGAGGCCTGGACCGCGTCGATGGTGCGCCAGCCGGCTGTCCAGCTCACTGCTCTGGCGGAGCCGGCGGTACGTGCCCGCAAGCCGAATCTGCCGCTGAACCTCGCCCTCGGGACAATCGGCGGATTTGTGCTTGCCATAGGATTTGTGATGCTTCAAGAGCAGAGCATTTCGGCTCTGCGCACGCCGGGCGAGGCCGGGACCTGTCTGGCGCTGCCAGAACTTGGAGCCATACCCTACGGTGGCGCCCGAAAGCGGCCGATGCTGGACCTCTTCGATTCGAGCATTCAGAAGCGCGGCGTCGAAAAGGCAGTGCATCAGTATCCGTCTTCGTTCCTCTCAGAATCGTTTCGCAGCACCGCGGCGTCGATCGTCTCGATGCCTGGCGGCCATTCCCGCGTCCTGGTTGTCACGAGTTCGCGTCCCATGGAAGGCAAGACAACGGTAGTCAGCAATCTTGGAATTGCCTTTGCCGAGACCGGCGGCAACGCCCTGTTGATAGACGGAGACATGCACCATCCACGGCTACACAGGATCTTCGACCGCGCCAACACCTGGGGCTTGAGCGACGTCCTGTGCGAAAGGAATGCCATAGAGGAGATACCACTGGATGCGCTTGTGAAAAAGACCGCGATTCCTCACCTTTATCTGCTGCCGAGCGGGGCACCCACCGACAAGATCTTCGGGCTCCTGTACTCGAGCCGAATGTCCCGCCTGTTCCGCCGTTTCCGTGAAGAGTTCGACTATGTACTGGTGGATGCGCCGCCTTGTCTCGAGTTTGCCGACGCAAGGAGGATGGCCCGGTACGCCGACGGGCTTGTGCTGGTAGTGCGGGCGAACTACACGGATCGGAAGACGGCTCATGCCGCCGCGCAGCGACTTGAGGGCGACGGCACTCGGGTGACGTGAATCATCCTGAACCGGTGGGACCAGTTCCACAGCGATGTGTACGGCTATACCGTGCCTCTCCTGGCATGATTGGAAACCCAGCTTATGACTTCCATCGTCCCGTTTGACACCGTGCCCCAGCCCCCCCGAATCCTGAGCGCCCTGGTTACGGGCTATGTGGCGTTACTTCCTTATCAATTCGAGGTCGGAAACGGAGTAAACTTTGCGCCAGCCGATTGTCTCATGCTGCTGGTTCTTCTGCTGGCCGCGGGCCAGTTGAAATACGTCAAGGCAGCCTGGAGCATTTGGCATTTTGGCATCGCAATGACGTTTGCCGTCGGCTCGCTTGTGGCCGCCCTCCGATTCGGAGCTCTCGACCGATATGAGCTATTGAACAAAGATGCCGGCTTGCTGCTGCCTTTCGTCAGTTATGTTGCTATTACGTCGTCGGTCCGCGAATGGGACGATCTGCGGCACATTCTACGGGTATTCACCTTGAGCGTCGTGCTGCAGAATGTTCTGTCCGTCGGAGGTTTCCTACTGGCCTACTTTTTCGGCTGGGCAAATATTTTCGCCCGCTACGGTGGGTTGCGGCTGTCAGGTATGCTGCTGGATCCGAACGCCTACGGCGGCCTTCTGGTGGCTGCTTTCGTGATATCCGAGGGCGCCTCTTTGGGGCGGGAGCCTCTTTTCCAAGGGCCAACGCTCTGGCTTTTGAGGCTGACGTTGGCAATGGGAATTCTGTTCACCTTTTCGCGCTCCGCGTGGGTGGCACTCCTTCTGGCTCTCCTACTTCTTTGCGCGCTCCAGACCCGGGTGGCGTTCCGCCTCGTGCTGGCGGGGATCATCGGTGCACCCTGCCTGCTTCTCTTGATGGGAAATCGATTCTTGCCCGTATTCGAAGAGATGGCCAGCCGGCCGAAACAGGTTCAAGGAAGGTTTGATCTTATCCATGCGGCTTTCCAGGCGTTTACCCGCCATCCGTTTCTGGGCGGGGGGATCGGGAGCTTCCGGCTGGGTGAAGGCGAGATCGCCCACAACAGCGCCATGTGGTTTCTTGCCGATTTCGGAATCGTGGGTTTGGCGATGCTGTTGGGGTTCCTCGGATGGTTCTTTGCGAGAGGTTGGTTTGCCTACCGGTTCGCGCCGGCTAGAGAGCAGCCACTTGTGCTAGCCCTTCTACTAGGCCACACTGCCATGTTCGGGCTGGCAATGGGAATTGAAGCCTTTTACCAGAGGCACTGGTGGCTTGTTTTAGGTCTCATCGCATCGAGTTACTCGTTGACGCTTAGGCGCGTGCACCATCCGCTCAGCGATGGCTGACAAGACAAGGGTGCAGCATCATGAAATCCGTCGTCATCGATTGCTTACCGGAGAGCGTGTCAAGGTATCGGGCAGGATGGGCGATCGTTGCAGTCGATGTTATTCGTGCCACCACCACAGCAATCACGGCGGCAGTGACCGGGCGGCGGTGCTTCCCGGCGCCGACAGTGGAAGCTGCCCTGACGATTGCGCGGGGACTCCGTGACCCCCTCCTCGCCGGTGATTCCACTGGTGTAACGCCCGTCGTTTTTGAAATGGAGAATAGTCCCGCTCAACTCGTTAATCGCACCGATACGCACCGGCCTCTTGTCCTGGTTTCGTCATCGGGCACGAAGGTGATTCACGAGGCGGCGGG
>Ga0187817_10001474_pt1 | contig 11568 bp, 11 predicted proteins | sample NC_wetland_sal_i_17_FD_132431 | JGI IMG/M metagenome (GOLD analysis project Ga0187817, IMG submission 132431) | Wetland sediment microbial communities from Neuse River Estuary, North Carolina, USA - SO4_2 | ecosystem: Environmental > Aquatic > Freshwater > Wetlands > Sediment | place: USA... | reverse complement strand
GTCCAACCCATTACGGAGCCGTCCTCATCGTAGTGAACCTCATGAATGCAATAGGATTTTTCGCCTTGCTCCTCGGTCAGAAGCACGCGGTGGTTCCAGGTTATTGGCGTTTAAAGCATGTCGCGATCCTCGCCATTCCGACGATCGGCTTCCCACAAGCAGTGAAAGGATTGACTTGGATTGAAGATGTTATTCGCTCCGGATAAGGGTTCAGTGTGCGCTAGGGGACCAATGTCCAAGATGGGTCTTGGCCGCATTGAATCGCGGCCAATCAGCGAACCAACGCCTACGATCTTCATGACGTGGGTGCGATTGTAGGCTAGGCCCAGCTTTAGGACAGGTATGGCCGAATTTTCGATCTCGGCCTAGCGGACGATCTCGCAAGTGCGCAGTCGGACAGCCGGTCATCCATTCCCCTTGCACCGCCGAACTGCCATTCAACGATGCACCTCCGAGGCAACCGATTCCTTTATCGGATCGGTGTAGAACTCTATAGCGTTATTTGCGCCCAATTGCAGGCGTGTCACTCGACGCCAGCGCAGATCGTCGGTATCAGGATGGTCGATCCGAAAGTGCGCACCCCGACTCTCGGTCCGCTGCAACGCGGCCAAGGCTAGAAGGCGTCCGAGCAATGCGAGATTGCGCACAGACAGCGCGGTCTCAAGCTCTTCGCCTCTTATCTTATTTGATCCGCACGGCCTGGCGTCGATCCGCATGGCAGGTATGTCTTCGCACTCAACACGTTCGTACTCGGCCAACGCCTCCTTGAGCGAACGTTCGTCACGGATGGGGCCAAGCTTATTGTGCGCCAACATACGCGGCAGCTCTTCAATCTGCCCGGACTGAGAGAATCGATGAAAACTCTATTAGTCATCTATGCGACCGATGCCGATCGCACCGCCAAGGTCGCCCATCATATACTTCTCAACCAATAGCTTAGTGCCACCTTCGACCATAACGGCTGCTGCTTCGTGGCGCACATATCCGTCGAGCGCCAGCCAGGATGTGCCTGCTAGTCCCGCAACTTGCTCACCTGTGATGTCGGCGGCAGGTAGATTGTGGGGCTTCATGGACAAATCGACGATCCACGGCGTCGCACCCGCGCGCTTGAGCACGTTGGCGATGAAGTGAGCTTCTTTGCTCTTCGTGTTTATCGTCGCCAAGATAGCAACGATCGGTTTCAGCACACTCAAGAAGACCTCAGGAAATAGCTTACTGCATTGACGAAGAAGTTAAACAAATTCCTGCCCATCCGGTAGTTGCCGCGGTGCGAGGGCCCTAGCTACGCTAGGCAAATGATGGCAAAGGAGTTGATCCGCAGATGGCATCACACTCACTGCAGGACATGTACAGGCGGCCTGGCTTCCTGCTCAAGCGCTGCCATCAGGTGTCCATGGCGATTTTTATCGACGAGTGTAGCGAATTCAATCTGACGCAGTCGCAATATGGTTGCCTGCGCGCGCTGGAAGCATATCCCAGCGTCGATCAAATTGCCCTTGCACGGCTCGTCGGCCTTGACCGTTCGACCGCCGGCATGGTGATAAAGACGCTCAGCGAGCGGGGCCTGATCGAGCGCGATGTCAATCGCAGAGACAAGCGGCGCATGCGACTCAAACTATCCGCCGCCGGCAAACGACTGCTGATTGGCATTGCGCCGGCGGCGGCGCGCGCCCGGAATCGTGTGCTGCGCGGGCTGCCGCCCGGCTCGCGTGCGGCGTTTCTGAATATTCTGCAAGCGTTTCTCGCCGGACATGACGCGCTGATTGACATCGACGGCGTTCTTGCCAGTGGGCCCGCGCCCGATCTCGAAAAGCCGCCGCTCCTGTCAGTGACGCGACATCGTTCCGGCCACCGATCACGCCGTCGCATGTCCGGGGTATGAAGGTTGATGCGCCGCGGTGCCTTTATCGTGCCTTTATCTCATCCGCGCTGGCCGTAGCTCGAGCGGAGTATAGATGCCGGCGCGGATCGTCGTGTATTTCATGAAGAAGTCGCCGAGCGCGGACAATAACCCGACTGCCGCGAGGACCGCGACGCTCAAAGGCACCAGCTTCCCGCTGAGGAGCGCCAGCGGCACAAGCAGTCCGAGCGTAAGTGTGCCGCCATAAAAATAACCGGCAAATCGGCCCGACAGCATCTCACGTGCCGAGCGCCGAGCCGCTGCATTGCCGCCAGTAAGCGCACCCTGGATTTCGAGTACGAACAGGATGATCAGGAAAGCGGTTATGGCAATCCAAATGGTAATCAGCCGTTGGGCTATCTCCTCTGTTGGCACACCAAGCATTGCCATTGCCACGAGGAGTGCGGCCGCCCCGCCGCGCAGCGCATAGGTCATGTAAAGCAGAGGATGGAGTGATGAAGTCCAGAACGGAATGCCCTTCGACGCGGAATATACAAACCCCATGTAGACTATGAGAATAACCATACCTGCTGCAGCCATAAGCCAACCCAACCAGCCAATGGCCGAAGTGGCGTGCCATGGCCACGCCCTGAACACTAACGGCGGCATGTAGAGTGCGGCGCCAGCCAAAAACAGGGTGAGCCCCACGAAGCCGCGTGCCACCCAAGCAGTCCTGACATGCCTCGCCATTTTCCAGAAGCGCTCGGGCCGCCCCAGAAACCCGAGATGAGCGATGCCGCCGACACCGGCGAGTAGGAAACCCGCGAACAATCCCGGTGAGTAGTCGAACAGCAAGCCAAACAACCAAGCACCGGCCGCTACCCCGACGAGGAAGTGACCAATGACGAGAAAGAGGCCACGACCCTCGCCCCATTCGCGCTGCGGGCGGAAATCCTGGCGCAGGTCATGAATGAGCTGTTCGTATTTAGCGCTGATTTCGGCCATACGCGGCTCCTCATGGCGGCAAGTAATAGACTGATGGACCGGTGCCGGCCTCCGGATGCAGGGTGAAGCCGCCGCGCTCCTTGATCAGCACCGAGATCTCGCTCGACGGATCGTCGAGATCGCCAAAATGGCGGGCGATGGTCGGACAATTGGCCACACAGGCCGGTAGTTTGCCGGCGCGGACGCGGTCGCGGCAGAAATTGCACTTCATCACGACATTGCGCTGGTGACGTTCGGTACGTGCTTGCTCGAACGGCGTCATGCCTTGCGCGAAATAATGCGGCGGCTGGTCATTGAAGTATCGATTTGTATAGGGACATGCCATCATGCAGGAGCGGCAGCCGACGCACAGATCATGATCAATATCGACGATGCCGTCTTCCTCCCATTTGAAGCTCGCCCCGGTCGGACAGGCCGCAACACAGGGCGGATCTTCGCAGTGGTTGCACAGCACCGGCAGCGCGAATTGACGGACCGTGGGATATTCGCCGTCCTCCTTTTTGAGAACCCGCGCGTAGTAAACACCAGGCGGGGTCCCGTGTTCGGCCTTACAGGCTAGCTGACAGGCGTAGCACCCGATGCAGCGCTTGAGGTCGATCACCATTCCCCATCTCATGGCGATTCCTCCGCCGGCGTGACGCGGACCTTCACGCAAAGATCGAGGTTAATGTTGACTGGGCTCATGTGCTCGAAGTCGAGTTCGAGCAAATCGTTGTAAAACACGCCCTTGCCCTTCGCGACCGGCTGACCATCGGTCCAATGGCCGCACATAGCCGCGAAGCCTAGGCCTTCCGGGTGGATGCACTCTGTAAGCTTCAGACGGCCCTTGACCTTGCGCCCGCTTTCGCTTTCGACCCAGACTCCTTGCCCGTCTGTGAAGCCACGCTTGGCGGCCTCGGTGCGGTTGATCGCGATTGTGTAGGAGAACGGATCGAGTCGCGCCGCCTCATCGAGCCACGGATTCTCCATGGTAAAGCTGTTGGTGTGCACAACGTCACGATAGTAGAAGCCGTAGAAGTCGAACCCTTTCTTGTTGCAACAATGCGAGCGGCAAGGAAGAAAATCCGGCAACGGATCGTAATATTCGAGTGGAATCTTAAAGCCGCGCGGCTCGGCAATTGCGGCGATCTTGTCGCCGATCGGCTTGAGAAACTCCCAGTAGATCGGCACGCGCACGTCGACAAATGGCCGCCAATAGACCTCCTCTGGTTTTTTCTTCCACTTGATGAGGCCGTTCTGTTTGAACCATTCGAGGCCGCGTTCTGCGCCGAAATTGTTCTTCAGTTCGCGGTCGCTGATCTCCTCGTAGCTGTAACGGGTATCGCCGGTGAGGCGATAGGGTGGCTCCAGGTTGAGCCAGGCGTTGTAGGCGGCGTTGAGGTCGGCGCGGAATCCGACTCGATCGGCAAGTTCGAGCAACACCTCGGCGAACTGACGCTGTTCGCCATCGGGGGGAAGCACCGGCTGCCGGATCGGCCAGCACCACTCGCCTAGCCCGCCTGGCAGACTAAAGATGAAGGGAAAATTCGAGCGCGCGTCGAGCGACTGCAGATAGCTGCAATCGGGCAGTATGATATCGACGAAGTTCGAAGTCTCGGTCAAAAACAGATCGAACGAGACGATAAACTTATATTTCGACAGCGACTCGGCAACGGCATCCTTGTTGGCGATGCTCATCACCAGATTAGCCCCAAAATTGATCATCACCTCAGGCCGATACGGCACGTCGAACTTCTCCCACATCTCCTCGCGATCAGCAGAGTCGAGGAAAGGCGAGGTCATGCCGATGACTAAGAGATCCTGCAGACCGAGGTTTTTTGGTAGGCGCGGCTCCGGCGGCGGGTACGGATAGTGGTAGCCCATCCAGCTTCCCACCACCATCAAACCATCCGGTCCGGCAGTGGGGATGTAACGCACCTTGCCAGTCTCCGGATGGCCGTGGCTAGTTGGATTGAAACCAAGGCATCCGCCGACCACGTCCGCTGCGCCAACCAAGTGGTTGAGCAGATCAACGGCATAAAAGTTATAGACCGAATTCTTGTGGCCCTGCGCGCCGCGGAACGCGATCGCGGCGACCGGACGATAGGGCAGTGTCACGCCGTCGACCACGATGGTGCTGCCGATACGCGCCTCGGTTGCGAATTCGCTGGCCAGCCGACGCACTGTCGCCGCGGGTACACCCGAAGTATTTTCCGTCCAGTCGGGGGAAAACTTGCGCAGATGCTCGCGCAGGCAGTGGAATGCTGGTCGGCAGGGAACGCGGTCGACCGTGAACTCACCCTCAAGCGCCATATCCGCGGCTGGCACATCGTTGTACGGCCGCGCGCTGCCGCTTCGTCTATCCCAAACGAGCGGCATTTTCGATTGCGGATGGCGCACGTAAAGCTTGTCAGGACCGATCAGATAGGGCGCATTAGTCTTAGCTTGCAGGTATGGGCCATCATAGACGCCAAGCTCGTTGACCATCACGTTGCACATGCCGAGCGCGAGCGCGGCGTCGGTCCCCACGCGCAGTGGCACCCACTCGGTCGCTTTCGCCGCGGCGAAATTGCACAGCGGGTCGACCACCACCATTTTCATACCGCGCACGCGCGCGTCCGCGGCCTTGCCCATGTTCGAGCAGGAGGCGTGACCGGCGGAATGGCCCTTGGAGGCTCCGAAGAAGATCGCGTAATTGCAATATTCGAAATCGGGAACAATCGACCACGATGCGTGCATGATCCCGCTGATCAGATGGGCGCCGTTGCCGCAGTGTTGGCCGCCGCCCGATACCGAGAAGTTCGGCGTGCCGAAGGCGGAGGCGAATGCGTGCAAAGGCACGCGGCTCGCTGTTACAGTAGTCGTGCGCTGCACGACCAGCTTGCGCGGATCGTCCGCACGCACCTTGCGCAATACCTCTGCGATCTCATCGAGCGCCTCGGTCCAGCTGATCCGTTTCCAACCCGGATCCTCGTACAGGCCCTTTTTCGGGTTGGTGCGCCGCATTGGATAGCGCACACGGTTGGGATCGTAGTGCGTCATGATCCCGCTGACGCCCTTGCCGCACAGGCGACCTTTGCCGACCGCGCTGTCCGGGTTGCCCTCGATCTTGATGACCGTGCCATCGACGCGGTGCGCCAGAATAGAGCAGGTGCCGTAGCAGAGCGCGCAACTTGACGGCAGCCAGCCGTCTTCTTGTGCCGCCGGCTTGAACGGATGGGGGCTAAACATATTCATGAGTCGTTTCTCCCGGCCATCATCCGCCCTCGAGCGCGATGAGGAGAATGATGTCAATTTCAGTCAGATCGCTGGTTGGATAGAGCGGCGTCTGCAGATTTTCGACCGGATAGCCAGCGACAAACAGCCGGCAATATCGGCGCTTGACACCACTCGCATCGACGACCTGCGCCGAGAAAATCTCGCCAAGCCGTTCTCCGAGGATTGCGATCACATCGGCAACGAGCGCCCCGACCGGTAGCATAAGTTCGACCGATTGCTGGCAGCTCAGCGCGGCAAGTGCCCCAAAGAGCCGCACGCGAACGCTGATACCAGCACTGTTCCGATCAACGATGGGTTGAGGAAGCACTGGGGGGGCTCTGGGGCTTTCCACCGCTGTGGAATCGACGACCGCATCCCAGCGAATATTCATTTCCAATCCCCGGATTAGCGCTGACGCCAGGGGCGCTGAAATCATCAGACGTCTGATTAATCTATCTGCGGGTGACGGGAATTGATTTAGGTCAAGAGTGGCGCAGGTTATCGGTTTATTGTCACCGGTTAGCCCGATCGACGTCCGTTGCTGTTGATCCGAACGCAACTGCAAGCAGGTATAAGACCGGACTTCGAATGGCTTATGCGAGCGATATTAGCTGGTTGCTCCGGGAGCGCATTCAGGTGCAGCCAGCGCGGGAGGCACCTATGAGCAGCGCATCGAGCGTCGGCAATTGTCTTACACGTAAGGTGCTACTCTCGGCTCTCGCCGCGTTCGTTCTCGTGGCCTCGGCCCTGGCGACTGCGCACGCACAGAGCAATTATCCGACCCGTCCGATCCGTATCATCGTCGGCTTCGCCGCTGGCGGCGGCAATGATATTTTTGCGCGCATCGTCGCGGCAGAACTCTCAGATATCGTTGGCCAGGCGGTGATTGTCGAGAATCGGCCCGGAGCCGGCGGACGGCTGGCAGCCGAATATGTCTCGCATCAGTTGGCGGATGGCTACACGCTGCTGGTCGGTGCTAGCGGTGCAATGTCGATTGCCCCGGCTATCTATCCTGATCTCCAATACCATCCAACCAAGACTCTCGTGCCGCTCGCCATGATCGCAAGCTTCCCGCTGATCATGGTGATTCCGCAGGACCACGCGGCAAAGACCGTGAAAGAAGTGGTCGAATGGGCGAAGCAACACCCCGAAAAGGCCAATTACGCCAGTACTTCGCCGGCTTTCACCATCACGACGGAGCTCCTGAAACTGAAGTCCGGGATGCCGGGAGTGATGATCCCGTACAAGAGCAGCAACGAGATGATCCTCAGTGTTATGCAGGGCCAAACCTTGATAGCCATCGCCGATGGTCCCCCGACTATCCCCCAGGTGAAAGCCGAAAAGGTTAGAGCCGTGGCTGTCACCGGATCGGAGCGATCAGCCGAACTGCCCGACGTGCCGAGCATGGCTGAAGCCGGCTATCCGAGCGTCGACATCCATTTGTGGAGCGGCGTGTTTGCGCCGATGGCGACCCCGCCCGCCATCGTCGCCAAGCTGGAAAAGGCATTAAGCGAAGCAATCCGTGATCCGGGCGCGTCGGCGAAACTCAAGAACATGGCCGTAGATCCGGGCGGCGGTCCGGCCGCTGAGTTCAGGCAGATGATCGACGCCGATATCAAAAAATATGTCGCAGTTGTCGAAGCGGCGAACCTGCATTTCGAAGAAGAATGACATTCTTTCTCACTCTACTGATTGCGTAAGAGCTGATCCCGTTGTTGTACCGAGGTATTGGTATTGCGTCGTGGTAATGGGGAAAACGATGCGTCGCGCGGCGGAGATTCTCGTTGTAACGGCAGGATTAGCGTTGAGCTTCGGTGGCGGCGTCGCTGAACATGCTGCAGCACAGTCGCAAACGCAGAATTGGCCGCAGCGGGCGGTTCGGCTGATCGTCCCGCTAGCGCCGGGCAGTGCGACCGATGTGACTGCGCGTCTCTATGCGGAAAGGCTCGCCGTGCGGTGGGGCGAGCCTGTCGTGGTTGAGAACAGGCCGGGGCCGGACGGGCTTATTGCGGTCAATGCGTTCGTGTCGGCAACCGACAAGCATACACTGCTGTTCTCTTTCGGCGGGCCCGTCACGATCAATCCGATCCTTTACGACAAGCTGCCCTACGATCCGAAACGCGATCTTGTGCCGATCGTTTCGGCGTCTGATTCATTTCTCGCCATCGCCGCGAATTCTGACTCAAATATGAATTCGCTCGGTGATTTGCAGGCGCGTGCGCGCGCCGAGCCTGGCAAGCTTAATTGGGCGGCAACACCCGGCATGCCCCAGTTCGCCTTTGCGAGTTTCCTGAAATCGGCGGGCATAGACGTCACCTACATAGCGTATCGCGATTTCGCGCCGGCGCTCCAGGACGTAACCGAGGGACGCATCAGTGTCGTCTCGACCGCGCTCTTGCCACTGCTCGGTCTCGGGCAAGATACCAAGGTGCGCATTCTTGCGATCACCAACCGCCGGCGTTCGCCAGCGGTGCCGCAGGTTCCAACCGCAATCGAATCCGGCTTTCCGGACGTGATTGGGGAGGGATTCCAAGGGTTCTTTGGCTGGCGCAACATGCCAAACGAGTTGCGCGACCGGATTGCCGCGGACGTCCGCGCCATCGCGCCAGACATGCCGAACGAGCGCCTCGTCAGCCTCGGCCAGGCTGTGCGCGTCGGTACCACAGCGGACTTCATTGCCATGATCGAGGATCAGCGCAACCGCGCGCGCGCTGTGGTAGATGCGGGTCTGGTCGCGCCGCGATGAGTAAACGGCTTATGCCTGTCGGTCGCATTGCTAGTCGCAGCTCGCGAAGTGGAGACACAGTCATGAAGTATGAAGATCCTGCATGCGCCTATTGCCCGGACAATGTGCGCGCCTGTCGGGCGGGCGAATCGGCTGAACGTGGTCCTGGGTATTGCCCCACTAAGGTAGATCCCGACGGCATCAATAATGCGGCCAGTAAATACGACGATGCGTGGGTTCGGCGCATCTCCCAGGTCTCCGCCGTGGTCGAGGCAGCGGGCTACTGTAAGTGGACACGCGTCCAGGAGATTTGTGAGTTTGCCAAGCGAATGGGCTTTAAGAAAATAGGCATCGCTACCTGCATTAGTTTTGTCGATCACGCCAAGATCCTGAGCGGTATCCTCGAGAGTCACGGGTTCGAGGTTGCTTCGGTCGCATGCAAGCACGGCGGCATTCCAAAGGAAGAACTCGGCATCAGGGATGAGGAGAAGGTCCGGCCTGGTAACTATGAGGCGATCTGCAACCCGGTAGGCCAGGCCGAACTGCTCAAGCGTGCCGGCTGCGAGTTTAACGTGGTGCTCGGCCTCTGCGTTGGTCATGACAGCTTGTTTTTCAATTACGCCGCGGGACTAACTACGGTGCTGGTCTCCAAAGACCGAGCGCTGGCGCACAACCCGATCGGGGCTCTCAACTTGGCCGATACCTATTACAGTCAGCTGTGGGGACCTCACAGGCCGGAGAAGCAGCCGAAGATTCCCGTCGAGGGCCGCCGCCACAATAAGGATACAAGGGGCGTGTGAGCAGAATGCAGTTCTAATTCCATCATCAAAACGAACCCATTTAATCTCTTGAGGTCCCAAGGCATGACCAACGGCAAAGATGCCGAGCCGGATCTGCGAAAAACCCGTGAGAGCGAAATTTTTCGCGATCCTCCGGGCAGCGGTAATTACAGCAGCAGTATCGGCGCCGCTCAGGGCATCGAGTTGTTTAGCGGTGCTAGCCAGGTGCGGCGCGCCCGGCCGAACAAAACGATCGTGGAGCCGGCACGCCAAGTTCCGGTCTTTGCCGAAACCGATGTGTTAGTGGTCGGCGGCGGCCCGGCCGGAACAGCCGCCGCCATTGCCGCGGCGCGACTTGGCGCCGATGTCTTGCTGGTCGAGCGCTACAATCACCTCGGCGGCCTTGCGACCGGCGGCCTCGTCATCTGGATCGACCGCATGACGGATTGGTCGGGCCAACACATTATCCGCGGCCTCGCCAACGAATTCATGGAGCGCTTGCCCAAGGACGCGATTCAGGGACCGCCGCGCGCGGACTGGGGCAATCGCGATCCTGCGACAGCGGCCTATTGGGCACAGCGGACCGCGGCGTACCACGGCATTGTCACTTGGTCGCCGACGATTGATCCCGAGGCACTCAAGACACTCTCTATGCAAATGGCCAATGAGGCCAAGGTACGGCTGCTGCTCCACGCCTGGTGCACGACGCCGATCGTGGAGGCTGGCGCGGTCCAGGGAGCAATTTTTGAAAGCAAGGAAGGCCCTCACGCTGTCTTGGCTAAGGTCGTCGTCGATACCACGGGCGATGCCGATCTGATCGCCAGAGCCGGCGCGCCGTGTGAGACCGACATCGACGCCAGCGATATTCACCACTGCATGAATACCGTCTTTCTGTTGGGCGGCGTCGATATGGAACGCTGGCTTGCTTTTCGCCGGGACGAACCGGAGGCGTTTGCAGCCTTCATGGCCTTTGGCCGCGAACGCGTAAAATTCTTTGAAAAACCGTTCGTTTCGTGGCGCAACGACGTGGCCTTGTTCCTCGGACCGCGCCTTGCCGGCTACAGCGCCATCAATGTCGACGATTTGACCACGGTCGAGTTGCGGTCGCGTGAGCTTGCCGTCGGCCATCTGGAAGTTTACCGCGCTGCCGCGCCGGGTTTTTCTAAAGCCTTCCTCATGCTCGGTGCGCCGCAAATTGGCGTTCGCCACAGCCGACGGCTCGCTGGCCTGCGCAAGGTGACGCGCCAGCAGTGGGACAACGGACAGGTCTGGGACGACGAAATCGGCGTGTCGACCTCCCTGGCGCCGAAATTTCCCAACATCTCGGTGCCCTATGGCGCACTAGTGCCCGAACGACTCGACAACACTTTAGGCGCCGGCCGTCATGTTGCCTGCGATGCCAGTTCACATACCTTTCTGCGCGAGATCCCACAGTGTTGGCTCACCGGCCAGGCCGCTGGCATTGCCGCCGCCCTTGCCGCCGATGCTGGCACGCGGCCACGCGATCTCGAAGTGAGCGCAATTCAGCGCGAGTTGCTTCGCCAGGGAGCGTATCTGTCGCCGGCTATCGAAACTGCCGTTCAGACGCCTGCGGCGGCAGAGTAATACGCGGCTTGGCCAACAAATCGTCATCGAGAACCGGCCGGGCGCCGGCAATCAGCAACTGGCTTTACCGTACTAGGCTACCAAGACCCCTTCACCCCTGGAGCATGTTGGCGAGTAGAGATGGTGAAAATGAAGGCCGTCACGCGCCGGCTATTCTGTCTTTCACCGACGTGGTGATCCGTTTGCGACGACCGCTAGCTTGTGACAAACGTTTGCTAAGTGCGAACGGCGGGCCGACCTTGATGCGGGTAGGAACTTGCGGGGAGTCGTCGTGTTTGATCACTAGGGCCTGTCTTCAGTTAGGAGGCCTTCGCACAAGAACGGATCAGAATCAAACACTGAACGCCGTTCTATAGTGCGGCGCGATCCTGCGGGAG
>Ga0187817_10001473_pt1 | contig 11568 bp, 11 predicted proteins | sample NC_wetland_sal_i_17_FD_132431 | JGI IMG/M metagenome (GOLD analysis project Ga0187817, IMG submission 132431) | Wetland sediment microbial communities from Neuse River Estuary, North Carolina, USA - SO4_2 | ecosystem: Environmental > Aquatic > Freshwater > Wetlands > Sediment | place: USA... | reverse complement strand
CAACGGCAATGAGCGCTGGTACCAAGCGCTCAACGACAGCCCTGGCCGCATCGGTCCGCCGATTCCGAAACCGCCGTCCGACATCCGCCAATATTTCCGCGAGTGGCTCGACGGCGACGGCTATCCGTTCTGGCCGTTCTTCGAGAGTGTGCGGAGCTGGTGGGAGGTGCGAGACTTGCCCAATGTGCTCATGCTCCATTTCGCGCGGCTGAAGCGCGACCTTCCCGGCGAGATCAGGCGGATCGCCTGCTTCCTCGAAGTGCCCATCGACGAGGCGCGCTTTCCGTCCATCGTGGAGCATTGCAGCTTCGCCTACATGAAGAGGAACGCGACCAAATCGACGCCCCTGGGGGGCGTGTTCTGGGACGGCGGCGCCGAGACTTTCATCCACAAAGGTACGAACCGCCGCTGGCGGGACGTGCTGAGTGAGGAAGAATGCGCGGCCTATGACGCGAGATCGCGAGCGGAGCTCGGTGAGGCTTGCGAGGCTTGGCTTGCGGACAATTGAAAGCCGATCCTTACCGGCGCGTATTATCCTCTATCTAATAAGCCATCTTGACCGTTCCATGAATCGGGAGCGCAATAGACCAGCTTGAATCGCCCGTATCGGTGGGCTCACGCGAGGCCGATCGATAGAGGGGTCGCCGAGCGAGACTGAGCGATTCCCGTTCAAGAGACACCCAAGAAGAAGAGGCTGATGACACTTCTCGTCGCGACTTTGGCGCTTGCCATTGTCGCGTTCGCGTCCGCCCCGCCTCCGCGGGGCGTGGCGGCCACGGTTGGCACGGCTATCGTGGGGCTGGGGCTATCACGGCTGGGGTTGGCGCGGCTACGGCTGGGGCGGCTGGTGGGCCCCGGCGTGAACATTTATGTCGGGCCCGGCTATTACGGCCGTCGCTGCTGGTCGCCGCGCTATGGGTATGTGCCCTGCCGCTACGGCTATCGATCGGGCTACCAGCCTCTAAGGCTTAGGGAAAGCGCGCCTCGTTGCGTTCCTTCCGCTCGATTTCCTCGAAGGCCCCACGCTTGACCAAAATCCACAGGACGGCGAGGCCCGGGGTCGCCGCGGCGGCACACAGCGCGAAGAAGACCACCCATCCCGCGGCCGCAGCGACGAAGCCCGTGATCGAGGAGAGTGTGGTGCGGCCGAAGGAGGCAAGCGCTGTGAGCAGCGCAAACTGCGTGGCGGTATGGGTCGGGCTCGTGCACAGCGCCGAGAGATAGGCGATGAATACCACGGTGCCCATGGCGCTCGTGAAATTCTCTGTGGAAATGGCGAGCGTCAGCGCGGCGTGATTCACCCCGAGCCCAGCCTGCCAGGAGAAGGCGAAGTTCGCGAGCGCCTGCAGGATGCCGGCGGCCAAGAGCGCCCGGGACAACGGTATGGCGCGGGCAAGCAGGCCGCCGGCGACGCCCCCAAGCAGCGAGGCAATCAGGCCCACGCCCTTGATGATCGCGGCATAGCTCGCCTTGTCGAAGCCAATGGCGAGCACAAAGGGGCCGGTCATCACGCCGGCGAAAGTGTCGGTGAGCTTGTACAGCACAACGAAGAGTAGGATGAGCAGCGCGTCCTTCTTGGAGAGAAAATCGGCGAAGGCGTCATAGGCCGCGCGGAAGAAGCGCGCGAGCGGATTGGCGCCCTGCTCGCCGGCCATCTCGGCGATTGCCTCGCGATCCTTCTCTCGGGACTCCTCCGCAAGCAGCGCCGCCGCCATGCCGATAAGCACGCATGCCGCCATGGCTGCATAGCCGGAGCCCCACACGAGGCCCCTGTCGACGCCGCGATATTCGAGATAGGCGACGAGCGCCACGGCGCCGGCGGTGGAGACAAGCATGCCGACGCGATAGGCCGCGACGAAATAGGCCATGCCGGCGGCCTGGGCATCGGTCGGGAGATATTCGACGCGGAAGGCATCGATGACGATGTCTTGCGTGGCGGAAGCGGCCGCCACGATCAAGGCGGCGAGCGCGACCATGAGCGGCGCCTTCAAGGGGTCTTGGAAGCCTAACAGCAGGATCGCCGCCATGAGCAAGATCTGCGAAAGCACGAGCCAGCCGCGCCGGTGACCGAGCGCCTTGCTGAGCACCGGCACCTGGAAGGCATCGACGATAGGCGCCCACAGGAACTTGATGGTGTAGGGGACGCCAACCAGCGCGAAGAGGCCGATGGTGCCGAGATCGACCCCGACGTCCTTCATCCAGAGGAGCAGCGTCGAGCCGGAGAGCGCGAGCGGCAGGCCCGACGAGAAGCCGAGCAAGAGCACGATGAGCACGCGCTTGTCGAGAAACACGCTTGCGGCGCGCGCAAATCGCTCCCCAAAGGTCGGCTTTTGCGTGGTTCCCCCGGTCGCCGTCATCGCCTTGCTCATAGCAGGCAGATGCTTCCGCGTCATGCCTCTGTCAGCGGCGAAACCTGAACGCAGGCGCAAATTGGGCGTTATCCTCGTTGCTGCTGCAAGAGATGGAGAGGCAAATGGTGCGCGTTGTCGGGATCGATCATCTGGTAATCAGCGTCGGAGACTTCGAAACGTCGAAGGCCTTTTATGTCCCCCTGATGGAGTTTCTCGGCTTCGACGTCGAGGCCGAATACCGAGGCAGCATGATGGGCTGGGCCAACGGCAAAACGCTGTTCTGGATCGCCGCTGCCGACGCCGAGGGCGATAAACACAAATACCGCAAGGGCGATATCGGCTTCCACCACTACGCCTTCCGCCTACGGAGCCGCGCCGATGTCGACGCGCTGCAAGCGTTTCTCGAAGAGCAGGGTACGACCATCGTCGATCCAGCCGGCGAGTATTACGACGACTATTACGCGGTGTTCTTCCTCGATCCTGACGGCATGAAGCTCGAAGGCATGAGATATGGTGAGCACCACGAGCGCGCTGCCCGCGCCCGCGCGGCGCGCAAGAAAGAGCAATGGCGTCGAAGCAGCGCAAAGCGGGCAAGCGACCTCGCGGGTGACGAGGCTCGACAGATCGTCGCTCCGGGTCGGTGAGCACCCGATCGCGCAGCGATGGCTCAGTCATGATGTCTGGCTCGACCAGCCGGTGACCCGCGAACAGCTCCTGTCCCCCGCCATGTGGGTCGGCCCCAAGACACGCTATGGCGGCACCCTTGCCGAGCGTGACGAGGTGTTCGTGAAATGTCCGACCTTCTCCTGCTGGCTGGAGGTGACGGGCTTCGACGCGAAAGAGGGGCCGTGCTTTTCGATCCGCGAGTGGCATGACTTTGAGAAGGCCGGCGAGGCGTACGCGCTCCGCATCGGCCGGATCGAGATCAGGAAAACCTCCCCGCACAGATTTGGCCTGTTCCGCGACGGCAAGCCCATAGCCGGCGAGCAAAACCTCGCGTTCGACACTGCGCGGGACAAGGCCATGCAGGACTATCGGGCGATGGCGTGATGGCCGGCAGATTCAAAATCCGATACCAGCGATTAAGAGGAGCACCCATCATTGGCAAGAATTCATTCGACATCGGCAGCAAGCAAACGGTGAAAGGCCGCGCCGAGATCGGCACCGCCGGCGGTTCCGGCAAGTACGCCATGACGAAGGCCAACCCGCGCGGCGCCGACTTCGTGAACCGTGAGACCAAGGGAACGGGCCCGGGCACCAACACCCAGAACGACGTAGTGGGGACGCCAGCCCAATAGAAACCACGCGGCAACTGGAGACAATTCGTAACATTTCGCCATCGCTCAGCAACGATGTTGCGCGACGCTTTCAGCGGAGCGGGAGAGGGGCGGCAGGGGCAGAACGTCAGCAGCACGAACGCCGAAGTGACTTCGGGTTCCGGCAGGCTCCTAGAGCAAGCCCGCACCGTGCTCGCCTACTCACGCGAGCCTACGGTCGCACGCTGTTATACGCCATGCAAACGCGAGAAAAGCGTTACAAGGGCTTCGTCATAAGCTGGGTAGAGCCGCCCGAAACGGGTGCTAAGTGGACCCTCAACATTAGCGCTGAGGGCCGGGCGCATTCTAGCAAACTTGGCCGGACCATGGTGATCGAGGCCGTCATCCTCGAAGCGGCGTTGGACAAGGCCAAGCAGTTCATCGACAGTCTATAGGGTACGCCGTTCAACTATACGCTTGTCAGACTAAGCGGCCTAACCGGATACGGGGCGCCGCTGCACGTTGGCCGCTGACGGCCGGAAGCCTTCCCGGCTATCTCCAACCCGGGGCCGAGACCTCTGAGCAGCCCTTGTTAGAGACTGCGCCGGCACCGGCTAGGGCAGCGCGATGACGATGCTTGTGATTAACGAGATTAGTGCGATGTAGAAAGAGAGCGAAGCTAGAGAGTAAGCCGACTTTCGATCTAACACTTCGCCGCCGCCATGGAGCGCGTCCACGGAAGTGCCTATTGCCGCTGACCATCCCTGAAACCAAGCATTGTCAGCCGAGGACCCTCGTTCCACAGGCTCCTTCAGGCGATCATAACAGTGATCCAGCATTGCAGCGGCTTTGACTCGCTCCGCGTTCCACCTCGGCCTTATCCGCTTGAGCTTGCAAAATGCAATGATTGACGCCAAACCGAAATTTGTTCGGCATCGTCTGTGATAGCGCTCAGGCTGCGGATTAGCGGTGTCACCTTTTCCGGCAACAAAAGTGCGGGTATGACGACCGTGCGATCTTGGGCAGCGTCTGCCTCTGTGACTGTGTCCACAAAGCGCAGCGTATCGGCTGCGGGATCTGACTCACCCGCCACGTTGATCGCTGACGGCCCAAATTATACCGCCCAAGCCCCTTTCGCGGCTCCAGCCTGGGTATTTGTGGCTGGTGGCGTAACCTAATCGTCACCTAATGGTGGTTCTGGCCCAAAGGAACGGCTGAAATACGGGGCCACTCATTTCATTGCAGGAATTGCGGCACTGTTGAGCCCCGACCAGACATCCCCGGGAGCACCATGACCACCCGCCCATAATCAGGGCGTGGATCACGAGATTGAGGAGTCGCGCCACCGGCAAGGAGATGATCGAACATACGCGCACAACTACTCCCCGGCGAGCAGGTCCGGCTGGCGCGTGACCGTGGGGCGGCGCCTCTCTCCTTCGCTTTCCGCCGCATAGAGCTTGGATGATGGAGCGACGAGCGGCGCCACACGATCACTTTCGAGCGCCGCTTGTGCTTCTCCCTCGAACTCCAAAGTCTCGATTCGTTGTCCCCGTGAGGCGATCCGCTCCGAAGAGGTGAGGATCTTCTCGATGTCCTGGTTCGCCTGGCCGAAATGCCGCTGCAGGTCGAGCACGCGCTCGCGCAAGCGCCCCATGTCGTCCATCAGCCTCGTGACCTCGCGCTGAATGAGATGGGCCTGCTCGCGCATCTTCACGTCCTTCAGGATCGCCTGCATGGTCTGGACCGCGAGCATGAGCATGTTCGGCGCGCAGATGACGATGCGGGCGCGGTGCGCCTTTTGCACGAGATCGGAGAAGTGCTCGGCCAGATCCGCATAGATCGCCTCAGACGGCACGAACAGGATGGCGGTGTCCTGCGTCTCTCCCGGCAAGAAGTAGCGCTCGGCCATGGCATCAACATGGCGTCCCACGTCGATGCGCACGCGCCGCGCCGCTTCCTTCTTTTCCTCAGGCGCGCGCGCCACGCGGAACGCCTCGAAGCCTTCCAGGGGGAACTTGGCGTCGATCACCACGCCCGCCTTGGTGTTTGGCAAATGCAGCACGCAGTCCGGGCGCTTGCCGTTGGAGAGCGTCGCCTGGAAGCTGTAGGCGCCTTTGGGCAGACCGTCCTGGATGATGGCTTCCATGCGCATCTGACCGAAGGCGCCACGCGCCTGCTTGTTGGCGAGGATTTCCTGGAGCGAGACCATATTCGAGGAAAGCTCGGTCAGGTTCTTCTGCGCCGAGTCGATGACAGCGAGTCGCTCATGGAGCTTGGCGATCGAGTCAGTGGTCTTCCGCGCCGTCTCGGTGAGGTCCGAGCCGACGCGGCGGGTCATGCGGTCGAGCCGTTCATTAACGGCGCGCGCGAGCTCACCGTGGCGGGTGACGCTGAGCTCGGCCAGCGTTTGCAGCCGGCCCTTGAGCTCGGCGAGCTGGGCATCGCTCTCACGCGCTTCGCGACGTCGCCGGCTCATATGCACCGCGACGATCACGACCAGCACCAGGAGGGCAAGCACCGCGAGCCCGAGCAGTCCCAGCAGAACCAGCACGGGGTCGAGCGTGAAGCTCCCCACCTGGAAAGCGTCGAGGGCCATGCGATGAAGCTATAACCCGATTCGGGCCGCTCCTAGACCAAAACAGGAACATATTGACCGGCAGGCGCGCCAATCCTATGTCAGCGGCTCATATGGCCATCCTTCCGATCATCACCATTCCCGACCCCGTCCTGCGCAAGAAGGCTGCCCCTATCGAGCGGGTCGACGCCGCGCTGCTTAAGCTCGCGCAAGACCTGCTCGCGACCATGTATGACGCGCCGGGGATCGGTCTTGCCGCCCCGCAGGTCGGCATTTTGCGGCGGCTGATTGTGATGGATCCCTCCCGCGACGAGGAGCCGAAGCAGCCGCTGATCATGGTTAACCCGGTGATCCTCGAGCCGGGAAACGAGATGCGCACCCATGAGGAAGGGTGCCTGTCGATTCCCGAATTCACGGCCGAGATCGAACGGCCGGCGAGCACCCGCGTCAGCTATATCGACGAGGAGGGGAAGTCCCAGGAGAAGACGCTGGAGGGCATCTGGTCGACGCTCGTGCAGCACGAGATCGATCATTTGAACGGGGTGCTGTTCATCGACTATTTGTCGCGGCTCAAGCGCGACATGGTCGTGAAGAAGTTCACCAAACAAAAGCGCGCCGAAGCGCTTTAATCCCACTCAGCGCCTGCTTCCCTTGAGCCCACAACGAGCCTAAGACGCGTCCATGATGCGCATCATCTTCATGGGCACGCCCGACTTCGCGGTGCCGACGCTTGGCGCACTGCTCGCCGCGGACTACCATATCGTGGGCGTCTACACGCAGCCGCCGCGCGCCGCCGGCCGCGGGCTCGCCGCGCGGAAATCGCGGGTGCAACTTTTCGCGGAAACCAAAAGACTGCCCGTATTCACGCCGGCAAGCCTGAAGGGCGCGGAAGAACAGGCGCGGTTCAAGGGCCTTAACGCCGACGCGGCCATCGTGGTGGCCTATGGGCTTATTCTGCCAAAACCGATCGTTGAAACGCCGCGCTTCGGTTGCTTCAATCTGCACGCATCGCTCTTGCCGCGCTGGCGGGGTGCGGCGCCGATCCAGCGCGCGATCATGACCGGCGACATCGAAACCGGGGTCGCCATCATGCGCATCGAGGAAGCGCTCGACACCGGCGCCGTCTGCCTTGCCGAACGCGAGCCGATCCGCCCCGACGAGACGGCAGGGGAGCTGCATGATCGGCTGGCCGTGGTTGGGGCGGCCCTCATGGTAAGGGCGCTTCACGACCTTGAGCAGGGTGCCTTGGCTTGCTGGCCGCAACACGATGAGGGAACCACCTATGCCGCCAAGATCGAGCCGGGAGAGACGCGCATCGACTGGTCGCGCCCAGCACGCGAGGTGCACAATCTGATCCGCGGCCTCTCGCCACATCCCGGCGCCTGGTTCGGGATCGAGCTGAATAGCAAGCGCGAAAGGGTGAGAGCGCTGCGTTCGACCCTTGCCGGGGGCGGGGGAACACCAGGCGCCGTGCTCGATGATCGCCTCACGATCGCCTGCGGTACGGGCGCGGTGCGCCTCATGGAAGTGCAGCGCGCCGGCAAGCGCGCGATGACCGCCGAAGAATTCCTGCGCGGCGTTGAGGTACGCCCGGGTACCATCTTCGACTAAGCTCGCACCATGCCCCGTTACAAGCTCACCCTCGAATATGACGGCATGCCCTATGTCGGCTGGCAGATGCAGGAGAACGGCGCCTCGGTGCAGGGGCGGTTCGCGGAAGCCATCAAGGCCTTCTCCAACGAGGATGCAATTCCGCGCGGGGCCGGCCGCACCGACGCCGGCGTACATGCATTGGGTCAGGTCGCCCATTTTGACCTCGCCAAGGATTGGGCGAACGAGACCGTGCGTGATGCCTTAAACGCGCTGCTACGGCCAGATCGGATCTCGGTATTGGCTTGCGAGAAAGTGGCCAACAATTTCGACGCGCGCTTCTCGGCCAAGGCACGACACTATCTCTACCGCATCATCGACCGCCGCAGCCCGCTTGCGCTGGAGCGGGACCGCGCTTGGGGCGTGTTCCGCAATCTCGACGCGCACGCCATGAACGAGGCGGCGCAGGTCCTCGTGGGGCATCACGACTTCACCACCTTCCGCTCCATTGAATGCCAGTCGGATTCCCCGGTGAAGACGCTCGACAGGCTGACGGCCTCGCGCCACGGCGAGATCATCAGGATCGAGGCACAGGCACGCTCCTTCCTGCACAACCAGGTGCGCTCCATGGTCGGCTCGCTCAAGCTCGTCGGCGAAGGGAAATGGACGGCGCGGGACCTGGAAGAGGCCCTTGCAGCGAGAGACCGGTCCCGGTGCGGACCTGTAGCGCCGGCCCACGGTCTCTATCTTGTGAAGGTCGACTATTGAGGCTTATCGCCCTCTCCCAACGGCTCTCTTCCGGACGAATGTAGTAGAGCCGGCCCGCGACCAAGCGCACCGCTCCGAGCATGGACAGAGCTCCGCCCCTGCGTTAGGAGCTTAGCCACCGGGAACCACTCCCGACATTGTCCACTTCCCCCTTCGCGGGAGATCGGGAAAGGGGGGCAGTTGCAACAGACGAGCGCTCGCTACTTCTGCAACTGGCCATGATCAAGCGCATCGCTACCGTCGGCGGCCTGACGCTCGTCTCCCGCGTCACGGGCTTCATCCGCGATGTAGTCATGGCGGCGGTGCTGGGCGCTGGACCGGTCGCGGACGCCTTCTTCGTTGCCTTCAGGCTCCCCAACCATTTCCGCGCGATTCTCGCCGAGGGTGCCTTCAACGCCGCCTTCGTGCCGGCCTATGCGCGCACGCTGGAGCAATCGGGGCTTCCGGCGGCGCGTCTCTTCGCCGACCGCATCGCCGCGGCCTTGCTCGCCATCAACGTCGTGCTGCTCGGCCTGGCGCTCATCTACACCCCTTCAGTTGTCGGGCTGCTCGCACCTGGCCTTGACCAGGACCCGCGGCGCTACGATCTCGCCGTGACACTTACCCGCATCACCTTCCCCTCGCTGCTGCTCGTGTCGATGCAGACCATGATCTCCGGCGAGCTCAACGCCAATGGCAGGTTCGCGGCGGCGGCCGGCGCGCCGATCCTACTTAATGTCTGCATGGTCGTGACCCTTAGTGTCGCCTATTGGTTCCCGAATGCCGGCTATGCCGCCGCCTGGGGCGTGCTCCTGGCGGGTGTGGCGCAAGTGCTGCTGGTGGGATTTGACGCTGAGAGGTTCGGTTTTGGGCTCAGATTTCGCGCTCCCCGCCTCGACTCGCGCACGCGCAAATTCCTCGCCGCTCTCGGCCCGGCTATCATCGGCGCGGGCGGCGTGCAGCTCGCCCTCTTCGCCGACACCGTGATCGCGTCCTATCTGCCGACCGGGGCCTTGTCCGCGCTCTACTACGCCGACCGCATCAACCAGCTCCCCATTGGCGTCGTGGGCATCGCCGTGGGCACGGTGCTGCTGCCCGAGATGTCGCGGCGGCTCGCGGCCGGCGATGAACGTGGCGCCGCCTTGACCCAGGCGCGCGGCATCCAATTGGCGTTGCTGCTCACCGTCCCCAGCGTTGCCGGCGCCGTCGCCATTCCGGATCTGGTCATGCGGGCGCTGTTTGCCCGCGGCGCCTTCACCGCGGCCGATGCCGCTGCCGCAGGCGCAACGCTCGCCGCCTACGCCATCGGCCTGCTCCCCTTCGTCATGATGCGGAGCTTCACCGCGCCCTTCTACGCCCGTGGCGATACGCTGACGCCGGTCAAGGCGGCGCTCCTTGCTGCCGGTGTCAACATCGCGTTTAAAGTGATGCTGATGGGGCCGCTCGCTCAAGTCGGCTTGGCGTTCGCGACGAGCATCGGCGCCTGGATCAATTTGAGCCTGCTCACGATCTTCGCCCGCCGCCGAGGATTTGCCGTGTCGGGGGCAGGTCTTCGCCCGGTCATCAGGCTGCTCTTGGCCGGCGCCGGGCTCGCCGGTGCACTTTACTTAGGCAATCGGCTGCTAAGCCAGTTCTTTGCCAGGCTCCCCTATTTTCGCGAAGAAATTACCCTGGTGGTGCTCCTTGTCATTGGAGTCATCGTGTATGTCGCGTTGGTGCTGCTGCTGCTCGGGCGCGGTTGGCTTCAGAATTTGTTCAAGGACGTTGGCACGGCTGCCGAGGCTCGACAGCTGAAGCTGCTGGAGCCGCCCGATCCTACCGAGGCCTCTGCCGCCCTGCCGGACAACCCACCCCCGCCCACCGTCTAGGGTTAGGGCGCAGACCTGAGGTCGATCAGCTCGACGTCGGCAACGTAAATGGGGCGGCCTAAGAAGATCGCGCCCACTCGCGCGAAGCGCTCCGGTGAGTCGGTGGCGAAGAAGCGCATAAGTGGGGAATTGGCCGCGCTATCCTCATTGCTCATGCCCTTGGCAGCGAGCGCATCGGCTACTGCCGCCGCCGTGGTCTCGGCAGAGTCAACCATGGCGACGCGAGCGCCGATCACTTGGCGGATCGCGGCCGCCAGCACCGGAAAGTGGGTGCAGCCAAGCACAATGGTGTCCGGCGCCGAGGTCCCTTCGAACAGCGACCCCAGATAACGCTCCGCCGCGGCGACCGTGACAGCAGAGTCGGTCCAGCCCTCTTCGGCGAGCGCCACGAACACTTGGCAGGGCCGCTGCACCACGCGCACTTCATCCTGAAGCGCCCGGATGGCACGGGGGTAGGCCTCGCCCTTAACGGTGCCTTCCGTGGCAATCACCGCGATGCGCCGGTTGCGGGTCGCGGCGACAGCGGCACGCGCTCCGGGCTCGATGACGCCGATCACTGGCACTGGCGCCAAGGCATCAGCGAGCAGTTCGAGCGCCACGGCGGACGCGGTGTTGCAGGCGATTACCAACATCTTCACGCCTTCCGCGATGAGAAGCCGCGTTGCCTGGAGCGCATAGGCCTGCACCGTCTCGGGGCTTTTAGTGCCGTAAGGGAGGCGGGCGGTGTCGCCGAGATAGACGAAGCGCTCTTGCGGCAGCCGCGCTGCGAGAGCGCGCAACACCGTGAGCCCGCCCACGCCGGAATCGAAGACGCCAATCGGGCGTGGATCAGACAAGCTCTCTGCCCATGCTGCTTCTCCGAAGCGCTTGAGGCTCAAGCCCCTCCACCTTGTCACCAATAAAACGCATTGAATTCCCTAGCCTTTAACCTTGACACGGCAGGACACACAGCGCAATACAGGAGACACTGGCAACAGCAGGTAAGCCAGACACAATGCGGACACAGGCTCAATGCGACTCACCGACTCCGAAGTCAAAAAGCTGCCGGCTCCTGCAAAGGGTAACAGGATAACATATGACGAGCTCGTGAAGGGTTTTGGGGCCCGCGTCACCGCCGGGGGCGCCCGGGCTTTCGTCTTGGCTTTCCGGACACGCTCGGGCCGGGGCGGCGGTTCACCCTT
>Ga0187817_10001472_pt1 | contig 11568 bp, 6 predicted proteins | sample NC_wetland_sal_i_17_FD_132431 | JGI IMG/M metagenome (GOLD analysis project Ga0187817, IMG submission 132431) | Wetland sediment microbial communities from Neuse River Estuary, North Carolina, USA - SO4_2 | ecosystem: Environmental > Aquatic > Freshwater > Wetlands > Sediment | place: USA: North... | reverse complement strand
GGACGAGTGGGACCTGACCTGACCACGGAAGGCGACCGAGGCCGCACCCAAGAGTGGCTGGTGGGCCACTTCAAGGACCCGTCTGCTTATGTCCCTGGTTCAGTAATGCCCCCGTTCAAGAATCTCACGGATGAGCAACTGAAGGCACTCACGGCGTTCTTGCAGAATCAAAAGTCGCGCTGATAGCATCATTCCCCCCAGATAGCGACTTACGGCACTACCATGACGGGAGCCCGCCAGAATGCGCCCTTCTGGCCCGTTGGGTCGAGCACGGTTACCTGGCACTCATACTTGCCTGGCGCAAGCTGATGGAGCGGAATGCTGAAGCCCAGAGGCATGGTTTTCACGCGATTGTTCAACCCGCCCGCCACCTCAATGGGCTGCGTTTCGAACGCCTTCTTCTGTGCCTGATAGAAACTCACAAAAGCGATTAACGGCTGAAAGCTGGGCGCGCCCTGCTCGTAGGCTTGCAGGTAAACATAGATGTCCCGGCTCTGGCTAAACACTCGAGTCACGCTGGGAATCAGTTTTTGTCCATCCTGGACCAGCGGGTTGGCCGTCTCCTCCTGGTCCTTTTTCTTAAGAGCGTTGTAGATCGCGTCTCGAAGATCGACGCGCTGGCTGCTCAGCACCACGGAGCTGATGGCAATTCGCTTATCTTCTTTGTTCAGGTTGGGGATGACAAAGTTGGTTTGATAAGTCCCGATTCTGCCTGTTTCGTCATCGCGCGCCAAAAACTTGATCGTATATTTTCCGGGAAGAATCGTGAATCCGGCATCGTACTCGATAGGCCGCTTTGCCAACTGGGCTGCGGTGGCATCACTCAGCTTGATATTCATCTTATCGCGCAGGTTGGTAATTGTTGAGCCATACTGGTCTTTGATCTCACCGATGAAATCCAGAAGAGTGTGCTCGGCGCCGCGGCGCTTGGCAAGGGCCAATTCCCGGCCCGGAATTTTCACCACGATGGGGACGAAGTATTCGGCGCGGTTCAATTGGAAGTAGTCGATCTCCATCGCGATGGTGAGTTCGGTAATCGGGTCTTCCAGCATCAACGCATCCTCGAGCTGCCGCTCTTTGTCGGCAGAGGTGAACTTGCTGAATTGTTTGTCGGCATAGTAGCCCTGGCGATAATCCAAACTGGCGGACAAGTCCGCGTTCAGAGAAATCTTGATGCGGCGGAATTTGCCATCTTGGGCGGTGTTGGTAGTGTAGTACCCGAGAATGTAGTAGCTGGAAATCGCCTGCTCCGCCTGGGCGATTCCTTTCGCGAGGTCGTTAAAGTCAAGCAAGGCTTTGCCGCCCGTGTCCCCGGCAAGCGCATAGAGCGTGTCCTGCGACTGCTGGAAGTTTGTGGTTTGCGCCAGCGCCGCGGCTCCGGAGTACATCCCGAGGTTGCCCTGCGACCCTTGCGTAGCGTCGCCAAGCGGGGCTTCAGCCACCAATCCGCGCGCGTCGATTGGCCAGAACGACACACCGGCGCGGATGGCCGTGTCGATGGTGGCGTGGAGCTGTGCCTGGTTGTCCAAGCCGCTCAGCCTCAGGCCGCTGGCAAAGTAGATCAGTGATTTCTTTTCGCTAATCTGGCCCAGCAACTTCGACGCCGTCTGGAGCGCGGACAACTGGCGGTCCGTATTAAAGACGTTGAACTCGCTGTCATCCTGGCCGAACGCTGCCCCGGTGTCGGCCGTGCCGGCGTCGTCACTCGATAGGCCGTACCCCTGCCCCTCTCCCACGATCATGGTTTCGAGGATGCTCAACAGCCGGTTGCGGTCGTCGGTGAAATCCTGGAGAACATCTACACCGCCGCCCGCGAATCTGAGGATGGCAACCAAATCCGCCGGCGCCATCTGGGTTTTGATGAATCGCTTTGCCGCTTCGAGGGCGCGTATCTGGTCCGCCGGCGGCATGGTCGTCATATCAAAGTAGAGTGCCAGCAGCCGGTGGTCCTTGTATCGAAACTTGCCGGGCGTTTCGGGGGCAATGCGGGTCCGGCTCAACTTATCGTAGATGGTGATGTTCTCGGGCTGGGATCGAGCTGCAGAGGGCGCGTTGGCGGCCTCGCCAAGTTCCTGGGGTTCGCAAAAGCTGATGGTCTGCGGCGCCCCATTCTCGGAAACGGCGAAATCCTTCGCGCTCAAGCCGCGAATGGGATTCCCTTTTTTGTCCTTCACCACCACCGTCTCCACCACCAATTGGGTGCTGACTTGGATGGTGGCCGCTTCCTTGCCCCCTGCCGGCGCGTTCTGGCCGATCTGTTGGGCCGCGGCTGGTAGCGCATGCAAAAAGCAAATGAGAAACCACGTAGCGGCGATTGCTTGCGCAAGCTTTTCGTGCCCTGCAAGGGCACAAGGCAGTAGCCGGGGGCAACGCCCCCGGAAGGCGCACGGGGGACAGCCCGACCCTGAAGGGGTCGCATTGACTCGGGATCCGAGACACAACAGCGGCAGAACGGCCTCCGCATTCGACCCTTTCAGGGTCAAACGCTGGGCGGGCGAAGTCTTCCGGGGGCGTTGCCCCCGGCTACTATATTGATCCCCTCCGGGGATCACGGACAGCTCGTCACTCATCACTCGTCCCTGCCTTTAAAACCTTAAACGCATCGTCGCTTGCATACTCCGCATGGCATTGGCCGCGGCCGGCAACCCGAATTGCGCGCTGGTGACAGCCGTATTCCAACTTGTAAAAGTCACGTGGTTGAGAAAGTTCGTCGAGTCGATCCGAAAATCAAGATTGAGGCGGCCGTGCAGGCGGAAGGTTCGCCCTATGGAAGCGTTAAACGTAAACTGAGAAGGGCCGGTAATCGAATCTTTTCCCGCGTTTCCCCATTGGCCGGTCGCGGGTGGTGTGTACGCAGCGGGGTTCAGAAACAAGCCCTGCGGCGCAGCGTAAACAGACGCGCCCGTGGCATCCGGCCGGATGCTCCCTGTCACACCCGTTCCCGGTACGGCGGCGAGATAGATGGGGGTCTCCGGCAAACCGCTGCCCACGGTGATCTGGCTAAGAAAAGTCCACTCCTTGAAGAGCGTTCCTTTCCAGCCGCGCAGGAGTGTTTCACCGCCTAACCCCATGCCAGTGGTGTATTGAAACTGCACGTTCAGCAGATGCCTTTGATCGAACGTGGAAAGGGCGCGCTCCGCCTCCAGGTCCAGCCAGTTCTGCGCCAGGGCAGGGCTGGAGCCGCCCGTACCCGTCGTCGTCAAGGCAACTTGCGTTCCGCTGTTCCCTGGTCCGCCGGAAGGAACTCCGAAGATCTGTGTGGGCAGGGTAGCGCCTTGACCGCCCAAGGCAGAATCATCATCAATGGATTTTGAGAAAGTGTAACGGACTGTTGAGGTGAGCCCGTTGTGCAGTCTTCGCCGCAATTGAAACTGCGCGGCTTGGCGAGAGGAGTTGCCGTTCGAAGCGAGGTAGGCAAATCCCGTGGGACAGCTCGGGCACGGATTCACAGCCCCTCTGGGAAAGGTATTGGGCAGATACTCCTGCACTCCGCGCGTTCCCTTGACCCCTAAGTATGTGGCGTTGAGTTGCAACGAACCGGGAAGGTCTCGTTGCAAAGATAATTCCCAGTTTTGTGCGTAACCCACGCGGAAATGCGGATCGACGGCAAACGTGTCAGGAGTAATTGCCGAACACGTAATGAATCCATTCGCCAGGGTGAGCGGGCACGCTGGGCTGTTTTGCACGCTCAAACTCTTCGAAAGCGGCGCTTGCTGCGCCATTTGCTGCGCGATGGTTTGATAGACCGAGGTGTCGTAGTAGACGCCATATCCGGCACGAACCACCAGCGACGATCCGGCAACGGGGCGCCACGCGACCCCGATGCGCGGCTCGAAACCGCTTTTGTCAGGGTGGATCAGCGAACTCGGATACTTCTGGCCGGTCAGCGGCCCCAGCGGGTCGATTCCCACCACCGGCGCTACGGCCGCAAATCCCGGCGTAATGTCCAGGTTCACTAAGCGCCCATACAACTCCGTAATCGGCGCGCCGTATTCCCAGCGCATCCCCGCATTCAAAGTGAATTCCGGGCTTATTCTCCAATCATCCGTGAAGTAAGCGTCGTAAACGGATTCTCGAAAGTATTTATCAGCATTGCCGAAAGCAATGGAACTCGTGTCCGGAATCCCCAGAAGAAAATCGGCGAAATCGTCGCCACCTACCGCCGTGCCGTTCGCGCTTCCCTGAGTAGCCGCGCCCGTAAATGTGAACATGCCGCGCGGGTTTTGCTGCCCTAGGTCATTAAACTGTTGCCGCCGGAAGTCTCCACCGATCGTAATGTTGTGACGATCTCGGCTCCACAACAGCGAATAAGACCAGGCATCCGTCTGGTTGCGATTGAAAGAGCTTTGCGCGTCGGACAGTCCCGCCAGCCCACTCGAGAAACTGAGGCTCGGCGGCCCCCAGTTCACTGTCTCTTGGTTGTTCCCCGAGATCCCGGCAGCGCCGGAAACGTTTTCGCGGCCCGCCCAGTAGGGATTAGTCTGCGTCGACAGCCGGCTGAACTGGTAGCCAAGATTCAGAAACAGCCGCGTTCCGAGGTGATGCGACCAGTTGATGCGGCTGTTGATTCCCAACACGTCGCTTGTATCAAGAAAGCCGAACAGGTTCGGAGTGGCCGTGCGCGCGCTTTGAAAAGCAAAACCGCCGAAAACCTGGTTCTTGGAATTGATCGTCTTGTCGAAACGCGATTGCAGAGCGTCTTGATGCGTGTCCGTGTTGATGGGGACCTGGTAGTTGTACTGCTGCTCTCCGCTAAAGCTGGGCAGCGGATAATAATTCAGCAAGGCTTTCGCCTGAGGGCTGATTTCGGTTGGCGGAATCTTGCTGCCGGAGAATGGCAGTCCCGTGGCCGGATTGAAGATTTGGACTGGCTGACCCAGAGCGCTCAGCACTTGCGAGAAATCGCCCCCCCGCTCCGCTGCATCCGGTACCAGCGCCGATTGGGTAGTCGCATCAACGTATCGCGTCCACTCGTAAGCGACAAAAAAGTTTGGACCGTGCTGCCAGAAATGCGGAATGTTCAGCGGGCCGCCCAGCGTCGCCACCCCCGTGATTCGGTTGTAGGCCGGCTTGGGGGTGTTTTGGCCGCTCAGGGAAAAAGGCCGGGAATCGAGCGCCGAGTTATCGAAAATAAGACCCAGTCCGCCGTTGTAGAGCCCGCCACCGCGGTTGCGATAATTGCCGAAGGCGAACGCTTGCGCGAAGCGTGAAGCGGCGCCGTTCAGCACGCTGCCGTTGATCAGCAAGCCGTCCTCAGCGCGCTGATTGAGTTCGTCGCCGGAGGCTTGGCCGTTTTCGCTGTTTTCGTTGTTGTTTCCGGCGTTGTTTCCTTCCTTGTTCCCTTCTTCACTCCCGCGTTCTTTACCTTGCACGCTCGCGCGCGCCTTCCCTTGGTCACTTCCGCCCTTGGCTTGTAGGGGCACGCCATGGCGTGCCCCTACGACAGGAGTGGCGCCGGGCGTCACTTCCGCCCCTGAACTTATTTCAGCCTTGATCTGATCAAGCGGCAGCAGCTTCAATTCCCATTTCCCTGGCGGCGTATTCGGGCCGATCGCCACTTCCCGCTTGAGCGATGCGAAGCCGGTCATTTCCACTTCAATCGTCCATTTTCCATCCGTCAAATCCGGGAAGGAGAAGAGACCCTGCTGATTCGTGGTCGTGGAGAATTGTCTCGAGCCCTGCGTCGCCTTTACCGTCGCGCCTGGAACTGGCAGCCCGCCGAAAGTAACCTGCCCGCGATACTCCGAAGCCGCTGCCACGCCGCAGCGTGCGAGCATCGCCAGGCCGATCGCAAGTTGGATGATTCGATGCATTCCGGCCCTAATCCTCCGTGGGAGTCTTCTCCACGTGGTCGATGACGAACTGCTCCACCGGAGCCTTGCGCTTTTCCAGCTTAAGGCCGAGTTTTTGCACCGAGGCGAAAACCGAGGAGCCTCCACTCGGTTCGGACGCCGCTGCGGCAGGTGAGACGTCCTCACCGCCACCGCCCGCCGGGGGCATCGGCAGGCTTATGCCTGCCTCGCGCGCCGACTCCCGTGCCATCGCCATAAGCTCCGCGAGTGAGAGATCCAGGGCCACCTGATAATTGCCCTTGAGGCCAGTCATGTCAACGACCTGGCGACCGCCTCCCCCGCCCATCTGCAAGGTCTTTGTCAAGATGTCGGCAAAACCTGCCATGGTTACCATGCTGGATTCCAGGTGCAGCGTCTGGGCCTGCGCGTCAATTCTTGTCGTCACCGTGCCCTTTGCCCCCATATTCATGGTCATGGAACCATCAGCACTTCTAGTCATGCGGATCGGCCCGTTAGGACCGTCCATCTGCGTTTCGCCGGGTTTTAACGGTGCTTTCTCGTCGATCGGTTCGGCGGTCGCGACCGATTCCTTCAGCTTCGGCCCGTCCTTGCCAACTAGCAGTGCGAACACCGGGTGCTCCTGAGTGTCACGATGAGCTGCCAGCTTGAACCGTTCTGCCAGCAGCGCCTGCAACATTTTGGGAGCGTCCTCTTTGGACGCGCCGTCCGGCAGCTTGGCCACAATGTCGAAGCGGTCTGTAGCGAGCCATGCCGGGCCACTGATCTGATACTCCTTCACCGTGTACGCGGCGGCGATCAGTTCTTTAAGCGACATGTAGGTATACTCCGCTTGCGACGCATTGACATGCGGGCCGAATCTTGGCATCTTTCCGGCTTTAATCTGCTCTGCCAACTTCGTCATATCAAGGGGAGGTGAGGGCTTCACTGTAGCCACCTCGAAAGCAGGGTTGCTGGGGGCCGTCTGCGCGAAGATCGCGCTGGCTGCCAGAAGCAGGCCGACTGCGAATATAAGTCCAATACTAATTCGCGTCTTCATTGGAACCTCCTTCTGCTTTAGTGCCTGGGTGGTGACAATAATCTAATTCTCCGAAGGACGCTCGACGTGGTCGATCGTGAGCACTTCCGCAGGCGCTTTGGTAGCTTCCAGTCTCAGCCCAAGCTGTTCCTGAAGCGCGGTGAAGATCGACGGCCCGGAAGCATCCGGCGGCGGCGCGCCGTCGGGCGGAGGACCGCCGCCTCCAGGCCCAGGTCCTGCCATCATCATTCCTTCGCCTTGTTCGGGCGTCCATTTGAGCGTTAAATCATAGTTGCCCTTCAGCCCGGTCTTGTCCAGCACCGTGCGGCCCAGTTGCTGCGACAGCACGCTCGCCAGGAACGAAAGAGGAACCCCTTGACCATTAATCTCGCCCCTTCCCATGCGCATCATGGGTCCGTGAGGATGGCCGTTAGGCCCGCTCGGCGCCTCGGCCGGCGTGTCGACGGGCTTTGCCTCCTGAAGCTTCGGGCCGTTCTTTGCAACCACCAGAGCGTAGGCAGGCATGTCCTTTGTCCCGCGTGTCAGTTTCAACTGGAACCGGTCGGCGAGTAGTGACTGGAGCATCGAATCAGCCAACAGGCCCCGCTGCTCGCGAGGAAGCTTTTCCATTATCTGGGCGATCGAGTCCGGTTCCTTCGCGTCAATGTCGTATCTTTCGGAATTGACCCAACTGGGTCCTCCCGAAACCTGAAAGTCCTTCACGTCATACGCCATCGTAATGAGGAACTTCAGCGTCATCCCGGTCGCGTTGAACCGGCCGGGCTGCCAGGACACAAAAAATCGCCTGTCCCCGGAGTGATTCGGCTTGATCGAGGCGACCTCGAATGAAGCCGAGGCGGGCACGGCAGACGGCGGTGTCGATTGCGCGCCGGCGGTCGCCGGCGTTTGCCCCTCGGCAGTCTGCGGCGATTGCGCCCCCGCTTGCGTGATGCCCAGGAAACCGAACAGCACGAGCAGCGCGACGGCTGTGACGCCGACGGCAGCTAATACGACTTCTCTTGAGAATTGCGCCTTCTTTGACCGGCCCGAAATCATAGCTTCTCCTTTTGGGTCACAGCCCTCTCCCGCCGAGATAGACCCGCCTTCTCCCCCTACGATAGACCAGCCCTCTCCCTTGGGGAGAGGGTGGCCTGCGGCGGCGTTTTCACCAGCCGCCGCAGGCCGGGTGAGGGGTTTCTTCCCAGCGCTGACGAAAGAGCGAATTCAAACGGCAAATGGCAAAAGTCAAATGGTTTGCAATTTGCGATTTGGTGAATTTCAAACCTTTTGCCATTTGCCCTTTGCGATTTGCCATTTGACTTGTTCTTGGCTTTCACGTTTATACGCTTGGCGTGCTCTGCGGTTCGCGGACAAGACCCCTCACCCGTCCCGCTCTGGCTGATGAAAGCGCCGGCAGCGGGACACCCTCTCCCCAAGGGAGAGGGCAGATTTCCCTTACGCTTAGGAATTCGCGCACATCGCCGTGGGTCTATCTGCTACCCCTAGTATGACGCACTTCTCGGACGTTAGTTTGCCCGCCCCTAATTCTCCGTAGGCCGCTCGATATGATCGATGACAAGGAGCTCCACCGGGCCTTTTGATGATTCCAGCTTCAACCCAAGCTGTTCCTGAATCGCCGTGAAGAGCGAGGGCCCGGAAGACTCGGGAAGCGGCGTGCTTTCAGCTGCTGGCGACGGGCGCTTGAACGTTGTGGCCTGGCTTTGATCGGGCGTCCAATGGAGAGTGAAATCATAGGTACCCTTGAGTCCGGTTTCGTCGACGACCTCGCGGCCTTCCAGTTCCGGTAGCCGCGAAAGAATGTCTGCCAAGGCCCCGACAGACTTTGCAAGCCCAGCGATTTCACCGCTGCCCGCGGTCATCATAGGTTCCTGATGTGTGGATTCAGTAAGCCTCGAGCCTTTGTTTGTGATAACCAGCGCAAAGACCGGAAGCTCTTTTGTGGTGTGACTCACCTTCAGCTTGAACCGGTCCGAGAGTAGAGACTGGAGCATTAATCGAATTGGAGCTGCCTTCTGATTAAAGGGAAGTCTCTCCGCTCCCTGTTCGACCAGCGAGTCCTCCACCTTCGCCTCAATATCGTATCTCTCGGAGCTGAGCCAGCTTGGGCCTCCCGAAACCTGATTATCTCTCAGCCACAAACGTGCTTGGTTACCTTCGTAGGCAAATTCAATGAGCATTTTTGCCGTCACGTTGGTCGCGATAAACCTGCCGGGAGGAAGCCTAATGTGAGCCCCGGTGCCACCAGAACGATCCGGCTTGACTGAGGTAACCTCAAACGAGGGCAACGGTGCGCTGCTTGCCTGAGTGGTTTGCGCTCTGGCCGACGGCAGAATCAAGAAACCGATTCCCATAGGTGCGCATAAGGTTACTAAGCAGCTCGCGACCAAAAGTATCTTTGGACCGAAACCGAGTTGGTGTGCCAAGCGCTCCGTCATTATGCGGACAAGGCGTTTCTTTAAGTCGGCGCCTGCGACTCCGGCGACGCAGGCCAGCGGCGATTCCAAGCAGAATTCACAAGTCTTCAAAATGCTTTCCGCGTAGACCTCCCGTTGATTACCCAGTCGCAAAACTGCTTCGTCACAGGCGCGTTCCCGCTCTTCGACGAGCCGTGCTCCTAACCACCAAACCAACGGATGAAACCAGAAGAGAGCTTCCACCAGCATGTGAATCGCAGCCGCCAGGTTATCGCGGCGCCGCACGTGCCACACTTCGTGAGCTAGAATGGCTTCGATTTGCGCATCGTCGAGGCGCTCGGAAATCCCTTGCGGCCAGACCAGCACAGGCTTGAAGATGCCAAAAATGCCCGGCTCCACCAACACGGGCGACAACAACAGTTTAATGGGTCGGTGTACTCCCGCCTGTCGCGCCACGCGGCGCAGCGCTTCCGCCTCGCGCCCTCCACGTAACGGGGTTGCTTGCCGCAATACTGCCGACATGCCTCGCCAACGCCTCCACCAGACTCCCAGAACGCCCAGAAAGCCGCATAACCACAGGCCCGAGGCCACAACTGGAAGCCCACGCACCAAGCGGTAGCGCAGACCTGCGGTCCAAGGTCTACGGCTCGCCTCTGACGTCTGTATCCAGGCGGGCGTCTTCGTGAACGGCCGGCTGACCTCGTCCATTACGTAATAGAGGCCTCCGGCCGGCGCCGAGCTTTGCGCTGGGCCGAAATGCGGTAAGTGGGTCCCAACCGCGACCAGCAGGGAGAAGGGCACCAGGAATTTCACTGAGGCTGCCAACCAAAGGCCGTAGCGCGTCTGCGCACGGTTCTTTCGCAAAACCAAGGTCAGCAATGCTGCCACGACAAGGCAAAGCGTCGATTGCCAGAGGTGGTTACCCAGCGCCGGCGCGATGGCCGCCCAGATCGCAGACAAGTATTTGGAGATCATGACTTGTCCTTTCCCACCAGCTTCACGCTAGCGCCGCCCTTAAGGGCGACGGCTGAAGATTAGACGTTTGGCAAGCTGCTTCAGCTCTCCTGCTGAGCGGGAGACAACCGGAGCAGACTCGGTTCGCGAACCGCAACTGTCGAAATCAACAGATGGCGTCCTTGCCGCGTGCGGCTCCGCCGCTCTGCTTTGCGGAAAGGCTGCGCCTTTCCGGTCGATGCCGCAACCTTCTCTCCCCTGGCGAAGGCTGGAAGGCTGAGCCTTCCAGCCTTCGCGGAGGAGGTTTTTCTTGACGGGGGTGCTTCGGAAAGGCAAAGCCTTTCCGCAAAGCAGGCGGCCAAGCCGCAAGTCATCGCTCAGGATGAAAGCGAATGGGCTCGGATTGTCAGCGCTACCCTTGAATGACACCTTACGTTCTAGCCAGCTTGCGCAGCGTTTTCTCCGCTTCCTTCACATCTTCGAGCGTGAGTTTGCCGGATTCGATCAGCCCCGCCATAACAGGCTGAGCGCGTCCGTCGAACATCGTCAGCAGGTCGTCGATCAGCCTCCGCCGGGCGCCGTCACGGGAGATGGCCGCGTCGAAAATGTGAAAATTGCCGACCTTCTTGACGCGGCGCAGGGCCTTTTTCCCCTCCAGCCGATAAACGGTGGTCTGAATGGTGGTGTAGGCAGGCCGCTTTTTCTCGGGGAATGACTCCTGAATGTCGCGAATGGAGAGTTGGCCCCGCGTCCAAAGCTCCTCCATGATTCGAAGTTCGAGTTTGGTCAGTTTGGGTTCAGTCATATGCTCTACTATGTCCGTATGAGATGCTACTACTGCTATAGTTTGAATGTCAAATGTTTTTTGGGGCGGCGCTAGGGCGTGGACAGGGCAGGAGTGGTCACAGTGGGCGTGCGATCCGATTCAAGCATCAGTCATATCCGCGAAGATGGGTAGTGCCGCGAAAGACATGTCATTTCAGCGAAAGACACGTCATTCCCGCGAAAGACGAGTCATCGCCACGAAAAACACATCATCCCTGCCACAGACACGTCATTCCCGCGAAAGCGGGAATCCAGTCCGTAAACATCAATTAACCCCTCACCCGTCCCGCTCCGGCTGGTGAAAGCGCCGGAGTGGGACACCCTCTCCCCAAGGGAGAGGGCTGTTCAGTCGCCTGGAGAGGGCTGTTCATTCACTTGGCGAAGCGCAGTAAATCAACCGCCGCTGACGGCCGGCACGATTGAAATCTCTACCCCGTCAGATGTAGGAGTGGCGAGTCCGCCTGTATACCGCACGTCTTCTTTTCCCACGAAGACGTTGATGTGCTCCCGGATCAATCCCTGTTCC
>Ga0187817_10001471_pt1 | contig 11569 bp, 9 predicted proteins | sample NC_wetland_sal_i_17_FD_132431 | JGI IMG/M metagenome (GOLD analysis project Ga0187817, IMG submission 132431) | Wetland sediment microbial communities from Neuse River Estuary, North Carolina, USA - SO4_2 | ecosystem: Environmental > Aquatic > Freshwater > Wetlands > Sediment | place: USA: North... | reverse complement strand
CGGCGGGGAACCCATTTTCTTCAAGAAGGCCGCCGGAGCTCACACCGTCGCCGCGGATGGGCGGCAATTCATCGATTACGTCGGTTCGTGGGGTCCGATGATCTTGGGCCATGCACACCCGCAGGTGATCGCGGCGGTGCAGAGAGCGGCCGCCGACGGCCTGAGCTTCGGTGCGCCCACCGAGCTGGAAACGCAGCTTGCCCGGCGTGTCGTCGAACTCATGCCTTCCATCGAATTGGTGCGCTTCGTGAGCTCGGGCACCGAGGCGACGATGAGCGCCATCCGCCTGGCGCGCGGCTTCACCGGGCGCGATACGATCGTGAAATTCGAAGGCTGCTACCACGGCCACTCCGATTCGCTGTTGATCAAGGCCGGCTCGGGCGCCTTGACGTTCGGCGTGCCCACGTCGCCGGGTGTGCCGAGGGCGCTCGCAGCCCATACCGTGAGCCTCAGCTACAACGACGCGGATCAGGTGCGCGACGCGTTCCGGCAATTGGGCGGTGAGATCGCCTGCATCATTGTCGAACCCGTTGCCGGCAACATGAACTGCGTATTGCCGGCCCCCGGCTTTCTCGAAACTCTGCGCGAGGAATGCGACCGCGCCGGCGCGCTGTTGATCTTCGATGAAGTGATGACGGGCTTTCGCGTCGCCCTCGGTGGTGCGCAGCAATTGTATGGCGTGCGTCCGGACCTCACGACGCTCGGCAAGATCATCGGCGGCGGGATGCCGGTGGGCGCTTTCGGCGGCCGGCGCGACATCATGGAGCGGCTGGCACCGCTCGGGCCGATCTACCAGGCAGGCACCTTGTCGGGTAATCCGGTGGCGATGGCGGCGGGCCTCGCCACGCTGGAACTCGTCGCGGCTCCGGGATTTCATGAGCGCCTGAATGCGACGACCGATCTGTTCGTGCAGCGCCTTGCGGGCGCGGCAGCGAGCGAAAGGGTAGCGCTCGCCACCAATCACGTGTGCGGCATGTTTGGGTTCTTTTTCACCAGCGAACGCCGCGTCGACACGTTCGGCAAAGTAATGAACTGCGATGTCGAGCGCTTCAAACGTTTCTTTCACCGCATGCTCGAGGAGGGAGTGTACTTCGCGCCGTCGGCATTCGAAGCTGGATTCTTGTCGGCGGCTCATTCGCCTGCCGACATCGATGCTACGATTGCGGCGGCGGCGAAAACGTTCGCCAGCCTGCACTCCGCATAACAGGCTCCTAGAGATGCGGGCGTTCGCGTGGTTCCTGGGGTCGCTGCTCGCTGCAGGCCTGATCGGCGCGACGCTTGCCTACCCCGCGTTCGGGCTGGCCTCGCACCTCGGGCCGTGGCCGTTTCACCGCGTGGCGGGCCGCGTCACGATGCTGGTGCTGGCGCTCGAGCTCGTGTGGCTGTGCCGGCGGCTCGGCGTCGGGACCAAACACGCCTTAGGCTTCGGCCTACCCTGGCGCAAATTCTTGAAAGTATCCTTGCTGTGGGGCGTGCTCGGAATCGCCGCGGCGAGCGTGGGCGCCGTTTTTCTGCTGTCGACCCATTTGCGTGTTTTGACGCAACCCACGTCGCTGACCTCGGCTACGCACGTTCTGCGCTTACTGCTCATCGGCGTGAGCTCAGGGATCAGCGTCGCCCTGCTCGAAGAGACGGTGTTTCGCGGCGCCATGCACACCGCGATCGAACGCGAATCGGGGCTCCTAAGCGCCGCGCTGCTCACGGCGCCCCTGTTCGCGATTCTGCACTTTTTCGCCAAGGCCAGCATTCCGGCGAACCAGGTGAACTGGGGCAGCGGTTTCGATTTGCTGGTGCGCTCCTTCGCGCCGCTGAGTCATCCCGCCCTCGTGTTCGACTCATTCTTGGCGTGGTTGGCGGTGGGCCTGATCTTGAGCCTGACGCGCGTGCTGACCGGCAACATTGCGGTGGCAATCGGCCTGCATGCCGGCTGGGTGGTGGTGCTGCGTATGCTTCAAGAGAGCACCGCCCGCGGCACCGGACCAGCCTATTCGCAGTGGGTCGGTCGGTTCGACGGTTTGTTGGGGTACTGGCTGCTGCCTTGGGCCGCCGCCATCGGTTTGGCGCTATGGCTGTGGCGGCGCGCGTGGGTGCCTTATGCCAGCGGCGCCAGCCTGTCCAAGCGCTGAATGGGATCGTCGATCTCCAGATAGACCTGCTTGTCGGTGAGCGGGATCGGCAAGATTTCAGCCAGGCGATGGCCGACCCACGCGGCATCGTCGAGCCGCATTTGAATACCCGTGTACACCTCGCCCAACTGTGGCAGCACCGTGCGCAGCAATTCGGCCAGGCGCGCGTGCCGCGACGGCACGGGCAGCGCGGGTTCGGTGATGAGCCATTCCACTTCGGCGAGATTCAGGCCGTCCGTTTGGCGGCTGCGCCCTAGGATGCGGAAGCGCTGCTGCCCCACGCAAGACAGCCCGAGCAAGCCGTCCTGCAACTGATGGAAATCGATGATCTCGGCCATGGTGCCGACGTCGTAGATGTCGGTTTCGGCGGTGCCCACTTCCCTGCCTGCGCGAATCAACACCACGCCAAAGCCTTGGCGCTCGCGCATGCAGCGCCGCACCATGTCGAGATAACGTGTTTCAAAGATCCGCAGCGGCAGGGGGCCGTCGGGAAACAGGACGATATTGAGCGGGAACAGCGCGATCGAATTCACTTTTCAGCTCCTCAAGAGCGCGAATCTTCCCGCGAGCGCAATTCGGCGAGCAGTTTGTCGTGCAAACCGCCGAAGCCGCCGTTGCTCATCACCAGCACATGGTCGCCCGGCACGGCGTCCGCGGCCAATGCCTTGACCAGGGCATCCACGCTGCTCGCAAACCGCACCCGCTCCTTCATCGAGGCGAGCGCTGCGGCGAGGTCCCAGCCGAGCTCCGGCGCATTCAAGAACCACGCGCGGTCGGCCAGCGCGAGCGCCGGCGCCAACTGGTCGCGATGCACACCGAGCTTCATCGTATTGGACCGCGGCTCGACGACAGCGATGATGCGCGCATCCGGCACGCGTGCGCGCAGACCCTTGAGCGTATTCTCGATCGCCGTGGGATGATGCGCGAAATCGTCATACACCGTGATGCCACCGACCACGCCGCGAATCTCCATGCGCCGCTTGACGCCGCGAAATTCATTGAGAGCCTCGGCGGCGAGGCCGGGCGCAACGCCCACGTGATTGGCCGCTGCGATGGCGGCCAACGCGTTCATGACGTTGTGTTCTCCCAGCAGGGACCATTTGACCCGCGCCACGGCAGCGCGCTGCCGCGCCACCGTGAACTCGCCCGACGCCGACCTCGGCTCGATTGCCGCGCTCCAATCGGCCTCGGCGCGCGACAGGCTGAATGTTTCCCGCGGCGTCCAGCAGCCCAGTGCCAGTGTGGCCGCAAGCTCGCGATCGTCGCAGTTGTATACAATGCGGCCGGCCGCCGGCACCGTGCGCAGCAGTTGATTGAATTGCCGGCGGATCGCCGCCACATCGGGATATATATCGGCGTGATCATATTCCAGATTGTTGAGGATCACGGTACGCGGCCGGTAGTGAACGAATTTCGCGCGCTTGTCGAAGAACGCGGTGTCGTACTCATCGGCCTCGATGACGAAACAAGACGCCGCGCCGAGGCGCGCCGTCGCATCGAAATTGCTCGGCACGCCGCCGATCAGGAATCCCGGCGCAAGTCCGGCACGATCCAAGATCCACGCGAGCATGCTCGCGGTCGTGGTCTTACCGTGCGTGCCGGCCACCGCCAGCACGTGCCTGCCGCGCAACACTTGTTCGGCAAGCCACTGTGGGCCCGATGTGTACGCCATGCCGCGGTCGAGCATCGCCTCGATGACGGGAGCGCCGCGGCTCAACGCATTGCCGACGACCACAATGTCGGGCCGCAAATCGAGCTGTTCAGCGCCGTAGCCCTCGATGAATTCGATGCCGAGCGCGGTCAGCTGCGTGCTCATCGGCGGATAGACATTGAGATCCGCGCCGCTGACGCGAAATCCGGCCGCCTTGGCGATTGCCGCCACCCCTCCCATGAAGGTCCCGGCGATTCCTAAGATGTGTACGTGCATCAGGCTCCTAGGGTTCAGGCAGCAACTGCTGCTCCAAGGCCATCGACAGCAGGAGGTACCCCACGCTGATCGCCGCGCCCAGTGCCAGCCCCGAATTGAGCGCAGCACGCCATATGTTGGCGCAGGCGAGCAAGTACCATATGAGTCCGACGAACAGCAGCAAACCCAAGGGTATCGAGGCCGGGCGGTCGGTGCCGATGTAATTCAGCAGCGAGCCCAGCGGGTACAACACCAGCTGCGCGAGCAGCGCCACGCCGAGCAGTGCGGTACCGGTCTGCAAGAAACGTTGACGTTGGCGAGCGATGGCGAGCACCGTCCAAGCGAAGAGCAGCGGCGGACCCACGCTCAGGGCCACTCGGGTGAGAATTCGATCGCTGGGGTTGGGCGGCAGCAGAGCGCCCAGCACCTCGAGCGCAGCTACGGCGACGGCCACCAGGCACAGCAAAAATGCGGACGCGGGCAGCTGCGCCGGCGACTTACGCCAGAGTGCGATGTCCCAAAATGCTTTTGCAAGTCGCAGCATCGTTCGATTCAGCCATAATCGATCGTTAAATTGTACACGTGGATCAACGAAATGCCTGATGCGATTTGGATCGATCGAAGCGACGAATTGCCGGCGCTGGCGCGCACGCTCGAGTCGCAAGCGTCGATCGGTATCGACACGGAATTCTTGCGGGAACGAACCTTTTTTCCAAAGCTGTGCCTGCTGCAATTGGCGGCCGGCGGTGATGTCTGGTGCGTGGACACGCTGCGGGGCGGCAGCCTCGAGCCCCTAAGTAAAGCGCTCACCGCCGCAACGTCGCGCAAGGTCATACACTCTGAGCGGCAGGATCTCGAGGCGTTCTATTTGAGCGCCAAGCGCGTCATCTCGCCGGTGTTCGACACGCAGATCGCCGCCGGCTGCACCGGCCTCAAGCCCCAGATCGGCTATGCCGAGCTGGTCAAGACGCTGCTGAATGTGAAGCTGCCGAAGGGGCAAACCCGCACCGACTGGTCGAAACGCCCGCTCACTTCCGAACAGCTCGAGTACGCGGTCGACGATGTGCTGTATCTGGGCGAGATCGCCGATCTGCTGACCGAGCGATTGCACGCGCTCGGGCGCGAACGCTGGGTCACGGAGGATTGTTCGGCGCTCGCGGATGCGCGACTCTATGAACCCGACCCCAAGCAAGCGTGGACGAGACTGCGCGGTCTCCAGCAGCTGCCGCCTGCGCCGCGTGCACGCGCCTGCGTGCTCGCGGTATGGCGCGAGAGATTGGCGCGCGAGCGCGACCTGCCGCGCGGTTGGATCATTTCCGATGCCGCGATCTTCGAGCTCGCCCATGCCAATCCCACGAGCCGCGCGGCCCTCGGGGCCGTGCGCTCGTTTTCCCGACCGCTGAACGATGCCGTCGCGGAGAGCATGCTCGAAGCGCTGCGCGAAGGCTCGAGGATGGAAGCCATCGATCAGGAGCCGGGTCAAGATCCACGCCCCACTCCGCAGCAAAGGGCCATGATCGAGCGGCTCGCGTGCTTGGTCGATGCCCATGCGGCTGAACTTGGCGTAAACGCCGAAATTCTCGCGCCGCGGGGCGAACTCAAAGCGCTCGCGATGGGAGCGCGCGATGTGCAGGCTCTTACGGGCTGGCGACGACGCGAAATCGGCGAAAAATTGCTCGAAGCGATCGATTAGGAGCCTGTCTGACTAATGGGTGCCGTCACGAGGGCGCCCCACGTCGAGCAGAAAGATGCCGATGCGGGGCGGCCGCAGTAGGCGCATCATTAGCCAGACAGGCTCCTACGCGCCGAGCGCTGCGCGCTGAATACTTTTGAAAACCGTCTCCACATCAGCGTCGGCGTCCACGACGCGCAGCAGGCCGGCCGCCTCGTAATGCTTGATGAGCGGCCTGGTTTGCGCCTCAAAAACTTCCAGTCGCTTGCCGATCACTTCTTCTTTATCGTCCGGTCTTTGGATCAGGCGCGGCATGTCGCCGCACTTTTCGCAATGCGGCAGCGCGCCCGGGGGCGTCGTGTACACGTTGAACACACGGCCGCAATCCTCGCAGATCCTTCGCCCGGTGAGGCGCTTGAACAGAATGCCGAGGTCGAGGTTCAAGAGCACGACCGCCTCGAGCGGCTGACCCAACTCCCGGAGCAATGTTTCCAGCTCTTCGGCTTGCGCGATGTTGCGCGGAAAGCCATCGAGAATGAACCCTTTCATGGCATCGGGCTGTGCCAATCGTTCGCGAATCATGCCGAGCACGGTCGCATCATCCACCAGCTTGCCCGCGTGCATGGCGGCCTTGGCCCGCAAGCCCAACTCCGTCCTCTTGGCCACCGCCTCACGCAGCAAATCGCCGGTCGAAATTTGCGGGACGCCGAAGGCCTCGACCAGCAATTTCGACTGCGTGCCTTTGCCGGACCCCGGAGCGCCTAATAGGACTATTCGCATGATTCTTTATGGTGGTGCAAGCGCGCTACCGTACCTTCGACTGAGGCCATCGTCAAACCAGCTTCAGGGAGTGCCGAGCCCACGCCGATCGGCTATCCTGCGCGGCTTGTCCCACGGTACGATTTTCGAAGCGAAGGCAGAATCATGCAGCACTCAAATGGAAAAAACGCCTTCTATGCACAGTCGGGCGGGGTCTCCGCCGTCATCAACGCGTCCGCCTGCGGCGTGCTTGAAACAGCCCGCAAGCACCGCGACCGAATCGCCAGGGTCTACGCAGGCCGGCATGGCATCATCGGCGCGCTGACGGAGGACTTGATTGACACGAGCAAGGAGAGTCGGGCGGCGATCAGCGCTTTGCGCTACACGCCGGGCGGCGCATTCGGTTCGGCGCGCTATAAGCTGGCCGGAATCGACCAGAACCGAGCCCAGTACGAGCGTCTGATCGACGTATTTCGAGCCCACGACATCGGTTACTTCTTCTATAACGGCGGCAATGATTCGATGGACACCGCACACAAGGTGTCCGAAATCGGCTTGCAATTGGGATACCCGATCACCTGCATCGGTATCCCCAAGACCGTAGACAACGATCTGCCGGTGACCGACTGCTGCCCGGGGATCGGTTCGGCGGCCAAGTACATCGCCGTTTCCACGCGGGAGGCGGCGCTCGACGTGCTGTCGATGGCGCGCACGTCCACCAAAGTATTCGTGCTCGAGGTCATGGGCCGTCATGCCGGCTGGATAGCGGCGGCGGGGGGATTAGCCGGCGAAAAGAGCGGCGATGCCCCGCATATCATTTTGTTCCCTGAGATCGCCTTCGACCGCACATTGTTTTTGGACAAGGTGAAGGCTTGCGTCGAGAAATACGGTTACTGCGTCATCGTGGTGTCCGAAGGGGTGCGCAGTCCCGACGGCAAATTTCTCGCCGAGGCGGGCACCAAGGACGCGTTCGGGCACTCGCAGCTGGGCGGTGTCGGACCGGTCGTGGCGCAGATGACCCAAGAGGCCTTCGGCTATAAATTTCATTGGGCCGTCGCCGACTACCTGCAGCGCTCCGCGCGTCACATCGCATCCAAGGTGGACGTCGAGCAGGCATACGCGGTCGGTAAGGCGGCGGTGCAGTTCGCGCTGCAGGGCAAGAACGCGGTCATGCCGGTCATCGTGCGCAAATCCTCGACGCCCTATCGATGGAGCATCGGCGAAGCACCGCTCGCGGCCATCGCGAACCAGGAAAAGAAAGTTCCGCGCCATTTCATCACCGCCGATGGTTTCGGTATTACGGCGGCCTGCCGGCGCTATTTACTGCCGCTGATCGGCGGCGAAGATTACCCGCCTTACCGCCGGGGTCTGCCCGCGTACGTGGCGCTCAAAGGCCGCGGCGTCGCGAAGCGCCTGCGGCAACCCTTTGTGGTATAGTTCCGGCGCGACAATTTCGAATAAACCGATATATTTCAATAACATAAATACCTGAGACTGCGAAATGACCCTTGATAACGCCTTACTTCTGGCAATCGGCGCAGGAATCATCGCCATCGTATACGGCGCCATCTCCGTTCGCTGGATCCTGTCTCAGCCGGCCGGTAGTGCACGCATGCAAGAAATCGCGGCAGCCATCCAGGCGGGCGCGCGTGCCTATTTGAACCGGCAATACCGCACTATTGCGATCGTGGGCATCATTCTGTTCATTGTCCTGGGCTTGACTTTGAGCTGGGCCACTGCCGGCGGCTTCGCGGTGGGCGCCATCCTCTCGGGACTCGCGGGCTATATCGGCATGTCGATCTCGGTGCGCGCCAATGTGCGAACCGCGCAAGCGGCGCATATGGGCATCAATGCCGCGCTCAAGATCGCCTTCCGCGGCGGTGCCATCACGGGGATGCTGGTGGTCGGTTTAGGACTGTTGGGCGTGGCCGGCTACTATCTCGGCATGCTGCGGGTGCTGGGCAATGCGCAGGATGCGCTGCGCGCGCTCGTCGGTCTGGCATTCGGCGGCTCATTGATCTCGATCTTTGCGCGTTTGGGCGGCGGCATATTCACCAAGGGCGCCGATGTCGGCGCCGATCTCGTCGGCAAAGTCGAAGCCGGTATTCCGGAGGATGACCCGCGTAATCCGGCGGTCATCGCCGACAACGTCGGCGACAACGTCGGCGACTGCGCCGGCATGGCGGCCGACTTGTTCGAGACCTATGCGGTGACGCTGGTCGCCACGATGCTGCTGGGCGGCCTCCTCTTGGGCGACACGGGCCAGAATGCCGTGCTGTTCCCTTTGGTACTAGGCGCCATTTCCATCGTATCGTCCATCGTCGGAACGTTTTTCGTTTCCACCAAGGAAGGCGGCAAGATCATGAATGCCCTGTACAAGGGCGTCATCGTCTCCGGCCTCATTTCCGCCATCGCGTTCTATTTCGTGTCGCAGTGGATCATGGGCGCACAAGCGGTCGGCGTGTGGCTGTGCACCCTGGTCGGCCTCGCCCTCACCGCGGCGATGATCGTGATCACCGAGTACTACACGGCAACCGAATACAGTCCGGTGCGGCACGTGGCTGCTGCATCGCAGACCGGTCATGCGACCAACATCATTGCCGGCCTCGGCGTCTCGATGAAGGCCTGCGCCCTGCCGGTAATCGCCGTGGCCTTGAGCATTTGGGCCTCTTTCAGGCTCGAAGGCCTCTATGGCATCGCTATCGCCGCCACCGCGATGTTGTCGATGACGGGCATGGTCGTTGCGCTCGATGCCTACGGCCCGATCACCGATAACGCCGGCGGCATTGCGGAGATGGCGGGTCTTGATAAAAAGGTGCGCGACGTCACCGACCCGCTGGATGCCGTGGGCAACACCACGAAGGCGGTCACCAAGGGCTATGCCATCGGCTCGGCGGGCCTCGCTGCTTTGGTGCTCTTCGCAGACTACACGCACAAGCTCAGCGAAGTCTTGGGGCATGCCACCGCCTTCGACTTGTCGAATCCTGCGGTGATCATCGGGTTGTTCATGGGCGGCCTGATTCCCTACCTGTTCGCCGCCATGGCGATGGAGGCGGTCGGGCGCGCCGCCGGTTCGGTCGTCAACGAAGTGCGGCGACAGTTTCGCGACATCAAGGGCATCATGGAAGGCACGGCGAAGCCCGACTATTCGCGCGCCGTCGACATGCTGACGAAGGCGGCGATCAAGGAGATGATCATCCCCTCGCTGCTGCCGATCGTCGTACCGATCGTGTTGGTGCTGGTCGTGAATTGGCTGATGGGTCCGGGGGCAGGCGTGCAGGCGCTGGGTGGATTGCTCATCGGCACCATCGTCACCGGCCTGTTCGTCGCGATTTCGATGACAACAGGCGGCGGCGCCTGGGACAACGCCAAGAAGTACATCGAAGAAGGGCATTTCGGCGGCAAAGGTTCCGATGCGCACAAGGCCGCGGTGACCGGCGACACGGTGGGCGATCCCTACAAGGACACGGCGGGTCCGGCGATCAATCCATTGATCAAAATCATCAATATCGTGGCGTTGTTGCTTGTGCCGGTGCTCGGCAAACTGATTTGACTTCGCCTGCGCGCCAGCTGCGCTCGTCTGCTGCGCTCGCCTGCCACGCGTGCATCAAATGTCGAAATAAATCGCGTCCGGCTCGGCAGCGCCATCCCGCGACGCCACCCGCAAGTCCGGCTCCTTGAGCGATACGCGCGAGCGCGGCGGCACGCTGCGCGTCAGGAACACTGAACCGCCGATGACGCTCTCTGCCCCGACGACGGTTTGACCGCCGAGAATCGTTGCGTTGGCGTATAGGGTCGCCCCGCTCTCGACGGTCGGGTGCCGCTTGCGGCCGCGAATGATCTGGCCGCTGGCATCCCGTGGAAAGGACAGCGCGCCCAAGGTAACGCCCTGATAGAGCTTGACGCCTTCGCCGATGTCCGTGGTTTCACCTATCACGACGCCGGTCGCGTGGTCGATGAAGAAGGCCGCGCCGATCTTCGCCCCGGGATGAATGTCGCAGCCGGTCCTCGAGTGGGCCAACTCGGTCATGATGCGCGCCATCATCGGTACGCCCAAATCGTAGAGCTCATGGGCAATACGATACACACTGACCGCCAGCACTCCGGGATAGGCGAGGATGACTTCGTCGAGATTCGTCGCGGCGGGGTCGCCGTCGAAGGCCGCTTGCACATCCCGCACCAGCAGACGGCGAATCTCCGGCAGCCGGCGCAGAAAGACCTCCGTCAATTCGCGCGAGCGCGGCGCGCACTCGGTGAACTCCTGCCATGCGGCTTCGCGCTCGCGTCCGTAGCACAGGCAATGCTCCACCTCGCGCTCGATTTTCGGCGCCAGCGCCGCAACTGCCTGCTCCACGTGCGCGGCGAGATTCTCGCTGCTCAAATCGCGGCGGCCGAAGTAGCCCGGGTACATCAAGTCGAGAACGCCCTGCAAAATCTCCGCGATCGCTTCGCGCGACGGCAGATAGCGTCGCGAAATGCGCCGCGCGCGCTCATCGCCGAGATAGCTCTCGAGCAGCTCCTCGCTCAAGCGTTCGAGCGCCGTCGCGTCGGACTCGGGTGTGGCGAGAGCAGTCATGATGCGTTCAGGCGACCGCCTGCATCTTCTCGACCTCTTCGAACAGGCCTTCGAACAGCGCGCCCGACAGATATCGCTCGCCGGAGTCGGGCAGAACGACGACGATCGTCTTGTCCTTTTGCGCCGGCTCTCGCGCCAGGCGCAGGGCTGCAGCCATCGCGGCACCGCACGAGACGCCGCTGAGAATGCCTTCCTCACGCGAGAGGCTGCGCGCCACGGCGATGGCCTCTTCATTGCTGACCTGCTCGACGCGATCGACCAGCGACAGGTCCAGGTTCTTCGGGATGAAGCCCGCGCCGATGCCTTGAATCTTGTGCGGGGTCGGCGTGGGTGTTTGACCCGCGAGTGTCTGGGTGATGACCGGTGAGTTGGTCGGCTCGACGGCGACGGTGATTATTTTCTTGCCCTTGGTGCCCTTGATGTATCGCGACACGCCGGTGAGCGTGCCGCCGGTACCGACACCCGTGATGAGCACGTCGATCTTGCCTTCCGTATCGTCCCAAATTTCAGGTCCCGTGGTGCTTTCATGG
>Ga0187817_10001470_pt1 | contig 11571 bp, 12 predicted proteins | sample NC_wetland_sal_i_17_FD_132431 | JGI IMG/M metagenome (GOLD analysis project Ga0187817, IMG submission 132431) | Wetland sediment microbial communities from Neuse River Estuary, North Carolina, USA - SO4_2 | ecosystem: Environmental > Aquatic > Freshwater > Wetlands > Sediment | place: USA... | reverse complement strand
TCATGCGGGGAAGGCACGGAACGAATCTTCGGTCTCTATACCAGTGCCTCGGGGTGACCTTCGCTCCTACTCCGGGGACCCCCCGGTACGCAACTCCCTCGTCAGAAAACGGTGCGAGCGGTCGACCCGATCGCCTCACGCTAGGAAACGAGCCCGATTCCAACCCGTGATCACTAAGTGCCCGTTAACTTTCTTCGGGCTGTCACCGACCACATCAGTGGGATCATGCCCTTGTTCTCCTTGAGGTGCCAGTACCCCCGCCGGTCTTGGGTCATGAACGGGCTTCGGTGCCAGTAGCTGAACGGGTACTCTCGGATCCGCTCGATGGCCAGGCCGTTTTCTATCAATGCAGAAAGAACTCGGGACACTGGGTGGATCCAACCGTACGTCACCCGGTGTCTCATCTTCGTGCTGGTCGCATAGGTGCCGTCGTACTCCTCTCGGATCGGTCGGGAAGTGAAGTACGGAATTCTCGGTTCGAGGCGGGTCGCTGCCGCATCGTTCGAAAAGACCTCAGCAATCGGATGGTCCTCGAGAAGAAAGAACCGACCGCCCGGCTTCACGAACCGGGCGACGACCTGGGCCCATCTCTCGATGTCCGGGAGCCACCAGATTGCGCCTTTCCCGGTGTAGACGATGTCGAATTGCCCCTCCAAGACGTCGGGAAGGTCATACACGTTCGATTGGAGGAATCGAGCCTTGAGGCTGACTCGCCGCGCGAGTCCACGGGCCGCTCGGACCGCGGGGAAAGAAAAGTCCACGCCAGTTACGCTAGCTCCTCGCCGCGCCCAGGACAAGGTGTCGAGACCGAAATGGCACTGAAGGTGAAGCAGGGATTTCCCCCGGACGGATCCCAGTTCCTGAACTTCGAGAGGTTCTAGTGTGGATTGGCCTTGGAGAAACGAGGAGACGTCGTATGAGGGGGATGCGACGTGCAACGGGACGCTCTCATCCCACTTGCGGCGATTGATGTTCATCCGCCGGCGGTTATTCTGCCTCACAAACCTCGCATTCGGTCGCGCCCGCATAACGCCAGGGGGAGCCTCTGGTCACTAACCGGTCAGCGGAACACACCCTACATTGGACCCGACGCTGGGACAGTTGATGGAAGGGCTTCCTTGCACTTCGCTCATTCGTCCTCTGTAAAGGGCAAAGAGAGCGCTCGTCCCGATTCCTCAGGGTCGAGGAGGCTCTTGTGAAGGGACCGTTTATCGGAGTCACTCCGCATGAGACCCTGTACGGATTCCAAGCGGATCGGAACCATGCAAGGTAGTCCCATCATCTACGGCGAGGTTCCGTTCCTCAACCCAGCGCTGCGCCTTCGTGCGGCATCCGGGTCGATTTCGGATTTGGCGAAACTCTTATCCCTAGCGCGACCGGTATTTTCATCGTGGCGACATCGACTCCCGGAGCAGCTGCGCCTTCGTCTCAACCGCCTCCCGCTCCGGGCGCGGGTCCGATCGCGGCAGCGGCCGGCATTCCCTTGACTCCGCCTCCAACTCGAAGGCGGTACCGCCATTCTATCTACCTTGCCATTGCCGCCGTGGTCGTGGCTGCGCTGTTCGTATTCCTGATCGCGACGAACGCGATCCCGCTCTTCGGGGCGAAATCGAGCGCGGGGAACGCGCTGAAGTACTCCGAGGCGGCGCCGATCGCCGCCCAGGGCGTATCGACCTACCAGGGGGGTGGGTGGGCCCTTCTTGTCGCTGCTGGGCTCGACTCTTCGTCGTCGGAGGTACTGCCGGTGAACTCGAGCAGTCTGAGTACGTCGAACTGCACGTTTTCGCTCGCGCCGGGCGCACCGGCGACCATCACCGTCCCGGCCTACACCGGCAATCGATCGGCCGGGCTCGCCCCCGCCTGGGAGTTTCTGTACCGTGACGGCGCCGGCACCGTTGCCCTCGTCCTGGTCATCGACGGCCAGGCCACCGTCTTCGGCACCATTGGCGGTGTGTTCTGCACGTCGCTCTTCGGTCTCTTCTCCGCCGTTCCGTCGTCGGTCATCGACAGCTCCCAAGCGGCCGGGGCCGTCGCCGCGAACGCGACGACGTTCTTCAACCAGCACCCGGACGCGAACGCAACGTTCGGCCTGCTGGGGGGCGTTTCGTTCTTTGGAAAGAGCGTGGGACCGGAGTGGACGCTCAAGTTTAGTACCTGTGCGTTCGCGGTGTCCCCCACCGGCACAGGGGCTGAGTTCAACGCGACCGTGAGCGCGACCAGCGGGGCGGTGATCTACTCCGAGACGCGCGCCTCCGTTCCCTGTGGGAGCTAGTCTCACCCGAGCGGCACCCCCCTCGCGGAGGCGATCGGTCACGGATCGGAGAACATCGCCATCGGTCCGGCCCGGGGTCGGTCGCTGAGGCCGGGAGGGTTTCCGCAAGGTGCCGCTTTTCAAATAGACACTGAACTACCCGAGTGAGCGAGAATGCCGCCGAGCAACGCCGTCGTTATCGATCCAAGATTCCAAGGCATCCCCCAAATCGCCCTTGGAGGGTACGTGGGGGGGCTCCTGGCCAGAGAATGGACAGGCGCTGAGGCGGTCTTTCGTCGACCGGTTCCTCTCGGGCGGCCCCTGCGCATGGAGCCGCGGGGAGGTCAGGAGTCCGTACTCTTGGAAGGGGAGGAGCTGTTGACCAAGGTGCGACCTGCGCAAGTGGAGGTTCAGCTCCCTCCCGCGGTGACCTTGGAGGCGAGCGAAGTGGCGAGGCGTGCGTACCCTGGATTCACTCGGCACCTGTTTCCGAACTGTTTCACTTGCGGGCCGGCGCGGACAGAGGAGGACGGGCTGCGGGTCTTCGCGGGACCCGTCGTCGGACGAGAGGCCGTGGCTAGCCCGTGGACTCCGAGTCAGAGTCTCGCGGCGGGGGGCGGCGGTGTCGCGCGCGAGTACATTTGGTCAGCGCTAGATTGCCCGAGCATCTGGGCTTTGGTCATGCGGGAACCGCTCGATTCTTCTGCGCAGGTCGTCTCGGCCCGCATGGCGGTCCAGCAGATGGCCCCCGTGGCACCGCTCAAACCCCACATCGTAATGGCTTGGGCGATTAGCGAGGACGAACGGACCCGAACGGGCGGCGCCGCGATTCTGACCGCTACTGGGGATGTATGCGCTGTCGCCAGTCACACGCTGGTGGTGACCGATTGGGGAGTCCCTCTAAGTCCCGTCCACTGGAAATGATAGGGCCGTTCTCCTCGTTGCATAGGTACTCTTTTCCGGACAGGAACGGGCGATCGGTACCGGCCCCGGAGTCGGATGGGGACTCTGGTGAATAGAGCCGGAAGTTCCCGATTGAGGAATCCCCCAGTTACGCAACCGCTACTTAGAACACCGGGTGAGTGGTCAACACGGTGGCTTAAGGCTGAAAGCTGAGTGGCTTTTGAGAAGTTTCTTTAGGCAGACAGTTATCCGCTTCCTCAAACCCTGCTGGGCTCGACTTGACGAGCTACACCTCCGCGGAACTGACCGCGATTCTCATCCAGGTTGTGATCGCGCTCTTGGTCATTCGCCGCTCGTACGCGATGACACAGGGAGTACCGTACTCCGCTCCTCGCCTCCTGGTCCTCCCCGCACTGATTCTGATTCTGTGGGGGGTGAGCGAGCTGGAGTCCCTCCTTCTAACGCCGTGGGCGCTCCCGTACCTGATCGCGCTAGACTTCGGCCTTCTGGTCGCCACCGCTTTCGCGTTCACAGGCATTTCCGAGCGAATGACTCAGGTGAACCCAGGACCGCCGGGGAGCTGGTCGTATCAGATCGGATTCTCGCTCGCGGCACTCTTCGTCGGTGCCTTCGTGATTCGTCTATCCGTCGCGGTGGCATTGTTTCCAAATGCGCTCGAGTTCGGGAGTCCGCCCGGAGGGTTTCCGTCGATTCAACAGCAAGCCGTGCTGGGCTTCATCGACGCTCTCTTGTCCGTGAGCGTAGGACTTCTATTGGGGCGGTCCCTCGGCATTGCTCGCAAGGTTCGAGCTGCGCGGGCGAGTGCCGCTTACGCTGGAGCTCGTTGAGCCGGCGGACCGGAACTTGGCATGAGTCGATCATGGTCAGAACCTTGGATCCATCGGCTCCAACGGTGGGCCGAGGGTGAGCCGAACGTCCGCCTCGCGCTGCTTGTGGGCTCCCAAGCTCGAACGGAAATGCCGGCGGACTCGCTATCCGACATCGACCTTGCACTGTTCGCACGCGATCCCGACCGCATCCTCCAAGACGAAAGCTGGATTACGGGGCTTGGCCCCTTTTGGACGTCTCACCTCGAGGCGAACGCGCTAGAGTCGGGGTTTGAACGCCGGGTCCTCTTCGAGGATGGCCAAGACGTGGACTTCGCCGTGTTCTCGGTTAAGGTTCTGGGTGTTCTGACCACCGATCCCCGTGCGGTCACGGTCTTGAGGAGGGGATTCCGCCCCCTGGTCAACAAAGACTCCGTGGAGCTCGCCGTGCCCGGGGATGAGCCACCACCCGTCCCCCCGAGTCTCTCGGAGTTCGCGAACCTCGTGAACGACTACTGGTTCCACCTGGTGTGGACAGCGAAGAAACTTCGCCGAGGGGAGTTGCTCACCGCGTTGGAGGCCACCAACGGCTACCTGCGAACACTTCTGGTGCGCGCCGTGCGATGGCACGCGCTGGTCCGCGGCCCGAGTGGGAGGGACTTATGGCACGGTGCGAGATTCTTCGAGCAATGGGCCGACCCCCGCGTGATCCGTGATTTCCCCCACACCGTCGCCCAGTACGATCCCCGCTCGATCGTTCAAGCATTGCTCGCAAATCGAGATCTCTTCGGCTGGCTGGTCGACGAACTTAGGCAGACCCTCTCTTTCACGTCACCGATTCGGGACGAGTCGGGTCTGTCCGTTTACCTAGACGCCCTCCTCGAGGGCGTACAGCAGTGATTCGGTTGAGAACCTCGGTCATGGGCGGCCGTCGAGGGGCGTCCCCTAGGGGAGCGTGCCTTGGGCATTACGGAACGTGCCCGCTCTAAGGGGCGCACCTTCGCGCCGTTAATCGTCAAACCCGGTAACAGGCGGATTGCGCCCCGCCTGCCATAGAAGGGCGTTCATCTCGCCACGGTGCTGAAGCTCTTCCTCAATCATGTGGACCAGCAAGACTCGAAGCTCGATCTGCTTGCGAGTGCGCCACCGCTTCGGGACGGCCAGGCGCCGGTCGAGATCACGGGGTCCAAGCGAACGGAGAGCATGAAGGACGCGACGGTCGATGGCCCGCATCTCACGCCGGGCCTCGGCGAGCGTGTACCGCTGTCCGAGCGGGTACCATTCGGGAGTGGCTCCGCGTCCGTAGACCTCGTCGAACCAAAGCCGGTAGGCGTCGAGCACGTGCATGAAGATGTCCACAAGCGAAGGGTACGAAGCGCCCCGGTTTCGGTTCCGTGCCCGAGGCGGAAGCTTCCAAATCGCCGTTAGGTATTTCGCTCTCGTTCGCGAGTTGTACGCGTAGAGACTTCGAATCAGGTTGAGCTCGGAGGTCATCGGCACCCTACGACTATCCCCGGTATATCATCAACCCGCCCTCTTGTGGAGGGGATAGAACTGGGTGAGATCGAGAGGCAAGACACCCATGAAGGCTCTAGGGTCCGGCCGGAGATCGAGTGCGGCCAAAGAATGAACGAGATGCACCGACGGTTGTCGGTCTCGAGTCGAAGTAGGCTTGATGCGCCATCACCGGCACTTCGACCGATCTCCCGATTTGGCTCCCTACCGGCGCGGAAGCTTGGTCGTCGGAATCCTTTATGTCAAGCTTGCGAATCCAGCCGTAAAGTCAGATGCGGCAGCGGATGAACAGCCCTCTCTTCCCTAACAGCAATTGAAGGACAGGAGGCGTCATGGTCTATTTCGAAGACACGGGGACGATCATCGATGCCCCGGTCGGGTTCGTCTGGGATTACCTGGAATCGGAGCATCACGGGCCGGCCCACTCGAAGAGTGCGCGGAATTTTCAGGTCAAAGAGACCGTCGGGTCTACAGCTCTGGTGTCCGCGGAGCGCTATCTCAACGGAAAGTGGTCGACCTTCGTCAGCAAGTCAAGCGACTTTGCCCCGTTTTGCGTTTGCAACGAAGAGGTGGAGGGCGACTTTGCTGGAACGAAGTTCGTTCTTCTCTATCGTCCCAAGGGGCTTCAAACCCGAGTTGACGTCTACGGGGATGTCCAATCGACAGTTTTCGACCCGGATGAAGCCAAGAAGATCTTTCTGAAGCTCCTTGAGAATGCGTATCTGGACGACGTAGCGGTGATTTCTGAACTTCGTAGGAAGCAGTCTCGCTGAAGGTCCATCCCGCTAGGGTAGCCTGCCGCTGGGGCAAGGGATCGGAAGTGTGATGCTGATCGCACGGAACTCTCGATCTCCGCTCGGTCACTCTCCGAGAGGAGCAGTCCGCGCGAGAACGATTCCGAGCCGAACCAGAAGTTCATCGGCACGCTAGAGTCGGTACTGATCGCAGGTCCGTATCATCGTGGGGCAGCCACCGGAGAAAACGAGACGACTCGCACGATGCGGCCCGCGTCGTCGAACTGAACGCAGTCTATCCCGGCGAGGGGCGGACGAGCTCCTCCGAAATCGGTCGTCCACGCCTGGAGAAGTGAGTTGTGATGCAGTGACACGATGCGAGAAAGGCAATGACCATTAGGGAACTGCTTCCGAAATTGTGAGATCTCCCTGAACTGTTTGTCGATCCCACGATACTCGCTGAAGGGGCTCGATATCTCAATCTCCTGTGCGCATGTCTCTTCGAGGAGTCGGCGTCGATTCGCCGGGTCGTGGACATCCCATGCCTCGATGAACTTCTCGAACACTGCGGCCAAGTTGGGGTGGGCATCAGCCATTGGGTCCTGCGACCTCGCGCGGTGATTAAACTGTTCGGTCGAACCCTACAGCGGTCGTGGTGTCGTCGGTGCAATGTCGAGCGCACCCGGTCCTGAGCCGCGACAGAGTCTCTGGAAAAGCACCCGGTGTCTAGAAAACAAATCCCCGAAGTCCACCGCGTCGTCCGGTGGATGGCGCGACGTGCGCAAGTGAGTCCCGGGTCGCGCTCGTCGCACCGGGGGCGTGACCATGAGGTTCGCGTTTCACGTGAACCAAACCAGTTCCCGAATCAGATTCGCCACGTTGGGTGTTCCCCAGCCCGTGGCATCGTCCCACCCGTGAGTGGCGTCGAATCCTACTGTGCTGTTGTAAATGGTGTCGTTGCCGATCGTGATATCGTGGAAGGCGTGATGATAGAGGTAGGGGACGTGTCCGATGAGGTACAGTGCGGGGTTGATGAACCCGATCGGACCCTGGTGGTACTGCGCGGCCATTTGGTCGGCGAGCGCGGCGATGCCGGCCCACTGAGGCGAACCGCAACTAGTTCCGCCGGTTACACCGAACCCGCCCTGGGAGGGAATCGCGCTCCAATAGGTGATTACTCCACCGGAAACCGCCGCATCGTAGGAAACATCGGGCGTCCCCCTCGATGCGAGTCCGAGACCGAACTGGTAGAATGGTGTTTTGAAGAACAAGCTCGGAGCGCCCCCGGTCGCGGCATCGAACGCTGGCTCGTTCCAGACCTGCTCCCCACCGTATCCAACGGGGATGCAACGAGCGCTGGCGCCGGGCGTCGAGGAGCTCAGCTGGCACGAGGGTGTGTTGAGGAATTTCACGAGTCCGGTGCTGCACGTCCGGCTCGTACCGCACGACGGGAGGGTTGTTCCAACGTAGTACGGATTGCCCTGGGTCCCGCCGACGGACGTGACCCACGGCGACGAGGCAGGATAGATCGGGTTCGCGGAGGTGAAACCGCACGGAGAAGGGAAGAGGTAGCACAGAGCCGAGTTGTCGGCGCCCCAATCTCCGGCGGCGGCGAACACCGTCGTCCCATCGCGGGCGGCCAGGCGGTAGGCGGCTTCGCCCACTGCCAGGACTCGGTGAACATACGCCGGGCTGCAGTCCCCCGTTGGGTTATCTGTGGGGATGAAGCACGTTCCGTCGATCATGTCCAGCTCGGGATCGCCCCAGCTCTGAGAGATGATGCTGTGGGGGAACATCTTGACGGCGTCCAGCACCGCTTGTTCTAGGGTGAGGTCATCGTCCGTCGTGGCTACGAATAGGACGATGTGGGCCCCCGGCGCCATCGCGTGCGAGTACTGGACGTCCAGAGCGATTTCCCCCGACCAACTCAGTTGGTCCGGGTCAGAGGGGTTGAACTTGGGGCACGTGCCGCCCTGACAGACGATTTGAATCTTGGTCGCGGGGAGGCCGAAAGCATCATCAAACGTGTTCAGGTCGTGCTGAACCCTGGGATAACCGAACGGGTCGACGATGACAATGGTCTGACCGGAGCCATTGAGGTCGGAAGGATAGTTGTAGGCGACCTTGAGGTCCCGAGGCGTGTAGCATAGGAGGATGAACGGCTGGGTCGGAGTCCCGTAGTTGCAGTAGGGATTCGGTTGAGAGCTCGGAAGAGTGCGACCGAGGAAGACCGTAGTGTAGTCGAAGGATGCTCGGGAGACTTGGAGGTGAGCTGAGCCGCCACTACTGGCCGAAAGGGCTCCAACACCTACTGAGCTCGACAGAACGACGACGAGAAGGCAGACAACGGCCACCGCCGGCCACGCGCGCCGCATGGTACCGCGGATGGCCCAACAGTATTTGGATTCAGTTATACGACGCGCCGGAGGAGGCTCCTTCGGACAAGGTGGAGACCGGAGGCCAGGACTGTTGGCCCAAACAAAAGCCCTGAAGGTTGGGGCGGGAGATCTCGTCGCCGAGAGCGCTCTAATCCCTACGCAAGGGGCCGGAGGGCCTCGAGCGCTTGTCCTGCCCGGGGAACGGCCGCGAAGAATGCGACTGTGCGTCCCCAGGTAGGCCCCCCGCGAGTGCGTAGGGCACAAAGCGAGGTCGATCCGCTCAGTCCTGGGTCAAGCAACTCCCGCCTTCAGCCTGCCGGCGACCTCACGAATCAGGGGGCTCGAGTCAGGAAAGCACATGGAGGCGAGGAAGAACGGGCAATGTTGATTACAAGCAGTCCCGACGAACGAAGTGGTTGGAGGGATTGAGCGCTCCAACGTTGTAGGTTGCAGCAGTTAAGGAATTATGCCACACGGGTCGCTTCAATTTCCCCGGTTCGAGTGCCGCCTGTCGCGCCGCATCGATGGGCGGGAGGAACGACTCTAGAATCGGGCTCAGGGAAGTCTCGCACCCAGAGTTGATAGTGACCTATCTCTCTATGACCTAGCCACATACTCCTTCAGATCACGCGAACTCCATGACCATCAACCTTCGGCTAAGCCTAACGGTCTTCAAAGTGGGATTCGCCGCCGAGAGCGCCGGCGGCTTCGTCGCCCTCCTTTCCGGTTCGTCGAAGCTGCCCTTCGGTGGTCTTCTGGTGCTCCTCAACCCCGCGTTTACCGCCGTCGGGATCCTCTTCCTCTGGATCGGTCGGCACGAATGGAACGAGCTTCACCGCACGCGCGTGGGTCACGCGAACGTCGCGTTCGCTGCGAGCCTAGCGGCGACCGCGCTCGCCGCGGCCCCCATCGGCATCCTATCGCTGTACGGTAACCCGAATCCGCCCTCGTGGCTGGGAATCGAATTCGGAGCTGCGATCGCCCTCGTATTTGCCGTGACGTTCGTGACCTACGCCCTGGTGGCCGCCCACCTAGTGGGGCGCTTGGGAGAGGTCGCGATGGGGATCGGTCTCGGCTGGGCCGTCTTGCTGTCCGGATTAATCGGCATCGCTCTCGCCCCGAACCTTCAGCCCATCGTCCACTCAGTGGCGGCACGTAATCCTTCCGTGGGCGTCCTATTCCAACCGATTACCCTGCTTGACGCGCTCCTCGCCTTCAGCTATCTCGCGTTCTTCGTCGCGTTCGTCGACGCTCACTATAGGGTTGCGAAGGGGTTAACACCCGAAGGAGGAGTGGCGACCCTATCGGCAGCTCCTGACCCTCCCAGATAGAACCGCAGCTCGGACCTCTTCCCCCATCCATTGCGCCTGGCCATCGAACCTTCCTGATTCACCGAACAGTCGAATGGTCCGGAGGGCGGGACCGACCGGCTCGACGACCTCACTCCCACCGATAGGTGGGTGCAAGTACCATTGCGACTACAGCCCTCCGATGCCGCTCCGGATCGTGATGCGCGCGATTTCGGCTAGGTGCGAAGAACCAAAATCTCCCCCGGCTTCGGGGGCAGATGCCGCTGCCCGCGGCTCGTCACGTCGTTGTGAGGACCCCAGCCGTGCCATCGCCGAAGCATCTTGACGCGGATGGGCAATCGTGCGCCCTTGAAGCGGCGACGATAGAAGTCCAGCGTGATCGCGTGCTCCTCAAAGAGCACGTGCTCATTGTATCCGCCGACGGCCTCGAACGCTTTCCGGCGAACTGCCGCGAATCCCGACATGAAGATCTTGTATCGGAACACGGCGGTCAGAACGTTCAGCATGGTGCTCTCGACCCGCATCATGAACACGTTCACTGAACGGCTGGGCCAGTATAGCGCCGCGATCGCAAAGTCCCAATCGTCCGTCAACCACTCCTCCCAGTTCCATTCCGTTTCCAGCTGGACGTCGTCGTCCACGAAGACGAGGACGTCTCCGGTAGCTGTGGCCGCTCCGATATTCCGGGCATGAGCCGCGCCCCCCGGAGTCGTGACGACGATGAACTCGAACCCTCTCGGCAACATTTGGGCGATCCGTTGGATGTTGCTCGGGTCGGACGTTCGCATTGGCGTGATGAACGATATCACTGGCTCACCTTTTGTGACGAATCTCTCCGAACGCACCAACAGACGGCTCAGCGCCCGCCTGGTATGAGTTTCGTGTCCTCAACCTTTCGTAGTCGGCCAGTCAGAAGCCAGCGATAGCCTTGGAGGGCCGCGGGACATGCCGGTTTCGTAGCGAGATGTCGGGGGGCGCATCTGTCATCGCACGGACTCCAGCGAACGAGTTCGTGCAACGTACGTTGCACACACTCGACAATAGCAAGCGAGACCCGGCCAGGTATGTTCCATAGTGGGCAGCTATCCGCGCAACTGTAATCTCAATCTCGGATACTGTCTATGTTGTGGGAATTGGGTGTCCGGGGTGCGGGGGGCCGAACCCTCCTGGGACCGTCGTGTGTCAGTGGTGCGGATCGTCGATCCCTCAGCCGGCTGCCCCGCCGGTTCAACCCAGCCCGGCTACGGTTATCATTACCGAACGGGGACCGAGTCCGGGGTGGAGACGCTCGCCGGGGGGAGTGGCTGGAGTCATCGTCTTCGTCGCGTTCGTGATCATTATTCTAGTTGCTGCGATTTCACTGAACTTTTCTATGTCCATGTCGGGATCAGGACCGTCCGTGGACATCACAGGCTTGAACGTGGTGTCATCGGACAACGCCTGTGCTTTGAATGGAGACGATTCCGGGAATATCAACCTCCATCCCCCCGGCGGCGGGATCCCATTCATCCTGTGGGGGCTACCTGGGCCCGGTGGCAGCCTTCCCTGCACCGTCCAGAGCGTATCGACCAACACGCCCGGGTTCTCTCTTTTCGGAAGTCTCCCCTACACAGCGACGTCATTTCCTGGCTCACTCGCCATCTCGATGTTCAC
>Ga0187817_10001469_pt1 | contig 11572 bp, 15 predicted proteins | sample NC_wetland_sal_i_17_FD_132431 | JGI IMG/M metagenome (GOLD analysis project Ga0187817, IMG submission 132431) | Wetland sediment microbial communities from Neuse River Estuary, North Carolina, USA - SO4_2 | ecosystem: Environmental > Aquatic > Freshwater > Wetlands > Sediment | place: USA... | reverse complement strand
GGAACATTCTGCAAGGGGCGAAGCCGGGACAGGCAACTGCGTCCACGGAGGGCGGGCCGGCAAGGTGGGGATTCGATGCGTTGGGGACGCAGAAGCCAGTCCCGGTTTCGCGACGTACGGGCTTTGCGAATCAGGCGGTACAGCTATTTTCAAGAGAGGCAGCGCTGTCCACGCGCCGTGGAAGATTATCGCGTTGAGGGGGCATCGACGCGGCTTGGGACAGCGCTGCCAGTCCCCATTCCTGGTGGGGTGGCGAGGCGTTCGAGGATTTCTTTGACGTAGGTGGTGGTTTCGGGGATAGTTGGGACGGCGCCGATCTCGTCGACCTTGGAGGGTCCGGCGTTGTAGGCACCGAGGGTCAGAGACAGATTGCCGTTGTAGTGTCCGAGCAGTTCTTTGAGGTACTTGGCGCCGGCGTCGATGTTCTGCTTGGGATCGAAGGGATCTTTGACGCCGAGCCGGGCGGAGGTTTCGGGCATGAGTTGCATGAGTCCCTGGGCGCCTTTTTGGGAGATGGCGCAGGGACGGAACGCGGACTCTTGCTGGATGATGGCGGTGAGCAGCCGGGGTTCCAGGGCCTCGCGCTGAGCGGCATCGAGGAGGATGGGCGCGATATCGGATTCCGGCACCGGGTCGCAGACGATATCGGGGAGGGCGGCTTGACTTACGGCAGGCTCGATGGCGACGGGTTGGGGCGGCGGGGGTAGGGGCGGGAGATTGAAAAAGGACCCGGTTGCGGTCGAGGGGACGGGGCCGGCTTGCTTTCCGACGGAAGCGGCGACGCCCTTGGCGACCGAGGCGCGCTGCTTGTCGATGGAGGCCTGCATGGCGGCGAGAGTGGCGTCACGCTGCTTTTGGGCGGTGTTCTGCATGACGGTTTTGGTTGCGGCGGCGGTCTCGGCGGTTTTGGCGGGTGGCGCCGGGGTTTGGGGTGCGGCGAGGTTAACGAATGGGCCTATGAGGATACTAACGATCAGGCAGGCGGAGGGGGCGGTCATTATATAGAGGAAGATCGACCGGATTGGAAAAAACTTTAGTAAAGAAACGTTAGAAACCAGCAGATTTCAGCCGAAGAGTCCTCATAAGGGGGCCCTCCAGGTGCCCCCCCCAAGAGAGAGGACGTTGTTATGGACATCACGGGAGTAAACGGAGTGGGGGCCATCCCCACGGCCACTCCTGCGCCAGTCGCGCCGGAGCAAGTGGCCGAGAATCGGGACATCGTGCAAGCCGTCAAGGCGGTCAACGCCGCGCAGAGTTTTGGCGACAACAACGAAATCACGTTCATGATGGACCGCAACACGAAACAGCCAGTGATCCGGATCATCAACCGGACGACGAAGGAAGTGGTGGAGCAGATCCCGCCGGAGTACGTATTGCGGCTGGCGGAAGAACTGCGGCAGGGCGGATAGCGGGCTACGGCAAAAACCCGACGGCGGGCCGATATGGAGGTTAGGAGCCATTGATGCCTAGCAATCCCTACGCCGCCCATGTGGAGGCCAGTATCCTCACGGCGGAGCCGATCGAGCTGATCCGCATCCTTTACCGGACGGCTCTGGATTCGGTACGCGACGCCCGGGCCCACCTGGAGGCGGGTGAGATTCAGGAGCGGTCGAAAGCCATCAACAAGGCACTGGGCATACTGCACGAGCTGGCGATATGCCTCAATCACGAAGCCGAACCCATGCTGGCGCGCCAGCTCGCGGAGATGTACGACTACATGGAGCGGCGGCTCCTGGCCGCGAACCAGGAACAGTCGGATGGGCCGCTGGCGGAGGTGATGGGATTGCTCGAGACCCTGACCGAGGCGTGGTACGAAGCGAATCCGGCGGCGGGGCGAGATTCCGGCGAGCGGGTGCTGGTGGAAGCGTAGGGGGTTAGCGCTCCCTTTGGTCGCGGCTCGGTCCAGCACATTCGAACATTTCCGGGCGTGCTTATGGCCGGGCGTGCCCGGCCACTACTTTAGGGGGATCAGGTAGAAGTTCACGATGCTGTGGCTGACGTCGGCGGAGCTGGGCTGGTAGGTTCCGGAGCTGACCTGGGCCTGGATCTCTTCGATGTGTTGCGGGCTGAGACTGCCGGCGGCCTGGGAAAGCGCAGATAGTTGGACGTGATCGGAGTTGGAGCGCACCGGGGCGGCCGGACCGGAGTCCGGCTTAGCGGGGGAAGTGGGCCCGACTCGAAAGCTTTTGTCTGTTGGCTCAATCCGCATAGCGTAGGACCTTCACTTACACATATCGGCTCGGGGTAAACAAATTCTAGTGCTAATTCAGGATAAGTGCACGGATAACGTTAACTGCCTTCTTGAGCGTTGGACGCAGTGACTAAGCCTTGTGTGATGAGTTTGGCCAGGCCCAGGCCGCCACGGGAAGCCAGAGCCTGGGCGAACTGCTCTTCGGCCATTTCGGTGGCGGTATCTCCGGAGGGATCGTCGTCGTCGGAGCCCAGAAAGGCGGAGCCGGATTCGTGCGAGGATTTGAGGATTTGGGCGATCAACAAAGACTCGAAGCCTTTGGCGGCTTGCTCGATTTTGGCGGGATCGTCCCTGGACGGCTGGGAGCCGCCTGTTGGATGAGCGGGTGGGGCGGGAGGCAGTAGGGGGGTGATGGAGGCCATATCAGAGCACGTCCAGTTCGGCTTCCAGCGCGCCTGCGGCGCGCAGGTTCTGGAGGATGGCGATGATGTCTCGCGGCGTAGAGCCGATGGCGGCGAGCGCGCGGACCAGTTCCTCGACGGTGGCTCCCTCTTTGAGGAGCACGTTGTGCGCCTTGTCTTCTTTCCCGGTCACGTCGACCTCGGGGACGACTTCAGTGGTTCCGTTGCGCGACAGTGGAGCGGGCTGGGAAACGGCGAAGGTAGTTTGGATCTGGACCGTCAGGTTGCCGTGCATGATGGCGACCGGAGAGATGTGGACACTGCCCCCCATGACGATGGTGCCGGTGCGCTCATTGACGACCACGCGTGCGGGCCTGTCGGCATTGACGGTCACGTTTTCGAGCTCGGAGAGGAATTCGATGGAGTGCGAGTTAAAGATGGCAGGAACTGCGACGGTTACCAGGGCGGAGTTCTCGGCGCGAGCGATGGGTGCGCCGCCGGGGGCAAATTTCTGATTGACGGCCTCGGCGATGCGGGCTGACGTGGTGAAGTCGGCGTCGCGCAATTGCAGGTGGAGCTGGCCGCCGGGATTGATGGAGGGCGCGGGGCGTTCGACGATGGCGCCGGCGGGCACGCGGCCCACGGTGGGGAAGTTGACCGTCTGACTGTTGCCGCCACGCCCGGCGACGAAGCCGCCGGTCACCACCGGGCCCTGCGCCACGGCGTAGACCTGGCCGTCGGCTCCGCGGAGGCTGGTGAGCACGAGAAGGCCGCCCTGAAGATTCGCGGCATCGCCGACGGCGGCAGCGATCACGTCAACATGCGTGCCGGGCTGAGCGAACGCCGGAAGGGTGGCGGTGACCATCACGGCCGCAGTATTTCGCACCGTGATTAGAAGAGGGTTGATGGAGACGCCCATGCGCAGAAGCATGTTGGTCAAGCTTTGCGCGGAGAACATAGTTTGTTTGCTGTCTCCGGTGCGGTTGAGGCCGACGACCAAGCCGTAGCCGACGAGCTGGTTGTCGCGCATGCCTTCGAGAGAGACGAGGTCCTTTAGACGGGTGGCTGCAGGGGATGGAGGAGCGCCGATTAGGGTTACGAGCAGAATGCCGAGTGTGATCCGTTTGGTCATGCGTGTTAGAAGGGCATCAGCCCGAGTAATAAGCGATAGAGGAAGTTCGGCCGGCGCACAGAATCGTTGACGACGCCTTTGCCGTTGATGCGGACCTCGAGGTCGGCGAGGCTGGCGGAGGATACGACATTTGCAGTAGAGAGGTCAGCAGGGCGGACGATGCCGCGCACGGTGACCGTCTGCCGTTCGGAGTTGACTTCAATATCCTTCGCGCCCTCGACCACCAGATAGCCGTTGGGCAACACGTGGGTCACCCGTGCGGACAAGGTGGTGGTCAGGTCGGTTTGCCGGGTGGTTTGGCCCTGACCGTTGAGCTGCGTATTCCCGGAGACATTGGCCAGGTTGGCCCAGGGACCGGTAGCGCGCGTTATGCCGGCCAGCTGAGTGATGGTGTTCGCCGTGGAGGACTGGCGCTGAGTCTTGGTGATGCCGGAGGCGTCAGCGGAAGCATGCTCGGCCACCAGGACGGTGACGAGGTCGTCGACTTGCGCGGCACGAACATCGCTGCCCAGCTCGGTGAGGCGTGAATTGATATTCCACGTGGAGCCGGGAGAGGACACCGGGGTGCCCGATGCGGGAGAGTTACGCAAGGCCTCCTGGATATAGCGATCGAGGGCGGAGGGTTCTGGCGGTTTATTTTTTTTGCTCTTGACTCCGGCGACGCAAGGAAACACCAGCGCGAGAAACACAACGAAACACAACAGCTTCCGGATGGATGTCATTGGTTTTGGTCCTGTGCCTGTGAAGGGAGGGTAGCGACGAGCAGGACGCGGCCTTTGTCCTGGACGCAGGCAGAGAAGATCTTGCCGTTCACTCCGTTTCGTACCGGGATCATGTCGCCCTTGCGGCCGGCGGCAAGCGCACGGCCTTCGAGCGAGAGACGCGCGCGTCCGCTCTGCACTTCGACGTAGACGCGATCGCCGCGCTCGATATCTTCAGGTTGGTCGAGTTGAAGGAGGTTGATGGGGGATGAAGCGGCGATCAACCGGCGCGGCATCTTGCCTACGACCTGATCGAGAGATGGGGGAGGGGGCTGGTTGGAGGGAGGAGCTTCATACTCCTCGATGCGCACCTGGCGAGCTTCAATGGCTTGGCCCGGCGGCAAATCTTGGATGGCGACCAGCCGCGCAGATTGCACGCGAATGTTGGCTCGAGCCCAGATGGCGAAGCGATGATCGTCGCCGTAGCGGACGAAACCTCTCCAGAGCAGAGGCAAGGCTGCATTTCCCAAGGAGGGTGCCGCCGGCAAAGCGGAACGATCGAATCGCACCTCGCCGTGCGGCACCGGATACCGGCTCAACTCTAGAATCTCGATGTGGGCTCCAGGCTGGCCGAGAGCCTGGCGCATGGCCGCGATGACCCGATCAGGCTGGAGCATTTCCATAGGGCGTTCGAAGCAGACGGCGCCCGAGGTTGAAAAGACGATGTGATAGCGTGCTGCGATACGGCGCAACTCGGAGGCATAAAAGAACCGCCGGACACCCGGGATCGGAGCGAAGCCGATCCTTGTGTCCGGCGGGAGGGAGGAGAACACGGGCAGCGCGCGCGAGAGATCGCGAGCCAGAATGATGTCGCCCTTGACAGTCAGGCATGAGGAAACGGAGAGCCTGGGCGCGGGGAGGGCGCTGGTTGTGGCGAGCAGAAGAGCTATAGACAGCGCCACGGGAGCCTCATTGCGACAGGTTATTGACCTGCTGATACATTTCGTCGGCGGCCTTGACCACTTTGGAATTGGCTTCGTAGGCGCGCTGGGCGGTGATCAGGTTGATAAACTCGTCCACCACGCTGACGTTGGACTGTTCGGTATAGCCTTGCAGCAAGGTGCCGGCACCCTGCTGGCTGCCGGGAGTACCGATGATGGGGTCGCCCGAGGCGTCGGTCGCGAGATATTCGTTTTGGCCGATGCTGTTGAGGCCGGCCGGGTTCTGAAAGACTGCGAGTTGCAGTTGGCCGGCAAGCTGGGAGGCGGTCTGCCCCGGCAGCGTGTAGCTGACGCTTCCGTCGGTGGCGATGTTGATGGCCTGGGCGTTGGGCGGGAAGGTGATTTGCGGCTGGACCATGTCTCCGGAAGAGGTTACCAGGTTGCCGTTCTTATCCAACTGAAACGATCCATCGCGCGTATAGGCGATATCGCCGGTGGGGCGGAGCACTTGAAAGAAGCCGTTGCCCTGAATGACCAGGTCGAGCGGGTTGCTGGTTTGCGAGAAATTGCCCTGGGTGAAAATGATTTCATTCGAGGATGCGCGCGTGCCCATTCCGAGCTGCAGGCCGGTAGGGACGATGGTCTGCTGTCCCGAGGCCGTGCCCGGTTGAACCATGCTCTGATAGAGCAGGTCATGAAATTGTGCCCGGCGCGACTTGAAACCGGCGGTGTTGGCATTGGCGAGGTTGTTGGCGATGTTGTCCACGTTGGTTTGTTGGGCCGCCATACCGGTGGCGGCGCTGTATAACGCGCGAATCATAGCGAGAATTCCTCCTGAGAAAAGGGCATGATCATTTACGAGACCACCTTGGCGACTTCTTCGACGGCGCTCTTGTTCATCTGAGAACTGAGGTTGATGGCCTTCTGGAGCATTTCGAACTGGCGCATCACTTTGACCAGATGGCCGGCGGATGAAGCCGCCGAGACATTGGAACTTTCAATTTTTCCCTGTTCGACCTTGACGCTGGAGGCGGGAGTGGGCTTGGAGAGCGGGTCAGTCATCTGGAAATAGGTATTGCCGACCTTGTCGACCGGCGCGGCGGTGGGGAATTCAACCAAGCGCAGCTTGCCGAGAACCTGGCCGTCCTGTTGCACCTCGCCGTCCTTGGCGATCTCCAGCGGGCTCGTGGACTGGGATTGAATGGTTTTATTGTCGTCGGTGAGCAGCGGGTAGCCGTCTGCGGTGGTGAGTTCGCCTTTGGGGGAGAGGCGGAAGCTGCCGTTGCGGGTATAGAGGGGTCCAGAGGGGCCCTTGGCGGTGAAGAAGCCTTTGCCATCGAGCGCGAGGTCGAGCTTATTATCGGTGCGGACCAGCATGCCCTGGGAGAAATCCGTCCAATTTTTCTCGATGACGGGGATGGTGGTGGTGGTGGTGCCGGGGCTGTCGGAGGCCTGGGCTTCGGGGGAAACGTAGAGGTTGTAGAATTCGTGATCGGATTTAAAACCATTGGTCCCGGCGTTGGCGAGGTTATTGGCGAGCATGTCGAGGGTTTCCATGCGGGCTCGTAAGCCGCCGGCGGCGGCAATGGTCAAAGGGTCCATCGAATCTGTCCGGGAGCCGGGAGGAGCAAGTGGGAGGCCGAAGGAGTGGGGGAGAAAAAAGGCCCTAGAGAATCAGCGCCGTTCCGCCGATAAGCCGATCAGGAGAGCTCTTGCGCAGCGTCAAGATTTTGCCAGAACCCGGCAAAAGTCATGATTTTGACGGCGCTTCTCGGTATAAACCCCTGAGAATCTAAGGTCTTTGCCTGGGCCTTCAACTGCACCCGCTCCGCCGTGCTCATCGCGAACTTGGCTGGCGCTTCCGGAGGGTTGCACGCGGACGCGGCGCACTCTGCGGGCGTTGTGACCGGTCAGGTTCTGTCGGGCGCAGGCCGCACGCAGCAACCGCAGAGATCATCAGGCGCTACCGGTGAGACCCATCCCGAAGCCAGCCAGAGCGATGCTCCGCGAGTGCAAACGCGAGGCCGGGCAACGGGCGGGCTCAGCAGCCGGGCGGCTAGAAGAGAAGCGCGCAGAACACAGACGCCGGCGGATGTGGAATCCAACGGCTCTCCGTTCGTGGTTACAAATCAAGCCGCTGAACCGGCGCCATTCCTGGACATTCTGGGCGACATTCTGCCCAAGGGCAGTTTGCCTCAGGATCAGCCTGGCCAGGTGCAACCGCAGTTTTCCGGCACGACGCTGAGTCCGGGCAACCCGGTGGCGACGGGCAGTGTTCTGAACCCAGTCAAGAGCGAAGCGAACGCGGCTACACTGACGGCCGAAACGAACACGCCTGTGACGGGCGGAAGCCAGGCCGGTAACAACGCCGCGCCCAACGCTGTGCAGCAGGTAGTGGCAGGGACACGCGATGCGTTATGGGACAGGGCGGTCAGCGAGGGCGAGACCGAGCCGCAGCGGAATGCGGGGGAACCCGTTGAAGTCGCATTCGCGGCGCGTATTGCAGCGCGAACGCCGGAGCCGCAGGTAATCGCGCCGAACGAAGCGCAGGCGGCGATTGCGGCTTCGCGGTTTGCAGGATTGGACGCCGCAACGGCGGCGCCGGCCGTCGCGGAGGAGCCGGTCATGGCTGCAGCTTCCGGGTTCGAAGGCACGCACTCAGACGGCAACTCCAGTGAGCAGAGCGATACAGGGCTAAACGCGAGCGCAGGAACCGGCCCGACACGGGTGCCGTCCGCCGTCGCGGGTGAGAACGGAACCGCGACGCAGACAATGGCGCCGGATGCACAGGCGACCGCACAGCCGCAAGCAAGCGCGGCAGTTGTCCCGCAGCCGGCGGCCAGCCGAGTTCTGAGCATACAGGCAACTTCGGGCACGATGGGGGCTCGAAGCGCAGGGACGGGGCAGCAGGGATCCAATCCTGGGGCGGGGTCTTCTTTATTGGCTACGGCAGCGCCTGCGAACGCGGGCGTGGCTACGGGGCGAGGCGCAACGGATCCGAAGCCCGCATCGGAAGAGCGCGCCGCGCCGCCTTTCGAGCCGCAGGATGACGCTGCGGAGCGTGCGGGCGAAATGGTTCGCGCCATTTCCCTCAACTTATCGGGCCAGGATCAGAGTGTCCAGGTCAGGCTGAGCGAGAGAGCGGGCGAGCTGCACGTCACGGTGCGCACTCCGGATGCCGGGCTGACCCACGGCTTGCGGGAAGGACTATCCGATCTGGTCGGGCGTCTGGAGCACGGCGGCTATCGAGCCGAGGCCTGGCGGCCGGGCGGAAACGATTCGAGCGACCGCGGCCAAGACTCGCCTTCGCGGCGCGGGTCCTCCCAGCAGCAGAACGACGGCAGCAAGGGAAGCGGACAACAAGAGAATTCACAGGACTCCGAGTCCGACGCTCAGACACCGCAATGGATGGGCGAACTGGAATCCAGCATTCAAAGGAGCAACAGCGTATGGCCAGCATCAGCAATCCGATAACGTCGAATCCGAGTCCCAGCCCCACGCCGGCGCCAGCGACTTCGAGCGACCCGACGACGGCCCTTCCCGGGGCCGACGAGCAAACGTTTCTGCAGCTTCTGGTAACGCAGCTTCAGTACCAGGATCCGACGAACCCGGTTGACGGCACACAATTCGTCTCGCAATTGGCGCAGTTCAGCGAACTGGAGCAGATGATCAACGTCAACACAAACTTGCAGCAGATTCAGACGGACCTGACCCAGAACGGGCAGACGTCGACTAATCCGGCGCCGAGCACGCCGGCTAATCCGTAAATAAAGACACAAAGACAAAAGGAGGACATAATGTTTGAATCATTTAGTACGGCATTAACCGGTTTGACCGCGTCTGAGCTGGGCATCGATGTTGTGGGAAACAACCTGGCGAATCTGAACACCACGGGCTTCAAAGCGAGCACCGTGAATTTTGCCGACATCGTAGCGCAGTCCTTGGGCTTGGGCACGAGCCAGACAGCGGCTGGCCTCGGGACGCAAGCGACGGCGGTACAGAATTTCACGCAAGGCGCCATTCAAAACACGAACGGTCCGTTCGATGCCGCGATCCAAGGGGACGGCTTCTTCATCGTGCAGGATGCTTCGGGCCTGGTGAACTATACTCGCGCCGGCGATTTCCAAGTGGATGCCAACGGCAACCTGGTGACCCAGAGTGGGCAGAACGTGCAGGGCTGGGTGGCCAACAATGGTGTGTTGAACACGAACGGCGCCATCAGCAACATCGTCATTCCGTCGGGAGCGTTGCGCGAGCCTACGGCGACTACCAACATGTCCATCAACATGAACCTGGACGCATCGGCCGTGGTGAACGCACCGGAAGGGACTTTCTCGACGCCGGTTCAGGTGGTGGATTCGCTGGGCACCACGCACGTCCTCACGGTGAGCTTCACGAAGACGGCTGCAAACACGTGGACCTACAACGTGACCATTCCGGGCGAAGATGTGAAGACGGGCACCGCGGGAACTCCATTCCCGATACCGAATGCTACCGGCACGATGACTTTTGACGCCAACGGCAACCTGATTACACCGGCGCCGCCCCCGCCTGCGACCAACGGAGTTGTGGCTATCAAGATTCCGGGGCTCACCGACGGCGCGGCGGACATGAGCATCAATTGGGCGCTTTACACTCCGACGGGGCAACCGGATATTACACAGTACGGGCAGCCGAGCGCGACGGCTTCGAGCAGCCAGGACGGCTTAGTGGCCGCTGAACTGGTGCACGTGACGCTGACCAATGGGGGCGAGATCATTGCGCAGTATTCGAACGGCCAGCAGAACACCATTGCGCAGATTGCGCTGGCTTCCATCAGCAACCCGAACACCATGATTTCGGAGGGGCAGAACAATTTCGAGATCGGCCCGGGCACGGCGACGCCTGCGATCGGGACGCCGCAGACGGGAGGCCGCGGACAGGTGCTGGGCGGGGCGCTCGAGTCTTCGACGGTGGATATCGCGACGGAGTTTACTCGTTTGATCGTGATGCAGCGATCTTACGAGGCGAACGCCAAGGTCATCACCACGACCGACACGATCACGCAGGACACCATCAACCTCAAACAATAGACGCCGCCCGGCGCGGACGCCGATCCGGGACATCCATGGTCCAGCAGGTCTTAGCTGTCTTTCTGGTTCTGGGGCTGCTGGCAGCTACGTTGTGGCTGCTGCGGAGCCGCGGGCTCGCGCACTTTCGGGGGCCGGCGCGGCGCAAATCCGCCAAGCACCTGGAGGCGATCGCGCGGCTGCCGCTGGCGCCGCAACACTCGGTGCACCTGATTCGAGTTGGAGACCATGCCATTCTGCTGGGACTGTCGCCGTCGGGCTGTACGATGATCGAGCGCGTGGCGTGGAATTCCCCGGCAGAAACGGACGTCACTTTGGATGGAGCCGCGCGATGAAGTCTCGCCAAGTTCTGAACCAGGCGGGACGCTGCGGCTTTTTCCTTGTTGCGGCAGCGCGGGCACAAGCAGCCACGCCGGCGGCGGGATCGTCACTTTTTGGCATCAGCAATTCCAGTGGAGGGCCGGGCCCCTCCCTCAGCGTCCCCATGCAGATCCTGATTCTGATGACGCTGCTGACGCTGCTGCCGGCGGTGGTGATGTCCATCACGCCTTTTCTGCGCATCACGGTGGTGTTGCACTTCCTGCGCCAGGCACTGGGCACGCAATCGACTCCCTCCAACCAGGTGCTCATCGGCATGTCGATGTTCCTGACCATCCTGATCATGAGTCCGGTGGCTTCGGAGATGTACCACAAAGGCTGGGAGCCGATGGAAAAGAAGCAGCTCGGCTATCAGCAAGCCTTTGACGAAGGTTCCAAACCGCTGAAGGCTTTTCTAACGCGATTCGCGCGCGAGAAAGACATTGCGCTGTTTCTTGAGGTGACGCATTCCCCGTCGCCGCGAAATCCCGGGGACCTGGATCTCAAGGTACTCATCCCGGCGTACATCGTGTCCGAGCTGAAGGCCGGGTTTCAAATCGGGGCGGTGTTGTTTCTGCCATTTCTAGTGATCGACTTGCTGGTGGCGTCGGTCACGCTGTCGATCGGCATGGTGCAGTTGCCGCCGGTGATGATCTCGGCGCCATTCAAGGTCCTGCTCTTCGTGCTGGTGGACGGGTGGAACCTGGTGCTGGGTTCGCTGATGAAAAGTTTCTACACGTGAGGACCTATGACTCCTGAGCTGGTGGTTGAGACTGTTCG